>Ga0207712_10000016_pt1 | contig 343014 bp, 347 predicted proteins | sample KBSS44metaG_FD_184402 | JGI IMG/M metagenome (GOLD analysis project Ga0207712, IMG submission 184402) | Switchgrass rhizosphere microbial communities from Kellogg Biological Station, Michigan, USA - KBS S4-4 metaG (SPAdes) (version 2) | ecosystem: Host-associated > Plants > Roots >... | reverse complement strand
TAGAGTTACGGCGGCAACAGCGGCAGGGAAACGCCCGGACCCATCCCGAACCCGGAAGCTAAGCCTACCAGCGCCAATGATACTGACCCTCCGGTCGGAAAAGTAGGACACCGCCGAACACAAATTAGGAATCACCCCCCACGTTCGCGTGGGGGGTGATTCTCTTTTTGCATTTTCATTCAATTAAACAACGCAAATTGAATTAGGAATTAGGGGCGTCGTCGCCGGCACCCCTGCAGCCCCGTATCCTTTTGCTGTTAGGCGCGCAGAAAGCGAGAAGGACCACGTGGCAGAAGACAGGCAGGGCGGCAGCGACGATCGGCGCGGACGCCAGACGTCGAACACCGGCGGAGCACGTCGAGGTCCGCGTGACGGGCGCAAGCCGCCATGGTCGGGACCTGATCGCGCTCGCCGTCCACAATCCCAGGATGGCGGCGCCGGGGCTGCAGTCGGCCCGCAGATTCCCGCCGAGATCGAGGCCAAGCAGTTGGCGCCCGAAATACGTGGTGAGCTAACGACATTGGACCGTTCGACCGCTGACTTCGTGGCTCGTCACTTGGTCGCAGCCGGTGAGTTGCTGGAGGACGATCCCGAGGCGGCGTTGGAACATGCCAAGGCAGCCAGGAGTCGCTCTGGCAGGATCGCCGCAGTCCGCGAGGCCGTCGGCATCGCCGCGTACCACTGTGGCGACTGGGCCCAGGCGCTCGCGGAGTTGCGTGCGGCCCGCCGCATGGGCAGCAAGTCGCCGCTGTTGGCGCTCATCGCAGATTGTGAACGCGGCGTCGGCCGCCCGGAGAGGGCGATCGAATTGGCGCGCGGCCCGGAGGCCGCAGAACTCACCGGTGACGACGCCGACGAACTACGAATCGTCGTTGCGGGTGCGAGGAGTGACCTTGGCCAGCTGGATCAGGCCCTAGCGCTGCTGTCGACGCCGCAGCTCGACCCCACGCGCACCGGTGAGACGGCGGCGCGATTGTTCTACGCCTACGCAGAGACGCTGCTTGCGGTCGGTCGCAACGAAGAGTCGATGCGTTGGTTTCTACATGCCGCCACAGCGGACGTGGACGGCGTGACCGACGCCGAAGAACGCGTCGCGGAATTGACCTGACATGTCGAGCTTGGCCGATCATCACGATTGTCTACTGCTCGATCTCGATGGCACGGTGTTCCGCGGACACGAGGCGACGCTGGGCTCAGTGGAGACCTTGGCCAGCCTCAAGGCGCGTGCCCTCTACGTCACGAACAATGCCTCCCGTGGGCCCGCCGAGGTCGCGGAGCATCTGAAGGCGCTTGGATTCGCGGCGTCGCCGGACGACGTCGTGACGAGCGCTCAGAGTGCGGCCCGGCTGCTCGCCGACCAATTGTCCACGGGCTCAAAGGTTCTCGTGATCGGAACCGAGTCGCTTGCCGCCGAGATCCGCAACGTGAACATGGAGCCCGTCCGGTTGTACGCCGACGAGCCGCGAGCAGTGGTACAGGGTCACTCGCCCGAGACCGGCTGGGCAGACCTCGCGGAGGCTGCGCTAGCGATCCGTTCTGGCGCGTTGTGGGTGGCCGCCAACGTCGACCGCACACTGCCGTCAGAGCGCGGACTGCTTCCTGGCAACGGCTCAATGGTCGCTGCCCTGCGCGCCGCAACCGATCAAGCGCCACTGGTCGCTGGAAAGCCTCAGCCGACATTGTTGAACGATGCGCTTGCGCGAGGCACGTTTGAACGGCCGCTAGTGGTTGGCGACCGACTCGACACCGACATCGCCGGCGCCAATGCGGCCGAGTTGCCCAGCCTCCTGGTGCTGACGGGAGTGAGCACCGCGGCGGACATGGCGTACGCGATACCGGAGGAGCGGCCGACCTACGTGGCCCCGGACCTGCGGTCGCTGTACTCGAGTGCCGAGAGCATTCGCGTCGGGCCGCATCCCGCGTGGATGGTCGAGATCGGTTCGCGCGCGGTGACCGTACGCTCGACTGGCGTCGACGCCGAGGACCCGCTCGCGGTCGTTAGGGCGACTGCGGCCGCAGTGTGGCAAGCGGGCGCCGACGCGCATCCGGTCGCCGTCAACGCGGGGGACGACACGGCGCGAGCGGCACTGGAGCGCTGGTCACTGTTGCGTTCGCCCGATCAGCTAGCGTGAACGGTGCCATGACTACCGACCCAGATCAGATTCGGTCGACCATCGCGACGCTGATCGCGGCGCTCCCAGAACCGGATGCGCCCGACGCCGACCTCGAGGCGATCGCGGCTCGCCTGGAAGAGGCGCACGACCACCTCGTCGAGGCGCTCGAATCGGTCGAGCGCAGAAGCGCCGAGACCCGCAACGTGGAGCCGACCAGTGAGCCGACGTGACGCGGCGCGCTCGTGTTGATGCCGAGCTGGTCAGACGGGGCCTCGCGCGTTCGCGTCAACAGGCCGCGGAGCTGATCGGCGCCGGCCGCGTTCACATCGACGGCATGCCCGCCGCCAAGCCCGCAACGGCCATCGCCGTGGACGCCAGGTTGACCGTCGCCGAGGCCGACGAACGCACGTGGGTATCCCGTGGCGCCCACAAGCTCATCGGGGCACTCGACGCCTTCGGCGTATCCGTCGACGGTCGGCGATGCCTCGACGCGGGTGCCTCTACCGGCGGGTTCACCGAGGTGCTACTGGACCGAGGCGCCCGCGAGGTGATCGCCGCCGACGTCGGATACGGCCAACTCGCGTGGTCGCTGCGCTCGGATTCCCGGGTCACGGTGTTGGAGCGGACGAACGTGCGCGGGTTGACGCCCGAGCAGATCGGCGGCCTCGTCGATCTCGTCGTGGCCGACCTGTCGTTCATCTCGTTGTCCACCGTGTTGCCAGCACTCGTGTCGTGCGCGTCGGTGCACGCCGATATCGTTCCCATGGTGAAGCCACAGTTCGAGGTGGGCAAGGATCGGGTTGGGCCCGGCGGCGTGGTCAGTGACCCCACGCAACGGGTCGACTCGGTGGTGTCGGTTGCGCGACGTGCCGCCGAACTCGGCTGGCACGCGGTGGATGTCACGGCAAGTCCGCTGCCAGGCCCGTCCGGGAACGTGGAGTACTTCCTTCGGCTGCGGACGCAGACCGACGACGCTCTACGGGGTGACGCGCTCGAGCAGCGAGTTCGTCAGGCCGTGGCAGAGGGGCCGCAGTGACCGAGCGCACGATATTGCTGGTAGTACACACCGGTCGCGACGAGGCGACCGAGACCGCACGCCGGGTGAAGAAGGTGCTCAGTGACAACGGCGTCGGCCTTCGCGTCCTCGCGGCCGAAGCCGTCGACTACCAGCCGTTGTATCTGGGACCCGACGAGATCACCGCGCTCGGAAACGAGATCGACGTCGTCGACGCCGACGAGCGCGCTGCCGAGGGCTGCGAGATGGTGCTGGTGCTCGGCGGCGACGGCACCTTCCTACGTGCCGCCGAGCTTGCACGCAATGTCGAAATCCCGGTCCTCGGAGTCAATCTGGGGCACATCGGCTTCCTCGCCGAGGCCGAGGCCGACGCGATCGACACCGTGCTCGACCACGTGATCAACCGCAACTATCGCGTCGAGGAACGCATGACGCTCGACATCGTCGTGCGCGTGGATGGCCGCGTCGCGCAACGCGGATGGGCACTCAACGAGGCCAGCCTGGAGAAGGGCCCCCGCCTCGGCGTACTCGCCGTGGTGTTGGAGGTCGACGGCCGCCCCGTCTCGTCGTTCGGGTGCGACGGCGTCCTCGTCTCGACGCCCACCGGGTCGACGGCCTACGCGTTCTCCGCAGGCGGTCCGATCCTTTGGCCCGACCTCGAGTCGATCCTGGTGGTCCCCAACAACGCTCACGCGCTGTTCGCCCGCCCCATGGTCACCAGCCCCAACTCGTGCATCGCCATCGAGGTCGAAGCGGGCGGGTACGACGCGATGGTGTTTTGCGACGGTCGTCGCGAGATGGTCGTGCCTGCGGGCGCGCGGCTGGAGGTGGCCCGCTGCGGCACCTCGCTGAAGTGGGTTCGCCTGGATAGTGCGCCGTTCACCGACCGGTTGGTGCGCAAGTTCCGATTGCCAGTCAAGGGATGGCGCGGACAGTAGTGCTAGAAGAAATCCGCATCGAGGCACTCGGGGCAATCAAAGCCGCAACCGCCGAGTTCGACCGTGGACTGACGGTGTTGACCGGCGAGACCGGCGCGGGCAAGACGATGGTCGTCACCGGTCTGCACCTTCTTGGGGGCGGCCGTGCCGATGCCACCAGGGTTCGATCGGGTTCTGAGCGCGCGATCGTCGAAGGCCGTTTCACCACAAACGAACTCGATGGCGGCGTCGGCGGCAGGATTGACGCCATCCTCGACTCGTCCGGCGCCGAGCGCGACGACGACGGCAGCGTGATCGCCGCGCGTTCGGTCAGCAAGGACGGCCCCTCGCGCGCGTATCTGGGCGGCCGCAGTGTCCCCGCGAAGTCGTTGAGCACCTTCACCACCGAGCTCCTTGCACTGCACGGTCAGAACGATCAGCTTCGGTTGATGCGACCCGACCAGCAGCGCGTCGCCCTTGACCGATTCGTCGACGTCGATGCGCTGTTGGCCCGCTACCGCGGCGTTCGCGACGACTGGCTGACCGCCCGCCGGGACCTCGCCGATCGCAGGCAGCGCGCCCGTGAGCTTGCGTTGGAAGCCGACCGGCTGCAGTTCGGCCTCGACGAGATCGACGCCGTCGCACCGCAACCGGGGGAGGACGACGCGCTGGTGTCCGAGATCCGCCGGTTGTCCGAGCTGGATGCCCTGCGCGACGCCGCGCAGGGCGCCCGCGATGCGCTTTCGGGCGCCCTCGACGAGACGCCCACCGATACGGCATCCGCTGCCGACGGTGTGGGTCAAGCCATGGCGGCATTGCAAGGCACCGACGACGGCGCGCTCCGCATCCTCGGCGACCGGCTCGCCGAGGCGTTGCTCACGATCGGTGACGTTTCGACAGAGCTGGGCGACTACTTGGCCGAATTACCCAGCGATGCAAGCACATTGGAGGCGAAGCTCGCGCGTCAGGGCGAACTTCGGACGCTGACCCGCAAGTACGCCGCCGACATCGATGGTGTTCTCGGCTGGGCGAACGACGCCCGCGGTCGGCTGGCCCAGCTAGACGTTTCGGAGGAGGCACTAGCGGGTTTGGCGAGGCGGGTCGAGCAGCTTGAGGGCTCACTCGTCGAGGCGGCGTCAGCTCTCACCAAGGCGCGGACCAAGGCCGCGAAGTCGTTGGCGAAGGCCGTCACCGAGGAGTTGGCGGGCCTTGCGATGTCGGGTGCGGGGTTCAGCATCGCCGTCGTCCCCTTGGCGGCACGTGTCGACGACTCGGCGCCGCTCGTCCTCCCCGGCGGTGTGACCGTGCATGCGGGCCACGACGGGGTCGACGCCGTCGAGTTTGGCTTCACGCCGCATTCGGGTTCTGACGTGTTGCCGTTGGCGAAGAGCGCATCGGGTGGCGAGTTGTCGCGGGTGATGCTCGCGTTGGAGGTCGTCCTTGCGGCATCGGCGGAGGGCACCACGATGGTCTTCGACGAGGTCGACGCGGGCGTGGGCGGTCGCGCCGCCGTCCAGATCGGCCGACGCCTGGCGCGGTTGGCGCGCACGCACCAGGTCATCGTCGTCACCCATCTACCTCAAGTGGCGGCATACGCCGACGTTCACCTGGTCGTCGACAGTGGCGCCAGCAAGGGAAAGTCGAGCGAGGTACGTCGTCTCGACGACGACGACAGGGTCGCCGAGTTGGCCAGGATGCTGGCCGGTCTTGGCGAATCAGACAGTGGGCGGGCCCACGCGCGTGAGCTGCTGGACGCCGCTCAACAGGACGCCGCAGCAGGCCGCGTGGGGTGATTTCGTGGGGTTGGTGTGACAAAAGGTAACTTCTGAGGCTGGTGTTACGGCGCGCCTACACCTCAACTTGAGGGTTGGCCGACAGAATCGGTCTCCATGAAGATGTCAGCGCTGCTCTCGCGTAATGCCGGCCCACGACCTGGTGTCACAGGTATCGCCCGCGTCGACCGCGACATCGATCGTCTGCTCCGCCGCGTCCGCCCCGGCGACATCGTCGTGCTCGACGCGCTGGACCTCGATCGAATCACCGCCGACGTGCTCGTCGAGGCAGGCGTCGCCGCGGTCATCAACGCGTCGCCGTCGATCTCGGGACGCTATCCGAACCTGGGACCCGAGGTGCTGGTCGGCAACGGGGTGACGCTCATCGACGAGACCGGCCCGGAAGTGTTCAAGAAGGTGAAGGACGGCTCCCGCGTCAGGCTCAACAACGGTGGTGTCTACTCCGGCGACCGTCGCATCGCTGTCGGCAAGGAGCGCACCGAGGAAGAAATCCACGAGCTGATGGTCGAGGCGAAGACCGGCCTGGTGGCGCACCTCGAGGCGTTCGCGGGCAACACGATCGAGTTCATTCGCAGCGAGAGCCCGCTGTTGATCGACGGCATGGGCATCCCGGACATCGACGTCGACGTCCACCGCAGACACGTGGTGATCGTGGCCGAGGAGCCTGACGCGATCGAGGACCTCAAGGCGCTCAAGCCGTTCATCAAGGAGTATCAGCCCGTACTGGTCGGTGTGGGAACTGGTGCCGACACCCTGCGTCGGGCGGGATATCGGCCGCAGCTGCTCGTCGGCGACCCGGACACGATGAGCGTCGAGGTGCTGCGGTCGGGCGCTCAGGTGGTGTTGCCCGCCGATGCGGATGGACACGCGAAAGGCCTTGAGCGCATTCAGGATCTGGGCATCGGCGCGATGACCTTCCCAGCAGCGGGATCGGCCGCCGACCTCGCGCTGCTGCTATGTGATCATCACGGTGCATCGCTCATCGTCACCGCCGGACACACCGCGAGCATCGAAGAGTTCTTCGACAGGACCCGCCAGCAGAGCAACCCGTCGACCTTCCTGACGAGGCTGCGGGTCGGCGAGAAGCTGGTCGACGCGAAAGCCGTTGCCACCCTGTACCACAGCCGTGTTTCGGGTGGGGCGATCGCGTTGCTCGTCATGGCCATGCTGACGGCCGTCATCGTGGCGCTCTGGGTATCGCGCACCGATGCCACCGTCCTTCAATGGATTCAGGACTACTGGAACCAGTTCATGGTGTGGGTCCAGGGCTGGGTCACCTAGGGAGGCGAGAGATGATATCTCTTCGCTCGCATGCGATTTCGCTAGCGGCGGTGTTTCTCGCGCTGGCCGTCGGGGTGATGCTTGGCTCGGGCTTGCTGTCCAACACCCTTCTCTCTGGTCTGCGCGACGACAAGCACGAGTTGCAGAACCAGATCAACTCCTTGACCGACGACAAGAACGCTCTCAACGAGAAGCTCAATGCCGCAGGCGAATTCGATGCCCAGATGTCTTCGCGGATCCTGCGCGATGCGCTCGCCGGCAAGTCGGTGGTGGTGTTCCGCACCCCCGATGCCGCAGTGGACGACGTCGAAGCGCTGACGCGGCTGGTCGGAGAGGCGGGCGGAGCGGTCACCGGAACGATCGACCTGACCCAACAGTTCGTCGACGCCAATGCTGCGGAGAAACTCCTCTCGGTCGTCAACTCGCCCATCGTGCCTGCGGGACACATGCTGAGCACCAAACTGGTGGATCAGGGCTCACAGGCCGGTGATCTGTTGGGCATCGCGCTACTGACGAGCCGAGTACCCGCACCTCCCGTCGACGACGCTCAGCGCAGCACCGTGCTGGAAACGCTGCGCGATACGGGCTTCCTGACCTACGGCACCCAGCGGATCGGCGCCGCTGACACTGCACTGATCGTGACGGGTGCGTCACTCGACGACGGAGCGGGCAACCAAGGTGCCACCGTCGCACGACTCGCCGCCGGTCTGGCGACCCACGGAATGGGGGTCGTCCTCGCGGGGCGCGACGGCTCCGCATCTGGCACGGCGGCCGTTGCCGTGACCAGGTCGGACGCTGGCATCAAGAACGCGGTGAGCACCGTCGACGACGTCGGCAGCCAGTCTGGCCGCATCACCGCGCTGCTCTCATTGCGCGAAATGATCGACGGCGGGCGTCCCGGTCAATACGGCATCGGGCAGGGCGCGACCTCGGTGACGGTTCCGCAGTAGGGCCGGTGACCGGCGCGCCAAACGCGACTTGTCGGAGTCGGTGTTAGGGTGAGATTCCGTGGGTCGGCAGGCCACAAACGAGTGACAGGATCAATCCTGTGTCATCCTGCCCCTTTGCCACGGAGGTCGTTCTTGCCATCACTACGCAGGCACCCACAGTCCGCGACCAAGCACCTCTTCGTCAGCGGCGGCGTGGCTTCGTCACTCGGCAAGGGTCTTACCGCAAGCAGCCTCGGGCAGTTGCTGACGGCGCGCGGTCTGCAGGTCACGATGCAGAAGCTCGATCCATACCTCAACGTCGATCCCGGCACCATGAATCCGTTCCAGCACGGTGAGGTCTTCGTCACCGAGGACGGCGCCGAGACCGACCTAGACGTCGGGCACTACGAGCGCTTCCTCGACCGAAACCTGTCCGGAATCGCGAATGTGACGACGGGACAGGTGTATTCGGCCGTCATCGCCAAGGAGCGTCGCGGCGAGTACCTCGGGGACACGGTCCAGGTCATTCCGCACATCACCGACGAGATCAAACGCCGAATCCTGGCGATGGCCGACCCTGACGACGAGGGCAATCGTCCCGACGTAGTGATCACCGAGATCGGCGGCACCGTCGGCGACATCGAGTCCCTGCCGTTCCTCGAGGCCGCTCGCCAAGTCCGGCACGAAGTGGGCCGGGAGAACGTGTTCTTCCTGCACGTGTCGTTGGTGCCCTACCTCAAGCCGTCGGGCGAGCTCAAGACCAAGCCGACGCAGCACTCCGTCGCAGCGCTGCGGAGCATCGGCATCAGCCCCGACGCGCTGATCCTGCGGTGTGACCGTGACGTGCCCGAACCGCTGAAGAACAAGATCGCGCTCATGTGCGACGTCGACATCGACGGTGTGATCTCGACCCCGGATGCGCCGTCGATCTACGACATTCCCAAGGTGCTGCACCGCGAGGAACTCGACGCCTACGTCGTCAGACGACTCAACCTGCCGTTCCGCGACGTCGACTGGACCGAATGGGACGATCTGTTGCGGCGCGTGCACGAACCCCAGGAGACCGTGCGGATTGCTTTGGTAGGCAAGTACATCGACTTATCCGACGCCTACCTGTCCGTTGCCGAGGCGCTACGGGCAGGTGGATTCAAGCACCGCGCGAAGGTCGAGATCCGCTGGGTCGAGTCCGATGCATGCGAGACCGAGTCGGGCGCCGCCGCGGTTCTCGACGACGTTCACGGCATCTTGATCCCCGGCGGCTTCGGCATCCGCGGCATCGAGGGCAAGATCGGCGCCATCAGGTTCGCCCGTAAGCAACGCCTGCCCGTGCTCGGTCTGTGTCTTGGGTTGCAGTGCATCGTGATCGAAGCCGCGCGGTCGGTCGGCATCACCGAGGCCAATTCAGCGGAGTTCGACCCGTCCACGCCGGATCCGGTGATCTCGACGATGGCCGACCAACGAGAGATCGTCGCTGGCGAGGCAGACCTCGGCGGAACGATGCGCCTTGGCGCCTACCCCGCAGTGTTGGAGCCGGGATCGATTGTGGCGCAGGCTTATCAGACGACCGAAGTCTCCGAACGGCACCGCCACAGGTACGAGGTCAACAACGACTACCGAGAGCGAATCGCAGAGAGCGGGTTGAGGTTCACCGGCACGTCGCCAGATGGTCACCTCGTCGAGTTCGTCGAGTACGACTCCGACGTGCACCCCTACCTCGTCGGCACGCAGGCCCACCCGGAACTGAAGAGCAGGCCGACCCGTCCACACCCGTTGTTCGCCACCTTCATCGGCGCCGCACTGGACTACAAGATCGCCGAACGTCTGCCGGTGGAGATCGCGACGCAGCGGTCCAACGGGGCCGAGCACGCGGAGCTGCAAGAGCCCGTGCGCCGTGGCTGAACACGACTTCGAGACCGTCGCCAGCGAGACGATCTACGTCGGCAAGATCTTCGCGCTGCGCGGCGACGAGGTGCTCATGCCCGGCGGCGCCACGGCGCGGCGTGAAGTGGTCGAACACTACGGTGCGGTCGCGATCGTCGCGCTCGACGACGACGGCAACGTCGTGCTCGTGTACCAGTACCGCCATCCCCTCGGCAGACGGCTGTGGGAGCTTCCCGCCGGGTTGCTCGACATGGGCGACGAGGCGCCGCACCTCACCGCCGCGAGGGAACTCGAGGAAGAGGTCGGCTTGGCCGCCGGACACTGGGGTGTACTGGTCGACGTCGACACGTCGCCAGGGTTCAGCGACGAGAGCGTTCGCGTGTTCTTGGCGACGGGGCTTACCGATATCGGCAGACCCGAGGCGCACGACGAGGAAGCCGATCTAACCGTGAAGCGTGTTCCGCTAGCCAAGGCTGTCGAGATGGTGTTCAACGGTGAGATCGCGAATTCCATTGCGGTGAGCGGGATTCTGGCTGCGAGCCAGCTCCGAGACTACGATGCGTTGCGACCCGTCGATGCACCGTGGCCCGATCGTCCGACCGTGTTCAGGACTCGTAAGTCGTGACCACGTTGCAGGAGCCCGTTCGGGGCAGCACCCGAAATCTTCTCGACGATCAGGTCCAGGGCTACCTCGACCACCTGAGCATCGAACGCGGCGCGGCAACGAACACGCTCGTGTCCTACCGCCGGGACCTTCGCCGCTACGTCGAGCACCTCGGTGCCCGCGGAATCGACGAGTTGGGCAAGGTTGCAGAGTCGGACGTCAGCGACTTCCTCGTGGCGTTGCGGCGTGGCGACGAGGATTCGGGCTCGATCCCGCTGTCTGCAGTCTCTGCCGCGCGTGCGCTGATAGCGGTCCGTGGCCTGCATCGCTTCGCCGCGGCCGAGGGCCTCACGGATCTCGACGTCGCACGCGCGATCAAGCCGCCCACCCCGACGCGCAGGCTGCCCAAGAGCCTCTCGGTCGACGACGTCGTCGCGTTGTTGAACGGGGCTGGTGGCGACAGCGATGCCGACGGACCGCTCACCCTGCGGAACCGAGCGCTCCTCGAGGTGCTGTATTCGACGGGAGCCCGGATATCCGAGGCCGTCGGGCTAGACGTCGACGACATCGATGCGCACTCGCGTTCGGTGCTGCTGCATGGCAAGGGTGGCAAGGAACGATTGGTCCCCATCGGCAGGCCCGCCGTCGCCGCGTTGGACGCCTACCTGGTGCGTGGCCGACCCGAGCTAGCTCGTCGGGGCAAGGGCACCCCAGCGACGTTCCTGAACGTCCGTGGGGGACGGCTGTCCCGGCAGAGTGCCTGGCAGGTGCTGCAGGATGCCGCGGAGCGGGCGGGCATATCGTCGGCGGTGTCGCCGCACACCCTGCGCCACTCCTTTGCGACCCATCTGATCGAGGGTGGGGCCGACGTCCGCGTCGTCCAGGAGTTGCTTGGCCACGCCTCGGTGACGACGACGCAGATCTACACGCTCGTCACGGTCAACGCCTTGCGCGAAGTGTGGGCTGGGGCCCACCCCCGGGCGCGATGACGCCAGTCGCCGTGCGGGTGGCGGCACTGGTGATGATCGCCGGAGTTGTGGTCGGGTGTTCGTCCGACGCAACCCCGTCGTCGGAATCGTCGACGTCGGCAGCGCCGCCGAGGCCCAGTCTCGACGGGGTCTACGCGCTCGCCGTCGGGCCGTATCAGGCGTACGTCGGCGACAAGTCACAACCGGTCGACACGTACACGGCAGCGTTTCGATCGGCGTGCACCGGGAAGGGCTGCGTCGCCACTCAATCAGCGGTGGGCGACGACAACAAGCCTCTCGAAGGAGCTCCAGCGCGGATACTCGACTTCGTCGACGGGAGTTGGCGCTGGGCGGGAGAAGTTGACGGCACATGCGGTCAGGACGATTCCGAGGAGATGCTCGCAGGCACCTTCTTCAAGGCCATGTCGCTGACACCTCAGCCCGACGGCACGCTCACCGGCACGCTGGTCACCCTTGGCGGAATGGAGCCCTGCCAGGTGGCCAACTACGCGCCCGTGACCGCGACGCGCCTGGCTGACGTCGAGACCGGCGTCGCACTGCCCGACCCCGCCGCGGTGCCTGCGCCGACCGCGTCCCTTGCTCAGGCCCTGCACGGGACATACGACTACCACTACACCGACCGCAAGTTCGCACAGGACATGCCGGTTACTCGTGCCACCGTGACCACGTACTGCCTACGTACCGGCACGAAGTGCGCGTCGCTGCTGCTGCGCCTTGACGATCAGGGCATGCCGGCGAACTCGCAAGTCCTCACCTACGCCGACGAGCACTGGAGGCAGACGACCGAAGGGGGCGAAGAGGCTTGCGAACCTCCGCTGGAGGGGGTCGACACGCGCACGGTGATAACCGACTTCCCGCTGCCAAAGCCACCGACGGATCCGATCACGACCCTGATCGGCGTGGAGACGACCGCGTGGGTGGGCCCCTGTCCCGAGGAACATCCGAACGACGTCGTCCTCACTCGCATCGGAGACTGAGCCGTGAGACCTTGCCCTATGCCGCGGGTATGCCCTACCGGTTGTTCGTATCCCGTTAAGCTTTCCCCGATGTTCGCCAAGTCAGTGGAGTGCCCGACCAGCGACCGCCTCGCATGAGCGAGGATGGTGGCCCGGACGTCGGCAACCTGACCGGACGTTCGCCGCGGATGATTCCGGACCCGAAGCCCAAGAGCGTGCACGGCCCGGCCAAGGTCATCGCGATGTGCAATCAGAAGGGTGGCGTCGGCAAGACGACGTCGACGATCAATCTCGGTGCGAGCCTGGCGGAGTTCGGCCGCAGAGTCCTCCTGGTGGACCTCGACCCGCAGGGCGCGCTGTCCGCGGGGCTGGGGGTGCCGCACTACGACCTCAACCACACGGTGCACAACGTCTTGGTCGAACCGCGCGTGTCGATCGACGACGTCATCGTCTCCACCCGGGTGAAGGGCATGGACCTGGCACCCAGCAACATCGACCTGTCCGCGGCCGAGATCCAGCTCGTCAACGAGGTGGGCCGTGAGCAGTCGTTGGCGCGCGCGTTGCACCCGGTCCTCGATCGCTACGACTACGTACTGATCGACTGCCAACCCTCACTGGGGTTGCTGACCGTGAATGGGCTGGCCTGTTCGGATGGCGTCATCATCCCAACCGAGTGCGAGTACTTCTCGTTGCGCGGCCTCGCGTTGCTGACGGACACCGTGGCGAAGGTGCACGACCGACTGAACCCGAGGCTGAGCATCAGCGGCATCCTCATCACTCGCTTCGACCCGCGCACGGTTAATGCTCGCGAGGTCATGGCCCGGGTGCTGGAGCGATTCGGCGATCTGGTGTTCGACACCGTCATTACCAGGACCGTCCGCTTCCCGGAGACCAGCGTCGCCGGCGAACCGATCACGACGTGGGCCCCGAAATCCGCAGGTGCCGAACAGTATCGGGCATTGGCACGCGAGGTCATCGACCGGTTCGGCGCGTGACCGCAGAGCAGTCCGAGGCACAGAGCGGGTTCCAGGTCCGGCTCACGAACTTCGAGGGACCGTTCGACCTGTTGCTTCAGCTGATCTTCGCGCACCGGCTCGACGTCACCGAGGTGGCGTTGCATCAGGTGACCGACGACTTCATCTCTTACACGAAGGAGGTCGGCAGGCAGCTGGAGCTGGACGAGACGACGGCGTTTCTCGTGGTCGCCGCCACGCTTCTCGACCTGAAGGCCGCTCGGCTGCTGCCCGCAGGTGACGTGCACGACGAAGAGGACCTCGCGCTGCTCGAGGTGCGAGACCTGTTGTTCGCACGGCTGTTGCAGTACCGGGCGTACAAGCACGTCGCCGAGATGTTCGCCGAACTGGAGGCGGCGGCGCTGCGCAGCTACCCGAGGGCAGTGTCCCTAGAGCCCCAGTACGAGGCGCTTCTGCCGGAGGTGATGCTCGGTGTCGACGCGGAGAGCTTCGCCCAGATCGCGGCGGCCGCCTTCACACCGCGTCCGGTGCCGACCGTGGCGCTCGAACATCTGCACGCGTCGTCGGTGTCGGTGCCGGAGCAGGCGCAGAGGGTGTTGAACTTCCTCGAATCGCGCGGTATAGGGCAGTGGGCGACGTTCTCGGAGTTGGTGGCCGACTGCGATGGATCGCTCGAGATCGTCGGACGATTCCTGGCGCTGTTAGAACTGTTCCGCAACCGCGCGGTAGCATTCGACCAGGTTGAACCGCTTGGAGTGCTGCAAGTTTCGTGGACTGGCGACCGGCCAAAGAACGAACATCTGGTAGCGGCGGTGGAAGAAGACTCATGACAGACGACTACTCCGCGGAGAATCCCGCGGAAAGCACGGTGGATGCCGCCGTCGACGACGTGGTCGACACAATCGATCGCGCCGTAGCCGAGTTCGACGACGCCGTCGTCGTCGATCTCGGCATCGACGTCGCCGAGACACCACAGCTGGAGGACTCCGAACTCGGCGCGATCCTCGAGGCGCTGCTGCTGGTGGTGGACAGCCCCGTGACCGTCGACGCGTTGGCGACGGCAATCGACCAGCCCGCCTACCGCATCGCCGCGAAACTCCAACTGATGTCGCAGGACTACACCGCACGTGAGAGCGGCATCGATCTGCGCGAGACGGGCGGCGGGTGGCGGATGTACACCAGGGCACGGTTCGCGCCGTACGTGGAGCGGTTGCTGCTGGACGGCGCCAGGTCGAAGCTGACGCGTGCGGCGTTGGAGACGTTGGCCGTTGTCGCGTATCGGCAACCGGTGACGAGGGCGAGGGTCAGCGCGGTACGTGGGGTCAACGTCGACGCGGTGATCCGGACTCTGCTGGCACGTGGCCTGATCACCGAAGCTGGGAACGATCCCGATTCCGGCGCAGTGACTTTCGCCACCACCGAACTCTTCCTGGAAAGGCTGGGCCTCTCGGAGCTTGGCGACCTCCCCGACATCGCACCGCTCTTGCCCGACGTCGACGTGATCGATGACATCACCGCCTCACTCGGCGACGAGCCGCGGTTCATCAAACTCGGTGGCATGCCTGCTGCCGAGCAGCCGTTGGCATTCGACGTGGATCGAGACTGATATGAGTGAGGCAGAGGACGGCGTCCGGCTGCAGAAGGTGTTGTCGCAGGCTGGGATTGCATCGCGGCGCGTTGCCGAGAAGATGATCCGCGACGGCCGTGTCGAGGTCGACGGTCACGTCGTCACCGAGCTGGGTACGCGGGTCGATCCGCACGCCTCGGAGATCCGGGTGGACGGTGCCAGGGTGCAAGTCGACGACACCCTGGTCTACCTGGCGATCAACAAGGAACGCGGCATGCACTCGACGATGTCCGACGATCAAGGCAGGCCGTGCGTCGGCGACCTCGTCGAACATCGAGTTCGGGGCAACAAGAAGCTGTTTCACGTCGGGCGCCTCGACGCCGATACCGAGGGGCTGCTCATCCTGACCAATGACGGCGAGCTGGCGCACCGACTGATGCACCCGTCCTACGAGGTGCCCAAGACGTACCTGGCGACGGTGGCGGGCACGGTGCCGCGTGGGCTTGGCCGCAAGTTGAAGGATGGAATCGAATTGGACGACGGACCGGTACGGGTAGACGACTTTGCCGTCGTGGATGCGGTACCCGGCAAGTCGTTGGTGAAGGTCGTTCTGCACGAGGGTCGTAAGCGCATCGTGCGGCGCCTCCTGGCCAAGGTGGGTTTCCCCGTACAGGAGTTGGTGCGCACCGACATCGGTGCGGTGACGTTGGGGGAGCAGCGGCCTGGCAGCATTCGGGTGTTGAACCGCAAGGAGATCGGCGAACTGTACAAGGCGGTGGGAATGTGAGCGGCTCCCTGACGATCGCCATCGACGGGCCGGCGGGGACTGGAAAGTCTTCGGTATCAACGAGTTTGGCGCGTGAACTTGGTGCGCGCTACCTCAACACCGGATCGATGTACCGGATCGTGACGCTCGCGGTGCTGCGTGCCGGCGTCGATGTCGCCGATGCGGCGGCGATCGAGCGCATCGCGTCGGCGGCCGACTTCACGGTGGGATTCGATCCCGATCGTGATCTGTCCTTCCTTGACGGAGAGGATGTTTCGGCCGAGATCCGCGGCGATGCCGTCACCGCCGCGGTGTCGGCGGTATCCGCCGTGCCTGCGGTGCGGACGCTGCTCGTCGCGCGCCAACGCGAACTCGCAAATGGATCGGGCAGCGTGGTGGTGGAAGGCCGAGACATCGGCACTGTGGTTCTGCCCGATGCGGACGTCAAGATCTTCCTCACCGCAACAGCGGAGGAACGCGCGCGTCGGCGCAACGACCAGAACGTCGCGAACGGCTTGGGCGACGACTACGACGGTGTCCTCGCCGACGTGCGCCGCCGCGATCACTTGGACTCGACGCGTGCGGTGTCACCACTGCGGGCCGCCGAGGACGCCATTGTCGTCGACTCGAGTGACATGACCGAGACCGAGGTCGTCGCAAGGCTTTTGGACTTGGTCGAACAGCGTGCAGGAGCATCTCGATGAGTGAGTCCGATTCGGATGGAACGTGGGTCGACGAGGCCGATTGGAACCTCGGCGACGACGACGTCGCAGCCGAGCTCGCCGAGGAGTTCGCGCCGCCTCCGGTGGTGGCCGTGGTGGGGCGACCCAACGTCGGCAAGTCGACCTTGGTCAACCGCATCCTCGGCCGTCGCGAGGCGGTGGTGCAGGACATTCCGGGAGTGACGCGCGACAGGGTTTCCTACGACGCGAATTGGCTTGGCCGTCGGTTCGTCGTACAGGACACCGGCGGCTGGGAGCCCGACGCAAAGGGCTTGCAGCAGTTGGTGGCCGAACAGGCGAGCGTCGCCATGCGCACCGCGGACGCCATCATCCTGGTGGTCGATGCGGTGGCGGGCGCGACGAGCGCCGACGAGGCCGCGGCGAAACGCTTACAACGCGCGGGCAAGCCAGTGTTCCTGGCCGCCAACAAGGTTGACAACGAACGTGGCGAAGCCGAAGCAGCCTCGCTGTGGTCACTCGGGCTTGGCCAGCCCTACTCGGTGAGCGCCATGCACGGCCGTGGAGTCGCCGACCTTCTCGACACCGTCATGGAAGCGCTGCCAGAGGCGTCTGCCGTGACGTCGTCGGGCGGTGGCCCGCGTCGCGTCGCGTTGGTCGGCAAGCCGAACGTCGGCAAGAGCTCGCTTCTCAACCGGTTGTCCGGTGACGAACGCTCGGTGGTGCACGACGTTGCGGGGACGACGGTCGATCCGGTCGATTCGCTGATCGAACTAGACGGCAAGACATGGCGTTTCATCGATACCGCAGGGCTGCGCCGCAAGGTCGGTCAGGCGAGCGGGCACGAGTTCTACGCCTCGGTGCGCACGCGCGGAGCCATCGATGCCGCCGAGGTCGTGATCGTCCTGGTGGACGCGTCGCAGCCGCTGACCGAGCAAGACCTGCGAGTGCTGTCGATGGTGATCGAGGCGGGTCGCGCTCTGGTACTGGCATTCAACAAGTGGGACCTCGTCGACGAGGACCGGCGCTACATGCTCGATCGCGAGATCGACCGCGAGCTCGTGCAAGTGCAGTGGGCGCAGCGCGTGAACATCTCGGCGATGACCGGCAGGGCGGTGCAGAAGTTGGTGCCGGCGCTGGAAACCGCGCTCGCGTCGTGGGATGGCCGTATCGCGACCGGAAGGCTCAACACGTTCATCAAGGAGCTCGTTGCCGCGACGCCCCCGCCGGTGCGAGGCGGCAAGCAGCCCAAGATCCTGTTCGCGACCCAGGCGACGACGCGCCCGCCGACGTTCGTCCTGTTCACGTCCGGCTTCCTGGAGGCGGGCTATCGGCGGTTCATCGAGCGTCGTCTGCGCGAAACGTTCGGGTTCGAAGGCAGTCCTATCCGAATCAACGTGCGGGTGCGGGAGAAGCGGGGCGCGAAGCGGTAGTGCGCTTGTCCGCCTTCGCGCGAATTCACGGTGCCAGTAGGGACACAGACTCGGGTCGATAAGGTCGCTGGGTGTCGGTCGCCCACATGATCCTGATCGCGGTGGCGGGCGTCGGAGCCGGAGCCATCAACGCGATCGTCGGGTCGGGCACGTTGATCACGTTCCCGACGCTCGTCGCCCTCGGCTATCCGCCGGTGACCTCGACCATGTCGAATGCGGTAGGCCTGGTGGCGGGCGGCGTCTCTGGAACCTGGGGCTACCGCGAGGAGTTGAGGGGCCAGTGGAACCGGCTGCGCTGGCAGCTTCCCGCGTCGCTGTTCGGCGCGATGCTCGGCGCGTGGCTGCTGCTTCACCTTCCCGAGAAGGTGTTCACCGCGGTCGTGCCAGTGCTGTTGATCGGCGCCCTGATTTTGGTCGTGCTGGGACCGCGCATTCAGGCATACGCGCGTCAGCGGGCCGAGGATGCCGGCCGGTCCGCCGAGCACGTGTCGCCGGGTCGGATGGCCGCGTTGGTGGCAGGCACGTTCGCCGTCGGCGTGTACGGCGGCTACTTCACGGCGGCGCAGGGCATTCTGCTGATCGGCGTGATGGGGGCGCTGCTGCCCGAGTCGATGCAGCGGATGAACGGGGCGAAGAATCTGCTGTCGTTGGTCGTCAACGTGGTCGCGGCCGTGGCGTACACGTTGGTGGCGTTCGACCGGATCAGCTGGGAGGCGGCGGGACTCATTGCGGTGGGTTCGCTCATCGGGGGGTGGCTCGGTGCGCGCTACGGTCGACGGCTCTCGCCGAATGCGCTGCGCATCGTGATCGTGATCGTGGGGCTGATCGGGTTGTATCGGCTGCTGACCGTCTAGAACGTCGTCCGGTGCTTCTCTCGTTCGAGGACGGCGTCGAGGTCGGAGAGGCGATCCATCGTCGACACCGAGCGTCGAGTTCGGTTGTTGCGCTCGAGCCGGTCGCGATGGCGGTGCACGAAGTTCCAATAGCCCGCGGTGAAGGGGCAGGCGTCGTCGCCGATGCGCTTCTTCGGGTCGTAGGCGCAGTCGCCGCAGTGATTGCTCATCTTGTTGATGTACGCGCCGCCGGATGCATACGGCTTGGTGGCCAACCGGCCTCCGTCGGCGTGCTGGCTCATGCCAACGACGTTGGTGGGCATCACCCAGCGGAACCCGTCCACGTATGCGGTGGCGAACCACTCGGTGAGTTCGTCGGGGCGGTAGCCGCGCTGCAGCGCATGGTTGCCGAGCACCATGAGCCGCTGGATGTGATGGGTCCAGCCGCGATCGCGGACACCTTGGAGGGCTTCGCGAAGGCACGCGGCGGTCACCGCGTCGGCGTCCAGGTCGGTCCACCAGTCGGGCAATCGGGTCCGGGCTTGTAGTTCGTTCTCCTCGACGTAGTCTTCGCCGAAGTGCCAGTACAGATGCCACATGTATTCGCGCCAGCCGAGGATCTGCCGAATGAAGCCCTCGACGGCGGAGATCGGCGCCTGGTCCGTGCGGTAGGCCTGCTCGGCGGCGTGCACCGCGTCGAGCGGGTGAAGGACGCCGAGGTTGAGCGGCACGGACAACAGTGAGTGCGACATGGCCCAGTCGCCGTCCATGATCGCGTCCTCGAAACGGCCGAACGTGGGCAAGCGGTGTTCGATGAATCGCGTGAGTGCGCGCTTTGCCTCGGTGGGCGTGACGGCGAACAGGCGAGGGCCGTCGGCGCCGACCGTCGGGTAGTTCGCGCGGTCGAGCTCGCGGCGGACCTCGTCGTCAATCTCGTCCTCGCGGGGCTTGTAGGGGGCGGGGACGTCGAGCGAAGTCTGGTTCTCTGGCGGTGGTTCGCGGTTCTCCTCGTCGTAGTTCCAGCGATTCCCGACCGGGTCGGAGCCCGTCATGAGGACGCCGAACCTACGTCGCTGATCGCGGTAGAAGTCCTCCATGCGGAAACGGGTGCGCGCTCCGGCCCACTGTTGAAAGTCCTTGCGGGACAGCGCAAACGTGGGCGTAGGCAGGATGTCTGCAACGAGACCACGCTCGCGCAGCCGGTGCACGAACTTCTCGGCGGCGAAAGACGTGGGTTCGTGGACCAGTACCGGACGGCCATAGTCCTCCAAGGCCTTCGTGTACGTCTCGGCCTGCAGAAGAGTCGATCGCTCGCCGAGTTCCCGGTCGGCATGCCGCAGCGCCGACAACACCAGGTGCAGCTTTTGCCGGTGGTAGCGGCGCTTGCGCAGTGCCGAGGTCGCCTCGACCAGCAGTACGTCGCGGTGCGCGTGCTCGCCGCCGTACGCCGATGGCCCCAACTGGTCGGCGAACAGCCAGAGGGGAGTGTCGTCGCGCACCGTCCGGGCCATGCGACCGTGTTCCCCGCATCGAGGCTCCCGACGCACTAGCGGCGGTTGGGATTGCACGTGGGCCCTGCTGTAGCATTTCGACCGCTGCCGGGCGATCCTCGGCAGTGCGCGGGCTGTGGCGCAGTTTGGTAGCGCACTTGACTGGGGGTCAAGTGGTCGCAGGTTCAAATCCTGTCAGCCCGACACAGGTCAGAGGCACTTTCCGAGATTCGGGAGGTGCCTTTTTTCGTGCCGTACCCAAACCGTGTACCCAAACCAGGCGACGGGGTGTTGTCGTCTCGGGAATATCCGCACTGAAAAGTGCCCACTACGTAATGAGGGCCAGATCGCCCCACCGAATGGAGTAGCCCTATGCCCCACCGAACCAGGTGTCAAGCAGACGTACCGCGGCGGCGAGTTCCGGATCACCGTCGACGATGGCGACGAGTTCGCAGTCAGTCCCAGCAGATGGAACGACCCAGAGCAACGCGCTGCGATCATCGCGCTCGAAAGACAGGGCGCGCCGATACCGAAGCCTCAGACGTAGACCGATCCGGTTTCTGCCACGGCAGGCGCGGCAGGAGGGGACGACTAAAGCCCGAGCGCCGTGCCCAAACCGTCGACCGCCGCCCGTGCCGTGTCGTCGGATGTGTGCCCGTAGACGTCGCCCGTGATGGCGACCGACGAGTGTCCAAGCAGGTCGGCCACGGATTTGATGTGAACGCCTGACTCCAGCCACGCCACGGCGGCACTGTGCCGTAGCGAGTGCGCGCCGATGTCCTTGATCTTCGCCTTCGCGGCTGCGAGCTGCACCGTGCGGAGCATGTTTCGCGGGTCGGTCAGCGTGCCCAGTTCGGTAGCGAAGACCGCCCCGGTATCGGTCCATTGATCACCGGCTGCGAGACGCTCCCCGATCTGATGCTTGCGCCACGCCTTCAGCATCGACACCACGCCAGCGTGCAGCGGCACCCGCCGCCTGGCGCGTTCAGTCTTGGGTGCGGTGAGCAGCAGATCGCCGTCCACCCGCGACAGGGTGTGTCGGACGGTTAGCTCGCCCTTGGTCAAGTCGATGTCGGGCCAGAGCAGACCGCAGACCTCGCCGCGACGTAGCCCAGTGGTAGCCATCAGCACGACCGCCGCGTGATAGCGAAGATCCTCCGCAGCGTGGAGCAGCCGCGCCAGGTCAGCCGCTGGAAGGTACGTCGCTTCCTTGCGTGCGATGCCGGGGCGCTTCACCTTCGCCGCTGGATTCGACGCGAGCAGACCGTCCCGCACCGCGACGTCGAGCGCCCCACGCAACACGGCGTAGACCTGTCGCACCGTGGAGTCAGACCGCCCCTTGCGGCGCAGCTCGACGATGAGCGTCTCGACGTCGGACGGCTTCGTCCCGATCGTCCCGCCTTCGAGGTGGGTTGCGCGACAGCCCACCGTAGAGCGCCTTCGTGGTCGCCTTGCGATCCGACGCTGCGAGGGAGGATTCCCGCCACAGCACCAAAAATGAAGCCAAGGTGTCGGGAGCGTCCTTCGGCGGCTGCCCGTCGTCGATGCGCTTGCGGACCCGCTTCTTGGTCGTCGTCGAACACAGCTGACTCCGCGGTGAACCTATGCGAAACTTGCACTGAGAGTGCCTTTCCGAGCCGGCCGCGATTGTTGCCTGAGAACTACAGTCATCCCAGCTCAGAGGGCACTTTCCTCATTCCGACACCCACACGACACCAAGTCAGTCGGTGGATCGAGGCTAAGTAGATGGTCGCGGTCGAATACTTCCCGGGGCAAGCGAGGTGTCGATCGTAGAGTCTGAACATGCACGTGGACTTCGAGGTCGACTTCGGCTTGGTCACGACGATCGTCGCCTGGATTGGCGGCGGGTACGCAGCCTTCGACGGCATAGCCAAGGTGGCTGGTTGGTGGCGCGACAAAAACAAGCCGCAGCAGAAGATTCGCGACGACCTGTCAGAGATTCTCGTCAAAATTCAGGAACGGGTCGAAGCGCCGCACTTTCCGTTTCCGCCACTATTCCCGCCCACCACAGCCGTGTTGAGGGAAGCATTCCTCGCACTCAAATCGATGAGGAACCGTGGTCTGAAGTCGCCCAACAAGCAGCACATGATGTTTCTGCTGGAACTCGTCGGCGGCGCATGGAACGAGTGGGAATGGATCGAACACGAACTACGGCAAATTCTCGACGAAGACGACGACCAGGACCACGCGAAGAAAAACGAGATCGGCACGCAGCAGGCGGTGCTACTGCGCACCGTCGACGAGAACGTCAAACGCTACATCGCAGCACTGGGGCGAATCGAATACGAGCAGGTCTTCATATTGACCTACCTTCGATACCGATGCTGTAAGCCAGTCTTGACCGTCGTCGATCGCACCGGGAAGGTCACCGAGCAGAGTTGGGAACCAGCGACCGTGCGGACCCAGCGCCAGATGCAACAACTCGCAGATCAGGCTGAGGAACGCAATCGCCCGGCCGACCCCGACCTAAGGTCTTGAGGCTCACCTGCCCATGCCACCGCACACGTACTCGCCGCGAGCGAGTACCCAAACCCGTACCCAAACCAGCCCCAAATTCCGCCCATTTTCGCGCTTGTTCGCCTTTGCACCTGAGTGTCGAATCCTGTTGAGCGGCAACGCTGCCCGGAACATTCGCGAACAGCGGCGAACACCCTCTGGATGACTGGGGGTCAAGCGGTCGCAGGTTCAAATCCTGTCAGCCCGACCAGGTCAGAGGCACTTCCCGACACTTTCGGAAGGTGCCTTTTTCGTTGCGGATGCCAATCACACGCCAAACCCGGTGTGGCCGTGGCGGAGGCACCCGTCATCGTCGGCGAACACGCAGGAAGCCGATCCCGGCAGCCGCCACTAGGGCCAGGGCACCGATGCCACCGGCGACGTACCACCACGTGTGGTCGGAACTTTCGACGGCGGAAGGGCTGGCCTGGATCTTGGGAGCGGCCACGATCACCGGCGCCCGGTCCGGGGGAGCGATGACGGCCACACCGTCCATCCGGGACCACCGCCGGCTGTCCGCGTTGAGCCAGGCGAGGAGGCCGTCGAGTTGGTCGGGAATTCCCGTGGAGGTGGCCACCAACAGCGAGCGATTGCCATCAACCACGGTCTGTAGCGAGCCGAAGCGATAACCCGGTGTCAGCGTGAGCGTCGCCCTAGTGCCGTTGTCGAACGCATCGATGGTCTGCACCTGGCCGCTGCCGCCTGAAACCGGCAGCTTGATCTCGGGGTCTTTCCACCCGTCAGCCGAGATGACGATCGCGGGAGTGTTGCTGGCAAGCGCGTCGGACACCGAAACCACCGTCGTATCGATCGGCGTCGCGCTGACGCGCTGTAACCCGGTCATGATGGCGATCGCTCGCCCGGTGTCGGCGAACCCGTCGTCGCCGATTCCGACCTGCACGTGCGGCATGAGTGACTGCGGTAGGGACTGAAAGCCAGGCCGCACAGGCGGATTGGCGGGGGTGCTCTGAATGCTGGTGGTGTCGTCGATGGTCAGGGTGAGGGGCTGGAACTCGCCGCAGCGACCGGTGTTCCCGGCGATGTGGATCGCGACGGTCACGGTGGTATGGCGCTGCAGCACGTCGTCGGGAATGTCGACCCACCGGTCGATGAGCCCGGCGGCGTCGGCGGCCCACTTGGCGATGGTCGTGTCGTCGATCATCGCCACGACCTGTCCGCCTACGGTCGCGGGCAGCGGCGTGTAGGAGCCCTTGAGGTGAAGTCGGACATTGCCGATCGCGCGGCCGAATCTGGTTTGGTCCACACCGACGTCGAGCCGTGGTGTCAACGACACCGAAGTGGCGCCGCGCTCGCCGATCTCGTGAAGTGTCGTGACGTCGGCGGGGATCACCGGTGTGGACTTCACCGACCCAACCGCAGTGTCCGACGTCAGCGCCAACTGGGATAGATCGCTGGACAGCAATCGAGCCTGGTCGCCCAACTCGGCGCCAGAACCCGATATCAGCAGTGACGGCATACCGTCTCCGGGCTGCACTGACAGTCCCTTGGTCAGGCCTTCCTTGACGACGATCTGGCGCTCCATCGGCGCGGGCGGGCCAGGTGGTGTGGTTTGACCGGCCGGCAGCGCTACGAGGCTGACGTCCGGGTACTGCTGGCCGTAGCGGGCGACGACGGCGTCGGTCAGCTTGACGGCGGCATCCGATTCTGCCCGCGTCGGTGCTTGCGGGAGGAAGAGAGTGAGTTTGCGCAGGACGGGCGGCAGGAAGTCTGCGACGGTCACCGGAGGCCGTTCGATGCCGTCGAACCGAATCGCCGTATCGGTCAGCCGAAGCGGGTTGGTCGGGGCAACGCAATAGCCCTCGAGCGGCAGGATGTCGACGGTCAGCGTCAACGCGATGGCATCGTCGACCACCTCGGCGCCGCTCAGCGGAGCGCTGACCGGGGCAGGTGGACCGATGGGCAACTGGATCGGTAACTCGACCCTCGAGATGACATGGTCCCCTTGGGTGACGGTCAGTGACGCGCTGAGCACGCCCGTGGGCATCCAGACCATCGCCGTGAGGGCGGCGGGCGTCAGCCCCTGCTGTACTGGCAAGGTGACCGACTGTTGGGCTTGCAGCCCGTAGAAGCTCAGGTTCGAGCTCGATCCGAGCGCCGACAGGCTCAGCACCGGCGCCTGGGCGAGCGCGCTTGGACCCGGTGGCTCTGAACGGCCGGTGGGCATCGAGATTGCGAGCAGCACAGCGCATATCGTGGCGAGCCGGATCGAACGAGTAAGCAGACGTGTCATGTGGCGCCCACGGTACACATGGCTCGGCGGAATCGCTGCTAGCTCGTCGAGGCTGCCGAGCCGAGTCCCTACTCATGGGGTGGACTTTAGGTTCCGGCAAGGGAGCGATCCGAAAATGCCCAGCGCTGCATCATCTTTCGGGCAGACACCGGGGGATACACCCGTCAGTGAACCATCGGGCTGAGGCGCAACGACGATCACGTCGGGATGGAACTCTTAGGAAAATGCGCATCGGTAGGTCCTTCGACATCTGCCGCAATCCCACTTGACGGCTTGTGACGCGCCTATTGATCGTTCGGCATCACCGTTCACAAAAAATGATGTGGGCTGGCGTTAACTAGTTTCCGATCGCCGGGAGTGCCCGCGGGAAGGGTCTACGAAAGGAACAGCGATGCCTACGATCACGACACCGGATGGAGTCGAGATTTTCTACAAGGACTGGGGATCCGGCCAGCCGATCGTCTTCAGCCACGGCTGGCCGCTGACGGCCGATGACTGGGACGCCCAGATGACGTTCTTCCTCCAGCATGGCTATCGGGTGATCGCCCACGACCGGCGTGGCCACGGCCGCTCCGACCAGGTCGGCACTGGCCACGACGTGGATCACTGGGTAGCCGACCTCGCCGCGCTGACCGAGCATCTCGAGCTGCGCGACGCCGTTCACATCGGGCATTCGACCGGGGGCGGCGAGGTGGCCCGCTACGTTGCGCGCTACCAGGACCGGGTCGCCAAGGCGGTGCTGGTGGCCTCGCTGACGCCGAACATGGTGCGGACCGAGCACAATCCGGGTGGTCAGCCGCGGGAGTGGTTCGACGCAGTGCAAGCGGGCGTACTGGGGAACCGGTCGCAGTTCTTCCGAGAAGTGCCCGAGGGGCCGTTCTACGGATTCAACCGCCCGGATGCGGAGCCGTCCGAAGCCGTCATCGCCAACTGGTGGCGGCAGGCCATGTCTGGCAGCGCCCAGGCTCACTACGAGACGGTCTTCTCCTGGCTGGAGGACTACACCGAGGATCTGCAGAAGATCACCGTTCCCGTCCTAGTGATGCACGGCGACGACGACCAGATCGTTCCGTTCCCCAGCTCGGTGCCCCGCGCGGTCGACCAACTGGCCAACGGGGTGTTGAAGACCTACCCCGGCTACCCACACGGCATGCTGACCACGCACGCCGACGTCCTCAACCCAGATTTGCTCGCGTTCATCGAGTCCTGATTGAGGTAGAGGCCGACGGACGCGCAAGTCAAACGGGGGCCGAGGAGCCGATTCAGACCATCAGCTCCTCGGGCCGCCGGACCACGACGTGGACCCGCAGGTCAACTGAACCGGGGGCAATTCCGTTGCCGCACAGTAATCTAACTGGTTACCCCAGGGTCGGCCGGATCTATGGTGCACCTACGCCGGCGCCTTCGAACTCGAACCAGCCAAAATCCCAAAAACACTGGCGAGTCGTCTCCTGGGATGCGCTTGCCCATCACGAGGCCGTCAAGGAGTGATATGAGCAACGACTTCATGCCCCTGTGGGAGCGGGCCCTTGCCGTCCCACTAGTCACGTTGCACGACACGATCTACCGTAAGACCCGTGGCCGGATCGGTCACAGAATCCTCCCGGGCGCTCCGCCGAGCCTGCTTCTGCATACTCTCGGCGCCAAAACGGGTCTGCCGCGCACCACCTCGCTGAGCTACGCGAAGGACGGAGACTCCTATTTGGTAGTCGCGTCCAAGGGTGGTGGCCCCACGGCGCCCGGCTGGTACTTCAACCTCAAGGCAAGTCCGAATGTCGAGGTCAACATCGGTCCAAAACGGATGCCCGCGATCGCGCGGATCATTGACGAAGAACACCCTGACTACAACCGGTTATGGAAGTTGGTGAACGACAACAGCTCTCACCGCTATGACAGATATCAGACGCGCACCACGCGCACCATTCCGATCATCGCGCTGACACCATGACCGTTGTTCTCAAACTCAACCCGGAGTCTTGCGAGCCGCCGGCCGGCAAGTACAGCCACCTGAGTATTACCTCGCAGAGCGCGCGCACCGCGAATTTCGCAGGACAAATAGCGACGACCAAAGGGCACGAAATGCCCGAAACCGCAGCCGATCAGACCCGTCTGGTGTTTGCCGCCATAGAGACCTTGCTCGCCTCGCAGGGCGCCGCGCCTGCGGATCTGATCAGACTCCTGACCCTGGTAGTGGGTCGCGGCGCCCTCAAGGAATTCAATGCCGTTCGCGACGAGGTATACGCCGCTTGGTTCCCCGACGGCGCCTACCCGGTGAACACGGTGGTGATCGTCGAAGGCTTAGCCGCCGAGTCCATCCTCGTCGAAATCGAAGGGAGCTTCGTGTGTCCACCAGCCTTGCCGGGAACGCCGTAGCTGGGCGTCTCCTTTGGTCGGGGTGCTGGGCGAGTGTCGAAGCCGAGTTTGATGGCCTGGCCATCGATGCGGGGCCGAACATCAATCGATGGCCGAGGAGCTGATGCGGACCATCAGCTCCTCGGCCCGCCGGGCGATGACGTGGGTGCCGCGTTCGATCGAGACTGAGCGGGCGCTGGCTGCCGCCGCCAGGACCACGTCGACTGGCGCTCCACTGGCGTGCAACACGTTAGCCCGCATCAGCAGACGTAAGCATTCAGCGAACGGCTCGTCATGCAAATGAGCCAGCCGGTCGGCGTGGTCCAGGGCGGCACCTGCCTCGTGCGGCATGTCCGCGGCGATGAACATCTGCGCCACAAGGGCATAGTCCCGAGTTACGCCGAAGCGCGGCGGGTCGAGCATCGTCATCACCACGATCCGTTCGGCCTCGACCGCAGCGGCGGCGGCGACGGCGACGTCGTCGCTGGTCAGGGCCCGGGTCCAGCACTGGAAGACCCGCATCGGTGGGTCAATGCTGACGAAGACGTGATGTGGGTCGGCTTCACGCCAACGTGCAGCGATCGCCAGTCCCCACGTAGGGTCGCCAACCCATTCGCAAGTGACCGCCGCCGAGTATGTCCAGAAGGAGATTGCGTACGGATCGTCGCCTGCGGATTCCTCTGCCGCCCTCAGCAACTTCTGAGCTGTGGAAAGGTCGCCGTGCATCGCGGTCAGTAGCGCCTGAAACTGGGGGACCTGCTGATCGCCCATCAGATTGGGTCGCAACGGGGGGTTGTGTAGCGCGGTCCAGTCATTCTCGGTCATGCGCCGCAAGGCCGCGGCCGTGTCGCCCCTTTCGTAGTCGTACCGCGCTTGCAGATACCGGGCATATGCACGTGAGGTCGGGTCGGCGGAGGTTTCGCCGTAGTCGATCAGCTGTTGCATTAACAGCCTGGTGTCCGGATCGTGGTGGGTGAAGGCCACGACCACCCGCATGTATAGGAAGTCTGCCGCCCTTGCGTCCTGCCCGAGTCCGTTGGCGAGACTCTCGGCGCGGACCAGCAGATCCGTATACGACCCGAAAAACCTGCCCTGCTTCCAGAAAACGTCTACCAGCGGCGCCACGGCCGCGAGTTCCAGTTCGGCCGAGCCCGCCGTGCGTGCTAGGTGGGCGGCTGACTGTAGGTTGCGCTCGGCGGCCTCGAAGGCGGACTTGCGTGCCGCACGGTCACCGGCCCGGATCAGGGCGATCGCCGTTCGAGACGGGTCGGCGACCGGGCCTGCCGCCGATAGGTGGAAGGCAAGACGCTCGGTGACCGACTCCTCGCCGGCCGCAACAGCTTCGAGCGCGTCCGCGATCCGCAGATGTAGCTCGGTGACCTGTCTCGCGGGCATGATCTCGGCCACCGCCTCGCGAACCAGGTCGTGCGGGAAGCGAAACGTGAACGGATCCCCCGGCGTCGATTCGATCACTCCGAGCGCCGCGAGCGGCTCTAGTCGGTCCAGGCAGGTCGCGACGTCGGTATCGGTGGCGTGCGCGAGCAGCGCGACGCTGGCGTCTCGCCCGACGAGGGCGGCCAGTTGCAGCAGCCTTCGCGCCTCGTCGTCGAGGCTTGCGGTCCGGCTCCGGACGACGTCACGCACAGTGGACGGAACCTCGGGCCCGTGGACCGACGCCATCGCACCCCTGCCGACAAGCAGCCGGGACAGTTCACGGACGAAGAACGGGTTGCCAGCCGTCCGGGCGTAGATGCCGCGCACGGCATCGGCACCGGGATCGACGCCAATCTCTCTGCGCACCAGTTCGGCGACCTCGGACCGGCCCAGCGAGTTGAGATGGATGCGCCGATAGCCGAGCACTCGGCTCGCTGCGGCGAGCTGTCGTGACAGCTCGGCGCCCGGCGTCGGCGCACGGTCGCGCAGCGCGCCGACCATGACCGCACCCTTGGGCAACTGGACGGCCAGGTGACCAAAGAGTTGGAGAGAAGCAATGTCGGCCCACTGAAGATCATCGATCACCAGGAGCACGGGCTGTCGCAATGCCGCACTTTCTACTAAGCCGACGAACTGCTCGAACAAGCGGAAACGAGTGCCGCTGTCGGCTGGCACGAGCAACACCTTCTCGTCGCTCGCCGGCTCGAGCAGCCGCCTGAGTTCGGATCCGCGCCACTTGTCCCGTTGGTCAGACGGCTGGGCATCCAGCAACGCGCCAACCACCTTCACCCACGGCCACAAAGATGGTGTCCCGTAACCCTCCAGGCATCCACCCCAGACTGCGACGGCTCCTGCGAGTTCGGCGCGAGCGGTCAACTCCTTCAGCAGGCGCGTCTTACCGACTCCAGGCTCGCCGTCGACCACCACGACTGCTGGTTCCCCGGCGAAGGCCGAGCGCACGGCGTGGTACAGCTCCTCCAGTTCCGTCACCCGGCCCACCAAGTCTGGGTTGAAGGCATTCACGGCTGGGAGGTCGGGGACGCCCGGTGAGAGAGCGTTGCTCAGCAACTGTTGCTGTGCGGCACGCAACTCCGGGCCGGGATCGATACCAAGCTCGTCAGCGAGGCGTGTGCGTACGGCCTGCAACATCGCGAGGGCCTCGGCGCGTCGTCCGGCCGCGCCGAGAGTGCTTATCAAGGCGCTGTGCACCAGTTCATCCAACGGAGCCATGGACGAAGCCAGCTGCAGTGCCGGCAGGACACGCTCCGGTTGCCGTAGCTGCACGGCAAGCCCGGATGCCACCACGCAAGCCTCGAAGAACTGTCCATTCAGTGCGACGAACGCCGGCGCAGCCAGCCATCCGACATCCAAACCATCGCCTGCTGCGCCATGCCAGAGCGCCAACGCGTCGACGAACCGGTCCAGAGCCGACTGATCTCGTTGCTCGCCGATCGCCTGTCGCGCTGCGTCCGCATGTCGTCGGAACGCGATCAGATCAAGGGCGCTGCCGTCGAACTCGAATAGGTAGCCGTCGCCTCGCCGCCGTATATAGGAACCCGACGCCCGGGGAGCAAGATCGGGCTCTAGCAGCCTGCGCAACGCGCCGACATACTTGTGGATCACGTTCACCGCACTCGGTGGGGCTTCGTCACCCCACATCAGCTCGATCACGTCAGTGCGGCTGATCGGCTCGCCGACACGCGCCAGCAGCAGACCCAGCAGTAGCGCTTGTTGCCTGGGACCCGGATCTAGTTCAACGTCCCCGCGCCACAGGCGCAACGGTCCCAGAATCTGGAGCCGCAAATCACGCTTCTCGGCCGAGAGGTTCACAGCACGGTTGGAAGACGCAGTCATGCCGACAACATCTTTACGTGAGACACGCCTGAACAGCGGCAACGGTATGCGACATTTGCACCGCGAGTGCCTTTCTGAACTTGGCCGATTGTTGCGCGAGGAATGCGACCGTCCCAGCGCAAAGGGTAGATGCTTCTATCTGATCCACGTCCTCATCCTCATCCACTTCATCGGTGCTTTCACGTCGCCGCATCCGTGTATTTCAACGATCAACTGGGACAACGGCTTTCGGTAACCAGCCGCCGTCGGGCGCCGGTCCTGGATGGCCGTCCGACCACTTCCTCGCTGCCGGCCGAACCCAGACGCCGGCCCTGCCACCGGTGGCCCGGCGGTCCTGCCGGTGAGCTCGGTGCGGTTGGGGCGTGATCTAAGGCCGGCCAACCCGCTCGAGGTGAGCACCGCCCTGACTCGGGGAGCAGGAGTAGCGCAGGTCTTCTGCCGGGCAATTCAGATTTGAGTGGGCGCGGTGCTGACTACGGACGAAATCAGCTTTTTACGCGGCAGATCCGCGCGAGCAACATGAAACTTATTCACTTTGTGTGCGAGTCGTTGATCCCACGAGCTCCCTCGCACAACCGGATCGGTCAGCCGCGGAACTGACTCCATTCGATGCGCGCAGTGCTGCGTGCTGCTCGGAACACCCCCTGCAAGCGCCAGGTGACAGCGCGTGTCGATACCTCAGGAGAAATTCATGACAACTTCATTGGAAACCGTCGACGCCCCCGTCGACGTCGGCGAAGGTGAGCAGGGGCTCGCCAAGGGCAGCATTTCGCTGTCCGGCGTCCTGTTCGTCTCGATCGCGACGATGGCGCCTGGCGCTGGTTTGGCTTACGCGATCATGACCGGGTCCTTGTTCGCTGGTGGCGCGCTACCGCTGGCCGTGGTTGGTGCGACGATCGGCTGTGTGCTCGTGGCGGTCGGAATCGCCCAGATGGCCAAGCACATATCTACGGCCGGCGGTCTCGGCTCGTTCGTCGGCCGCGCGTTTCACCCTGCGCTGGGCTTCGTCGTCGCCTTCTGCGCGCCGATGTTCTACCTGGCCGCGCTGCCGTATCTGATGCTGGTCTTCGGGAATCTGGTCGCCGCGGCGCTCTTCCCCGAAGGGGGAGGCGCCTACAAGGCGACGTGGATCGTCGCCGGACTGGCTTGTCTCGTGTTCTCGGGTGCGCTCAACTACTTCGGCGCCGCGTTCAGCACCAAGGCTGGCGTGATCCTCGGCTCCCTGGAAATCCTCGTGCTCCTCGTCATGAGCGTGCACATGATCGTCGCGTCGGGCAGCAACAACTCCGTATCGGTCTTCACCACGGAGCACGCGAACGCCGAAGGCTTCGTCGGCATGTCCGGGGTCATAGCCGCTTCGGTCTATGGGTTCTTGGCCTTCATCGGCTTCGAGGCCGGTGCGCCACTGGCGGCCGAGACGAAGAACCCCAAGCGCAACGTTCCCCGGGCCATCGTGTGGTCGGCGATCATCGTCGGCGTCTTCTACATCATCGGCAGCTACGCGGCGTCCACCTACTTCGGTGCCGACCAGCTGTATGACTTCATGAACTTCAACCAAGGCGATGGCTGGATCGGGATGGCGAAGAAGCTTTGGGGCGCCGGATGGATCGTTCTGCTCCTCGCGCTGCTCAACAGCTCGATTGCCTGTGCCAACGGCGCATCCATGGGCGGCACCCGACACATCTGGGCGATGGCCCGAGCGGGGACCATCCCGAAGATCTTCGCCAAGACTCACCACAGGTGGAAGTCGCCGGTGACGGCCATCTACTTCATGTTCGGCATCGGTTCCATCGCCGCCGTGATTGGGGGACTGCTCTGGGGTCCGATCGCTTCCCTCGGGCTGTTCGGGACGATCATCGCGGTCATCGCGCTGCCGGTGCACATGATGGCGGCCCTGTCGTGCCCGGTGTACTACTGGCGGTACCGGCGCAGCGAGTTCAACGTTGTCGTGCACTTGATCATCCCGGTGTTGGGCGTGCTGTTCCTCATCCCGGGCTTCTTCGTCGGCGCCGGCATTACGGTGTTCGATTTCGTGGCGCCGTTGAGCTGGCCCATCAGCCTGGCCGCGCCGATCTCGTTGGCGGTCTATCTCCTCGCGTTCGCGATAATGGGGTACTTGCTCGTCAAGAAGCCCGAAGCGCTCAAGGCACTCTCCGATCACGGCCACACGGGGGAGGACGCGATCGCTAGGGAGGACTTGGTGCACGCCCACCCGCACCCCCACGCAGCCGCACCTTCGGTGGCACCAAAAGCCGCGTTGGAAGCCAGCTGAACGACCCAAAGTCGTCCGACCCAACTTCGGCGGCGGAGCAGCGCACCGGCACGCATCAGGCACTGGCTTGATGCGTGCCGGTGTTTACGCGAGGAACGTCTCGAGGTACGCCAGCGCGGCGCGGCGCAACTCGCCAAGCGCCGCCTTGTCGCCGTTGGGATCGGTGCGGAACGCGATGTCGAATCCCTTGTCGAGCACCCCGATGAACGTTTGTGCCATCAGGTAGAGGGGGATGTCCGGGGCGTCCGGGCGCAGCGCTGTGACACCGTCACAGAGGTATGCCGCGAGCGCGTCATCGTGCGCCCGGTTCACCTGGACCATCCGGCCGGAGAATTCGGACGAGAACCACAGCACACGAAACCCAGCTATCCCGGTCCCGTTGAGAAGGAAGTCGATGAGCGCGTCGATGCCCGCGGCAGCTGTCGTCCGCCAGTCCGGCCCAGCGAGGCTGAACCCGGCTTCATCAAACCGTTCGTCGAGATCGATGAGTCCCTGGATTAGTACTTCTTCGAGGAGCGACTCACGGTCGGTGAAGAAGTTGTAGAGCCAGCCGACGGAAATCCCTGCGCGAGCTGCGACGGCGGTAGTGGTAACCGCACTAGAGCCCGCGGCGACCAGCAAATCGTTGGTGGCCGCAACGACTCGATTCATCTTCTCCTGGCTGCGAGCCTGGGTTGCCTTGCGGGATGCGCCGGCGTCCTGCGCGATCGGCACCATCAAGTCGCGCAGGCGCGCTGACTCGCGAGGATGTGTGAGGAGCGCAGTGTCGCCACCGCCGCTTCCGGTGCTCAGCCGCCGGACAGCTCCAACCATGGTGCTCCCCACGCCCCCTTGCGCTTGAAATTTCGCCTGGCGTTCTTTCCGCGCCGACGACGAACTTTACCGACTGGCAGCCTTGCGCGCAGCGGGATGCCGCCAACGGGCCCCACAGGCATGCGGTGGGTCCCTCGGCGGAACGTGCCGTCAGTATTGCGATTACACCGAGACTCCCTCTGGGGTTTTGGCCGTGAGCGTGTCGAAGTGCACCGAGTCGCGCAGCTGCGGGTTGACGTGATTCTCGTTGGTGCTGAGCGCTTCGAAGTCGTACTGCTGACGGCCCAGTTCCGGGTGAACCACCGACAGCGGGTCGAGGAAGTCGCTGACGTAGCCGACGGCCGCGCCGCCCATTTGGTAGCCCATGACTTTGAGGATGTCGTCGTCGAGGGTTTTGGCGATTTCTAGTGGGGTGGAGAGGTATTGGTTTTCTTCTTGGCGGACCCAGCCCACGGCGTAGGTGATGTTGATGCCCTGGCGGACCATGTCGGAGTTGTTGGGTGCTGCGGAGTGGTAGACCTTGCCGGTGTAGAAGAACACCGAGCCCTTGGTCATGACGGCGCGCGCTTCGTCGGCCTCGGTGTAGTCCGAGCCCTGTTTGTCGAAGACCTTGTGCGAGCCGGGAATCACTCGGGTTGCGCCGTTTTCCTTGGTGAAGTCGGTCATCGCCCAGATGGTGTTGCACTGCACGTCGTAGTCCTCGGGGAACGGGAAGAAGTCCCAGGCGAGCTCGTCGCGATGCAGCGGCTGGGCGGTCTCGCCGGGGTAGACGCTGATGACTTGGGTCAGGTGCAGTTGGTAGGCGGTGGCCTTCTTGAGCATCTCTCCGGCAACGGAGAGCACCAGGGGATGCATCACCAGTTCCCGCGAGGCCGGCGAACGGGCGATCAGTGCGCCGGTGCGGCGGGTGAGCCGTCCGACGAAGTCATCGCGACCGTTGGGGGTGTCGTCGATGTAGTCGTCGAGTTCCTCGGCGATCTGATCCATCAGCTGCGGCGGTACCAGGTCGTCGACGATGACGAACCCGTCCTGGCGCAACGCCGCCGCGATCTCCTGCATCGTCGCGGTATTGGGCAAGTGATACTTCTCGCTCACGTGGATTTCTCCTTCTGCGCAATGGGTAACGCGGAATCAGGATTTGACGGCGATCGCAGTGATCTCGATCCGCTGTTCGGGGTGCGCCAGTTCGGTGACGCCGACGAGTGTCTGGCTCGGGGCTTCGTCGCCGAAGGCCTCGGCTATGAGCGGCGCGACTTCGAAGAACTCCTTGGCGCTCGTGGCATAGACCGTCAGTGCCACGAGGTTCGAGAAGGTCAAGTCCTCTGCCTCTAGCAGCTTTTGGAGAATGTCGAGGATGAAGACCGTCTGCTCCTTCATCGAGCCGATGCCGTGCACGACGAACTCGGGGTCGCCACCGGTGAACGGTGCGATGCCGGAGAGATAGAGCGTGTCGCCCGCCCAGACATTCTGCGTGAAGCCCAGCTTCTTGAACGTGGTCTGGTCGAGGTATCCGACCTCTGGATTGCTGTAGGAGATTGCCATTAGACGGATTCCTTTACGGGGTCGGGGGTTTCGGCATTGACCATGGCGTCGTAGAACATGTTCTGCCCGTCGCTGTCGACATGGCCGGCAGTCTGGGTGAGCGCGGCGAAGTCGTACTGCTGACCGCCGAGCTCGGGCCTGACGGCCGCGAGCGGGTCGAGGAAATCGCTCAGGTAACCCATTGCGAGACCGCCCATTTGGTAGCCCATGACTTTGAGGATGTCGTCGTCGAGGGTTTTGGCGATTTCTAGTGGGGTGGAGAGGTATTGGTTTTCTTCTTGGCGGACCCAGCCCACGGCGTAGGTGATGTTGATGCCCTGGCGGACCATGTCGGAGTTGTTGGGTGCTGCGGAGTGGTAGACCTTGCCGGTGTAGAAGAACACCGAGCCCTTGGTCATGACGGCGCGCGCTTCGTCGGCCTCGGTGTAGTCCGAGCCCTGTTTGTCGAAGACCTTGTGCGAGCCGGGAATCACTCGGGTTGCGCCGTTTTCCTTGGTGAAGTCGGTCATCGCCCAGATGGTGTTGCACTGCACGTCGTAGTCCTCGGGGAACGGGAAGAAGTCCCAGGCGAGCTCGTCGCGATGCAGCGGCTGGGCGGTCTCGCCGGGGTAGACGCTGATGACTTGGGTCAGGTGCAGTTGGTAGGCGGTGGCCTTCTTGAGCATCTCTCCGGCAACGGAGAGCACCAGGGGATGCATCACCAGTTCCCGCGAGGCCGGCGAACGGGCGATCAGTGCGCCGGTGCGGCGGGTGAGCCGTCCGACGAAGTCATCGCGACCGTTGGGGGTGTCGTCGATGTAGTCGTCGAGTTCCTCGGCGATCTGATCCATCAGCTGCGGCGGTACCAGGTCGTCGACGATGACGAACCCGTCCTGGCGCAACGCCGCCGCGATCTCCTGCATCGTCGCGGTATTGGGCAAGTGATACTTCTCGCTCATCTGATTCCCTCCTTGTTGGCTGCGCGTCGGCGCCGATCAAGGAAAGTGAATAAGATTCAGGTTTCCGGAAGATGTACCGAAGTTTCAGGCGTAAGAAATCCTGACCCGCCCCACAGGTCTTGATCGCGGCGGTACGGATTGTGACCGCTGCGCGGCCCTCTGGGTGGTTGACGCTGCTTGGAGTTTCTCGCGTCCTCTGAGATTTCAGAGTGGTCGATAGCTGACGCCTATCCCGGTAACGTCCAGCAGCAAATCGGCGGGCACCCTGTCATGGTGCCGCCCACGCCCTCAGTGTGGCAGCCAAGTGTTCCCGAAAGTCTCGACGACGTCGTATCAACGGGTTTGTCGAAGGAACACGATCGGCGGCATCCGACCGCGTCCGCGCTCGCACGTAAGGCTTGAGAGGCGGTGGGTTACGTTCCTGCGCAACCAATTCCCTCTTGGGCGCAATCATAGAAGATTCCTAGCTCAGCCTTTTCGAGCCGGTATCTTCGTCTGGAATCCCGTCACCAACCTCTGCCTGCCGCTCGATCGCTACTAGACGTCAGACCCGAGCTATGGGGGATAGCCAAGACTCCAGCCGCGATAGACCCAGTTCTTGCCGACATTGGCGCTGTGCAGAATCTGGATCTCGTGCCCGTCGCCGTACCCTCGCGAAAGTCCTTGCACGCCACCAGAGACAAAGGTCCCGTCACCGCGGGCGATGTCGATGTGGGGACCGTCGGACCCCCTGCTGAAGACGAGTGCTCCTCGCGGGGGATTCGTGTCAGTGTGGATCTGGCCTTGCTTCAGGAGGGTCTGGTACATCGTCTCGGAAGCACCGTCCCAGCCGTACTTCGCCTGCGGCACACCGAACGCGAAGGCGACGAAGGCCTCACATCCGTAGTGGCCGAACCGATCCGTGCCGAGGATGCTCTCCGCCCTGGCGATCGCGGCGTCCGCTCCCGGAATCGTCTCCAGCGGATCAGCGCTGGCTATTGGGGCGGACATGAGTGCTGCGACCAGCGGAATGACTGACAGAAACGAACATCGAACGTTCAACTCGTTTGGCTCCGGTTCCCAGCGCGCTCGTGGGTTCTGTGATGCCAACTCGTCTTGACCCGCTGGTGATGGGGAGCCAGCGGTTTCGCGAAGTCAGCCATCAGACAATCACTCGCAATGTTCAGGTGTTGTTCAGATACTGCGGTACGTGGCAGTGCCGGTCAACCTGAACGGCAACCGGGAGACACCTGAGCTTCGTCTTTGTCGCGAATCACGCATTTAGGCGATGCTTCTCGCTCGACACTGCCTGGTGTCGGCGCACGATGGCCGTTGATCCCGCATATCCCGCTGCCGATGGCGGCCTCTATCGACTGCTTGGCTTCATGGCCAAGATCAGTACGGAACCAGCCAGAGCGTCGAGCCTTCGTGCAGGCCGCTCGGCAGTACTAGACGATCAGTTCGGTGATCAGCAAACGTTGGTCCTGATGTTCGCCTGCTCGGCTCGCTCGCGCGCTAGTGGTCACTTGCCTTGTGCCACAACGGTTACAGCGCTAACGCAAGTAGACGAGGGCATTGTTGCCGCCCTGGCACACCGAGCCGGCGACGGTACACGTCATGGTGTAGGACAGGCCAGTGACGGGGCTGTACACGCTGAACGGCTCCGACCCGTTTCCGTAGGCGTGGTACGCCTCGGCAGTGTTCAGCGCGAATTGGCAGGAGGTGTCTGCGTTGCCTGCGTACACCGACGCTCCGCGGCTGGACTTGCCGCACAAGGTGTCCGCGGCGGCGACCGGCGCGGTAGTCACGGCGGTTGCCGCCACGAGTGCCAGAGACAGGGCAGACACGACGAGAACGTGCTTCATCCGCAAAATCCTACGTCGCCTGCCGGCGTCCGATGTCCCGATTTGTGTCGACAGCTACGCCATCTCGGTCCGCGACGTCGAACCTAGCCTGAGTGCAGTTGCCGTCGACGGGCCATGGGACGCAATGAGTCCGAGGCGGCCGACGACCTCCTGACGCGACTGCTGACGGACTACGTCGACACAGGGGAACTTCATCCGCGAGACCGCCGCGTCAACGGCGTCGTCATGATGTAAGCCGGTCACGAGACGACGGCCAACAGGATTGTGCTGGGCACGATCACGCTGCTAGGGCACCGCGACGTGTACGAACGTCTCGCGCGGAGGGACGCCCCGAACCTCGCAGCCAGTGTCATCGACGAGCTGATGCGGTATCTGTTCGATCGTTCAGGCGGAGGTCGAGCGGTTGGCCACCAAGGATCTCACGCTTGGATGCGAACGGGTTCGGGCTGGCGATTATCTGGGACGGCGAGTTCGTGGCCAAGTCGGAAGAGTTCGAGGTCGATCGAAAGAGTCGCGGCAACTTGAGCTTTGGCTTCGCTTGGCGGTGCCGTCCTGCGACCTCAGTTCCAAGGACGACCACAGCATCTACGGCGTCAAGGCGCTTCCGGTCTCTTGGTAGGTCGGTCGGCCTGTTCTGCCGCAGTCACTTGCAGCAGTCTGGGTCGAGAACTGCGCACAGCGCGCCAACGGCATCCCGTCCCGGGCGGTGGTAGACGTTCATTCCGCGCCGATCCGATTCGACGAAGCCGGCTCGACGAAGCTGGGCAAGGTGATGGCTGACGGTGGATTCCGTCAGCCCAAGGAGCTCCGCGAGGTCACCGCTGTTCTCCTCGCCCGCCGCGGAACTGAACAACAGCGACATGATCTTTACCCGTGCCGGATCGGCAAGCGCCTTGAGGCGCAGCGCGACCTCGAGTGCGGCGTCGTCGCTCATCGGTCCGGCGGCCACCGGCGCGCAGCACACGGGGGCGGTCATGTCGATGGTCGGCAGCGTCTTGGGCACGAAACCAGTATGGCCAACTGCATTGACATAAGTCAAAAAGGTAGGCAATCTGAAGTGCAGCAGTGATTCGACATAAGTCACATAGGTAGAAAGGCTCGAAATGGCCCGGATGCAACTCGCCCTAAACGTTGATGACCTCGACGAGGCAATCACGTTCTACTCCAAGCTCTTTGCCACGGCGCCCGCAAAGGTCAAGCCCGGATACGCGAACTTCGCCGTCGCCGAGCCTCCGCTAAAGCTGGTTCTTCTGGAGAACCCTGGCCAGGGCGGCACCATCAACCACCTGGGCGTCGAGGTCGAATCCAGCGAGACCGTGCACGCCGAGATCGCCCGTCTGAGCAGCGAGGGACTGTTCACCGACGAGGAGATCGGCACCACGTGCTGCTTCGCGACTCAAGACAAGGTCTGGGTCACCGGGCCCGCGGGGGAGAAGTGGGAGGTCTACACCGTGCTCTCCGACTCGGACACCTTCGGCACCAGTCCGCAGCATGCCGAGACCGGCACTGCCGAACGCGGCGTCTGCTGCGGCACTGCAGCCACTGGCTGCTGCTGACTCGATGAAAGGACCCGTGCCGCTGCAGCGCCGTCTGCTCGCCGAATTCACCGGCACCGCATTGCTCGTGACGATCGTCGTCGGCTCGGGGATCGCCGCGCAACGACTTTCGCCTGACAACGTCGGATTGCAACTCCTGCAGAATTCCACGGCGACCGCGTTCGGCCTCGCCGTATTGATCCTGATGTTCGAACCGGTTTCGGGCGCACACTTCAATCCGGTGGTGTCGGTTGCGGATTGGCTGCTCGGACGGCGCAGGAGCACCGGCATCAGCGGCAGCCACGTCGTCTCCTACATTGGCGCACAGACGTTGGGTGGCGTGGCCGGTGCGGTGGTGGCGAATGTCATGTTCGACCGTCGAGCGTTCGAGGTGGCCACCAAGGACCGCATCACTGCAGGCCATCTCGTCGGCGAGGTCGTCGCCACTGCTGGTCTGATCGTGCTCGTCTTCTCGCTGGCTCGCAGCGGCCGGGCCGCACTAGCCGCGGGAGCGGTCGGTGCATACATCGGCTCCGCCTATTGGTTCACCAGCAGCACCGCGTTTGCGAATCCCGCAGTGACGGTTGGTCGTATCTTCTCCGACACGTTCGCGGGGATCGCGCCAAGCTCCACGCCGGGATTCATCGCCGCTCAGGTCGCCGGCGCTGCAGTCGGACTGGCGTTCGTCGTCGCGCTGTATCCCATCGCGATCACCGACGACAACGCCTTTGCGCAAGATCCCGATGCCCGTCGCGCCGACCAACGGAGTCCACGGTGAACGAGAGTCCCGGTTCCCCGCCCGTCCATCGCCCAGATCCGTTGGAAGGCAGGATCTCCGATGCGAAGCCGACCGTGCTGTTCCTCTGCACACACAATGCGGGTCGCTCGCAGATGGCGCTGGGCTACTTCAACCACCTTGCCGGAGATCGAGGCGTGGCCTGGTCCGGCGGCTCAGAACCCGCGAACGAGGTCAACCCATCCGCGGTGCGGGTGATGGCCGAGGTCGGCATCGACATCACCCGCGAATTTCCCAAGCCCTGGACCGACGAGATCGTTCGGGCCGCCGACGTCGTCGTCACCATGGGGTGCGGGGACGCTTGCCCGTTCTTTCCCGGCAAGCGGTACGAGAACTGGGAGCTACCCGACCCGGCTGGGCAGGGTGTCGACGCCGTACGCCCGATCCGAGACGACATCGAGCAGCGCGTCCGTCGCCTGCTTGACGAACTCGGCGTCAAACCCGCCGACTGACCGGACGGGCCGCGTGAACGCCACGCCCACAGACAGCGAACGCCATCACACCCCCGCACCGCGCGCTACCGTGCCGTGCGCAAACGGTATTACGCAATCGACAATATTCTGAGCGGTTGGTCCGCTACTGTTCCCCCGACGCTCGCCACGACGGATCGGACATGACCATGACGGCAGAGAACGTGGTGACTCCCGCGGGTGCGGACGAGGGGTATCAAGAGGGCGGATACCCGGCGGAGCTGAAGCGGACCCTCGGCTCGTTCCAGGTATTCGCCATTTCATTCGCGTTCATCTCGGTGGCAGTCGGAATCTTTGCCACCTACGACAATCTCCTTCAAACGACGGGCCCCGTGGGCATTTGGCTGTGGGTCATCGCGGCGATCGGGCAGACGTTGGTGGCCCTGGTCGTCGCCCAATTCGCGGCCCGCATCGCGCTCACTGGCTCGGCCTACCAATGGGCCTCACGACTGGCGAACCCCAGGATCGGCTGGTTCTTCGGGTGGCTGTCCTTCTGGTACCTCGCGACCGGCGTGGTGGCCATGGACAACGCACTGGCCAGTCAGGCGTTGATGCCGCTGCTCGGCATTCAAGAGAGCGAGGACACGGCGCGTGTACTCACCATCGCGATCATGATCGTGCAGGCCGTACTCATCATCCTCTCGACCCGCCTGCTCGGACTGTTCACCTCGGTCTCGGTAGGTCTGGAGTTGGCGATCGTCGCCATCCTCATCGTGGGGCTCGGTGCCGTAGTGGCCTTCACCGGCAGTGGCGACCTGGGCAATCTCGCCTCGCGTGGCATCACCGCTGACGCGAGCGACTACTTCGCCATCGGCGGCGGACTGATGGCCGGAATGATCATGGGCCTTACCACCTTGGTGGGCTTCGATTCCGCGGCGAATTTGGCTGAAGAGGCAAAGGATCCGTTCCGGAGCGTCCCGAGGGCGATCGTCTCCTCGGTGTTGGCCGCAGGTGTGTTGGGACTGCTCTTTCTCATCGCGCTCACCGTCGCAATCAAGGACATTCCGTCCGTCAGCGCCAGCGGATCGCCCGTCGCCGCCATCATCCGTAGCCAGCTAGGGCCCGTTGCCGAACGAATTTTATTGGCGGGCATAGCAATAGCGATGTTCGGCGCGGGCATGGTCGTGATGACCGCGTGTTCTCGACAGGTGTTCGCCATGGCGCGCGACAAACGGTTGCCGGCGCACGGGCTGATGAGCAGGGTGAACCATCGCACCCAGACCCCGGTGCCTGCGACGATCCTCATCCTGGTCGTGGGTGTCGTCCTCATGGTCGCGTTACCCGGAGAAGCGTTGCTGCAATTGATCATTGGCGGGACGATCCTGCCCGCCCTCATCTACGGGGCGACGGTGGTGCTCTACCTTGCGGTGCGCAAGCGGCTCGACCGCAAGGAGGGGGGATTCAGCCTCGGCCGTTTCGAACTGCCGGTTGCCTACGCGGCCTTGATCTGGGTCGTCCTCGCGCTCGTTGCGCTTGTCACTCCCGGCGACGCCTCCGTTCCCGCTTTGGTGGTCCTCGGCCTGATCGTGGCTGGCGGCATCTACTTCGGGTACATGCTCGTGTTCAAACGCGAGGTGCTCGACACCGAGCCGGGCGTCGAGGTGCTGGCGGCATCGGCGTCCACATGACGTGGCCCGCTTCCCAACCCCTCGGGTGTCGACTACGCCGATTCGGTGCGCGCGGTCAACTTCCTAACCACGCCGGCAAGCTCTGAGCGCTTGACCACGCCTGCCCTGCAGCTGGCTCGGTAGATGTGGCCCTCGACGGTGCGCATCGACAGCTTCAGCGCATCGGCGATCTCACGGGTATTGAGGCCCTCGGCGACCATCATGGCGATCTCGTGTTCGCGGCGGGTGAAGGGCAGCACGAGACGGGACCCGACGATCGCCGGGCTGGTGGCGCCTCCGCACCTGCCTGCGAGATCGCCTGCGCGGGCTGCGGCCGTCATCGCGCTGCCGTTGCGTCCGGCACGGCGGTGCGACGTTGCAGCGTGGGCGGCAGCGTCTGCGGCAGCCAGGAGATCGCCCATTGTCTCGAAATCCGTTGATGCGCATTCGAGTTGATCCGCGTCGTCGGCCTCGAGCGCGCGTGCGTATCGCGCCGCCAATGGAGCCCTGGGTCCCTCGACGAGGTTGGTCAACTCCACCAGCCGCTCGGACACCGACGAATCGTCGAATTGGACCAGCGTCTGCAGGCAGAGCACCTCGCGAGCGAGTTGTCCGTGCTCGCGGGTGAATTCCACTGCGAGGCTGGCGAATTGGCGTGCTTCGATCAGGCGTCCGCGCGCAGCCGCGAGCCACGCATCGGCCAATAGCGCGTTGGACTCGACCAAGGCGTAGGCGGGGTGACGCTCTGCGTTGGCGAGTCGCTTGGCCTCTTCTGCCGCCTCGACGTCGCCCAGCCGGGCGAGCGCCTGAGTGCGGAGCAGCAGGAACCGGTAGAAGCTGTTGACGACCAGATCGACTTCCTCGGAGGCGATCCCAACGGGTAACCCTCGCACCGCAGCGGCAAGGTCGCCTGAGGCGAGCGCTACGGCCCCGACGACTGCGGCGGCCATCAGGCGGGCAGTGGCGGGTCTGGCCATGCATTCGCGGCGGTGGTGTTCGGCGACCTTGATCGCCTCGGGGATACGGCCAGAGAAGGCAAGTCCGAAGGTGTGGAATTCGGCCAGTGTTCCGCTCAGGAAGCTTCCCTGCTGTGACGATTCCAGCACCTGCTGGCACTCAGCGGCCGTCGCCACCGCATCGTCTGTACGGCCCACCTCGGAAAGGGCGGCCGTCTCGGCGCATAGGCGGACCGTCTGGCCGTAGCCGTCGAGCGTCCCGTAGTCGGCGGTGGCGATCATCTCGACCACGTCTGCTGGTCGGCCAGCCAGAACCAGTTGGTTCGCACGAAAGGCGAGCAACTGGCCGGTCCTGGCTCCCGTCGCGTGCTCTAGCGCTTCGTCGATGACGCGCCAAGACTCCTGCGGTGAGCGCAGCGTCCACATCAGGTTCGCCGCGCGGAGGACCACGTCGTTGATGAAGGCAGACTCCGACACCTCGTCGGTGGCGATGCTGTCGATCACCTCCGCCGCGTCCTCGCCCTTCTGCGACATGAAGAGGTTGTAGGCAAGGGCCACGCGGGCTTCGACTCCGACGCCAGCCTCGTGCGCGGCCCTGGAGAGCCGCGCCGCGAGGTCGTAGTCGAGCAACGAACTCGCCGCCTTGGCCGCCGAGGCCAACACGTCGGGATCCCGAGGCAAGTCGGACTCCAGCCAAAGCAGTCCTCTGCGAACGGCATTGGCAGGCCCGGAGCCGTCCTTCATGGCAGCAGCGACGAGCCCACGCAGGCGTCGCAGCCTCAACGGGCCGCACTTCTTCATCCGAACCTCGCCGTACATCGGGTGCCCGACGTACACGGCGTCGTTCGACGTTCTGATGAGTTCGCGCTGTTCGGCCTCCTCGATGGCCGGCCGGGCCGCCAGGGTGGAAAGGCAGCCCCAGTCGACGGGTTCGGCGACCGCTACGAGGTCGACGACATCGCGTACTTCGGCGACGACGGTGCCAATCTGGTGCTCCACCAGTTCGACGAGCGACGGCGATATCTCGGGACTACCGAGCCACCGGCAGCGGTCGCGGTTGCGGTCGAGCCGACCGGCCGCGTGCTCCTGCTCCACCAGTTGCCGCAAGAATAGTACGTTTCCTTGCGTCAGCCGCCACATCCGATCGGCGCAGTCTTGGTCGGGCGGAACTCCGACGACGTGCTCGAGCAATTCCTCGGATTCTCGCCGGGAGAGCGGTTGAAGTTCTACTCGTCGGAGGTGTCCGTCCTTCCAGAGGGCGGTCATGGCGTCGGGTGCAGGTAGCCCGCTGCGGGCGGTAGCGATCACCACGGCCGCTTGCTGCATCACCAGCTGATGGACGACTAACGCGGACAGCTCGTCGAGCAAGTGTGCGTCGTCGATGAACACCAGTAGACCAGGTCCATCTACTCCTGCCGTCAGTGCGCCAATCACCCTGCGCGCCAACATCAGTGGTGACCCGTCGACGTCGTCGGTCCACTGTGCGAATGCACCCAAAGGAGTCGAACGACCGCTGGCGGTCGCGGCGACGTAGCGCACGCTCCAACCCTTGTTGGCGGCTGCAGCAACGGCGTCGCGGGCCAGTCGTGACTTCCCGACGCCCGGCTTGCCTGCCAGAATGATGCCGCGGTACTCGGCGTTTGCGACCAGTTCGGAGATCATTCCGAATTCTTCGTCACGTCCCGTTAGAGGCCAGTCGCCGCCCATGGGGGTGAATGTTAGCTGAGCGCCGGCAAATGTCTCTACGTGAACGTTAATTGCGCTCACCACTTATGCCATGCTGCGTGCAAGCGTGCCGTCCATTAGCCGAGCTAGCCTCCGGGGGTTCATTCACGCGCCATCTCGTTGCGGAGTTTTCTGTGCGCAAGGTCCAGCAGTGACGGTAGGGATTCTGGCTCGACGCCCAGTTGCCGACAAATCTCGTCATCAGACATCCCGGAATCGGAACACCGCAGTGCCTGGTTGTATGCGCTGGGCAGTCGCGCCAGGGCCTCCTCGTATGGCGAGTGGTCCCGGGTCATGACTCTGATGGTGGCCCGACTGCGCTGCGCCTGATCCCGTGCCGAACTACCTGCTTTGTCCGGCGCTCTTTCTCCGACTACCTAGGCGTGGGGCTGGTACGGCCTGTGATGACATCCGATGCAGGCCTCTGACCTCGACTCCCTCGGCTGCGGACTTCCCGTGATGGAAATTACGCCACGCCGGGAACGCCGGATCGGTCTCTTGGTTCGAGCCAAGAAACCCGCGCCGCGACGGCGACAACCCGTCTAGCCGTTGGGGCACGGCGCCGGAATCCACATCGCCCAGCACATCCCAGGGGGCAATTGCGGCCCGGGCGGCGGTGGCGGGGGAGGCGCAGCAGGAGGGGGAGGGTCGGCTCCCTCCCATACGTCGCTGAGGTTGTGCGGCCCAGTCGGAACGTTGCCCGCCCCCTGAGCCACCCGGTACCACGTGTGGCAGACGTTCATGTCCCACTCGACACCCTGGTAGGGCCCGCCGCGGTCGATGTAGAGCGAGTCCCCTGGGCACCATCGATTGGGCCCGTAGCCGCATGGCCCAAACGTGCCGTTGCATGCCTGCGCTGTGCCTGCCACCCCAAGACCAGCCAGGCTTAGGCCGCCGGTCAACAGTGCCGTAGTCGCCATCGACGCCATTGCTCGCCTCATGATCGTCTCCCTTCATCGACGCAGACAAGTCCACGACTCTGCGGCAGCTACCGATCTCAAGAAGCAGTTCCTAGCCGAAACTCGAGTACATCACCGCATCCGGGTCATAACGCTGCCGGATCGTCTGGAGTCTGGCGAGGTTTGTGCCGAAATAGCGCGCGGCTGGGGTCGACGCCTCCACGTAGTTGACGTAGCCGCCCACCGAATTCGCCCCTACGGCTTCGTGCGCGTCGGCTAGCCATGCGGTGGCCGCGGTGAGACGTTCCTGTGTAGGCGTCTCGACATACCACTGGATGCAGGCCGCCGATCGCCGCCACGGGAATGCACTTTCGCCCGGTCCGACGTCGTTCACCGCTCCGCTGAGCGACTCGATCACTGCCGTCGCGGAGCCAACGCTCTGGGGCCATGCAGTCGTCGCACCCACGATGGAATCTGCTGCGTCCGAGGTCATTTCGCCGATGATGTCGGAACCCGCAACGAATGCGCGCGGGTTCACGGCGGCGGGGCCACCGGCGAAGTAGTCGACGAATGCCATCGGGTTGAGCGTCCGGTTGCGGCTGCTCAGCGGCGCCACTCCAATGGCCGCGGCGAGGTTGGTCGCTCGGCGTGGACCGTCACCTTCCGGAGTCGCCAGCACGATGGTGAACCGGCCCGAAGGCGCGCCCATCGATAGGTTGACCATGCTCCAAAGCGCTCGATCGGCTGCACTGATCCACGTGTGCCATGCCTGAATTGCCTGCGCGGCAGAATCTTGCGGGAAGGTGAGGCTGACGACGTCCCGGCTGGCGGCGGGTGAGCTGCGGAACGTAAAGGAGGTGACGACGCCCACCGCGGCGCCGCCGCCCCGGAGGGTCCAGAAGAGATCTGCATGGTCGTCGGCTGCTGCGGTGACGACGTCACCACTCGGGAGCACGACGACCGCCGACTCGAGGGCGTCACACGTCAGACCCAGGGATCTAGCCTCGGGACCGAGTCCTCCGCCCAAGGTCAACCCCGAGACGCCGACGGTCGGGCAGCTTCCCGTGGGAATCGTCCGTCCTGATCGGTCGAGGGTTTCGTGTACCGAGTTCAGCAGTGCCGCAGACGAAACCGTCACCAGACCAGTCGCGTCATCGACGACGATTCCGCCAGGAAGCCGTCGAAGGTCCATGATCATCGCACCGCTTGCCGAAGAGGCGCCGACGTAGGAATGCCCGCCGCCCCGGACGGCGACGTCGATGTGCGTGTCCGCCGCAAATGCCATGGCCCTTCGGACGTCGTCGTTCGACGCCACGGCGACGATCGCGGCGGGCGTCGAATCGACGAAGCGGGCATTGAACACGGCCTTGGCCGCGGCGTATTCACTGCTCGACGGCAGCACGACGCCGCCGTCAAGTGCGTCGTTCAGGGCGGCCCAGTCCTTGGGGCCGGCAACCGTTGGCGGCGTCGGCACAGGCACAGTCGCAGGCGGAGGCGGTGGTGCGGCGGACCGGCACGAACCCACCAGCAGCCCCGCCGCCGCGGCACCCATCGCCCCTCGGAGGAACGCCTGACGCGAAATCTCCCGCGAGGCCGGCTCGGCGGTCACCGGCCGACGGTACCAAGCGGCGAAGATGCCGACACGTAGTCCTACTCATGCAACACCGGCCTACGCCGAGGATGCTGAAGGCATGTCACTTGCAAAGTCGATGCCCGAAGCGGGTATGGCCACGGCAACCGTCGCACCCGACCGCGATCGTGCGATCGACGTGGCACGGCTCGCGGCGTTGGTGGTCGTGATGTTCGGGCACTGCGCATTGCTCCTCGCAACGATCGACTCGGGCGGGCTTCGAATCGGCAACCTGCTCGGCGAGATCCCCGCCATCACCCCGATCACGTGGGTGGCGCAGGTGATGCCGCTATTCTTCCTGGCTGGCGGCGCCGCGGGCGCATACGGCTGGCGCACTGGCACACCCTGGGGTGCATGGCTGTTCACGCGTGCGCAGCGGTTGTGCCGGCCGGTGTTCTGGTACCTCGCGGCATGGACGGTCGGGCTTCTGGTGACGCGAACGACCCTTGGTGCCGAGTCGGCAGCCGGACTCGGGCGCGAATGCGTCGCGCTCCTTTGGTTCCTCGGCGTGTACTTCGTGGTTCTCGCGTTCGTGCCTCTGCTGACGCGGATGCACAGTGGACGTGTCGTCCTCGCCGTGACGGTGAGTCTGCTAGCCGCGGCGGCGGCCGTCGACGGAATTCGGATCGCCGTCGGCACGCCGGAATCGGGGATTCTCAACTTCGTGATCGTGTGGCTGGTTCCCGTCGTGCTCGGTGTCGCCTATGCGCGAGGCCTGATCACAACCCGTGCCGCGCTGCTAGCGGCCACGGCCGCCTTCGCAGCGCAGGTTGCGCTCGTCGTCGCCGGGCCCTACGAGGTGTCCCTCGTCGTGACGGGCACGGAACGGCTGTCCAACGTTTCGCCGCCGACACTCTTGCTCGCCCTGCAGTGCACCTGGGTGTCGTGTGTGTTCGTCGCCGTTGCGGTTCCCATACGGCGGTGGGCCGCACGACCACGCGTTTGGCACGCCGTCGCGATCGGCAATGGAGGAGCGATGACGCTCTACCTGTGGCACATTCCGGCGATCGCGGTCGCGACGTTTTCGTTGCATGCGATCGGCCTGGACGCGTATGACGTTCACGCACAAGGGTTCTGGGGGCTTCTCGCGCTGCGCGCATTGATGTTCGCAATTGTCATGGCAGTGACGTTCCGGTTGCTGTCACCTCTGGAGCATCGCCGGCTGCCGTGGTGGGACGCGCCGGTTCGGGCCGCAGGCGCTCGTTCGGCCGTTGCCGGCGCATTGGTATGCGTTGCGGGCGTTGCGCTTTTGTTGCTCGCCAAGAACGGGCTGAGCGGAGTCGAGGGCTGGGCCGCCCTCGGTTGCTTCCTCGCAGCGGTAGCGACCGCACGAGTAAGCGTAGGCTCGGCGTCCCGCGCGGCAGCGGGTGCTGAACCTGCCCGGTTTTCGCAACCGTCTACGTCGACGTGGCCTGTCCTGACGATGACGACGACTCCGGGGTCGGATTCGCATTCGGGTTCGGCTGAGTTGGCCTAGAGCCGGCCCGCGGCGTAAGCGGCCGCTTGGGCGACCATTCCCGTCTGGACGTACGCCCCGTGCGCCCGCATGTCCATGCCGCCCTCGAAGCAGATCGGATCGTTTGGCACGCACTGGTTGATGGTCTTGGCGGCGTAGGGGGCGCCGATCGTGGGCAATGGCCCCGGGGACAACGTGTCGGAGAAACTGCTCGTCGGTCCGCCAAACAACGCGACTGCGGCGACGTGATCGGCCGCCTCAGGTGTGGCCGTGGTGGCCAGATCCATGACGGCAGCACCTTGGGAGTAGCCACCAAGAACCATTCGGGTGCCGGGGCAACCCGCCGACATCGACCGCAGGTGGGCGCTCGCGTTCGTGGCGCCGGCGGGCGTGCTCTGGGCGAAGTTCTTGCTGGCCGGATAGTCGACCGCGTACACCCCGACGGATCGCCCATTGAGTTGCGAACGAAGCGAGTCGACGAACACCTGCCCGATGCCGCCGACGCCAGGAGGTTCGGTGGTGCCGCGCGCGAAGACGACCTCGACGTCGGGACAGGCGCTCGCGGCGGCAAGCGGCGTACTCGTCAACGTAGGGAACATGCCGGCCATCACGACGGCGACACAAAGTGCCCGCGACGGCGGGCAAGCGCTCATTTTCGTCATAACCCGTTGTCGCATCCGGGCCACCGGATGTGACAACGCGTGCGGACTGGCTACTGACCCTGGCCCAGACCCGGCTCGGTCGCCAACGCAACGATCTGAGCCTCGACCGCAGCCACCTCGGGGTTCAGCGCGGCGACGGCATCCCGACGCGCTGCATCGGGCACCACGGCCAACGCGATCAAGCGCCTGTCGAGGTCCTGCAGCCGTTGTTCGACGCCGACCTTGCGCTCGATCGACGCCGCGTCGCTGAGCGGAGCGGACGCCAAAGTCCTTGCCAATGAGGTCAATCGGCGGTGCATCTTCGCCTCCGGCGAGTGCTGGCCTGCCCACTCCGGCGGCGCACCGGCAGGCATACCCGGGACGACTTCAACGCCAGCTGCGAGCTGGGCCTTGCTGCGGCGGGCCAGCATCACCGCGAACGTCACGACGGCGCCCACCACGACCACCGCCAGGATCACCAGCAGGAATATCAACCAATGGATCATCGTCATCGTCCCTTCACTGCGGCAAACGCCACCAAAACGGCCAGGACCACGAGTACGGCGAGCGTGATCGTCACCGCGATCTTTACCGCGCTGTACGGCCGCCTGCCCTGGACTTCGCCGGTAAATCCGTTGATGCACACCTGAAATGGCTTGCCGCCGTAGACAACCGTGAGCAGCCAGATCGGTAGCAACACGTGTTTGAACGTCATGTCGTACCACGTGGTGTTCTTGTTGTGCACTCGCTGCTGGTCGCCACCGATGTCACGACGAACGGTGTGGTCGATGACGCTCTCCATCGTCGACTTCGCCACTTCGAAGGCCTGCCCGACCGTCGAGTCGTACGTACGACTGAGGTGGCCCGCGATGTACTCGGCAGAGAACGGCCGGACGTGCTCCGTCGGCCAGGGCTCCAGCGCCTTGATCTTCTGCTCGTCGAGGCCGGAGTTGGCCAGCACGGGCAGGTCGTCGAACGTGTTGTTGACTCGGCCGCTGACGTAGGTCCAGTCCGTTCGCGTCTCGGTGCGGCGGTCGTCGCCGTCCCCAACCTCGACGGTGTAGCTGTCACCCCGTTCACCGTTGTAGTCGGTGACGGCGGTCGCGTCGTACGTGAAATAGGCGACGTAGATGCTCGAGAAGGATCCGGTCTCGTTGTACTTCTTGAACTCCGAAGGCGCGAACCACCGGCCGTTGATCCACTTGTCCACTTCCGCACGGGCATTGGCCTCGTCGAGGCGGAACGGCAACACGGCATCGACGGGCAGCCGGTCGGGCGCGTCATGGACGTCGTCGCGCTGGATCGGTGTCGCACAGTATGGGCACCGGGTCGCAGTCAGTGTTCCCGTGAACGTGGTGTGGCCTCCACAGTTCTGGCAGACGATCTCCTTCTGCGCGGCCTCGGTACCGGTCCCGGCGAAGCGCGCAACGGAGTTCGCACGCTGCTGTCCGAAGGCTGAGCGCAGGTCGTGTTCGACCACCTGGCGTCCGGCATCCTCGACGATCGGCACCACGTTGCCGCAGCTCGGGCACTTCAGCTGCTGTGATCTCGGGTCGAACACCAGCGAAGCGCCGCATTGGTGGCAGGGATAGGTGCGGGTCTTCTCCGTGGATTGCAACGACGCCCGCTGCTGGGGCGGAGGTGGGGGAGGCGGAGCCGACTGCTGTGGTGGCGGGGGCGGCGCCTGGTACTGCTGCGGGGGATATTGCGGCGGGTAACCCTGCGGCGGGGGCGGATAACCCTGCGGCGGGGGCGGATAACCCTGCGGCGGCCGCGGCGGGTACTGGTGTTGCGGGTACTGCTGCGGCGGATACGGCGGCCGACCTGGCGGAGGGCCGGGTGGCCCCTGGGTCACGCGGGAGCCCCGCGCGGGGGCAGCGGCGGGGGAGCCGGCGGCCCGAATAACGAGGCCAACACCGGAACTGTTTGCGCTGCAACCCAATTCGGGGTTCCTGGAGCCCACACGTTGGAATTCGGGTTCAGCTGCCCTGCCGTGACGTACTGCCGCAGCTGGTCGATGGTGAATGGCCCGGCGGCCTGACCGTTGATCTCTGCGTGGAACGTCTGCGCCTGGGGAAGCGGTGGCGGTCCGGCGGGCGGCGGGTAGCCACCTTGCTGCGGCGGTGCGTATCCGCCCTGCTGCTGCGGCGCCATCATGTTGCCCATCTGCTGGCCAAGCGCCATTCCGAAGCCTGCGCCCATGAAGGAGCCCGCACCGCCGCCGGGATTCTTGGCCGCCTCGACCATGGCCTCGGCCATCGCCCCCTGTTGCAGGCGATCCATCGGGCCGACGTTGTCGAGGTAACCCGCCTGCTCGACGCCACGGGCGACGCCGCGCGTCATCGCCTGCGTGATCTCTTCGGGCAGCGTGATGTTCATGGTGACGCTGTCGATCTTGAGACCGAACTCGTCATCGACGCGCTCCTGAACGAAGTCGCGCAACTTGTCGGACAGCTCGACCTGGCGTCCCTGCAACTCGATCACGCCAAGCCCGGTCGCCATGATCATGTCCGAGAAGGCGAGGGTGATGATCCGCCGAAGCAACTCGGCGATCTCCTCCGTCGTGACTGTCGAATCGGTACCGATGACCTCACGAAGGAAGACCTCGGGATCGGCGATGCGCAGCACGCAGAGCCCATTGGCGCGGACCTGGACCATCTTGAAGTCTGGGTCGCGCACGGTTACCGGCGACGGCGTGCCCCAGCGCAGATCGGTCACCGGCCTGCTGTTGATGAAGTAGACCTCGCTGCGGAATGGGCTCCGGAACCCGTGCGGCCAACCCTGAAGCGTCGACAGGATGGGGAGATTCTCGGACACGAGCTGGTAATGGCCCGGCGGGAACTTGTCCGCGATCTGGCCGCGGTAGACGAACACGGCCTGCTGGCCCTCGCGCACGATCAGCTCGGCGCCGTTCTTGATCTCGTTCTGGTAGCGGGGGAACCGCCATGCCAATGTCGATCTGGTGTCGTCGAACCATTCGATGATGTCGACGAGTTCGCCCTTGAGCTTGTCCATGAGACCCATGACATCCCCCTTGAAGGAGTACAGAAACACTCAACAGATCGGCAGTTCCGGAGTGTAGTTGTCATTGCTGCGTCGTGGCGCCCCGGTTGCCCGACTGCGAAGCCGAACTTGGCCCGCGCCGAGCCGCTCGCGGCATACGCTGCGAGCCATGTCGATCGACCGCGCCGCGCTGCTGGTGGGCAGCATCCGCCTTGCCTCGGGAATCTCATTCCTCGTCGACCCCATCAAGGCGAACAAGCTGTGGGGATCGCCCGACGAGCCGACCGGCACGCACCGACTCCTGTTGTATTCCATGGGTTACCGCGACGCCCTCATCGGTGGTCTGCTCACCGTGGCAGCCGTGCGTGGCAGAAATACCCGTGGTTGGTTCCTGGCCTCCGGCGGCGCCGACGCCGCCGACCTTCTCGGTGGGCTGAGCGTGCACCAGGACTTGAAGAAGTCCGAACGCCTGGTCGGCCTCGGCGGCGCCGTCGTCGGCATCGGTGTCGGGTTGTGGGGCGCGACGCGGAGGCGCACACGTGAGGTGGCCGTCGACTAGGTAGGCAGCTCTTCGCCCGCCTGCTCGCGCACCATGTACTCGGCGTACCAATCCGGCCAGTTGGCGTCGGCTTCGCCGGTGCGCTCCTCGTGCTTGCCATGCGCTGCCGCGGCACGACGAAGCGCGTCGGCCAGATCACCTGCCGACGAATACGTGGTATCGCCTGCCAAGCGACCGGGTAGGCGCGTCGTGATCTCCTGGAAGAACCAACCGTTGCCGTCGGGATCCTTGAACGAGGCGAGTGAGCGGTAGCTTGCGTGGTCGGGTGCGGGGCCGGGGATCCGGAGTTGACCGAATAGATAGGTCTCGTCGGGACCCAGCACCTCGTCGCCGGGATGGAACACCTCACTGACCTCTACGCCGCGCGAGAGCAGGTCGGCGCGCGCGGCCTGGATGTCCGACACGATGAGATAGAGCCCCTGGGCTGAACCCGGTTCTGCCGCAGTGACATTCGTCCCGAAGATCACCGAACATCCCGAACCGGGCGGGGTGAACTGGATGACCCGGTAGTCAGGACCGTTCTCGGCGTCGGCGTCGAGGCGCCAGCCGAGTCCTCCGTAGAATTCCTTGGCGCGGTCCACGTTTGAAACCGGTATGACGACGATCTCCAACTTCGTGTCGATCGGGTTGCTCATGGGGCCTCCGTTGTCGTGTGGGGACGAACGTCTAGATTCGCGACACTGAGTCAAGATCATTCTGGTGGTGTGGACGGCCGCGCGGAAGGGTTTGGGTCGCGCGGGCTCCCTGGCACGGGGATCCGTACGCCGCGGCGACGATGCCAGGCATATTCGATAGGGTGATTTGCCCGGCGCGGTGCGATCTGTAGCCACGGTCGAACCCGGGTGACGACGTAAACGCCCAGATGAGAGCAGGCTTGTGACCCTCAACACCATCGCCTTCGAGCTAGTTCCGCCGAACATCGAACACGGTCGGGAGCGAGCCGTGGAGGAAGCGCACAAGGTGCTCCAGTCCTCCGCGGAGGCAGGGCTCGGCGGACGAATCAGGCACGTGATGATGCCGGGAATGATCGACGAGGACGACGACCGGCCGCTCGAGATGAAGCCGAAGATGGACGTCCTCGACTTCTGGACGCTCATCAGGCCCGAGCTGCCCGGAGTGAACGGCCTCTGCACCCAGGTGACGGCGTTCATGGACGAGCCGACGCTTCATCAGCGACTGAGCGACCTCGGCGCATCGGGCATCGAAGGCATTGCATTCGTCGGGGTACCGCGAACGATGAACGACGGCGAGGGCTCCGGCGTCGCACCCACCGACGCACTGTCGATCTACGAGGACCTGGTCGACAACCGTGGCGTCATCCTGATCCCGACGCGTGAGGGTGAATACGGTCGCTTCAACTTCAAGCTGGAGAGAGGCGCGACGTACGGCATGACCCAACTGCTGTACTCGGACGCGATCGTTGACCTGCTGACCGAAGTCGCCAAGACCACCGATCATCGACCCGAGATCCTGCTGTCGTTCGGCTTCGTGCCGAAGGTCGAGAGCCGCGTGGGCTTGATCAAGTGGCTCATCCAGGATCCGGGCAACGCCGCAGTCGCACGAGAGCAGGAGTTCGTCAGGAAGCTGGCGGACACCGAGCCCGTTGCGCGCCGCGGACTCATGCTCGATCTGTACAAGCGAGTGATCGACGGGGTCGCCGACCTAGGATTTCCTCTCAGCATCCACCTCGAGGCCGCGTACGGGACCAACAAGGCGGCGTTCGACACCTTCGCCGAGATGTTGGACTACTGGGCACCTGACAAAGCGGACTAAGGTTCGCTCATGCCTACCGCGCTGTGGATCGTCACCGGACTACTCGCAGCGGTATTCCTTGGCGCCGGAGCGCTCAAGCTGGTCCGGTCGAAGGAAGCGTTGGCCGACGGTGGATTCAAGTGGGTTCAGGATTACTCGGCCAACCAGGTCAGGCTCATCGGCATCGCCGAAATTCTGGGTGCCATTGGACTGGTTCTGCCGCCGCTGTCGGGGATCGCCCCGATCCTTGCGCCGATCTCCGCGGTCTGCCTGGTCGTCGTGATGATCGGTGCCGCGCTAACGCATGCCAAGTTCAAGGAGTATCCGCAGGTCGCAATATGCATCGTGATCGCAGCGTTGGCAGCGTTCGTCGCATGGGCGCGCTTCGGTCCATACGCCTTCTGAACACGTCCTGGACATCCGCGACGTGACGCGTTCCAGAACCGAACATTCGCAAGACCTGCGCGGCACGCGAAAAATGCATCGGCGCAGGGTTAGACTGCTCGCACACTAGGCCCCTCGCTAACGCCGGACCCCCGTGACCGTTGGACCAGACCAGAGCGGGGAGTAGTCGTGAGCCGATTCACCGAGACCATGTATGCCAACGCGGCCGACAGCGCCAAGGGCATGGTCACCGGGGAGCCTCATGAGCCCGTCCGTCACACATGGGGCGAAGTGCACCAGCGTGCGCGCAGAATCGCGGGCGGATTGGCTGCCCACGGTGTTGGACACGGTGACCCGGTCGGCGTTCTTGCCGGCGCCCCCGTCGAGATAGCTCCCATCGCCCAGGGCCTGTGGATGCGCGGTGCCAGCCTCACGATGTTGCATCAGCCGACGCCGCGTACCGATCTGCAGTTGTGGGCGCAGGACACGCTGAACGTCATCGACATGATCGGCGCGACAGTCCTCATCGTCTCGGAGCCGTTCCTCGTAGCCGCGCCCGTTCTGGTCGAGCACGGCCTAACCGTGCTGACATTCGATGAACTGTTGGCGCACAACGCCATTGATCCGGTGGAGACGACGGAGGACGACGTCGCGCTGATGCAGTTGACCTCGGGTTCGACCGGCTCGCCCAAGGCCGTGTCAATCACGCACCGCAACGTCGTGGCCAACGCCGAAGCCATGTTCGTTGGCGCCGGATTTCAGGTCGAGACGGACGTGATCGTCAGCTGGCTACCGCTGTTCCACGACATGGGCATGACCGGATACCTCACCGTCCCAATGCTTTTCGGTGCAGAACTGGTCAAGATCACCCCAATGGACTTCCTTGGCGACATCCTGCTGTGGGCCAGGTTGATCGACAAGTACAAGGGCACCATGACCGCGGCGCCGAACTTCGCATACGCACTCTTGACCAAGCGCCTGCGCCGCCACGCCCAAGTGGGGGACTTCGACCTGTCGTCCCTGCGGTTCGTGCTGTCGGGCGCCGAACAGGTAGAACCCGACGACGTCGAAGACCTCATCGCTGCCGGAAAGCCCTTCGGGCTCAAGCCAGAAGCTGTCCTACCCGCCTACGGCATGGCCGAGACCACCGTCGCAGCATCGTTCTCGGAATTGGGCGCCGGTTTGGTCGTCGACGAGGTCGACGCCGATTTGTTGGCGGTTCTGCACAAGGCGGTGCCCGCCACGGTCGGCAACACGCGACGGCTGACGTCACTCGGTCCGGTGCTCGGTGGGCTAGAGGCCAGGATCGTCGACGTCGACGCGAACGTGCTTCCCACCCGCAGCGTCGGGGTGATCGAATTGCGGGGCGAGTCGGTGACACCCGGTTACGTCACGATGGCGGGCTTCGTTCCAAGCCAAGACGAGTTGGGTTGGTACGACACGGGGGACCTCGGATACTTGACCGAAGATGCTCACGTGGTGGTGTGCGGCCGAGTCAAGGACGTCATCATCATGGCCGGGCGAAACGTGTTCCCGACCGACGTGGAGCGCGCGGCGAGTCGTGTCGCCGGCGTACGACCGGGGTGCGCGGCCGCGGTGCGCCTCGATGCGGGGCACTCGCGCGAGTCGTTCGCAATCGTGGTGGAATCCAACAAGTTTGACGACGCGGTCGAGGTAAGTCGGATCAAGCGCGAAGTGGCCCACGAGGTTGTCTCGGAGGTCGACATCCGACCTCGCAAGGTCGTCGTGCTCGGACCTGGGGCCATTCCCAAGACACCCTCGGGCAAGTTGCGCCGAGCCCATGCCGTCCCGCTGGTGACCTGATCAGCTCGACCCTGCGACGTCACGCGGGCGCGCGGTGGCGTAGCGTCAACCACGAGCCGTTTCGTTGTCCACGGTGGTTCTCGCCCCATGAAGGTGCGAACGAAATCAATGGACGATGGGATTCTCCGTCGGCCCGCAGGTTCTGGCCGGCGACCTTCTGCGAAGGATTTCCGATGGGTCGCACTGAACCGTTCGCAACGTCATCATGACCAGCGCAGCCGAACGGCGCATGGCAGGCCCGGTTCGGCTCACCGTGGCGACGGACCTGGGTCGAGAGGTCGACGGCGCTTGGTGGCCCCGTACCGCCAGAATGGCGTTGGAGCTTCCCGAGTTGACCCACGTGCTTGCCCCGCGCCTCGGCGAGATCATCGACATCAACCTCAACTGGACCACGCTCCAGCGCCCGCCCGACTTCAATTCCCTTGGTTGGGAGGGCAAGCAACAGCACGTGATGTCGCTCGTCGGCCGCGATGCCCGGGCGAACCTCTTGATCGTGCCGTTCACGACCAGCACGGCGCTTGCGGTAATGGTCTTGCGCAGAGCTGCTGACTTGCCGATCCTGAGCGATCATCGCGACACCCAGGTGTTCCGTACGGCGGATTGCATAGTCCGCGCCGCGCTCAACGAGAAGCCCCTTGGTGCGGTGCGCGGAGCCAAGCTGCGGTAGACCCTGGGCGCTAGCGCGTTCCCTGTGGACGGTTGGAACGACGACGCTCCCCGGTCCGCGGTGCACGAACGGCGTTGCGATGCGACGAGCCCGCGTCGGTGCGAGTGCTATCACCCGAGTTTCCGGTGTGCCCGCTGCGGGGACGGCTGCGCCGCGCGTTGGGATTCGACGACCGAGGCGCCCGAGACGTCCTGGGCGACGACGGCTGCTGCACGGGCCTGGCGACGGGAGCCCGGTACGGTGCGATCTCGCCGACGAGCTCTTGAACGGCAGCGGAGTCGGCTGCGACCTGCTGCGGCGCTACGTTGATGCCTGCCTTTCGCAGCAACATCTGGGTTTCCTTGCGCTGCTCGGGGAGCACAACGGTGACGACGTCACCCGCGCTCCCAGCGCGTGCGGTGCGTCCCGAACGGTGAAGATAGGCCTTGTGCTCGGCAGGCGGATCGATGTGGACGACCAGCTCGACTTCGTCGACGTGTATGCCGCGTGCGGCAATGTCGGTGGCGACCAACACCTTTGACTCACCCGACGCAAAGGACGCGAGGTTGCGATCGCGGGCGGGCTGAGACAGGTTGCCGTGCAAGTCAACTGAAGGGATGCCGGCATCGGTGAGCTGCTTTGCGAGCTTCCGTGCTTGATGCTTGGTGCGCATGAACAGAATTCGGCGACCGGTGCCGGATGCTAGGCGGTGTACCAAGTCACGCTTGGCATCGGCACCCGAGACGTGAAAGACGTGGTGCGTCATGGCCGCAACGGGCGCGTTGGCCTCGTCGACCGAGTGCATGACCTGGTTGCGCAGGAAGCGCGTGACCAACTTGTCGACGCCGTTGTCCAACGTGGCAGAGAACAGCATGCGCTGCCCGCCCGTGGGCGTGGCGGCGAGAATTCGGGTGACGCCAGGCAGGAATCCCAGGTCGGCCATGTGATCGGCCTCGTCGATGACGGTGATCTCGACCGCGTCGAGGGTGATCAGCCGCTGCTTCATCAGGTCTTCGAGCCGACCGGGGCAAGCAACGACGATGTCGACTCCTGCCTTCAGCGCTGCCACCTGGCGGCCCTGCGGCACGCCGCCGAAGATGGTGGTGACCTTGAGGCCACATGCGGCCGCGAGCGGTTGCAACGTCGCGGTGATCTGCGTGGCCAGCTCGCGCGTGGGGGCGAGCACTAGCCCCGACGGGCGCGACGGGCGCCGATTCTTGTCGGTCAACCCGCTGACCAAGGGAATGGCGAAGGCAAGGGTCTTGCCGCTGCCCGTCTTGCCGCGGCCGAGCACGTCCTTGCCCGCAAGGGTGTCGGGGAGGGTGGCGATCTGGATGGGGAACGGTTCGGTGATGCCCTGCGCGGTGAGGGCGTTGGTCATCGATGGACGCACGCCTAGGTCGGCGAACGTAGCTTGGGTGGTCACGGTTCGGTGCCTTTCAGGCATCGGTCGTGCCGGTGGGCCCCCGGAATTGGGGCGACCTTCGAGTTGACCCGGTCGCGTGGCCTTCAGCACGTAGGTGGCGAGATTGCCGGTGGGCAAAATCGATCGCCGCGGTACGAGGTCGTGCTGGCTGCACGGATCATCAGAACGTTGCGCTCGGGTGCATTGCGGGCCCAAGCGGGTGGGATGAAGCTCTCCACGACGTGTCGGATCCGCTAGCAGCGGGTCCGACGTTGGGTTCAGCCTAGCGCATCGATCGACCAAAACCGGCGAGCAGCCCCGCAATCACCCGTTCTCCGTTCGCCGGGCGTCTGCCAGATGGCTTGGCGCCCAGCAGTTGTCATGCGGTAATGGTCGAGAATGCTCGCCGATGTGATCTATGTCGCTTTGCTGGAACCGGCTTGGGACGTCCGCCAAAAGCGTGTTAAGCCGGGATCGGCGGCGCATCCTCGGGTGGCGGAGGCGGCAGGAAGTTACCTGCGTCGACCACCGGAATATCACCGGGACCCGGGGGAGGAGGCGGCGGCGCTGCCATCGGATCGAATGGTGGGGGAGCGTCAAGCATTTCCCCCTCGGACTCCATCGGTAGATACATGTGGTGGGTGAACTGGGGCTGGTACGCACCGCCGCCACCAACCTTCACGCCGCCACCTTCGCCGCTGGACACGGGCGTGCCATCCGGCAGGGTGGCCGCAGTGTGGCCGCCGTTCCAACCGACGACCAGCGCACCGGGAGCGGTGCCGTACTTGAAACCTCGCGCCAAGAGTGCTTGTTCTTCGTTGCCCGTGTTGAAGCGGCTGCCATAGACCGGTCGTCCAGTCGCGGCGTTGGCCACGAAGGACACCAGTCCTGAGCAGTCAGTTCCGTGCGGGCTGCTTCCGCCGCGGATGTAGGGGGTACCCGACATTCCTTGGACGATAGACAGCAGCGTTGCGGTTGCAATACCAATCATGTCGTCGGAGGCTACCGACGATTTTCTGGCCTCGCCAAAATCTGTGGCACCCATCACGTTTCGTCCAAAGCTTGTGATGGGCAACAAAAAGAGGTTGAGTGCGTTGGTTTTTCGAATCATTTCACGTTGTGTCTTGTGTACACAACTGAGCGAGAGCGCCTTTCGACGAGCGCACTTGTCGAATCGCAGTAAAACCCTGCGCTACCAGGCATTTCAAGGGTACCCTTAGCCGCACTCGACATCGCAGCGGATGACCTACCATCCGCAGTGTCGAACGGCTCTTTGCCACCTCTTGGCGCGTGCAGGAAAACCACGGCTCGTGAATCGATAAAGTTGGGGGTCGCGTCGCGGTTCGTCGGTCGATGAGGGGGCTAGAAAGTGACCGGTTACCCGATCGCGCAGCTGAGATTCACCAAAACGCGCAGCTCGTGACCGGTATCGGGCCAACCTCGTGAACGTGTTTTCCCAGTTGGAGGGCACCGTGTCGGCTGCCGACGAGACTCCTCGGCTGATCGAGGGGCGGACGTCGAGAAGATGGTGCCGATGTCGTTTCCCGGCGAGCCGCCTTCGTCGCTGGGCCGAGTCCGACGAGTACCCACGCATGCGCAGGACCGCATCCCAGGCGCCAGCACGGTCGTTCTTCTCGTCAGGGGATGAACTAGCCTGGCAAATCGACTAATTCGATATTGCGGCATCGAATCAAGTTGAGGGGCAATTGATCTCAGCGATACACACCCATGCCGCCGTCGACGTGGATCGTCTGGCCGGTGAGATAGGCCCCATCGTCGCCGATGAGAAATGCGACGACCGCGCCGATGTCTTCACGTGTACGGCCCACCCGCCGCAGCGGAACCAACCGCAGTGCGTGCTCGAAGTCCCTCGGTGCGATCTCCCGCCAGTACTGGACACCCTCGGAATCGGCGAAGGGGCACACGACGTTGACGCGAATGTTGTCGCGCCCCCATTCGAGCGCCGCTGCCTTGGACATGCCGCGGATGGCCTCCTTGGCGGCGGCGTAGGCGACGAACCGGGGCGAGCCGCCGGTGCCCGAACTCGAACCGAGGTTGACGATGACGCCACCGCCGGCGGCGGACATCGTCGGCTGCACCGCCTGCATGAGGAAAAACGTTGCGCGCGGACCACTATCGAACACCAGGTCGTAGTCGTCGAGGACGACGTCGAGCATCGACTTCGGCTCATTGGTGGCAACTGCGTTGTTCACCAGAGCATCGATGCGGCCGAACGAAGCCTTGGCTGCCTCGACGATGCGGCCAGCGCTCGCGAGGTCCCTCAGGTCGGCGACGAGCGAAGTGGCCGTCAGCCCCGCAGCGTCGAAGTCGGCCATCGTCGCGGCAAGCCTCTCGGCGTTCACGTCCACCATCAAGACGTCGGCTCCGCGTTCCAGCAGCGCCCCCGCGATGCCCTTGCCGACCCCCTGCGCCGCGCCCGTCACGATGACGGCACGGCCTGCCAACGACTCGGAGTGGAAGTAATTGGCTTGCGCGTCCGTCATGGGGTCAAGTTACCCGGGTCACGCGCTAGTCTCGCCGAATGGCAGCCCCGAGGACGTGGCGGATTGCGCGTAGCGAGCACAGCGTCACGGAGACGGTCCCCGCGCCGCCCACCGAGGTCCGCGACTTCTATGTCGACCTGAACAACATCAAGACCGTGCATCCGCTCGTCGTCGCGGTCGACACCATCTCTCGCGACGAGGCTTCGGACGGCTATACCCATACATACCGGGTGCGCGACCGCATACCGATGGGACCGTTCAGCATCGGCATCGCCTACACGGCCAGCGTTCAGGTCCCCATTGGGGGCGATGTCGTCGGCGACGTACACACCGAGGCCAGACAGTTCCCTCGGGTCGTTCTTAGGGGCGTGGTGTCCTTCGAGGCCGTCGGGGATGGCACCCGCGTCACCGAGCGTTTGACGATCGAGGCGCCCCGTCCCTTGGCCGCGATGACCGTCCGCCAAGCACTCGGCGCGCACGCCGAGATGCTCGCAGGCATTCGCCGACACTTCGAATGACCTGTGCATCGGCCCCCGTCCGAGGCGACCGTCCAGTTTCCTAGCTAAGATTCCAGGCGGTGTACGGCGAGTACCCCTCGTCGGCTGGCGCGGAAATCTAGGAGCGCTCATGGGAGCGAGGAACCAAAAGTCGATATTGACGCCTCGGTTTAATAACGTTCAGGCGCACTATGATTTGTCCGACGAGTTCTTCCGACTCTTCCTCGATCCGACGGAAACCTACAGCTGCGCGTACTTCGAACGCGACGACATGACGCTGGAAGAGGCTCAGATTGCCAAGATTGACCTCTCGCTTGGCAAACTAAATCTCGAGCCGGGAATGACGCTTCTCGACATTGGCTGCGGTTGGGGTGCGACCATCAAGCGTGCCGTCGAGAAATACGACGTCAACGTCATCGGACTCACGCTGAGCCGCAACCAGGCCGCTCACGTCGAGAAGCTGCTCGCCGACGTCTCGGGCGACCGAAGCAAGCGGGTGGAATTGCGCGGCTGGGAAGAGTTCGACGAGCCCGTCGACCGGATAGTCTCGATCGGCGCGTTCGAGCACTTCGGCCACGACCGCTACGACGACTTCTTCGAAATGGCTTACGACGTGCTGCCCGACGACGGCAGCATGCTGCTGCACACGATCACCCGTGCGGGCCCCGAAGAGCGCGAACAGCTCGGCCTGCCCGTAACGATGACGCTGCTACGGTTCACCAAGTTCCTCGCCGACGAGATCTTCCCCGGCGGGGAGATTCCACTGATCGGACAGGTCAAGGAGCATGCGGTGAAGGCGGGCTTCGACGTCAGCAGGACACACCAGCTCAGGGAGCACTACACCAAGACGTTGGACATCTGGGCCGCTGCCCTGGAGGCTCGCCACGACGACGCGGTTGCCCTGCAATCCCAGGAGATGTACGACCGGTACATGCGGTACCTGACCGGTTGCGCCGACTTCTTCCGCGCGGGCTACACCGACCTCTGTCAGTTCACGCTCGAAAAGGGCTGAGCAGCAAAGAAATTCACGAAGGCTGGGGGATGGTGCTCTCGCTTGCGAGGGCTTTTGCCCAGCGGTAGTCGGCCTTGCCCGCAGGCGAGCGCACGATCTTCGCCGAGCGGACGAAGGCCTTCGGAATCTTGTACCGGGCGATGGCGGTCTTGCACGCTTCGACGAGTTCCTCGTCGGAGGCTGACGCCCCCTCGGCGAACTGCACGATCGCCACGACTTCGCTGCCCCATCGCTCGGAAGGCCGACCGACGACGACGACGTCGTACACCGCGGGGTGCGCCGCAATGGCCCGTTCGACCTCCTCGACGAAGATCTTCTCGCCGCCGGAGTTGATCGTCACCGAGTCGCGGCCCAGCAGCTGAATTCGACCGTCCGCCAACACGTTTGCGCGATCACCCGGCACCGACCAGCGCACGCCGTCGATGGTGGGGAACGTCTTCGCCGTCTTGGCGGCATCGCCAAGGTAGCCCAGTGGGATGAGATCGCGGCGGGCCAACCAGCCGGATCCTTCGCCAGGCTGTAGCAGTCGATCGAGGTCTGCGGAGACGACGGCCGTGTCGGGTTGAGGACTGAAGGTCGCCGCCGCGCTGTCTGCGCCCGCCGTCGTGAATGTGCTCATCTGCGTACCCGACTCTGAGGAGCCCACCGCGTCGAGAAGCAAGATGTGCGGAAGCGCGGTGAGTATGCGGTCGCGCACGGTCGGGGACAACGGAGCCCCGCCGTTGGAAAGGTTCACCAGCCCGGACAGGTCATAGTCGCCTGCCTCGATCTCGTCGAGCAAGGGTCGCGCTATGGCGTCGCCGACTACGGGGATGCTGAGAACCCGCTCGCGCTCGGCCAAGCGCAGTACCTCCGCGGGCCGCAACCGCTCGACGTCGTCGGGGATTACCAAGCGCCCGCCCATGGTGACCGCGTTGAAGGCGGCCCACTGGGCGGCGCCATGCATGAACGGCGGGATCATCAACATCGACATCGCACCCGCCGAGGCTGCCGCCTTCTCGGCGATCTCCTCATAGGAGGTCATCGCCTCACTGCTACCAAACGGCTTACCGCCCATGGATGCGACGAATATGTCGTGTTGACGCCAGAGAACACCCTTCGGCATTCCCGTCGTGCCACCGGTGTAGAGGATGTATAGGTCGTCGCCCGACGGCGTGGGCATCCCAGCGGACGGGGTGGGCGTCTCGAGAACGGACTCGAAGTCAACCGCTCCGGGCAGCAGATCGTTGCCCGACTCGTCGGCGACCTGAATCAGGACCTCCAGGTTCGGCAGGCTGTCGCGGATCGCCGCAACGCGCGGGGCGAATTCTGCGGGATAGACGAGGGCCTTGGTCTTCGAGTCGGTCAGGAGGTAGATCAGCTCGTCCTCGACGTAGCGATAGCTCACGTTGAACGGCGCGACACGGGCGCGGTAGCTGCCGATCATCGCCTCGAGATACTCGTTGCCGTTGCGCAGGTAGATGCCGAGGTGGTCTTGGCCGGACTCGTGTCCTTGCAGGCATTGGCGCTCGGTGTGAGCGCCAAGGCCAACCGAGGCCAGATAGTTGGCGAAGCCGTCGACGCGTGATTCGACGTCGTGGTAGCTAAGGCGGCGGTCGCGCCAGACGAGGTACGTGTGGTCGGGAATGGCGGCGGCCACCGCGCTGAACACGCCGGACAGATTGAAGTTGACGCTGCTTTGGCCCGTGGTTGCGCTCATGGTTGTCGACCATACAATGACGCGATACATGTATGGTCTGCGCGTTGTCTAACCGGGAAAGAAGCCCGCTCCTGTCAGCGTGCCTGGCTGCCAGCCCTGGGCCCCGAGGCACACCATCGGCCGCCCGTCGGGAGCCTGCGACGCGAATTTCGGTCCGGGACACGGCGTGCCGATGTCATGCGGCCCAGCCAGCGGATACGACGCCACCCAAAAACCCGTGTAAACGGGCGGCCACTGGTTGGGGATCCAGTGGCATGCCAGCGTTTCGCCGCCGGGACCACGACCGAACGTGAATAGCTGATAGTTGTCGCAAGGCCCGGTCAGATGGGCGTCGTAACTCATGCCGGGCACGTCGGTTGAATAGTGGCCCGGGTTGTCGGGGTAGTCATTGGGACCCGCGACGGCGGTGGGAGCCAGTCCGACCAACGCCGCCAAAGCAGCGCCAGCGACGATCGACCATTCCCGAATCATTGTGCTGGGCCTCCAAGCGCTGAGCTCATTTGCCGCAAAGCCTAACGGGTCCGGCCCAAGCGTTCAGCAGTTTGGGAGCTGGCGGAGCCTATTCGTGCGCGTCGAGCACGCTCACGCCGATGCCGTAAGGGAGGAATCGCACCTTCCTTGCGGGATCGGTGTTGTTCTTGTTGGCGCGTAGAGCATCCAGTTCGCTGGGGTACACCTCTTCGATGCTGGCGCCTCCGTCGGCGTCGACGGTGTAGATGGCCCACACGCCATCGCCTGCCTCGCCCGTGGTCTCGGGCTCGGTCTTGGGGCGCGCCGACCGAGTCAACTCATCGATCAGGGTTGCCCAGCTCGCCTGCTTGCCGAATCGGCCGAGTACGTCGCGCAGCCCGTCGCCTGCCTCGCGAAGAACGCGGTCGAACTCTTCGGGGTCGATTCCGAACGGTCCGTTTTGGCTCATGACTACCTCCATGGCTTGAGAGCATCCGCCCACAGTCATTGACCAGTGTGCGCGTCAATGGGGAACTTCGCCACGACCTACGACTCGGCTCGTTGACGCGGGTGCTGATCGCCGAGATGCAGTCGGGTGCCTTGGCGATCGACGGGATCAGGTCGTGCGCAGCACACCAACGAATTCGGCGACCCAGCACGGGCTCGTGCTGCCGACGTGAGAACGTAGGTAGACCATGTCTGATCCTGAATATCTGACTTACGAAGAGTTCGGCCGCAGGTTCTTCGAGATCGCCGTCACCGAGGAGCGGATCGCCGACGCGATCGGGACCATCGCGGGAGACGGCTTCGAAATGGGACCGATCGCCCAGGGGCCTGGCAAGATCGCGAAGGTCACCGCGAAGGTCAAGATCCAGCCCCCGGCCGTGACTCGGCACATGGGCGAGCAACTCACGTTCTCGATCCGCATCCCGCTAGAGATCGACATGATGATCGACCTGAAGATCGACCGGCCACGGTTCATGGTGTTCGGCGAGATCGCGCTCAGCGCGACAGCGCTGGCCGCTGCTCCGCTGCTCCTCATCCTCGACGTCCACAAGCCACGGCCCTCGGACATCGCCATCCACGTCACGTCGAAGTCGCTGCGCGCCGAAGTGCTGCGTGTCGTCGCGGGTGTCGACGAGGAGATCAAGCGGTTCATCTCCGCGCACGTATCGGGGGAGATCGACAGCCCGGGAGCACACGAGGCCAAGGTCATCGACATAGGTAGTCAGATCGCCGAGGTGTGGACCGGGGTCTGACTAACCCGTTTCCGAGGCAGGCGCAACGGGTTCAAGGCGCGGTCGCTTCGGCCCCCTGCCCCTGCCGTTCGACAGTCCTCTCAGGAGCCGCCAGAACCACGGCAGCATCATGTTCTGCGCCCACAACGCCTGCGAGTACATCCGCGACCGGAAGCCCGGCATCTCGACGTCCAGCCGAGCCTGAGCCCAATCATGGTTGCTGCCAGGAAGATTCAATGCCTCGGCCACGGCAGCCGCGAACAGCTCGTGGCCCTTCGGCGACCCGTGCACCCGGTCGGGGCTCCACACGTCGGGATCGCTCATCGACGCCGCCGCGTACAAGTCGACCAGCCTGAAGCCATGCCGTGCGGCCGCCGAACGGATCACGTCGTTGATGCGGATGACCCGTTTCGTGAGCAGGCGACCGACGGGCATGATCCGCGCCAGATCGGGAAACGTCGTCGTCACCACCGTCGCCCCCGATTCGGCAAGCCGCGAGTGCAGCAAGTCCAAGTCGACCAACGCACGTTTGAACGCTCTGCCTGGGCGGATGACGTCGTTCATGCCGATGCACGACGTGACCAGATCGGGAGCCATCTCCAATGCAGGTGGCAACTGGTCGACGAGGACGTCGAGGATCCGCTTGCCGCGCACTGCAAGGTTGGCGTACTGAACGCCGGGCTGCTGCGACTCTAGGAGCGCGGCGAGGCGATCGGCGAATCCGTGCACGCCCGACGAGTCATCACCGTCCCACAGTCCCTCGGTCTGGCTGTCGCCGAGCGCGACGTATCTGTAGTAGGGCATCAGTTGTCCCTGCTCGGCCAGATCAGGGTCAGCGGGCGGCCGACGGCGCTGAGCGCGGTGATGGTGTCGTCCAACCGAGTTCGTGGCAGATCCATTCGCCATTCCGACAGGCTTCCGGTCAGCCGCACGACCCCCGGAGCGAACTCGACCGAGGTGAGGCGCAGGCCGTGCGGCAGTTCGGGCAGGCGGACGGGATATCCGGGGGTGCGTGCAGGCAGCGCTCGGCGCTTGCGTCGCACGATGGCCGTCGGTCGCAACCACAGCGTCGAACCGTTCAGACGCGCCTCCACCTCAACGTGTCCGAACCCGATGCGCCGGGCAAGCCGGAGCCGGGCCACCCCGTCGGCACCAACCTCGCCCGACAGCCGCGGGGCGGTCATCCTGAACAGCTCGTCGAGCACCGGTGCCGGCACCTCCAGCGTCACCTCGACCGGGGCTGCGACGAGCACCGGAGGCACCGACGGTCGTACGTGAACGTTGTGGAGCACGGCGCTGGCGTGATCGAAGGCGTGCCCGTTCCATTGCACGTCCCGTGCTGCCAGCGCCACGTCGTCCAGCTGGCCGACAGCGAGTTGCCGCAGGTCCAGCCGCGAATCGAATTCGGTGATGGTCAGCGCCAGGTCGCCCTTCTCCAGACTCACCGAAAGGCGTCTGCCGACCACGAAGCGCCTCAGCGTGAAGAACAGAGTTCGGTAGGCGACGGCCGCACCGCTGTCCAGCGGACGAAACGGATCCCACCGCCGGATCGGCCTCGGACGCGTCACGAGTCCAGCATCCTTGATCGTCGCGCCAAGGCCAACTCGACTGCAGAAAAACGGAGGGAGACACGAACTTTCGACCCGGGCGGTTTGCTGCACAAGAGGTCGCTGCACCCTTGCTACGCTCTGACGATGGGTCAGCGGCAGCACGAGCGTCGCCGATTCCGCGCGGCCATGGTCGCCGTGGTGACGGTCGCCACGGTCGTCGCGGGATGCTCTGATGAAGCAAAGCCGGCAGCGTCGACATCGAGTAGCTCGTCGACCGCATCGCCTCAGCCGTCGCCTGCCCCACAACCAGACACGGCAGTCCCCGTTCCGCCGCCTGCGGCGCCGCCCGGCGGCCTGACTGCCGATTTCCAACAGTTCGCGAGCGGGCTCGGAGCCGACGTCGGTGTGCTCGTTGGCGCCGTCGGGGGAGGCTCGCCCCCGCTGGCGTTGGGTGAGTGGACGCATGGGCCCGCGTGGTCCACGATCAAGGTACCGCTGTCGATCGCGGGTCTTCGCATGTCGCCGTCGACGGGCGTCACCGATGCGATGAAGGCAGCGATCACGCAGTCGGACAACGCTGCCGCAGACCAGGTTTGGCAGAGCCTCGGGCCCCCTGACGTCGCAGCCAAGGCAGTGGAGGCGGTGCTGAGCGATGCGGGAGCCCCCGCCACGGTGCCCGCGCAGCGACCGCGGCCCGAGTTCAGCGCCTTCGGTCAGACCGACTGGTCGCTGGCCGACCAGGTCAAGTTCCTGTCATGGGCGCGGTGCGACTCTGCGAACGCGCCGGTCCTGTCTTTGATGGGAGAGGTCGAAGGCGACCAACGCTGGGGGCTCGGCGACATGCAGAATGCGCTGATCAAGGGTGGCTGGGGCCCGGCGACGGACGGTAAGTACCTGGTCCGGCAGATCGCCGTCATCAACACGCCCGCGGGACAGACCGCAGTCGCCATGGCGGCCGTGCCCGCCTCGGGATCGTTCGCCGACGGCACTGGGGTTCTGACCAAGCTGGCGGCCTGGTTGGGCGAGCACCTAGCGGAACTCCCTGGCGGTCAGTGCTCCGCGCCGAGCAGTACACCCCCTGGCTGATCAGAAGATGTAAACCCGCGCGTTGCGCCCACCCGTGCAAGTGATGAAGTTCTGGCCGGGGCCCTCCTGGCACTGCATCAGGAAATTCGAGCCGTCGCATCCCTTGCCGTCGGTGAGGACGGTGTTGCATGGGACGGCGCCGGGAGCCGACACGACGCGCGCTTCCGCAGTCGGCCTGCCGAACTGACTCCAGTACGCATCGAGCACGTTGCCTGCGAAGTGGCATGACGTCTCGGGAGTCCCTCGGCCCGAGCGGCTGCCGAAGCCGGTCTCCACCTTCCGGACATAGCCGTAGTCGCACTGTTCGTGAGCCCCACTCAGATCGGGACCCGTCACCAACGGAGGCGGAGTCCCGTTCGGGGGAGGAGGACCGGGTGGACTCGACTGCTCGGAAGTCTGCGGTCGAGGCTGGGTCGTCGTCTGCGTCGTGACTGGGGTCAGGCTCGACGTCTGGCTCGCGGTCCCACCTCCGTCGTCCTCCTTCGTCGTCTGCGTGACGATGACGACCCCGATGGCGCCGAGCACCAGGACCGCCGAGATGGCGACGACCGTCGGAACGATCCATGCCTTGGGTGCCGGTGCCGGTGCCGGCGCCGGTGTCGCAGGGGGAGGCGGAGGCGTCGCAGGGGGAGGCGCGGAGTACTGCCCATGGGGCGGGCCCATGTACGGCGCGGCGTACTGCGCGGGTTGGTGACCGACCGGCGCACGCATCGTGTACTGCTCGGCAGCCATCGTTTCGGGCGTTTGGCCCATCGTGTGTGCCGGGGGACCCATGGTGTGAGGCGCACCCATCACCGTCGGCGGGGAGGCGCCGTAGTTCTGCACGGTTTGGCCGCCGGTGGAGGCCTGCCCGCCTTCGAGCGCGCGCTTCGCCGCGCGGCCCAAGGCCCCCGCACTGCCGTAACGGTCGTCCGGTTCCTTTGCCATCCCGCGGGCGATCACCGCGTCGAACGACGGCGGAACCCGCCAGTTGGCCGCGCTCACCGAGGGCGGCGGCGTCGAAAGGTGCGCGACCATCGCCGCCTCGAGACTGTTGCCAGGGAACGGTGACTTCCCGGTCAGGCACTCGTACAACACGCAAGCCAACGAGTACACGTCGACGGCCGACGTGGCGCCTCCGCGACCGCTGAACCGTTCCGGCGCCATGTAGTTGACGGTGCCCACGTAGGTGCCCGTCATCGTCAACCCCGTGTCGCCCTTGGCCTCTGCGATGCCGAAGTCGACGAGGTATGGAAAGTCGGTCGACGTAACGATGATGTTCTGCGGCTTGACGTCCCGGTGGATCAGGCCCGCTGCGTGTGCCGCATCCAACGCTGAGCCGACCTGACTGATCAGGTCCACTGCCCTAGCAGGCTCGATCGGTCCGTGCTCTAGCAGGTCCTGCAAGGTCTGGCCCTTGACCAGCCGCATGTCGATGTAGAGGTTTCCGTCGATCTCACCCCAGTCGTGGATCGGAATCACATGGGGCTCTTGAAGTATCGCTGCGGCCCGAGACTCCCGCTGAAACCGCGTGCGGAAGCTCTCGTCGTGCGAGTACTGCTGGGCGAGGATCTTCAGCGCGACGGTCCGCCCCTTGCTGGTGTCCTGCGCTTCGTAGACCTCACCCATGCCGCCCTTGCCGAGCAGTCCGATGATCTTGTACTTGCCGAACATCTGACCGACACGTGATTCCGATGTAGCCACCTTGGCGCGTACCTCCCTATCGATGAAGTATCCATCGGGTCACGCGGCCGTGCGTGACTTTGCAGTTCATCCCCGGTTGCCGAGCCGCGAGTCGTGCGAACGGTCGCGACGCCGCAGTGTCCGCATAAGCTGCACCCGTGCCGAAGCGGAGTGCGGGCCTGCTGTTGTACCGGATCGACGACGGCGTCGTCGAGGTTCTCATCGGCCATCCTGGTGGACCGTTCTGGGCGCGCAAGGACGACGGCGCTTGGTCGATTCCCAAGGGTGAGTACGCGGACGGCGAGGACCCCTGGGTCGCCGCGCAGCGGGAGTTCCGCGAGGAGATCGGCATCGAGCCGCCCGATGGTCCACGCCACGAGATGGCACCGCTGCGCCAGCCCGGCGGCAAGGTGATCACCGCCTATGCCGTGTTCGGCGACCTCGACGTGACCCACAGCGTCAGCAATACCTTCGAGTTGGAGTGGCCAAGGGGTTCGGGCAAGATTCGGCAGTACCCCGAAATAGACCGCGTGGGTTGGTTTTCCGTGGCGGCGGCGCGGGTGAAGCTGTTGAAGGGTCAGCGTCCGTTGCTTGACTCGCTCATGTCGGAGCCGTCCCTCGCGAGCGCTGCGGAGGGTGATCCCTAAGGCGGCGGACGGGCCGCGTCTCGATGGCGTTGATGGTGAGGGCGCGTCCGTGTATGCGCCATCCGGGTGTGGTCCTTACGTATTCGTCGTCGTAGCGCAAGTGCCACACCAGATCCGTGACCTGGTCGGCCCGGCGCGACCAATGGTGAGCGATGCAGGTGATGCGGCCCAGCGCGTAGTGCGGTTCGGGGCCCTCGGCATACACCTCGCCGACGATCGCGTGTTCGGTACGGTCGACGGCGGCGAGCGCCGACATCGCAGTCGCGACGCCGTCGCGACCGCGATGTACGGTGACGGGATCGAGTGCACCCGGCGGGTCGGGGAGTCGCAATTCCGGTGTCTCGGTGAACAATTCGACGACGTCGTAGAATCGACGGTCATCGACTGCGGCGGCGTACAGGTGGACGAGATCGGTCAGCGCGAGCCGGTCGGCGGCCGTCAACGTCACGCAGTCAACCCCAGACGCTGCGCGCACGCCGACAACCGGATCTTGGCCACGACGATGTGAGTGCAAACGGTAGAAACCGGTTTGGGATGGCAAGCGGCACGGTCGAATTCGCCCCGAACGTGCGCACCGTCGGGAAGCGCGGCCCGCAGCTGGGCCACCACGGCGAAGGTCGGCATGCCTTTCACCCTTGGGGGTTGCTCTCCGGCGAGGCGACGGGGGACGCGGTCGTGGAGGTCGCAGTGCTCGTCGGGGTCGTGGTCGTAGTCGTAGTCGTTGTGAACTCGGTGGTGGTGGTCGGTTCGGTCGTAGTCGAGGCCTCTGTGCTCGTCGTGGTCTCCAGGACGGGCGGCGGAGGCGCAGGCGGCGCCGACTCGGGCGGTGAGGACACGGCACGCGCGGACGTCGTCGCCGTCGGTATCTCGGTGCTTTCGTCATCGGCGCGGCGGGTCTCGAACACCGCGACGGCGATCGCGGCGATCAGCAGGACGGCGAGCACGGCCACGATGACGACGCCGGGCCGTGGCCGCGACCGCTTCACCGCGGCCCTTTCGTGGCGTCCCGAGTTGTGCTTCGACGTGGGTGCTGCCGCGACCGCGAACGGACGCGTGGCGCTCGGGTCGTCTGCGGCGTCCAGCTGGTGGCTCAAGGCATGGGCGAAGTCGACGCAGTGGGAGAAGCGGTCGCGTGGCTCCTTGGCCATCGCCTTCGACAGCGCCTCGTCGAGCGGGGCGAGGTCTGAGCGGCGGTCGCCGATAGCCGGCGGCGACGCGGTGAGGTGCTGGCTGATGACCACGGCGGGATTCGAATGCTGGAACGGCGGTGTGCCGGTGAGCAGGTGGAAGGCCGTAGCCGCCAGAGCGTACTGATCTGCTCGACCGTCGAGAGGGGTGCCCATCAACTGCTCGGGCGCCGCGTAAAGCACGGTGCCGACGGTCATGTTGGTCGCCGTGAGCTTGCTGGTGTCGTCAGTGCGCCGAGCGATGCCGAAGTCGGCAAGCATGATCCGCTCGTCGGGAGTGCCGGGGCTGGCGATGAGGATGTTGGCTGGTTTTACGTCGCGGTGAAGCAGGTTCTTCGAGTGCGCGTAGTCGAGCGCCTCGGCGATCGCCGTGATGATCTTGACGACCTCGGCGGCTGGCAAGCCTGCGAGGTACCGATCGCCGAGAAGGCTTTCGGCGTCCGTGCCGTCGACGAAGTCCATCGAGAGCCAGAGCTGGCCGTCGAACTCGCCGGTGTCGTGCACCTCGACGATGTGGGCGTGCCACAGCGATGCCGCGATGTCGGCCTCCCGATGGAAGCGCTCGCGGTACTCCTTGTCAGCGGAGACCTCGGGCAAAAGGACCTTCAGCGCCTCCTGGCGGGGCAGGTGGGGGTGTCGCGCGAGATAGACCTCGCCCATTCCGCCGGTGCCCAATTTGCGAATGATGGTGTAGTCGGCGAACGTCGTCCCATCGGCCAACGGCATGCGCGAATACTAGTCTGCCGCGGGCCGGAGCTCACAGGTCAAGGACCAGTTCTTCTACGCCTGACGCCCGCGACACGCAGATGAGCATCATTCCTGCGTCCCGCTCGGGCTCGGTCAGCAGCGTGTCGCGATGCTCGACGGCACCCGATACGACGCGGGTGCGGCAGGTCCCGCAGAAACCTTGCTGACACGAGTACGGCGCGTGCACACCGGCCTTGTTCAAGGCGGTCAACAGGGTCTCGTCGGCACCCACCCGCACGGAAAGCCCAGACGATCCGATGGCCACGTCGAACGGGCGGCCGTCGACGACCGGTGCCGCGGCGAATCGTTCGAAGTGCAGCTCGACGTCGTCGCGTCCGCCGAGTTCGGCGCGGATCGCGGTAAGGGCGGGGGCGGGTCCGCAGGCGTATACCGTGGTGCCGTCGGGACAGTCGCCGAGCAGATCGGCCGCCGACGGCACACCGGACTCGTCATCCGTGCGGATCTGAATGCGTTCACCGAATCGCGTCAACTCGTCGAGGAAGGGCAGGCTGTCAAGACTGCGGCCGGTGTACACCATCGACCACTCCACGCCGAGTCGCTGAGCCTGGGCCAGCATCGGCAGGATGGGCGTGATCCCGATGCCGCCCGCGATGAAGCGAAACCGCTTTGCCGGCGACCCGTACCCCGGAACCGCCAACGGAAAGGCATTGCGTGGCCCGCTGGTCGTAAGCGTCGAACCGACCACAACGTCGTCGTGCACCTCTAGCGAGCCGCCACCGCCATCGGGTATGCGGCGCACGGCAATTCGGTAGGCGTCCGTGACCGTTGGGTCACCGCACAGCGAATATTGGCGGACCCGCCCGCTCGGCAGGTGTAGGTCGATGTGCGCGCCAGGATGCCACCGCGGCAAGGGCCTTCGATCGGGTGCGACGAGCGTAAGGGCGATCACGTCCTGATCGCGTGCGACGACTTGCCGGTCGGCGACCTCCAGCGTGATCGCACGCTCGACGTCCGGCAGCGCGGCCACGTTGCGAATCGCGTCCGTAAACCCGAAGATTCGCGACACCGCGATGTCGACGAACCCGATCCACGGGTCATGGCGAAGTCGGCCGAAGGCACTGGGCGGCACGCGCCTCAGACGGGACAACACGCTGTTACAGGTGCGCCATGCGGGCAGCGGGAGAACTGGCAAGGTACGCCACGGCCTGCGCCGTCGAACCCATCTGGTCCGGAGTGAAACCAGGCCGGAAGTACATCAACGTGTTGGACCCGAACAACTTTCGGTATCTGGGGAGCAGTCCAAGCTTGGAATCACGCATCCGCAGGCGCTGCATCTGCCACCACCCCATTGGCGCTTGCGGATCGGACTTGACGAGATACTTCCCGCCGCGCTGGAACAACACGAACATCATCACGCAGGCCATCGCCATGGCGCGAATGCGGTCGACGTAGCTGTCGTGGAAGTAGACCGCGACGTCGTGAGCGACGCTGCGGTGTTCGACTTCTTCGCTTCCGTGCCAACGGAATAGGTCGACCATCGTCGGGTCGGCGCCGTGGTCGTCCCATGCGCAGTTCAGTGAGAAGTCGCCAAGTACGGCGGTGTAGTGCTCGATGGCGGCGATCAACCACAGGCGGTCGCAGAGGTGGTTGAGGCGCACCTTTGGATCAGTGGAATCGGTTGGCGCCAAGACCTTCTCGAAGAGATACTCGATCTGGTCGAGGATCGGCTTGGGGTCGATGCCGTGATCGATCATGTACTCGTTGAGTACCTGCTCGTGGACGTCGGCGTGCGTCGCCTCCTGGCCGATGAAGCCACGCATGTCCTCGGCGAGCTTGGGGTCGCGAACCAAGGGGAGTGCCTCGTTGTACGTGGCAACGAACCAGCGCTCCGCAGCAGGAAGCACGATGTTGAGCATGCCGACGACGTTGGACGCGACAGGGTGGCCCGGGATCCAGTGGAGAGGGACGTCGTCGACGTCGAAGTGCACCTTGCGGGCCTGGATTTGGATCGGGCCTGGATCGATCTCGGTCTTGAAACGCTGTGGTCGCAGCATTGCAGGTGACCCTCCTCGCCCCGAGCTAGCCAAGTGACAGGGTGAGTCTACGACGTTATGTGGGAACGGCGGTAGCGGGTTCTTTCGGGTGCGGTGAGCGGTTACGTTCCGCCAGGGTGCACGGGGCCACCGCCGCCGCCACCCTGCACGGGAGTCGCCGTCACCGTCGTAATTCCGTTGCCACCGAGCGACGCGGGTCCGGGCGATCCCTGGGGCGCGGCATCGCCTGCTGCGGCTGCTGCGGCCTTCGTGCAGTTGAGCATCAGCTTCAACTTGATCATGTTGCCGCTGCGGATCGGGGTCTCCGAGTCGACGATGCACTGGGCCTGCGGCAAGTCACTGCCGACCGATCCGCCGAAGACGGCCTTGGCGCCCTGACTCTTGAGGATGGCGACGGCCTTGCCGTAGGGCTCGCCGACCACGCTGAGCGCGGACTCACTACCAGCCGGGTCGGATACCGCCACGCCGGTGCTCAGTGCGGTTGCCGAGACAGCTGCGGCAGCGCTGACCGCCAGCAGAACGAGCTTCTTCACGTGACCTCCGTCAATACCGGTACGGGTGGGACCGCCCGAAGCGAACTTAGCGCACTTGCGTCTCTCGAGAAACTTCGATCACGAGCCGTCACTCGTTACGGCGGGTGCTACGGCGGCGCGCATGACCTGCGCCAAGGCAGCCGCGCGGGCATCCACGAACAGGTCTTCGATGCTGATGCGCCGCCCGCTGGGATCGGCGAGCGGCACCCTCCAGTTGGGGTACTCGTCGGACGTCCCCGGTTGATTCTGCGCGCGGACGTCGCCCACCGCATCCGGGAGGGCAAGGGCAAGCAGCCGTGACGGCGTGCGGCCGAGGTATTCGTAGAGGGCGCGGACCACCTCGTCGACGCTCGGATCCTCGCCCAACAGTCCCACCCGGCGGAGTTCTGCCACCCAGGCAGCTTGTTCCTCCTTCGCCTCGACCAGCTCGTCCTCCACGGGTCGGGTCAGCAATCCGAGCTCCTGGCGAATTCGTACGTGTTCGCCTGCGAGGTACCCCGCGGTAGGGGGCAGGTCGTGCGTCGTCACCGACGCGAGGCAGTACTCCCGCCACCACTGCGCCTGCAGTGGTTCCCCATCCCTCCAACGGTCGTGTTCGAACCACAGAATCGACGTGCCGAGAAGGCCGCGATCGCGCAGATAGTCGCGAACCCAGTCCTCGACGGTGCCGAGATCCTCGCCAACGACGACCGCACCGGCGCGATGAGCTTCCAGCGCCACGATGCCGATCATCGCCTCGTGGTCGTAGCGGACGTAGGTGCCGTCGATCGGTGGCGAACCCTTGGGAATCCACCACAGCCGGAAGAGTCCGATGATGTGGTCGATCCTGACGCCGCCCGCATGGCGGAGCACGGCGTTGACTTGGGCGCGGAACGGCTCGTATCCGAGCTCGACCAGTCGATCGGGACGCCACGGCGGTTGCGACCAGTCCTGCCCGAGTTGGTTGTATTCGTCGGGTGGTGCTCCCACCGAGACGCCGAGCGCCATCGCTTCTTGCAACGCCCACGCGTCGGCGCCATCCGGGTCGACGCCGACGGCGATGTCATGCATCACGCCGATGGCCATGCCCGACCGCGTGGCTGTCACCTGGGCGAGGGTCAGCTGGTCGTCCAGTTGCCATTGCAGCCAGCGATGGAAGTCGACCTCTTCGGCATTCTGCGCGGCGAACGTCGCCACCGCCTCGGTGCCGGGATGTCGCAGTTCTTCCGGCCACTGGTGCCAATCGTTGCCGTACTCGTCGGACAGCGCGCACCAGATGGCGAAGTCGTCCAGGTTCCTGCCCTCACGGGTCCGATAGGCGGCGTACGCAAGCTCGCGGCCGGCAGACCGCTGCACACGATGGACGTTCTTCAGGGCGGCACGCTTGATGGTCCACGCCGAGTCGCGGTCGATCAACTCGGTGGCGTCGGCACGGGCCTGAGCCACCTTGCGGGCCTTGCGCAGGTCGCCGCGGTGGCGCACGTAGGCAAACTCGGGGATGGCCTCGACCCGTAGATAGAGAGGATTGACGAATCGCCGCGACGTCGGCAGGTACGGCGAAGGCTCCATCGGTGCCGTTGGCGCTGCCGCGTGCAACGGATTCACCAGGATGAAACCTGCACCGTACTGACTGGCCGACCAGACCGCGAGGTCGGCAAGGTCAGTCAAATCACCAATACCCCAGGAGTTTTCGGAGCGAACGCTGTACAGCTGCGCGGCGAGACCCCACGCCCTGCCTGCACCGAGTGCGGCGGGCAGCGGCGCCGTGGCAGGAGAGACGATCAGGGTGGTGATCGCTTCTCGATCGCCAGCCTGCACGTGGAGTTCGTGGTAACCGAGCGGCAATTCCTCGGGCAGCTCCAAGGTCGCCTCCCCGACGAGGCGACCGTCCAACGGGTAGGGGGCAGTGTTGTTCTCCAGCTGCCGGAGACCCGTGCGGACGGTGCCGTCCTCCAACCGAATCCAGCCGCCGACGGGGTCGCCGTCGGTGACGTGCACCCAGAACGACGCAGGCCGGTCGACGCGGCTGACGATGGTTGGGGCCACCGTGCGAGCCCAATGGGCGCGGTCGTGTGCGAGAAGCGCTGCGCCTCTGTCCTCTTCGGTGCCCGCGGCTACGCCCAATGCTGCCAAGACGTCGACGAGCGTCGACTCGGGAACGACTTGGCGTTGACCCGCCCAATCGAGGTAGTCGGTCGCAACGCCGTATCGGTGCGCAAGCTCGGCCAACGACCACGGCGGTTGCGTCATGCCGACAATCTTGCCCGTTTTGAGTCAGCTACGCGTACCACCGCTACGTGACGTTCGTGAACGTCAGCCTCCGAGCGGGGGCAGCGGCGGAAGGATGCCCGGTGGCGGAGCTCCCGGATCTGGTAGTCCATCCACCGGCCCGACGGGGATGTTCGTCCCTGGCGGCGGTGAGGTGCCGGGCAGCGGCTGCCCCAGCTCGCCGATCGGCATGCGGCCGAGCGCTCCATGGAACATGGAGTGCGCACCCTTGATCCCGTCGACGCGTGCGAACGGCCCAGGCACGCCCTCGGCCAATGCATAGGGCGAGTCCTGGTCGGGTGGCGGCACTCGGTAGTTCTGCGGTAGCAGGAACGAACCTGATTGCAGGATGTCCGCGCTTGGGGGGGCTGCCCCCGCCCCGCCGACCTGTGGAACCGGGTTCTGCCCGAGCATGAAGTCGTTTCCGGTGCCCCCCAGCGCTCCGAGCGCCCCGAGCGGGCCAAGCGCGGTGACGGCAGGATCGGCGGGTGGCGGCGCATCGACGATGGCGTTCGGGTCGACCTCTCCCTGAAGCAAGTGGGCACCAGGAGAGGGCGGAGGAGGCGGGGGGACTGGCTCGGGGTCTGCAGCCGCAATGCCGGCAGACCCCATCGCCACGCCGACCGCCATCATGCCGATGAGCGCTGCCTCGGCAGCAATTCCCTTGGTAGAAAACGGATTCCGTTTCATACCAACGTCAGAACGTCTTGGTTACGCCGTAGTACGCGACGATGTCGTCGGCGTCGGTGCCCGAGCTGGTGAGCACCGCGTAGGAACGTAGTGACGAGGCGCCTACGCAGTTGTCCACCTTGATGTGAATGTCCTTGACCGTGACGCGGGTGGTGTTGCCCTTGTAGGTCTTCTTGTCGACGATCACGTTGGTGATGGTGCCGGGGCGAGGCTCGACCTCCACCTGGCCCTGGATGGGAACGGTGAACGAGCCGAATCCGAGCGGCGTCGCCGAGGTGGGGTTGAACGTGGCGGAGGCGCCGATGCCGATCGAGCCGTTCAGCTTGATCTTGTCCATTTCGATGCCGCAGCCGATCTGGTATCCGACCTCGAGCGTTCCACCCTTGACCTCGCCCATGCCCGTACCGGTGAACGTCGCGCCGACCAGCCACTCTCGCGACGACAGCGACGTCGTGAGGGGTGCGATCGGGAGCTGCGTCTCGTCCTTGGCCACGACCGTCAGGGTCCGGCCATCGGGGGTGTGGGCGATGCCCGGAACCTCGGAGGCGACGACGCCGGTGTCCAGCGGAGGCGGGGGTGGTGGATCCCCGTCGTCCGCCATCGCGATCGGAGCCGCTCCCAGCGGAAGCAGCATGCTAACTACAACCACATTGGCAAAACGATTCAACATGTCCTTTGACGCCCTTCGTGTCTCGATGTGTGGTCAGGCTATGAAAGTGGTTGTAGCTAAACGACCTTGGTGACGCCAAGGTAGGTGACCACGTCGTCGGTGTTGTCCGTCGAGCTCGTCAGGGTCGCGTACGACCGAATGAAGGACTGTCCCGCGCAGCTGTCGATCTTGATGCGGAAGCCGGTGATCGACACGCGAGAGTTGGTGCCCTTGTATGACTTCTTGCCGACCGGGACGATGTTCACGGTGCCCGGCTTGAGGTCGATCTTGATCTGCTGCGACAGTGACGGGGCCAGCGAGACCGGGAAGATCGTGCCGCTGATGAGCGGGATGCCGATACCCGGCGTGATGCCCGCCGATGTGATCGACTCGATGTCGTCTTGGGTAATGCCGCAACCGATCTGGTAGCCAGCCTCGAGCGTGCCGCCTGCGAGCTTGGTACTCCCGCTGCCGGTGACGGTGCCGAGGAAGTCACCGTCGACGATGTACTCGCGAGAAGTCGGCGCGCCCGTCAGCGAGGCGACCGGCTCCATCGATTCGTCCTTGCCGACAACGCTCAAATTCCAGCCATCGGGAGTCTTCATGGTTCCCGGCGGAGCTGACGGCACTGGCCCTGCGGGACCCCCGGGCAGCGGCGCCGCGTTGTCGGCAGGCGGATCCGCCAACGCAACGGGGGTCGCTCCCAGCGGAAGTAGCATGCATACAGCAGCCGCGGTGGCGAAACGATGCAACATATCGGGTCGGTGCCTCTCTATCGTCTCGATCCCGGCGGGATCTGTCACGGGGAATGCTTTAGTAATCGGGTGTACGAACGGTGAACGCACAGAAAACTGTTGGCGCCTGACTGCCATCTACCGAACGTCTTGAAAAGCGTTGCTGCACAGCAAATTGCCAGGGTGGGGCAGTCTGCCACCCGCTCAGCTGGGTATCTCGTGCTTCCGACCGGCAGGGCACCCGTTGGCTTCTAAACAGGAGTGGACTGTTAACGGTCCGTTCACCATCTGGACAGGTAGCCGCCTAATCATCGTCGAAGCCATGCCGAGAACCAGGCAGGGTCGACAGCCGAAGAAGTCCCCTACGGTGCGCACGCACCAACGAAGCGACAGTTCCGCTCGAGGCAGCTCGGGACCACCCACGCTGAAAGGAACGCGATGACGACATCACACAGCCGGGGGCGAGCGTTGGCGGCCTTCTTCATCGCGGGTGGTGTCGCGTTGGGAATGGCGCCAGCGGCGTTCGCCGATCCCGACGCGACGACGACCGAAGAAGATGCGGGCCCACCCATCCAACTCCCGAACGTCGTGTCGCAGCCCGTCGACGGCGACGCGGCCCAGGCAGTAGTCGAAGCGTGCAAGGCGTTCTCGGTGGCGTTGAACTACGCGGCGAGCAACTACGAGGACTTCGCCTACAACTCAGCAGGTGGCGGTAACACCGTCAACTACGCCGACGGTTCGGTCGTCTCGGCCAACTCCGTCGGCAGGACGGCGTTGCGGCAGGCCTCCTCGATGGCGTTGCAGGCGTCGCTCACGCCAGGACTACCCGGTGACATCTCGGCACCGATGGGCGCGTGGTCGCTGCGCGCGGCGAAGCTGGCCGTCGTCATGGGACTGCACGGTGGCGGCAGCACGCTCAACTCGACGGCGACCGACATGAATGACAGCGCTCATGAGGTTCAGATGGCCTGCGCCAAGGCAGGTACCGTCGTCTGATTCGGCGCCTAGCCGGCGACGTGAACAATGGAATCCAACAATCGAACCTGAACAGTTCTCGGTCTGAACGTTGACTATCTTCGACGCGGCAATTTGCGTGCGAAGTGTCGAATTGTTGGTACTCCGTCGTTGAATTCTGAACGCGCCATCTGGCGCAGCCTCGCCGGAGCACGAACATCCCGCGCAAAGGCCATCTCATCGAAGCCTGCAGAGGCTATGATCGTTGACTTCGATGCAGTTCAGAAGGGTTCCACGACCGTCGACGCCGCGTGTCCGTCCACCGCGCTGGCTCGTCGTTCAGCGACGGAATCGCCGCTCGTGCAAACACCGCCGAACGTTAATGTGGAGGGGGAATTAATTCACCTTCAATTCACTTAGAAACGCGTTCTGTCAAGACTAAAGAACTCGTCCGCATTCACCCGTGCTATTGCAACCCTCTCGTGCTACTTTCCTGATGCCAAAGGCCAGAACTTTCCTTTAAGAGAGGACTCCACATCGTGTCCAAACACCGCAAGAGTGCGCCGCGCACGCCCTATGTGAAGACGGGCGTTGCAGGCGCAGCGATGCTCGGAGGCGGCATGATGCTCGCCACGATCAGCGCGGGGACGGCCTCAGCGGCTCCGATCGTCTTTCCCGACTTCAGCAGCCTCATCGGTGGCGGCGCCTCTACTGCTGCGATCCAGATTCCGAACCCGACCAACGTCAGCTTCGACGTCGGCCCCCTTGGCCTCGTCGGCAACGGCACCGCCGACCACCCCAACGGCGGTCTGCTGTTCGGCAACGGGTACAGCTACACCTCGGCCGATGCGGCGAATTGCGGCAGTGGCTGCACCGGCGGTAATGCCGGCCTGATCGGCAACGGCGGCAACGGGCTCAACGGAGGAGCCGGCGGTAACGCGCAGCTGTACGGCAACGGCGGCAAGGGCGGCGACACGACCGTTGCAGGGCGAGCGGGCGGCAACGGCGGGTCCGGCGGCCTCTTCGGCGGCAACGGCACCGACGGAACGTTCTTCAACGGTGGCGGCGGCGCAGGCGGCAAGGGTGGCGCAGGCGCCGCGGGCGGTAAGGGCGGCGACGCCGGACTCTTCGCAGGGAGCGGCGGTAACGGTGGTGCCGGCGGCGCCGGGACCGGCGCCTCTGGCGCTGCGGGTGTGGGTGGCGCCGGCGGTGCAGGCGGCAACGCGGCGGCGTTCCCGATCCTGTCTCAGGGTAAGGGCGGCAACGGCGGTGCAGGCGGGTCGAGCGCGGGCAGCACCGGCGGCACCGGCGGCGCTGGTGGCGCAGGTGGCCAGTTCGGCTCAGCTCCTGGCGGTGCAGGCGGTGCGGGCGGCGACGGTGTTGACGGCGGCGCTGGTGGCGCTGGCGGCGCTGGTGGCGCGGTCGGCGGCAACGGTGGCAACGGAGGCACGGGCGGCGGCGCTTCGGGTGGTACGGGCCACACCGGTGGCACCGGTGGCGTGGGCGGCAATTCCGGTCGCATCCAAGGCATCCCCGGCGCAGGCGGCGCTGGCGGCATCTTCATCAACTCCTTCGGCAAGGGTGGCAAGGGCGGCAAGGGCGGCGACGGCGGCGCCGTCGGTGGCACGGGCGGTGCTGGTGGCGGCGGTGGCACGGGCGCCACTGCCGGAACCGGCGGCGACGGCGGCGACGGCGGCAACGGCTCGAACGTCGGCGGTTCGGGTGGCGTTGGTGGCAAGGGCATCGGCGCCGGCTTCTTCGGCGGCTCGGGCGGCTCCGGCGGCAAGGGCGGCCTCGCGAACGGACAGCCGGGTAGCGGCCCCAGCGGCAACAACGGTGGCGCTGGCGGCTCTGGCGGCGGCGTCTAGCCACGCGGCAACGACGAACGAATCGGCCCCCTCCTCGCGGAGGGGGCCGTTTCGTTTCGCGGCGAGCATCCTTCGTGCGAGAGTCGAGCACGTGACCATGCGGGTGGGGGAGATCGCGCTCATCGCCGTCTGTGTCCTAGGTACCGCCATCGGCACTGCTTCGCTGGCGGCGGCTGATCCGCCGCCACCACCCGAGGTTCCCATCGATGCGCCGCCTGCGCCGGAGCCGATGTCCTACCGCGACGCGCTGCGCGCTGGACCGTTGGCGCAGTCGAACGACACCTCACCGGGTATCGCGGGGCTGCCCGACCTCTCCGCGCTTGGCGATCAGCTGCTGCTCGGCCAGACTTCGGTGCCCGCGCTGCCGGGCGCGGGGCCAGCAGGCATTCCAATCCCCAACGCGCTGAACAACTCCTACCTCCTGCCGCAGAACGTGAAACCCGCGGCGCCGGGCGATGGTCAAATATTCGGGGTGGAGCCAGGGCAGGAGAACGCCGACATCAAGCGTCGGGAGTACTTGCACCGGCTGTACGAGATGTATCAGGCGGGCGGCCTCGAGGGCGCCCTCCTCGGCCAGCGTCCACGGGACCAGCTCGATCAACCGCTGCCGGAACCACCGCCGGGCTGATCCGCCCAGTATCGTCGCGATCATGGCATCTGGCGGTCGAGATGCGACTCATGATCGCCGGGCCCGCGTCGCCGTTGCTGCGCTGTTCCTCACGAACGGTGCGATCTTCGCCAATCTGGTGCCGCGATTCCCCGAGCTCAAGACCGACCTCGCGCTGTCGAACACCGCATACGGCGTCGTGGTCGCTGCGTTCCCGATCGGTGCTCTGGTCGCAGGAGTGGCTGCGGGTGCGGTCATCCGCCGGTTCACCTCGGCGCGCGCGGCACTGGTAAGCACGGTCGGCATCGCGGTCCTCGTGTTCGCGGCGGGATTGTCGACGACGCCTGCACTGCTTGCCGCGGCGCTCTTCGCGGGCGGCGCGTGCGACGCCATCGCCGACGTCGCGCAGAACACGAACGGCCTTCGGGTCCAACGGGTCTACCAGCGGTCCATCATCAACTCGCTCCACGCCGTATGGTCGGCGGGCGCAGTCCTCGGCGGTGCCATGGCGGCCGCAGCGATCGCGATGCACATACCGGTCGCGACGCATCTCGGCGCGAGCTCCGCGGTGTTCGTCGTCGTCGCCGCCGTCGCCTACCCGTTCCTCCTGCACGGATCCGACGAGGACGACCGGCCCCCGACGAGTCCGGGCACATCTATGAAGCCCAGCCGTCGGGTGTACGTCGCCGTGCTTCTCCTTGTCGTCATCGCGACCGCGGGCGCCGTCGTCGAGGACGCCGGAAGCTCTTGGGCGACACTGTATCTCGGCCAGAACCTCGGCGCCGAGGGTGCGGTGGCGGCGCTCGGTTACATCACCCTGCTGGCGTTCCACTTCGTCGGACGGCTGACTGGGGACCGACTGGTCGACCGGTTCGGCGAGCGCGCCGTGGTCCGCTGCGGCGGTCTCGTCACTGCGATCGGGATGGGCCTCGCACTCGCGTTCCCAAGCGTGCCAGGCACGATCGCGGGATTCGCAGCAGCGGGGATCGGCATAGCGACCGTCGTGCCCGCCGCCATGCACGGAGCCGACAGACTGCCGGGGCTTCGCACGGGCAGCGGACTCACCGCGGTGGCCTGGCTGATGAGAATCGGGTTCGTGGCGTCGCCCCCGATAGTCGGCATGATCGCCGACGCGACAAGCCTTCGTGTCGGCCTCCTGGTGGTGCCAGCGGCAGGCCTTGCCGTCGTCATGGCGGCAGGGGTGCTCAGCGGACGGCGCCAGCCAACTCGATCGTCAGCACACCCGCGATGATCAGGCCGATGCCGAGCATCATCTTGAGGGTCAGCGCGTCGCCAAACAGATGGCGAGCGATGACCGCAACGGCGGCGACCCCGCAGGCAGTCCATATGCCGTAGGCGATGCCGACCGGCATCCCGAGCGCCAACGTGAGCCACAGCAGATAGAAAGACGCCAGATAGCCGACGACGACGGGCGCGATCCACGCCTTCTTCCGGAAGCCCTCCGACGCGCGCAGTCCCAGGGTGGCGAACACCTCGACGCATATCGCGGTCGACAGAACCAGCCAGATCATGGCTCGGCGGGAGCGTCGGGGTGCGAGCCGAGTTCGACCAGGAGAACGCCGGCGATGATGAGTCCAATGCCAACGGCGATCGCCCACGTGAACGGGTCGTCGAAGATGAGTGCGCCGAGAACGGCCGTTGCCGCGGTACCCACCGCACCCCAGATGCCGTAGGCCACCCCGATGGCCACGCCCGCGCGCAACACGAGCGTGAGCAGCGCGAATGCCGCGAGGTATCCGACAATGACGACCGCGATCCACGCACCGTGGTCCTGCGAGGCCCGCAGCGACAGCGTCGCCGCGACCTCCGTGACGATCGCCGCGGTCAACAACCACCACTTGTTCACGGTGACCAACCTAGCGCCGCGGCAGGGTCACTCCGCGACGGCTCGCTCCACCATCGGAGTCAGCACCTCGTCGGCGAATCGTCGGAGTTCGGCGTCGTCGCCGAAGTCGGGATCGCGTGGAGGCGAAGAGACGTAGGTGAAGAAGAGGCGTGCGAAGACGTCGGCCACCCAGCGCACCGATTGCGTGGGCTCGCCCGGCTGGTCGCCATGAATGTAGTTGGCGATGAAGGCAGCCCCCATGTCGAGCAGTTCCGCCCAGTCGCCGATCGGTGCGGGCTCGGTGTGCGCGGCTCGTCGGAGCATCGGATGCTCGCGCGCGAAGCGCACCGCCGCGATGAAGGCTTCCGCCACCCCGCAGCGTGGCTGCTCGACGGCATCGATCGCGTCGGCGACCGCACCGAGGAAGCGCTGCGTCTCCCGCCGCACCAAAGCCTCGACGAGATCATCGCGACGCGGGTAGCGCCGATACGCGGTCATCCGAGAGACGCCGGCGCGGCGCACCACGTCCTCGACCGTGATGCGTTGCAGCCCAACGGCGGCGGCTTCCGCGAGGGCGGCGTCGAGAATGCGGTGGCTGGTGCGGTCGGCCGACTCGTCGACCCTGCCCGCAGCGGTTGCCGCCCCGACGACCTCGATGAGTTGGGCGTCCATCACTGCACGGCGTCGTCGCGCGCCGGAACGCCAGAAACACGCGCGCTCGCCAGCTCGAGGTAGCGGGGCCTACCGAACGCCCAGCGCAACCGGCGCGCATCGAGCTGCAACATCGGCTCGATCACTACGCGGGTCGCCCTCGGCGGGCGGTCGAAGCCGACGAGCTCTCGCGCCCATCTCGGGGCGCGCGTCATCCCCGCGTAGAAGGCCAGTCGGTGCAGCTGACGATCGAGCGTCGCGGGCAAGTCGGGCAGGAACGGCGCGACGAGCATGAAGTCGATGAACTCGCGCGTCTGCGCGTTGACGCCCAGCTTCGGGCGCATGGTCTCGACGTAGTCGTCGAGCTCCGCCACCGTCGCAGGGACGTACTCCGCGCCGCCCATGAGTCCAATCGTGGCCTGTTCAGTCAGGTAGCGATCTCGCTCGTCGGGGGACAGCCGACGGTTGGTGTGCTCGAAGGTGCGCATGATCATCCACGGGATGCACGTGTGCACCCAGGCCAGCAGGTCGGGATCCAGCGCACGGTAGGGCACGCCGTCGGGGCGGGTCCCGTTGACGAACGAGTGCACGTGCTTCACCCGTTCGATGACCGCGGTAGCCGCCTCGGTGTTGCCGAACGTCGTCGTGAGGACGTACCCGAGCGTGGCGCGTGCGCGCTGGAACGGGTCGTTGCGATAGTTCGACAGGTCTTGTACGCCCGCGACCACGGATGGATGCAGGATCTCCAGGATGATGGCCGGCAGCCCCGCCTGCGACACCGACGCCAGATCGGCGTTGACCTCCCAAGAGACGCTGCCAGGTCCGATCAGGCCTGGGTCACCGGGAGGGCCGCCGTAGAGGGAGGGGTCGTCATGACGACCGGCCGTCATCTCGAAGTCATCGACGATGCGGCGTCGAACTGTGTCCAGAACGCTCATGCCAGCTCCGAGTTAGGAATGTGACAGTAACGGTTTCATGTCTACCATTTGGCTGGTTGCGACGCCAGACTTCGCGTCCGAAGTCGTGGCAGAGCCATCGGTAGCCTGGTTTCAGCACCACCGTCGATCATCCAGCAGAGGAGCACCCATGACGGATCCCAACAAGGCACTCATCGCCGTCCTGCTCGATCGCTCGGGATCGATGGAGACCATCAAGGCCGATACGGAGGGCGGGTTCAACGCGTTCATCGACGACCAACGCAAACAGCCAGGTGTTGCGGCGGTGACGTTGGCGCAATTCGACACCGAGTACGAGGTCGTCTACGCCAATCATCCGATCGCCGACGTTGGACGGCTCGAGCTGCGGCCTCGCGGCGGCACGGCGCTGTACGACTCGCTCGGCCGCCTCATCACCGACGTCGGTGCCGAGTTGAGCGCAACCCCGGAGGACGACAGACCTGGCAAGGTGATCGTCGTCGTGATGACCGATGGCCACGAGAACTCTAGCAAGGAGTGGTCGCACGAGGCGGTGAGCAAGGTAATCGAACGCCAACAGCGCGATTACGCTTGGGAATTCATCTTTCTCGGGGCGAACATGGACGCGGTCGCGATCGGACAGCAACTCGGTTTCGCGGCAGATCGCTCGATGACGTACGCCACCACCGCAGCGGGCGTAAGCAGCTCCTGGCAGTCGAACAGCGCCCTCGTGTCTCGGATGCGCGCGGCGCCTGGGCGGCAGCGAGCCGAGGGTTACACGGCCGACGAACGTCGGGCCGCACAACGGTGACGGCGGAGACTGACGCCTCCGGGCTGCGAGACCAACCCGTCGTCGATACCTGCCACGGCCCGGCCCGTGGGGTTGACGATGGAATAGTCAAGGCGTGGAAGGGAATTCGCTATGCCGCGCCGCCAACGGGCGAGCTCCGGTGGAGAGCCCCGCAGGCGCCTGACAGGTGGACCGAGGTGGCTGACGCGACCACGGTCGGACCGGTCTGCCCACAGCCGACCGACCCGCGGATTCCGATCGATCTCGGTGCGCCCCAAGGTGATGACTGTCTGACCCTCAACGTGTGGACCTCGTCGGACACCGACCCTGGCGCGGGCAAGCCAGTGATGGTGTGGGTGCACGGGGGTGCCTACATCCTCGGGTCTTCGGCGCAACCGCTGTATCACGGTCGGGTCCTAGCGGCTAGCGGCGACGTCGTCATCGTCACCCTGAACTATCGGCTTGGCGCGCTCGGCTTTCTGGACCTGTCCACGCTCGGAACGGGTTTCGACACCAACCTCGGACTGCGCGACGTCCTGTTCGCGCTGCAGTGGGTCCGGGACAACATCGCCGCGTTCGGTGGGGATCCCGGTCGGGTGACCCTCTTCGGCGAGTCGGCGGGTGCAGGCGTCGTCACCACCCTGCTGGCCAGCCCCGCCGCGAGGGGACTCTTCTCGACGGCGATCGCTCAGAGTTCGCCCGTCACGTCGGTCTACGACGCAAGCCGGTCACGCGTCGTGGCGGAATCCTTCATCGAGGCGATCGGCATCGGACGCGACGACGTCGACGCCCTGGTGAACGCGCCGATCGCGGCGGTTCTCACGGCGTCCAAGCGCGTCTTCGACGAGGTGCCGATCCGTTCGCCAGGCACGTTGGCCTTCGCGCCCATCGTCGATGGCGACGTGGTCCCTGACTACCCGGTGGCGGCGGCGCGTGCCGGTCGAACGCTTCCCGTCCCCCTGATCATCGGTTCCAACGAGCACGAGGCCGCCCTGTTCAGATGGATGAAGTCACCTCTGATGCCGATAACCCCCGAGGCGATCAAGGCGATGTTCGCTGGGATCGCGGCAGAGCAGCCAGACGTGCAGCTACCGACCGAAGCCCAACTCGGCGCCACCTATCGCGGCCGCGGCAAGACGCCGGGCATGGGCGTGGCCCGCGACATCGGCTTTCGCATGCCTTCCGTATGGCTGGCCGAGGCGCACGCCGCGGTGGCCCCGGTATATCTGTATCGCTTCGACTTCGCGACGCCTATGCTGCGCATGCTGCGACTCGGTGGCGCCCACGCGACCGAGTTGCCCTATGTGTGGGGGAATCTCGTTGCGGGGCCGAAGGATCCAACCTTCAAGCTCGGCGGCCTCAAGGCGGGCACCGCCCTGTCGCGCCGGATGCGGGCGCGGTGGCGCAACTTCGCCGTGCACGGCGAGCCCGACGGACTGCCGGGTGATCCCCGGTGGCGGCCATACCGCAGGGACGACCGCGCGACGCTGGTGATCGACAGACAGGACACGATGGTCGACGACCTCGACGGCCCGCTGCGCGCAGCGTGGGGGGAGGACGTGCTTAGTTTCCGTTGAGCACGCGAGTTACGCTGCCCGTGGAGGTGATGACGTGGATGTGGTAGCGGGCTTCTCGAGACTCGTCTCGGAGGTGTTGCCGCCTCTGTTGCACGACCCCGTCATGTATGCGGTCCCATTCTTCCTGGCACTGCTGATCATCGAGTGGGCTGCGGCGCGCAAGCTCCATCACGTCGAGGCGGAACAGGCGCCGTCGGGCGCCTATCTGAGGCCCGACGCGTGGGCGAGCATCTGGATGGGCATCGTGTCGATCGGCACCAGCGGACTCCTCAACGGAATCGCGTTGGTCGGCTACGCAGCGCTGTACGTGTACCTCGCACCGTGGCACCTTCCCGCAACCGCCTGGTACACGTGGGTCATCGCGATTCTGGGCGTCGACTTCCTCTACTACTGGTATCACCGGATGGCACACCGAGTCCGGATTTTCTGGGCCACGCATCAGGCCCACCACTCCAGTCAGTACTTCAACTTCGCCACCGCGTTGCGCCAGAAGTGGAACATCAGCGGCGACGTCTTCCTCAGGGCGCTGCTGCCTCTGTTCGGCGTTCCGCCGTGGATGGTCTTTCTGAGCTTCTCGATCAACTTGGTCTACCAATTCTGGATTCACACCGAGCGCATCGGGAAGCTTTGGCGTCCAATCGAATTCATCTTCAATACGCCTTCGCACCATCGGGTGCACCACGGCATGGACCAGCAGTACCTCGACAAGAACTACGGCGGCATCGTGATCCTGTGGGATCGACTGTTCGGCAGCTTCGCAGCTGAGACGGCCCGGCCGCACTACGGGCTGACCAAGCAGGTCGACACCTACAACATCTGGATATTGCAGACACACGAATACGCAGCCATCGCACGCGATCTCCGCACGGCGCGACGATGGCGAGACCGCTTCGGCTACACGTTCGGTCCGCCAGGGTGGGCACCGCCCGCAGCCGTGCAGCCCGACATTCCCGCGCCGATGACGCATGCGCAGTAGGCTCACCCGTCGTGGACACGGTATTCGACGGTCACGTCGACCCCTCTCTGGTCGAACGTTCCCTTGCTGCAAGCACATTCGGGTCCATGTGGCTCGACGTCGAACGGCCGCGATTACCAGCGTTGCCAGGTCCGCTGACCTGTGACCTGCTCGTCGTCGGTGGGGGCTACACCGGCCTGTGGACGGCACTGCATGCCGCACAGCGCCATCCGGACCGACGCATCGTCGTCATCGAGGCGAATCGCATCGGTTGGGCCGCGTCTGGCCGCAACGGCGGCTTCGTCGACGCCAGCCTCACCCACGGCACAGAGAACGGAAAGTCGCGGTGGCCCAGCGAGATCGACCAACTCACGGCGATGGGCCTGAAGAACCTCGACGACATGCAGGACGAGATCGAACGCCTTGGCCTCGACGTCGAATGGCAGCGCACCGGCATGCTGTCCGTGGCTACCGAACCTCATCAGGTGCGCTGGCTGGAGGCGTCCGCCGCGCAGGGTAAGGGCACGCTGATCGGCGGGGCCGAACTCCGCGAAGAGGTGAGGTCACCGACATATCTGGCCGGGCTCTTCCAGCCAGACACCTGTGCGATCGTGCATCCGGCCAAGCTCGTGTTCGAGCTGGCTCGTGCTTGCCAGGACGCGGGCGTCGTCATCTACGAGAACACCAACGCGACCGCGCTCGACTCCGGCGGCGTCGCCCTGCGCGTGCATGCGGGCGATTCCGTCGTCACCACCCGCCAGGTGGTCCTCGCCACCAACGTGTTCACCCATCTACTGCGCCGCAACCGGTGGCACACGGTGCCGGTGTATGACTACGTGCTCGCGACCGAACCGCTTACCGCCAGCCAGCTGGACCGGATCGGATGGCGCAATCGGCAGGGAATCGGCGACTGCGCCAACCAGTTTCACTACTACCGTCTCACCGAGGACGACAGAATCGTGTGGGGCGGATACGACGCGATCTACCACTTCGGCGCCAAGGTGAACGCCTCCTACGAGAACCGACCCGCGACGTATCGCAGGCTTGCCGAGCACTTCTTCGTCACCTTCCCGCAGCTCGACGACGTCCGGTTCAGCCATAGGTGGGCAGGCGCCATCGACACCAACACACGGTTCTGCGCACACTGGGGATTGGCACGCGACGGGCGGGTCGCCTACGTGAACGGATTCACGGGGCTCGGCGTGGCAGCAGCCAGGTTTGCCGCAGACGTCTGCCTAGACCTGCTGGACGGTACCCCGACGCCCCGAACCGAACTAGAGATGGTCCGTAAGCGGCCGCCTCCGTTCCCGCCTGAGCCGTTGGCCAGCATGGGAATCCAAGCGACCCGGTGGTCGCTCGACCGAGCCGATCACAGCGCAGGCAAGCGCAATGCTTTGCTGCGTACGTTGGACTCCCTAGGCCTCGGCTTCGACTCGTAGCTGCTGCCCAACGAGCTGCCAGCAAAGCGCAACCGGTTGTTTCCCAACCGTTTTGCTCGCGCAGCGCCGAACCACACACGAACCCCGCCGACCTCGGTAGGCTCTGTCGGGTTGATCTTGGACAAGGAAGGACATCGTGGGAGACAGACTTCACAAGGGCGAAAAGCTGACGGTCGGTGAGTCGCTGACGTCGGAGAACGGCGCATACAAAGTCATCCTTCAGGAGGATGGCAATCTCGTGCTGTACAGCGGTGACACTGCGGTGTGGTCGACCGAGACCAACGGGCAGCCCGTCGAGCGTGCCGAGGTGCAGGACGATGGCAACTTCGTGCTCTACACCAAGGACAAGCCGGTATGGCACAGCGACACCAAGGGCGCCAAGGACGTTCGTCTGATCCTTCAAGACGATCGCAACCTCGTGCTCTACGGTTTCGACGGTGTGGCTTGGTCGTCGAAGACGAACACCGACGAACCGCCTCCAGTGCCCGCGGCTCCCGTCGAGACCGAGGTGGCGCCCGCGGCAGTCGAGGAGCCGTTGCCAGCCGTCGAGGACCCGGCACCGCCGCCTCCGCCACCTCCGCCGCCGCCGCCAGCTCCGCGGACGTACACCGTGGTTTCCGGAGACACCCTCTGGGCAATTTCGGAAAAGTTCTACGGCGAAGGTAACAAGTATCAGCAGATCGCCGATGCAAGTGGCATACCGAACCCCGACTTGATCTACCCCGGCCAGGTGCTCACGATCCCGTAAGGGAACGTGACGAGGCGGCCCGGCTCAGTTATTGGCCCGGGCCGCCTTAGCCGACGGTAGGCTTTAGGGTTTCACCGACCTACCGATCGGAGAATGCGTTGCGTGAACATCGTTTGCGCGTCCACGCGGTGGCAACCGCGCTCGCGGTCGGAATGATAGCCGCGCCGCCGCTCGCTCACGCGGCGCCTGGTGCGCCTGTGTTCCCCGGCATGGAAATCCGTCAAGACAGGAATCAGTGCACGCTCGCGTTCGTCGATCTCGCGACGCGGACCGGCTTCACGGCGGGTCACTGCAGGGCAAGCGGAACGGTGGAGGACAGGGATGGCAACGTGATTGGTCATCAGACCGTGTTCCGCGACAACACGCCTGACGGTACGACCATCTCCACCGACTACCAGATCACCGACTGGGAAGCGTTCCAGGTTGCTCCCGACGCCGCGCCCTCAAACGTTCTGCCCGGCGGACGCGTCCTGTTCGTCGACCCGAGCATCGTCCCCGTGCCGGGCCTCAAGGTTTGCCACTATGGCGTGACCACCGCCGAAAGTTGCGGCAGCGTGGACGCAGTCAACAATGGCTGGTTCACCATGGTGAACGGGGTGATCAGCAACAAGGGCGACTCCGGCGGTCCTGTCTATTCGCCGACCGACGACGGGCGCGCTGCTCTAGTCGGAATCTTCAACAGCACGTGGGGCCAATTCCCAGCCGCCGTATCGTGGCCGTCGATCGACCAACAATCCCACGACGACGTGTACAGGTCCGCCTCGGGTACGGCGGGGCCCCCGTAATCCCTGCTCCGCCTGCGTAAGCCAGGCAGAGCAGGGCGGCGTCGGTTTCCGACAGGAGTACGAGTGCCGGGTTCATCGCAACGGTGGTCCACCCGCAAGATCATGATCGCCGTATTGGCGTCCTTGGGAATCCTCGGCTTGGGCGCCACTGCGTTCGCCCAAGTGTTGATGCCCTTCTTCTTGCACGACTCCGACAAGAATTCGGCTGCGAGCCAAGCGAAGACGCCACCGTCGTCGACGGTCGCGGAGTTGATCGTGCATCCGCTGGAGATTCGCCCCGTTCTCGAACAACCCCTGGTGGCGCAACCAGGGGAATGCCCCGTCCCGCCTCCGCCACCGCCGCCAACCGACCCGATGGTCGCGTGCAATCTGGAGAACAATGCCAGGTTTCAACTCGGCCCAGTCGGGTTGCGGCTCAACCTCACCGGGGTGACGTCGGCGAAGGTGGATCTCACTGAGTTCTACGGCGTGCAGCTCGCGATGGACACCGACTCCGGCAACGCGTTCGCCGCGTACACCGGCGCCAACCTCAACAAGCAGATCGCCTTCATGCGCGACGGCGTGGTGCTTGCATCGCCGAAGATCGGAGCGCCCATCACGGGCAATTCGATTCAGCTGTCGGGGGACATGACTGCCGAGACGGCCGAGACCATCGTGCGCATGGTGCGCGAAGGGGCGTGAGGTCGCATGCGGCTTCCTGATTACCCCCTGCTCAGTTCGAATACCGGTATCGACGTTGCGGCACTTCGTATTTCGTCGTCGGTCGACTCGGGCGTCAGGCCGGCCACGTGGCCCTTCACTTCCCAGTGCCAGCGCTGCAGGTACTGCGCCAGCAGATCGGGCTTCGCCTCGTCGGCGATCTCGGTGACGGGTACGACTCGGCTGCGCCAACGCGGCCCTATCTCGACTTCGCCTGCCGCGCGGGCGTTTTGAGCCCATTGCGTATTGCCTCGTGGTGAGACCACGTAGTCGCGCCCGTCGACCGTAAGCAGGTTGACCACGACGCCGCGGCGCTTGCCGGTCTTGCGGCCGCGGACCCGGAGTGCACGCGTGCCTGCGACCGAGATGCCTGTCTCGGCCATCAGACGAAACACCTCGTTGAAGGCGCGCGCTGCGAGGTTCGGTCGGTCGTACCGGGCGATGGTCATGGTTGTCTCCTCAGTGGGGTGAGTATTTGAGAGCAGTGCTCTCGAATCCATGGTGGCACGGCGCGCCGACGAAATCAAGAGCAGTGATCTCGTTTGTGGCACACTCGGGCGATGGGCAAGCGGCAGGACACTCGCGACAAGATCGAACGAAGCATCGTCGAGCTCGGTCGCCGCCACCTCGTCACCGACGGCGCCGCAGGCCTCTCGGTCCGGGCGATCGCGCGCGATCTCGGCATGGTGTCGTCGGCGGTGTACCGCTACGTGGCCAGTCGCGACGACCTGCTGACGCTTTTGCTGGTGGACGCCTACACCGAACTCGCCGACGCCGTCGACGAGGCGCGCAGCGAATTCGAAGGAGCAGGCGGTACGTGGCGCGAGCGGATACTCGCGATGGCCCGTGCGGCGCGTTGCTGGGCGGTCGAGCATCCCGCCGCGTGGGCGCTGCTGTACGGCAGCCCGGTGCCCGGCTACCACGCTCCATCGGAGTCGACCGTCGGACCGGGCACGCGGGTCGTCGGCGCACTGTTCGGGGTCATCGCAGAGGGTATCGCTTCAGGCGAGATCCCGTCGACGAATGCGGTTGTTGCAGAACCCATCTCGTCAGACTTCGACAGGATTCGCGCGGAGTTCGCCTTCGACGGCGACGATTCCACCGTGACCAAGTGCTTTCTGCTGTGGGCGGCGCTAGTGGGTGCGATCAGCCTCGAGGTGTTCGGTCAGTACGGCGCGGACACGTTGTCCGATCCTGAAAAGGTCTTCGCTTCCCAGATCGAGCTGCTGCTGGCCTCCTTCACGTCCTGACTCCGAAACTAGAACACGTTCTAGCCACATGGACGTGCCAGAGATATCCTCATGGCGATGTATGACCAGACACCTGTCCAGATCGCGTGGGTGACGCGCGACATCGAGGCGACCGAGCAGACCCTCACGTCGTTGTTGGGCGCCAGGAAGTGGATCCGGATGCCAGACATCCACTTCGCTCCCGACACGTGCACCTACCGCGGCGAGCCTGCTGACTACGTCGCGCACATCTCCTTCTCGTATGCAGGAGACATGCAACTCGAGCTCATCCAACCCGTCTCCGGTACGAGCGTCTACAGCGAGTTCATCGCCGATTCCGGGCCGGGGCTGCACCACGTGGCCGTCGCAGCACCCGATCCAGAGGCGTTCGACGCAACGCTCGCAAGTGCGAAAGCCGATGGCGTCACGGTTCTTTCCCAGGGCACGATGCCTGGCGGCATGCGCTTTGCATACATCTGTGCGCCGGACGCAGCGGTGCCCTACCTCGAGATCGCCTACATCCCGCCGGAGATTCAATCGTTCTTCGACTACGTCAAGCAGGAGCAACTGTGAACACCCCACGTCCCGCCACCGTCGACGCCGCCACCGTGACCGATTGGGGCGACGAATACGACGTCCTGGTAATCGGCTTCGGCATCGCGGGCGGGTGCGCCGCGGTCAGCGCCGCGGCCGCTGGGGCCAAGGTGCTCGTGCTCGAACGTGCGGCCGCCGCCGGAGGCACCTCCGCGATGGCAGGCGGACACTTCTATCTCGGCGGCGGCACCGCGGTGCAACAGGCCACGGGGCACGACGACTCGGCTGACGAGATGTATGAGTACCTCGTCGCGGTGTCCGCCGAACCCGACCACGAAAAGATTCGGGCCTACTGCGACGAGAGCGTCGAACACTTCAACTGGCTGGAGGACTTGGGCTTTCAATTCGAGCGAAGTTACTGGAAGGGCAAGGTCGTCGTCCCGCCGGGAACCGAGGGACTGTCCTACACGGGAAACGAGAAGGTCTGGCCGTTCTGCGAGCAGGCCAAGCCAGCGCCGCGCGGACATTCGGTGCCGGTACCTGGTGAGCTCGGCGGTGCATCCATGGTGATCGACCTGCTCCTGAAACGAGCGGGTGAGTTGGGCGTCGAGATCCGCTACGAGACCGGCGTCACCAACCTGATCGTGGACGACTCCGGCGTCGTCGGCGTGTCGTGGAAGAACTTCGGCGTCACCGGTTCGATCCGCGCCAAGTCGGTCGTCATCGCCGCGGGAGGCTTCGCGATGAATGCCGCCATGGTCGCCGAGTACACGCCTGCGCTGGCCCAGGAACGAAAGACCAAGCACCACGGGATGGTTGCGCCATACATCCTCGGCAATCCCCACGACGATGGTCTCGGCATCGGACTCGGTGTGTCTGCGGGCGGCGTGGCCAAGAACTTGGACGGCTTGTTCATCACCGCCGCGGCATACCCGCCCGAGGTCCTGCTCACCGGCGTCATCGTCAACAACCAGGGGGAGCGTTTCGTCGCCGAGGACTCGTACCACTCGCGCACGTCTGCCTTCGTTCTCGAGCAGCCCGATCAGCAGGCCTACCTCGTCGTCGACGAGGCGCACATGCAGATGCCCGAGATGCCGCTGATCAAGTTCATCGACGGGTGGGAGACCGTCGAGGAGATGGAGGCCGCACTGGGCATTCCGCCTGGCAAACTGGCTGCGACACTGGATCGCTACAACGCCAACGCGGCCAACGGCGAGGACCCCGACTTTCACAAGCAGCCGGAATACCTTGCGGCACAAGACAACGGGCCATGGGCCGCATTCGACATGTCCCTAGGCGTCGCGATGTACTCCGGATTCACCATGGGCGGACTCGTCGTCTCGATCGACGGGGAGGTCCTACGAGAGGACGGTTCCGTCATCGCAGGCCTCTATGCCGCGGGGGCGTGCGCGTCGAACATCGCCCACGACGGCAAGGGCTACGCCAGCGGCACACAGCTCGGTGAAGGGTCGTACTTCGGCAGACGCGCGGGAACGCACGCCGCCAAGAGGGCCTAAACCCCTACACCGACGTGGGCTGCCCTTCGACGTCGCTGATCTCCCATTCGCCGCCCCCGAGCAACTTCAGCTCCTTGTTGTGGTGCTGCTCGACGGTGCTGCGATGGCTCACGCTGACGAGGATCGTGTCGGGAAGCTCGCTGCGCACCAGTTGATAGAGCGTCATCTCGAGTCCCTCGTCCAACGCGGACGTCGACTCGTCGAGGAAGACGGCCTTGGGCTTGGTCAGCAAAATGCGGGCGAATGCGATTCGCTGCTGCTCGCCCGGCGACAGCACCTTGGCCCAGTCCTGGACCTCGTCGAGGCGGTCGATCAGATGCGGAAGGGCTACCTTTCTCAGCACCTCGTGCAGCCCGTCGTCGTCGACCGTCCCTTCCTCTCTCGGATACGTGACGACGGCACGCAGATCACCGAGGGGCACGTAGGGCATCTGCGATAGGAACATGGTCTCGTTGGGTCCGCAGGGGCGGGTCAGCGTGCCGGACGTGAACGGCCACAGTTCGCCGAGGCTGCGCAGCAGGGTCGTCTTGCCGCTGCCCGACTGGCCCGTGACCACCATCGTGTCGCCAACCTCCAGCCGCAGGTCGAGGGGATTGACGAGCTGAGTTCCGTCGGGCGTGCGAACCTCGACCCTGTTCAGTTCGACCGTGCCGTCGACGCAGGCGGCGGTCGTGATGGTGGGGAGCGCCCTGCCCTCCTCGTTGGCGATCACCAGGCCGTGCAGACGGATGATCGCCGCCCTGATGCCCGCGAACTGGTCGTAGCTGTTGCGGAAGAACGACAGGCCAGTCTGGATGCTGTTGAACGCCGATGCCGACTGCGTCATGTCGCCGAGTTTGATGGCACCGCTGTAGAACCGAGGAAACTGCAGCACGTACGGCAACGGCACGATGATCTGGCTGATCGAGATGTTCCACCCGTAGAACTGAACGGACTTGTTGATGAACCTCTTGTAGTTGTCGACGATTGGTGCGAAGCGCTGTCGCAGTCCGGTGCGTTCGGCGATCTCGCCACGGTAGAAGGCCACCGCCTCTGCGGCGTCGCGCAATCGCACGAGCGCGTAGCGGAACGCGGCGTTGTACTTCTCGTTGTTGAACGAGAGCCAGATGAGTGGTTTGCCGATCCAGAACGCGAAGAAGGTCGCGACGAGGACGTAGATGAGCCCGATCCAGAACAACGCCCGTGGCAGCTCTCCAATGATCGGCAGCGTGAGCGGGCCGGACAGATCCCACAGGATCGCGGTGAAGGAGATCATGGATAGCAGCGCGTTGATCGCACCGAACACCAAGGTGTTCGTCGCAGCGATATTCGGATTGTTGACCTGAGGCCCGTAACCCGTTGTGAAGATGTCGATGTCGGACTGGATGCGCTGATCAGGGTTGTCAATGGTGTCGTCGATGAAGCGCGACCGGTAGTAGGCCTTTCCGTCAAGCCAGTCGCCGGTCAACCGATCGGTCAACCAGAGGCGCCAAGCCAAGATGAACCGCTGCATCATCCACAGGCCGAACATGACGTTCGCGATGAAGATGACCGCCATGATGGAGAAGACGGTGATGGACAGCCAGAAGCCATCCCTGCCGGACTCCTTGACGGCCTGGTCGCCGCCGCCCTGCCCCCCGGCGATGACCTGAAAACTGGTCAGCATGTCGTTGCTCTGATAGCTGAACAGCACGTCTAGGCGCACGCCCAACACCACGGAAAGCAACAGAATCGCCAGCCCCGCCCAGACCTTGCCGCGGCCAGGTCCAGTGAAATAGGCACCCGTGACGCGCCACCACTGCCGACCCCACGTCGTGAGCCGGCCGATCAGAGCCAAAACCACCAGGGTCACCACCGCCGCGATCGCCCATCGCCATGCGATCCACTCCAGCGATGTCAGCCACTCGGCGCTCCAGTCGAGCGTCGGGGTGAAATTTTCCATTCCGGCAAGGTACCCCTACCGAGGGCTTTCAGCCCGTCCCGCACCCTCGTGTCAGCCGGCGGTGGTGAGCCGATCAAGCTGCCAGCGACCCTCTCCCAACAGTTCCAACTGTCGCTCGTGGTGCTGCTCGACGGTTTCTCGATGGCTCACGCTCACCATGATCGTTTCGGGCAATTCGGCTCGCAGAAGTCGGTACAGCATCAGCTCGAGGCCCTCGTCCAAGCCGGACGTGGACTCGTCAAGGAACACCGCCTGCGGGTGGTTGAGCAGGATGCGGGCGAATGCGATGCGCTGCTGTTCACCGACGGACAGCACCTTCGCCCAATCCTTCACCTCGTTGATGCGGATGATCAGGTGCGGCAACGCCACCTTCAGTAGCGCCTGCTGGACGGCGTCCGCGCCGATGGCGTCGGCGCGACTCGGATAGGACGCGACGTCCTTGAGGTCGCCGAGCGGGAGATAGGGGAGCTGAGAGACGAACATCGCGTTCGAATCGGCTGGCAGGCGAACTCGGCCAGAGGCGTACGGCCACAAACCAGCAAGGCTTTCGAGGAGAACGGTCTTTCCGCACCCCGAGGGACCCTTGATCGTGACGGTGTCGCCTGGGTCGAGCTGCATGTCGAGTCCCGTTACGAGATGGCGGCCGTCGGGTGTTCGGACCTCGACGTCGGTTAGACACACCTCGACCCCAGCGGAGTCCTCGATCGTCAACCGAGGAAGCGTCCTGGCGCGGACGTTGGTGTCGATAAGCCCGTCGAGCCGGATCAGGGCAGCCCGGTAGCTTGCGAACGAGTCGTAGGCATTCCGGAAGAACGACAACGCATCTTGAATCGCCCCGAACGCCGCCGCTGATTGCATGACGTCTCCGAACGAGATCTGCTGCGCGAAGAGACGTTGCGCCTGAACGATGTACGGCAGGGGATTGATCGCTTGGCTTGCCGATAGATTCCAGCCGAGGAACAACATCATGCGGCGCAACCACTGCCGGTAGTTCGCGACGACTGCGGTGAGCCTGCCGTTCAACTGCTCGCGCTCGGCATCCTCGCCGCGATACAGGCCCACGGCGCTGGCAGCGTCCTTCACCTTGATCATCGAGTAGCGAAAGCTGGCGTTGCGCAACTCATTCCAGAAGCTCAGCTGAATGAGAGGGCGGCCGATCCAAAACGCGATGACCGTCGCCGCTAGCACGTAGACGATCACGATCCAGAACAACGCCTTTGGCAACGTGGCGTCGATGACCGTCAGCGGTCCGGACAGGTGCCACAGAATCACGCCGAACGATGCGACGCTCAGGATGGACTCGACCGCTCCGAAGAGCAGCGTGTTGCTGGAGCCGTGCGCTGGCGTATTCGGTTCGCCCGTCATGGTGGTGACGATGTCGATGTCTTGTTGAATGCGCTGATCGGGGTTGTCTATCGGCTTGGCTGCCAGCTGCCCCCGGAAATAGGCGTAACCGTCGAGCCAGTCGTCGATCAGTCGGCGGCTGAGCCACACCCGCCATCGAAGCGCGAACCGCTGCATGACGTACAGGTCGAGCAGCGTACGCACGGTTGCCACCGTCGCGAGGATGGCGAATATCGCGATGGAATGCCAAAAGCCTGAAATACCAGTCTGTTTCAATGAATGATCGGTAGCGCCACCGCCTTCGAAGGCAACCTGCAACGACGTGAAGAGGTCGTTGCTGTAGTAGCTGAGCAGGACGCTGATCCGCACCGACACCACGGCTGAAAGCAGAAGGGATGCCAACAACAGCCATACCGGCAGACTCGGGCGGCCGACGAAGTACTTGCCGGTGATGCGCCAGAACTGTCGTCCCCACTGGGTCAGCCTGCCCAACAGCACGAGCACGATGAGAAGCGCGAGCGCGGCGATCGCGAACGCCTCGAGTATCCACAGCGTCGACGTGAGCAGTTCGCGGCTCCAGTCGACCGACGGGGCGAATCTCTCGGATCCCATCCGGCGACACTCCTCTGCGGGGCTCGGGCGACACCGCGTGGGGCGAAGTTACCGCAGGACGCGCTACTTCAGGCGAAGACGGTGCGGAGGTGCTGCAGTATCTTTTCGACGGCGTCGTCGCCGTCACCGAAACTCGATTCCCTCGACGCGTAGCCGAGGTAGCCGTCGGGGCGCACCACGAACACCGATGGGGCACTGACGCCATAGGCATCCGCGAATTCCCCTTCGCCATCGCGGACGATCGAAAGAACCGTCGCGTCGACGTCCGCATTCGGCGCGGCGATCAAGTAGACGTCCATGTACCCGTGCGCGGCGTCCACCGCAGCGGTGGCCAGGGCCTCCAGCCGATCGAGTTGTGTCGCGGTCGTTTTCGCTCCGGCATAGAGCAACAGGGTGTGCTCGCGGGCGCCGAACAACGAGAACAAGCGCAGCGGATCGGTGACGGCGCTTCGGGTCAACCCCCTGGCGTCGGGTGCGCGCCGGCCTGCGCGCACCCTCTCGGAGGTAGACGCGGGGGAGGAATCGGCGACGATCGGACTGCCCGCGTAGTCGATCAGCAGTTGCGCCTCCCGCCGAATGATGAAGTCCGGATCGGTCGAATCGGCGCCGATGCCCTCTTTGGCGCTGCGAACCGTGCGGCCAACGACCTCTTCTCCGACCGGGCGGCGCTCGGCGTCGTAGCTGCCGAGAAGTCCCTGGGCCGCGTCGCCCGTGACGGCGAGCGCCACCTTCCACGCCAGGTTGTGCGCGTCCTGAATGCCCGTGTTCATGCCCTGGGCACCCGTCGGAGGATGGATGTGCGCCGCATCGCCTGCCACGAACACCCGACCCTTGCCGTACCGGTTCACGATGCGGTGACTGATCCGAAACACCGACGCCCACCGCAGGTTTCGGGCAGTCGTCGGTTCGGGGGAGAGCTGGTCGATCACCGCTTGAATGTGTCTGAGCTCTGGCACGCGGTCGCCCGTGAAGCCGTGCTCAACGCCGTCAGCGGCGGAACCGACTGTTGAGAGTTCGTCCGGGACCAGCATCGACATCCGGTAGCGCTTCCTGCCAGGCAGCGGTATGCACACCAGCACTGCGTCGGTCACGCCATCGCTGCGATGCATTGCCCTGACTCCGTATCCCGATGGCACGGACCAGTCGACCTCGACGTCGCCGAGCATGTACTGCTCCTCGAACGCCCCACCCTCGAACGTCAGCCCGAGACCCTTCCGAACCGTGCTGTGTGCACCGTCGGCACCGATCAGATACGACACGCGCACCGTCTCGGGCCCTGCAGTGGTGCTCAGGTTGGCGGTCACACCGTCGTCGTCCTGGTCGAATGCGTCCAGCCGCGTGCCTCGCTCGACCTGCACGCCGTAACGGGCCAGTTCCTCACGCAGTATGCGCTCGGTCTCGTACTGGGGAATCGCGATGAACCCGAACGGCACGTCCTTCGGCACCGCGAACTCCATGCGTCCGACGTCCTCGCCGTTGACGTGGACGATCTGACCGTGCATTGGAGTGGCGGCGTCAAGGATGCGCCGGAGCACACCCATGCCCTCGAAGACCTCGAGCGTGCGGGGCTGCACGCCAACCGCTTTGGCGTAGAGCGGAGGCTCGAGCAGGGGGTCGACGATTCGGCACCCGATGCCGCGCCGGGACAGCTCGATCGCGGCGGTCAAGCCGATCGGGCCCGCACCTGCGATGAGCACGTTGACATCGGTGGCTTCGGAAAGACGTGTCACCGGGACATTATGTGACCGCAGAAGCTGGCGCGGTGTCGCATCCGCGTACCGTGAACAGGTGCCAAAGACTGAGCCGAAGACGAAGACACGCTCGCGGAAGGGCGTCGGCAATCGATTTTGGAAACTGCTGGGAGCCAGCACCGACAAGGAGCAGAATCGCTCATTGGCACAGGTGCATGCCTCGGAGGAGTTCGACGAGAAGGCCGCCAAGCTCGACGACGAGCAGTTGCGCAAGGCCGCCAAGTTGCTCGTTTTGGATCAGCTGGCAGAGTCCTCCGACATACCTCAGTTCCTCGCGATCGCCCGCGAGGCGTCCGAGCGCGCGACCGGTCTGCGACCGTTCGAGGTTCAGCTGCTCGGGGCGCTGCGCATGCTGGCGGGCGACGTCGTTGAGATGGCGACCGGTGAGGGCAAGACCCTCGTCGGGGCCATCGCCGCGGCCGGTTACGCAATCGCAGGCCGCCATGTGCACGTGATCTCCGTCAACGACTATCTCGCCCGCCGCGACGCGGAATGGATGGGGCCGCTGCTGGAGGCGATGGGCCTCACCGTCGGGTGGATCACCGCCGAGTCGACGCCCGCCGAACGTCGCGAGGCCTATCAATCCGACGTCACCTACGCCTCGGTCAACGAGATCGGCTTCGACGTACTACGCGACCAGTTGGTGACCGACGTGGAGGATCTGGTGTCACCCGATCCGGACGTTGCGCTGATCGACGAAGCCGACTCCGTACTCGTCGACGAAGCCTTGGTGCCGCTGGTGCTCGCAGGCACGACGCACAGGGAGACCCCACGGCTCGAGGTCATCCGGCTGGTCGGCGAGCTGGATCCCGACAAGGACTACGACACCGACGCCGACCGTCGCAACGTGCATCTGACCGACGCAGGCGCGAAGAAGCTGGAGGCCGCGCTCGGTGTCGACCTGTACTCCGAGGAGCACGTCAGCACGACGCTGACCGAGGTGAACGTCGCCCTGCACGCACACGTCCTTCTCCATCGCGACGTGCACTACATAGTCCGCGACGACGCCGTGCAGCTCATCAACGCCTCGCGCGGCCGCATCGCTGCGCTGCAACGCTGGCCGGACGGGTTGCAGGCCGCCGTCGAGGCGAAGGAGGGCATCGAGACCACGGAGACCGGCGAGGTGCTCGACACGATCACGGTGCAGGCGCTGATCAACAGGTATCCGACGGTGTGCGGGATGACCGGTACCGCGTTGGCCGCTGGCGAGCAGCTGCGCCAGTTCTACAAGCTGGGCGTATCGCCGATACCACCTAACACGCCGAACGTCCGCGAGGACGAAATCGACCGCGTGTACATCACCGCGGCGGCCAAGAACGACGCCATCGTCGAGCACATCACGTCGGTCCACGAGACCGGAAAGCCCATCCTCGTCGGCACCCGCGACGTCGCAGAATCCGAGGAACTGCACGAGCGGCTGGTCAAGGCCGGGGTCAACGCCGTGGTGCTGAACGCCAAGAACGACGCCGAAGAGGCGGCGGTCATCGCAGAGGCGGGCACGCTCGGAACGGTCACGGTGTCCACCCAGATGGCGGGCCGAGGAACCGACATCCGGCTCGGCGGCTCGGACGAGGCCCAGCACGACGAGGTCGCCGAGCTCGGCGGCCTGCACGTCATCGGCACGGGCAGGCACCATACGGAGCGCCTCGACAACCAGCTGCGTGGCCGCGCGGGCCGTCAGGGCGACCCAGGCTCTTCGGTGTTCTTCTCCAGCTGGGAGGACGACGTCGTCGTCTCCCACCTCGAACCCCAGAAACTGCCGACGCAGACCGACGACGACGGACGGATCATCGGCGACAAGGCCGCGCAGCTGCTCGAGCACGCCCAGCGCGTCGCAGAGGGCAGGCTGCTGGACATCCACGCCAATACGTGGCGGTACAACCAACTGGTCGCCCAGCAGCGGGCGATCATCTCCGATCGTCGCGACAAGCTGCTGCGGACCACTACTGCACGCGACGAGCTACAGGAGCGTTCGCCGCAGCGCTACGAGGAACTGGTCGAAGAGATCGGTGAAGACCGGCTAGAGAAGATCTGCCGCCTGATCATGCTCTACCACCTCGATCGCGGTTGGGCCGATCACCAGGCTTATCTCGCCGACGTCCGCGAGAGCATTCACTTGCGGGCGCTCGCACGGCAGAACCCGCTCGACGAGTTTCACAGGATGGCGGTCGACGCGTTCGCCTCGCTGGCAGCAGATGCCATCGAAGCCGCGCAGCAGACGTTCGAGACGGCCAACGTCGCCGAGGACGAACAGGGTCTCGATCTGTCCAAGCTGGCCAGGCCGACGTCGACGTGGACGTACATGATCCACGACAATCCGCTGTCCGATGACCCCATGTCAGCGCTTAGCCTGCCAGGGGTTTTCCGCTAGATTTACCGCCATGGACCCAGCAGTCGGTCGGGGGGGTCTTCCTCTTGCGGGCGAGGACGCACCGGCTCAGCGCGACGGAGATCGCGTGTTGACGATTCCGAACGCGCTCAGCGTGCTGCGGCTGCTCCTGGTGCCGGTGTTCTTGTACCTGCTGCTGGGCGCGCATGCCGTCGGTTGGGCGGTGGCCGTGCTGATGTTCAGCGGGTTCTCCGATTGGGCGGACGGCAAGATCGCCCGCTTGGTGGACAACCAATCGTCGCGACTCGGCGCGCTGCTCGACCCCGCCGTCGATCGCGTCTACATGGTCGCCATCCCGATCGGGCTGGCGATCGCCCACATCGTGCCGTGGTGGATCGTGCTCACCCTCATCGGACGCGATGCCCTGTTGGCAGCGACGTTGCCGATCGTGCGCAGTCGCGGATTGAGCGCGCTGCCCGTCTCCTATGTCGGCAAGGCCGCGACGTTCGCGCTGATGTCGGGTCTGCCGCTGATCCTGTTGGGACAGTTCGACGCATTGTGGAGCCGCGTCATCCTGGCATGCGGGTGGGCGTTCCTGATCTGGGGCCTTGCGATGTACCTGTGGTCGGGCGTGCTCTACCTGATCCAGGTGACGTTGGTGGTGCGGCGGCTGCCGCGAGTTCGCGCGCCAGGGAATTAGGGCGCGGTGGACGACGACGAACGCGCGCTCGGGGGGTACAGCCCCGAGGCAGGCCGTAACGCCCACGAGGCCGACGCCCCGACGCTCATCCCCGTGCCATCGCTGCTGCGCTCATTGCTCTCGGACCACCTGGACCCCGGCTACGCTGCGGCCGCGGCGCGGCGAGAAGCCGGCGAAACCCGCCGCAAGGCGTCGGAGTGGAGCTGGCGGCTGGTCGCCGGCGTGGTGGTGGCCGTCGTCTTCGCATGTGCCGTGGCCCAGGCGCGGTCGGTAGCTCCCGCCACGCGCGAGACCCAGCAGGTGCTCGTCGACGGAGTTCGGTCGGCGGAGGCCGGTGCCGACGACGTCACTTCCCGCCGCGACGCTCTCGCGGGAAAGGTGGAGGCAGAGCGGCGAAGTCGGCTAGAGGGCGACGAGCTCGGACGACGGTTGTTGGCCAGCCTGGACGCCGCAGAAGCCGTGGCGTCGGCAGTCCCCGTGCGAGGGCCTGGTTTGACCATCACGATCACCGAGCCCGCGCCGACACCCGATCTCAGCGATGTCTCCAAACAGAGGGTGGAGGGACGCCGCCAGGTGATCCTTGACCGCGATCTGCAGCTGGTGGTCAACTCGCTGTGGGTGAGCGGAGCCGAGGCGATCGCCGTAGGGGGGGTGCGCATCGGGCCCAACATGACGATCCGGCAGGCGGGCGGTGGCATCCTCGTGGACAATCGACCGATCACCAGCCCATACGTCGTCCTCGCCGTGGGCCCTCCCCACGCGATGCAGGAGGTGTTCGAGAACAGCGCGGGCCTCCAGCGGATCCGGCTGCTGGAGGCCTCCTACGCCGTTGGTGTCACCGTGGCCGACAGCGAGCAGCTGGAGGTGCCAGGAGGCTCGGTCCGAGACCTCAACTTCGCCAAGCAGATTGGGCCGTCATGATCGGAATCGCGGCGCTAGTGGTCGGCATCGTCCTCGGTCTCGTCTTCCACCCGCACGTGCCCGAGGTGATCCAGCCCTATCTGCCCATCGCGGTCGTTGCGGCGCTCGACGCGGTGTTCGGCGGCTTGCGCGCGTATTTGGAGCGGATCTTCGACTCCAAGGTCTTCGTCATCTCGTTCGTGTTCAACGTCACCGTCGCGGCCGTGATCGTCTACGTCGGTGATCAACTCGGAGTCGGGACACAGCTCTCCACCGCGATCATCGTCGTGCTCGGCATCCGCATATTCGGCAACGCCGCGGCGTTGCGACGCAGATTGTTCGGGGCCTGACCCGTGTCCGACGAGCGCGCGGCGGATACCGGACCCGAACAAGAGCCCGAGCGCGTACCGGAGCACGGTCGCCACGAGCTTCCGCCAGACCAGCCGGTCCGCCCGATCGGCGACCTTCAACCAGTAGGCGTCGCCGGGGTCGTCCGTAGGGGCAGGTCTCAGGTCGTCTTCGGAGCCCTGGCGGTGCTGCTGTGCATCGTGCTCGGCGCGGCGATCGTCACACAGGTGCGGCAGACGGAATCCGGCGATTCACTCGAAACTGCCCGTCCCGCAGACCTATTGGTGCTGTTGGATTCCTTGCAGCAGCGGGAGGCCGCACTCAACACGGAGGTGGCCGACCTTCAGCGCACGCTGGCGACGTTGCAGTCCTCCGGTGGGGGCGACCAGGTGGCCATCGACAACGCGCGAGCGCGACTCGCCGCGCTCTCGATATTGCTCGGTACGGTCGCTGCGACGGGACCAGGGGTGACGCTGAGCATCGACGACACCGCGCCAGGCGTATCGCCCGAGACCATGCTGGACGTCGTCAACGAATTGCGGGCGGCGGGTGCGGAGGCCATCCAGATCTCGGGAGGGCAGGGAGCCGCCGCCGCGATCCGCGTCGGCGTCGACACGTGGGTCGTCGGCCAAGCGGGGGCTCTCGTCATCGACGGGGTGACGATGGGCCCGCCGTATTCGGTGGTGGCGATCGGCGACCCCCCTACGTTGGCGGCCGCGATGAACATCCCCGGAGGGGCGATGGACAGCATCAAGCGGGTCGGCGGCACAATGGTCGTGCAACAGGCCGACGTCGTGAACATCACGGCATTGCGGCAACCCAAACCCCACCAATACGCTCAGCCGGTCAAGTGACCGCCTGCACATGGGCTGAGCAGCAGACCCGAAGAGGAGCGCAGTGAGCGAGATTCCCTCCGACCTGTCCTATACCGCCGAGCACGAATGGGTGAAGCGGATCGGCGACGACGTCGTCCGGGTCGGTATCACGGACTTCGCGCAGTCGGCACTGGGGGACGTCGTCTTCGTCGATCTGCCCGAGGTGGGCGCCGACTTCGCCGCGGGCGACGAATTCGGTCAAGTCGAATCGACGAAGTCGACATCGGAGCTCTACAGCCCCATCACGGCGAAAGTCGTTGCGGTGAACGAGGATCTGGTCGACACACCTGAGCTGGTCAACACCGACCCCTACGGCGCAGGTTGGATCATCGAACTGCAGGTCGACGCGGCGAGTCTGAGCGAGGCGCTAGCGGATCTGCTCGACGCCGACGGCTATCTAGAGAAGACCGAGGAATGAGAATTCCGGCAGGGGCGGCAACACCGGAGACGAGCGCGCGGTACGGTCGTCACCAGGCCCGTGACGGTCGGCAACGTGTCGACCCCAAGGTCCGGACATCGCCACAGCAGCCAGTGAGGAGCAGCGGGTGACGGAAAACGACACCAGTGATCAGTCGACCGAGAACTTGACGGTCGAGACGACGTCGGTCTTCCGGGCGGACTTTCTCAACGAATTGGATGCCCCTGCATCGTCGTCCACCGACAGTGCCGTGTCGGGAGTCGAAGGACTTCCCGCAGGTTCGGCACTTCTCGTCGTCAAGCGCGGGCCCAATGCGGGTTCGAGATTTCTGCTCGATCAAGCGACGACGTCGGCTGGCAGACACCCTGACAGCGATATCTTCCTCGATGACGTCACCGTCAGCCGCCGCCACGCGGAATTCCGTCTAGAGACAGGCGAATTCCAGGTCGTCGACGTCGGTAGCCTGAACGGCACGTACGTCAACCGCGAGCCGGTGGACTCCGCCGTGCTCGCCAATGGCGACGAGGTGCAGATCGGCAAGTTCCGCCTGGTCTTCCTCACCGGGCCCAAGACCGACGACGGCAGCCCAGCCAACTAGGGATAGTCATGACACAGCCCGACACCCCAGCCCTGGCCGGGATGTCGATCGGGGCCGTCCTCGACCTGCTGCGGCCGGACTTTCCGGACGTCACCATCTCGAAGATCCGCTTCCTAGAGGCGGAGGGCCTGGTTACTCCGGAGCGCACCGCATCGGGGTATCGGCGGTTTACCGCGTATGACTGTGCCCGGCTGCGATTCGTCCTGACCGCCCAGCGTGATCAGTACCTACCGTTGAAGGTGATCAAGGCTCATCTGGACGCGCAGCCCGACGATGAGCTGCCGCTGACCGGATCCGTCTACGGCGTACCGCGTTTGGTTCCCGTTCCGTCGGGAAGCGGTGCCGGTTCGGCCGCCGGCGCCAGGGATGCCGCTGCGGTGGCGCCGACCGCGGTCCGGTTGAGCCGGGAGGACGTGTTGGCCCGGTCTGGCGTCGACGACGAATTGCTTGGTGCACTCGTCAAGGCGGGCGTGATCACCACGGGCCCCGGTGGGTTGTTCGACGATCACTCCGTGGTCATCGCGCAGTGTGCCAGTGCCCTTGCGGACTATGGCATCGAGCCGCGTCACCTGCGTGCGTTCCGATCGGCGGCCGATCGCCAATCCGATCTGATCGCACAGATTGCGGGGCCGGTGGTCAAGGCAGGCAGCCGCGACCGGGCGGATGACATCGCTCGTGAAGTAGCGGCGCTGGCAATTACGTTGCACACCTCGCTGATCAAGTCCGCCGTACGCGACGTACTCGATCGCTGAGGACTAGACTCAGCTGAAGAGATTCAGGGCGCGGAGGGCAGACTCAGATGGGCGAGGTTCGGGTGGTCGGCATTCGCGTGGAGCAGCCCCAGAACCAACCGGTCTTGCTGCTGCGGGAGTCAGACGGTGACCGCTATCTACCGATCTGGATCGGGCAGACGGAAGCCACCGCGATTGCCCTCGAACAGCAGGGCGTCGAACCCGCCAGGCCGCTTACCCACGATCTGATCCGAGATTTGATTGCCGCTCTTGGTCATTCGCTGAAGGAAGTGCGGATCGTCGACCTTCAAGAGGGAACCTTCTACGCCGATCTGGTTTTCGATCGCAACATCACGGTGTCCGCGCGTCCGTCGGACTCCGTGGCGATCGCGCTGCGCGTCGGCGTTCCGATCTTCGTTGAAGAGGCCGTGATGGCCGAGGCGGGTCTCCTCATTCCCGACGAGAACGACGAGGAAGGCAACGGGGCGGTCCGCGAGGACGAGGTCGAGAAGTTCAAGGAATTCCTCGACAGCGTGTCGCCCGACGACTTCAAGGCGACCTGAACTTTTGACCGAGACGGTCTTGCTTGCGGGAATTTGTCACGGATGCGTCTCAACTGCGAGGACTGGCTCGACACGCGGACCAGCTTTACCGGATCCGGGAATTTGGAAGCCATACTTTGATGACGACGGGGCAGTAACCGCACGGCGGGGAGCGTATGCTCGACACATTCGAGCTCGAGCAAACGCGCTGCGCTGCAGTTCAGGTGCCTGCAAGTGGCGAGCACGATTCGGCGAGAGGATTGGCAGTGGGCGACACGCCAGGTCAAGAGCAGTTGGATCTGTCTTCGATTGATACCCCCGCTCAGACGACTCCACGGGTAGCCAGCGAACCTGTTCAAGGTGGTCTGTTCCCCGACGACTCCGTCCCTGACGAGCTCGTCGGTTATCGCGGACCGAGCGCGTGCCAGATCGCCGGTATCACGTACCGGCAGCTGGACTACTGGGCGCGGACCTCGCTCGTCGTGCCCTCCATTCGCAGCGCGGCAGGCTCTGGCAGCCAACGGCTCTACTCGTTCAAGGACATCCTGGTCCTCAAGATCGTCAAAAGACTTCTCGACACCGGCATTTCGCTACACAACATCAGAGTCGCCGTGGACCACTTGCGGCAGCGCGGCGTACAAGACCTGGCCAACATCACGTTGTTCTCGGACGGCACCACCGTCTACGAGTGCACCTCCGCCGAGGAAGTCGTCGACCTCCTGCAGGGCGGTCAAGGCGTGTTCGGCATCGCGGTGTCGGGTGCGATGCGGGAACTCACCGGCGCCATCGCGGACTTCCCCGGCGAGCGAGCCGATGGTGGCGAGTCGATCGCAGCGCCCGAGGACGAGCTGGCTTCTCGGCGCAAGACTCGCGACCGCAAGATCGGCTGACACACGACACTGCCCCTCGACTGGGGCGGGCGTCGGCGCTAGTGGGTAGACTCGGCGGTGCATCGCCCCTGCGCGGGAGAGTTCCGTCGCTGCCAGCCACGGACGCCGAAGGAGCAACACCTCTCCGTCAACCTCTCAGGCACCCAGGACCGCGAAGGGCCCCGATGCCTCTGGAAAGTGGCGCGCTTCGGCGTGCCCGCCCATGGGGAAAGGTGGCGTCCGCCTAGCGGTCGGACACACCGAATCTCTCAGGCACCCGGTCCGGGTCGACGACAGAGGGAGAGGGCCGCAGCGATAACGCCTTGAGCCCGAGAGGCCTCCCCTTGTCCGGTTCTCACCCCAGCCACGACGAACGTCACCAACGCCGCTTTGCGGATCGCCACATCGGACCCGACGACGATGCGATCGCGACGATGTTGCGCGTCATCGGCGTGGATTCACTTGAGGCACTAGCGCAGAAGGCGCTTCCAGCAGGCATCCTCGATGCGCTGTCCGCCGAAGGACTCGCACCGGGACTCGATCAGCTTCCTTGGCCGGCAACCGAGGACGAGACGCTCGCAGAACTGCGCGCGTTGGCAGACACCAACACGGTCGCGGTGTCGATGATCGGGCAGGGCTACTTCGACACCCTGACGCCACCGGTGTTGCGGCGCAACATCCTCGAAAACCCGGCTTGGTACACGGCGTATACGCCGTATCAGCCGGAGATCAGCCAGGGCAGGCTAGAGGCGTTGCTGAACTTCCAGACGATGATCGAGGATCTCACGGGCCTCGAGGTGGCGAACGCCTCGATGCTTGACGAGGCCACCGCGGCGGCCGAGGCCATGACGCTCATGCACCGTGCCGTCAAGGGCTCGGTCAACCGGCTCGCCGTCGACGAGGACATCTACCCACAGACCGCGGCAGTGCTGGCCACCCGTGCCGAACCTCTAGGCATCGAGATCGTCACCGCCGACTTGCGTCAGGGTCTGCCCGATGGCGACTTCTTCGGTGTCGTCGTCCAATTGCCCGGTGCCAGTGGATGCGTCCATGACTGGACGGACCTCGTAGCGCAAGCGCATGACCGAGGTGCGCTGGTGGCGGTCGGTGCCGATCTGTTGTCGTTGACCCTCGTTGCGCCCCCTGGCGAATTCGGTGCGGACGTGGCCTTCGGCACCACTCAACGCTTCGGCGTCCCAATGGGATTCGGTGGTCCGCACGCGGGCTATCTGGCCGTGCATACCAAGCAAGCCCGCCAACTTCCCGGCCGCCTCGTCGGCGTCTCCGTTGACGGCGATGGTGCGCCCGCCTATCGGTTGGCGTTGCAAACCCGCGAGCAACACATCCGCAGAGACAAGGCCACTAGCAACATCTGTACCGCGCAGGTGCTTCTCGCGGTCATGGCCGCGATGTATGCCAGCTACCACGGCGCCGACGGGCTCATGTCGATCGCACACCGCATCCACGGCGAGGCCCTTGGCGTCGCGACGGGGCTGACCTCTGCGGGCATCGAAGTGGTTCACGATGCGTTCTTCGACACGGTCTTGGCCCGCGTTCCCGGTCGCGCGGAAGAGATTAGGGCAGCAGCCAAGGCCGAGGGAATCAACGTCTGGGTCGTCGACGCCGATCACGTCTCGGTCTCGTGTGACGAGGCCACCACCGCCGAGCACGTCGAGAAGGTGCTGTCCGCGTTCGGCGCGACCCGCGGCGGCCATCAATGGGCCGGACCTGAAATCAATACCCGCACTACGGGTTTCCTCGCCCATCCGGCGTTCACGCGCTACCGCACCGAGACCGAGATGATGCGCTACCTGCGCTCGCTTGCCGACAAGGACATCGCGCTCGATCGCAGCATGATTCCGCTCGGGTCGTGCACCATGAAGCTCAACGCCGCCGCCGAGATGGAGCCGATCACCTGGCCCGAGTTCTCGAGGCAGCATCCGTTCGCACCGGCCGCGGACACGCCGGGCCTGCGACGGTTGATCGCCGACCTCGAGAAATGGTTGATCGCGATCACCGGATACGACGCAGTCTCCCTGCAGCCGAACGCGGGGTCACAGGGCGAATACGCAGGCCTTCTGGCCATCCAGGCCTACCACCTCAGCCGTGGTGACTCCCAACGCAACATCTGCCTCATTCCGTCGAGCGCGCACGGCACCAATGCGGCCTCCGCAGCGCTTGCCGGCATGCGCGTCGTGGTCGTGGCATGTCGAGAGAACGGTGATGTCGACCTCGACGACCTGCTCGCCAAGATCGCCGAGCACGGAGATCGTGTGGCGGCGTTGATGATTACCTACCCGTCGACGCACGGTGTCTACGAGCACGACGTGGCCGACATCTGCGCGGCCGTGCACGACGTCGGGGGTCAGGTGTACGTCGACGGCGCGAACCTAAACGCGTTGGTGGGACTCGCGAGGCCCGGTCGGTTCGGCGGCGACGTCAGCCATCTCAACTTGCACAAGACCTTCTGCATCCCGCACGGTGGCGGGGGACCAGGCGTAGGTCCTGTCGCGGTCCGAGAGCACCTCGCACGCTATCTGCCCGGCCATCCGCTGGCAGAAGAGCTGTCGGACGACTTCACGGTGTCGGCTGCCCCATACGGTTCGGCATCGATCCTGCCGATCTCGTGGGCGTACGTCCGCATGATGGGTGCACCCGGCCTGCGCGATGCGACCCTCACCGCGATCGCGTCGGCCAACTACATTGCGCGCCGCCTCGATGAGTACTATCCCGTGCTCTACACCGGTGAGAACGGCATGGTCGCTCACGAGTGCATTCTGGATCTGCGGGCCATCACCAAGAGCACCGGGATAACGGTCGACGATGTAGCAAAGCGGTTGGCGGACTACGGCTTTCACGCTCCAACGATGAGTTTCCCCGTGGCGGGCACCCTCATGGTCGAGCCGACGGAAAGCGAAAGCCTCGCCGAGGTAGACGCGTTCTGCGAGGCGATGATCTCGATTCGCGCCGAGATCGATCAGGTCGGTTCGGGCGTCTGGCCGCTGGACGACAACCCGCTTCGCGGTGCGCCCCACACGGCCGAATGCCTCTTGGTAGCCGACTGGGACCACCCGTACAGCCGGGAGCAAGCAGCCTATCCGCTCGGCAAGTCGTTCCGGCCCAAGGTGTGGCCGCCGGTCAGGCGGATCGACGCCGCCTATGGCGATCGCAACCTGATGTGTTCGTGCCCACCGGTGGAGGCATTCGCCTAGCCTGACGGGCGTGCTGCCGACAACCGTTGCAAACTGGCGAGACGGCGGTCGATTCATCGAGACCGGCGTCGGATCGGTATTCGTGCGGTCGATGGCGGGATCCGGGCCGACGGTGCTGCTGCTTCACGGCTATCCCTCGAGTTCATACGACTATCGCGGCGTGATCGGTCATCTTGGCGAGCGGGCCTGGCTGACCATGGACTTCCTCGGATTCGGCTTGTCCGACAAGCCGCGACCGCATTCCTACAGCCTGCTCGAGCAGGCCGACCTGGTCCAGACCATCGCCGCGGAAGCGGTGACTGGTCCTGTCGTCCTGATCGCGCATGACATGGGCACGTCGGTGGCTACTGAACTGCTCGCGCGCGACATCGAGGGCCGGTTGCCCTTCGATTTGCAGCGGGCGGTGCTGACCAACGGCAGCGTGATCTTGGAGCGGGCGAGTCTGCGCCCGATCCAGAAGGTTCTGCGCGGACCACTCGGACCGGTCGCCGCACGACTTGCCAACCGCCGGATGTTCGTCCGCGGCTTCGCTGAGCTGTTCGGTGCGGCGCATCCGCTCTCCGCCGACGAGGCAGATGCGCAATGGGCCCTGCTGTCGCACGACAACGGCCACCGCATCGCACATCTGCTCATCGCCTACCTCGACGAGCGAGTGAAGTATGCCTCGCGATGGCATGGGGCAGTGCGTGATTGGCCCAAGCCATTGGGATTCCTGTGGGGCCTCGACGATCCGGTTGCCACACCCAACGTGCTCGACGGACTCCGTGAGTTGCGGCCCTCCGCGGCCGTGATCGAACTCCCCCGCATCGGGCACTACCCGCAAGTCGAGGTCCCCGACGTGTTCACCGAGCAGGCGCTGCAGCTGCTCGGTGGCCGCTAGCCGAGCATGGTCGCCAGCGCCGACCCCAGTTCGGGGCCGGTGCTGTTCGGCACGTTCTGATAGGTGCCGCCAGTGATCTGCGCCACGGCTTCCCATGTCGGCCGGTCGGGGTCGGAACCGAAGTCGATCACGTTGACCGCGACGGGTCGTCCCGCCTCGAAGGTCTGCCTGATGAACGCCTGGAGCCCGGCATCGTCGAGAGACTGGTCGGTGTGCGGGCCTGCCGTGATGACGAGAACCGAATTCGGTTGACCGTCACGGAAGTTCGCCATCGCCTCGGTGTACAACGGCTTGAGCGTGGTGTATGACACTGCACCACCACCCGTTGGAACCTGCCCGTTGAGGTTTGACTGCAGGACCGCTGACCGGGGCTGGCCGCCGATCGGGTCGCTCAGCGGCCCGGTCGCCACCTCGGTTCGTCCGGCAACGCCATCGAACGTCCAGAGCCCAACGTCGGAGCCAGGGGGCAACGCCTGCAGCCGGGCATTCAGCGCGGAGGTGACGTTGGCCAACATGGGCTTACCGCCCTCGGAGGCGTCCATCGACTGGTCGAGCATGATCGTCACGACCGGACTCTGCGACGGCGCGCTCACCGAACTGGCCAACGTGGCCCGAGTGGAGTTGTCGCCAACGGAAACCGTTGCGGCCAAGGCGCCGAAGTCGGTGACGTCACTCGACGGCGAGTTGCCTCCGTCGGTGCGGAATCCGGCCTTGGCGAACTCGGCAAGCTGGGCCGGCTTGCGTAGGTATCGGGCGAACTCGCTCGCCGCACTGATCTGTTCCGACGAAAGCCCGTTTCCCGAGAGCAGCACGGTGGGGAAGTCGGCCAGCGCAGTGGCGCCGGGCGGCAGCCAGGACGCCAGCTTGTCCTTGGCATCGGACAGCGACCCGCCGCGCTTGAAGAGCTGTTGTTCGGTGGTGACCACGGCGTGCACCGGCGAGGCCGCGAGGTCGTTGCCTTGCAGGAGGGCATCCATCGCGGTGTTGAGGTTGGCGTCGGCGAGCTTGGGCTGAGCCTGCATCACCGTCCGGATCGCTGGCGCGCCTCCGCTGGCGGACGTCCCCGCTGGAACGGCGGCCGCAGCGACGGCCTCCGCCGCCAAGTACGTGGCGTCGCTGTCGCCGTTGAGTGGAAGGGCCATCCGCAGCGAACCCCACCCGGGGAGGTTCAAGCCGTCCAGTGCGGCGGGGTTGGTCTGCAGCGCGGGCAGCGTGCCCCAATTCTGCTGTGCCAGAGCGGCCTTCAACTGCGGCCGAACGGCGAGCACGACGGGCGAGGTAACCAGGGAGCGGCTGTCGCTGATGGTCTCCTTTCCAGCGGCCGCCTCCAGTCGAGCGGCAGATACCGAACTGCCGGGAATCCACAGCGCTGGTCGCTCACCGAGCTCGGCTGGCCACGTGCCGATGAAGCCGTCGACGACCGCATCGGACTCCGCCGCCTTCACTCCGACCTTCACGCACCGGTCACCCACGGGCGCTGCGGTCTGGTTGTAGTGGTCGGCAAGCGTGGTGATCTGGTCGGCGATCGCCGGATCGACGACGACGGCGACGCCGACCTCACCGTCGACGCACCGCGCCGCGGCCGCCTCGCTGCGGCTGGAAAGCGCCTCGCCGAAGAAGCGCCACAGGATGAACACGCCGACCACCACCACCACGGTGACCAGCGCCGCGATGACACCGGGGCTGACGCGGCGCCTGCCCGTGCCTATCGCGCGGTGGCTGCCGGTCCATTCGCCACCGTCCCAATCGCCGCCGTGCTGTGGGCCGGTGGTCGGCGGTTTCGTCGGAGGACCCACCGTGGGTATGACGCTCGTCGGCGAGTCGACGTCTTCGTAGCTCGGCTCTAGCTCGGTTTGCCAGTACTCGTCGTCGTAGTGAGGGTCTCGGCTCGCGTACGAGGCGTCGTCATCGTCGGGATAGCGCGGATCGTCCTCGGGATAGTCATCCGCATCCGGATAGCCTGGCCCCCCGGGAGGGTCGGAGTCGTCGAGATGGTGCGAGCCCGTTGTCCGGTTCGACGCCGGGTATCGAGGTGGCGGGTAGTCGTGCTCCGCATAGCGGGGATCAGGGTTGCCGCGGCGTCCGGGCTGCTCGTACGGCCTAGCGCCGTAGTCGTACACCGGTTCGTCGTACGACGGGCCTTGGGGCGCAGGGCCTCGGCCACCACCCCAGTCGTGCTCGGCTTCCGAGGGGTCATCGGGGCCGGGACCGCTGTGCCTACCCATCCCAGACCTCTGTGCTCATCTGCCCGATCCGACCAACTGACCCCGCCGAGATTCTAGTCACTACGGCCGTTTTGCTCCTCGCGTCCGCGGGCGGATTGCCGCGCTTTGAACTCCCGGCGGCGCCGGTGCAGGATCGGCTCGGTGTAGCCACTCGGCTGAGTGGTTCCCGACAGAATCAATTCCTGAGCGGCCTGGAAGGCGATGCTGGCCTCGGGATCCGGCGCCATTGGCAAGTACGAGGAATCCCCGGCGTTCTGCTCGTCCACGACGGCCGCCATCCTCCTCAGGCTGGCCTTCACGTCGGACGCGGTGATCACGCCGTGCCGCAGCCAGTTGGCCAGCAGCTGGCTGGAGATGCGCAGGGTGGCGCGGTCCTCCATCAGCGCGACGTCGTGGATGTCAGGCACCTTGGAGCAGCCGACGCCCGCATCGATCCACCGCACGACGTAGCCAAGAATCGACTGGCAGTTGTTGTCGACTTCCTCACGGATCTCGTCGGGAGCCCATGCGAGCTCCTTGGCGAGGGGAATCGTCAACAATTCCTCGATCGTCGTGCGCTTCTTGCCTGCCAACTCCTTCTGCACTTCGAAGACGTCGACCTGGTGATAGTGCATCGCGTGCAGGGTCGCGCCAGTCGGCGACGGCACCCATGCCGTGGTGGCGCCCGCCTTCGGCTGACCGATCTTCTGCTCGACCATGTCGGCCATGAGATCGGTCATGGCCCACATGCCCTTGCCTATCTGCGCGCGGCCCGAAAGGCCGGTGGCGAGGCCGGTGTCGACGTTCGCGTCTTCGTAGGCCTTGATCCAGGGCTGACTCTTCATCGTGCCCTTGCGGACCATCGGTCCGGCTTCCATCGAGGTGTGGATCTCGTCGCCGGTGCGGTCGAGGAAGCCGGTGTTGATGAACACCACGCGATCGGCCGCGGCCTTGATGCACGCCTTGAGGTTCAGCGTGGTCCTGCGCTCTTCGTCCATGATGCCGACCTTGATGGTGCTCTGCGGCAAGCCGACCACGTCCTCGACCCGACTGAACAACTCGCACGTGAATGCGACTTCGTCGGGGCCGTGCATCTTGGGCTTGACGATGTAGATCGAGCCGGTACGGCTGTTGAGCAGAGGGCCGTTGCCGTCCTCCGCCTTCAGCCCGTGCATCGCGATGAGGCTGGTGAACAGCGCATCTTGGATGCCCTCGGGAACTTCGTTTCCATCTGCGTCGACGATGGCGTCGTTGGTCATCAGGTGTCCGACGTTGCGGACGAACAGCAGACTGCGCCCGGGCAGGGTGAGCTCGCCGCCGTCCGAGGCCGAGCCGTCGGCGACGTCGGATCGAGCCGCCTTGAAGGTCCTGTCCTCGTTGAGCACCCGGGTGAACGTCTTGCCGCCCTTGGTGACCTCTTCGGAGAGATCACCGCGGTTGAGCCCGAGCCAGTTCCGGTAGCCGAGCACCTTGTCGTCGGCGTCGACTGCCGCGACGGAATCCTCGAAGTCCATGATCGTAGTGATCGCCGACTCCAGAACGACGTCCTTGATGCCTGCCTTGTCGGTCGAACCGACGGGCGAGCTGGGATCGACGAGGATCTCGATGTGCAGCCCGTGGTGGACGAGCAGCACCGACCAGTCGGGTGAGCCGAGCTCACCGGTGTAGCCGACGAACCACTCTGGATTGGAGAGCCCGACGGTCGTGCCGGAGGTGGTCTCCACCTCGAGCGCACCGTCGACGACGCTGAGTCCCGCAGCATCGGCCCATGACGCAGACGCCAGCGGCACGGCCTCGTCGAGGAAGTTGCGCGCGTAGGCGATGACCTTGTCGCCGCGAACCTTGTTGTAGCTACTGCCCTTTTCGGCGCCGTCGGTCTCAGGGATCACGTCGGTGCCGTAGAGCGCGTCGTACAGCGAGCCCCAGCGTGCGTTGGAGGCGTTGAGCGCGAATCGCGCGTTGAGCACGGGCACCACGAGCTGGGGGCCTGCGGTGCTGGTGATCTCGGGGTCGACCCCCGACGTGGTGATCGTGAAGTCGGCCGGTTCGGGTTGCAGGTAGCCGATCTCGGTGAGGAACTGCTTGTAGGCCTCGATGTCGAGCGGCTCGATGACATGCTGACGATGCCATTTGTCGATCTGGGCCTGCAGTTCGTCGCGTCGGGCCAGCAGTTCCTGGTTCCTGGGCGTGAGGTCGGCGACGACCTTGTCCACGCCCGCCCAGAAGGTGTCAGGGTCGACACCGGTCCCCGGCAACGCCTCGTTCGTCACGAAGTCGTGCAGCACCTTGGCGACTCGCAGATTGCCCACGGTCACTCGTTCGGTCATCTTGTCCTCCCTAAAGCGTCGATCTAGCTTACCCGTGGGTAACAGCAGCTAATCGGCGCGTGCTGCGCTGAGCAGCAGCTCGCAGCGTTCTGCGAGTGCCTCGCGAAGGGGTGCCGCGCGATCGGCAACGTCCTGCTGCATCCGGACGTACTCCGCCCGGCCCGACGGAGTCTCGATCTCGATCGCGTCGAAGCCGAACGAGGTCAGGTCGTAGGGGCTGGCTCGCATGTCGAGCGCCCGGGCATCGGCGGCCAGTTCCAGAGACTCGGCCACCAGGTCCGAGTCGACGAGGGCGCCGAGCTTGTACGCCCACTTGTAGACGTCCATCGCGGCGTGGACGCAGCCCGGCTGCTCCGAGGCGAGCTGGCCTTCGCGGCTCAATGCCTCCGCGTTGAGCGGCGCCGCCGAAGGCGTGAAGAAGCGAAAGGCATCAAAATGGCTGCATCGCAAGGGAATTGACTCGACCACTGCGTCGGTCTCCGCGGCGCTCAGTCGCAACGGCACCGTTTCGTGGCGCACCTCGGGCGTGCGGTAGACCATCGCCCACTCGTGCATGCCGAAGCAGTTGAACCGAGCGGGCCTACCCGCCGTGGCCCGCAACAGACCGGCGATGAACCTGACGGTCTCCACCCTGCTCGACAGGTGGGCATGCGTGACCGACACCGCATCACCGTGCCGACCGTATCCGCTTCGGTCGAGAAAGCGGCCAGCTGAATGCCCCGCGAGCGCGACCCCGAAGCCGGGATGCCACCGACGCAGCTGGCGCGGCCGCAAACTGTAGTAGCTGAATAGGAAATCCCACACGGGGTGGGCTTCACCACACCTTGCGCGCCGCTCGTGGGGCTCGAGGAACCGGCTCACCCGAGTGGCGTGCACCCGCTCGCGTTCGGTCCAGACGCTCTCGTCGAGGACCAACGGGGCAAACGCTAGATCAGGCATGGTGGGTCCCGTCGCGCACGGTCCCCATCAGATCCTGGACCAGGTCCTCCAGCGCGACCATGGCGCTCACGTGGCCATTGCTGGTGACGAGTGCGAGATGGCTGTTGTCCCGTCGCAGCCGCGACAGGGCGTCCGGCAGCGGTAACGAAGCGGCGACCTCCGGCAGCGGCCGGACGAGGGACCGATCCACGACGGTGTCCGGGTCGCCAACGAGTGCGAGGACGTCCTTGATGTGCAGGTAGCCGACGAAGAACCCCGACTGGTCGGTGATGGGGAACCGTGAGTAGCCGGTATCGGCGAGCGCACGCTCGATCGCACCCATCGTCGGCCCCATGCCGTCGCCAGCAATCGGTACGGCCCGCACCTGGTCGAGCGGAATCGCCACGTCGCCGACGGCGCGGTTGCGAATCTGCAGCGCCCGTGACAGCCGGTTGTGCTCCTCGGGGTCGAGTAGGCCTTCGGACAACGACTCGGCGATCATCTCCGACAGCTCGATCGTCGAGACGGTGTTCTCCAGCTCGCTCTTGGCCTCGACGCCGAACATGTGCAGGGTCAACTGGGCGAGCCAGTCGTAGATCGCGATGAACGGCTTGGCGACGCGGATCCAGATCAGATAGGGCGGAACCAGCAGCATCGCCGCGGATTCGGGGCCTGCGATCGCGATGTTCTTCGGCACCATTTCGCCAAGCAACACGTGCAGCACCACCACGACGGTGATCGCGACGAGGAAGGACACCGTATGCAAGACGGCGTCCGGCACGCCGAACAGGTCGAACGGCTTTTCCAGTAGGTGCGCGACGGCGGGCTCACCGACGCGTCCGAGCAGGATCGAGCACACCGTGATGCCGAGCTGAGCGCCCGCAAGCATCAGAGGAAGGTTCTCGCCGGCTCGGATGACGGCGACCGCCGACTTCTTGCCCTGTTCGGAAAGGGTCTCTAGGCGGTCGCGGCGCGCCGAGATCAGTGCGAACTCGGCCGCGACGAAGAACGCGTTGGTGCCGAGCAGTACGAGGGTGAACAGCACGCCGAGAAGGTCAGCCATCCTCTGCCTCCCCTGCGCCTGAAGTCTTGTCGGTCGCGTCGGTGGCCTCGGTGTCGGGGATGCCGAGCCGGACCAGCTTGATCAGGTCGATCCGGCGGCCGTCCATGCGCTCGACGGTTGCTCGCCACCGCACCTGCTCGTCGGTCGACGAGTCCGGATCGAATTCCGTCAGTTCGACCGACTCGCCCTCGGCAGGAATGTGGCCGAGCTCCTGGAGTACCAGGCCGCCGATGGTGTCGTACTCGCCATGGTGGGCGCGAAACGGCGTCTCGGTGTCGACCTCGTCGATGCGCAGCAGGCCCGACACCAACCAGTCGTCGCCGGTTCTGACGACGTCGGGGCTGACGTCGTCGTGCTCGTCGCGAACGTCACCGACGATCTCCTCGATGAGATCCTCGCCGGTCACCATCCCCGCGATGCCGCCATACTCGTCGGCGACCAAGGCCGTCTGCAATGCGCTGGACCGGATCTGCGCCATCACCGCGTCGCCGTCCAGTGTCGACGGCACCACCGGTACGGGCTGGGCAACGGTGGCCAACCTGATGTGGCACCGATCGGCCACGGGAATCGCGAAGACTTGCTTGACGTGCACGATTCCAATGGTCTCGTCGAGGTCGCCTGCGACGATCGGAAACCGTGAGTAGCCCGTCGCCACCGCCTCGGCCACCAGGTCGTCGACGGTGTCGTCCGCCTGCAGCGCCTCGATCTTGCTGCGCGGCGTCATCAGCTCCTCAGCGGTGCGGGCACCGAATTGCAACGACCGGTCCATCAGCGTCGCCGTCGTGATGTCGATCGAGCCCTGGCGCGCGGAGTTGCGCACCAGCGAGACGAGCTCCTGCGGCGATCGCGCCGAGCGCAACTCCTCGGCGGGCTCGATGCCGAGCCTGCGCAGAATCCAGTTGGCCGTGCCGTTCGTGAGGAAGATCAGTGGCCTGGTGATCATCGAGAACACCAGCTGCGGTCCGGCCACTACGCGCGCCGTCGCCATCGGCTTGGCCACCGCCAGGTACTGAGGGACCAATTCGCCGAACACCATCGACACCGACGTGGCGATCAAGAGTGCGAGGCCCAACGCGAGCCCGTCGGCGAGGCCCTGCTTCATCGACATCGCGGCGAACAAGGGCTTGAACAACTGGGCGAGAAGGGGTTCGGCCAGGTAACCGGTGATCAGCGTGGTGATGGAGATGCCAACCTGGGCACCAGAGAGCTGGAACGACAACGTGCGGTGCGCGCGCTGAACGAGCTTGTCTCGTTGCCCGCCGCTGCGTGCGTTCGCGTCGACCGTGCTGCGCTCCAGCGCGGTCAGAGAGAATTCGGCTGCGACGAACACCGCCGTGCCCGCGGTCAACACGACGAAGCCCAGCAACGCGGCCAGGGTGAACGTAAGGCTCATCGAACTCTCGCAATGTGTTCGCCGGGCGCCTCGCCCGGCCACCTACTGGAGGGTTCGGCGTCGTCCGGCTCGCATGCGGGGGCCGTCGAGGGCACCAGCGGCACGTGATCTCTTTCCTTGGCCGGCGTCATGAAAGCACCATGTTAGCGGTCTTCGGCCTGGGTGAGCGAAGCGACTGGAGAGGTCCGGGACGGTCGACTCACCAACCGCTTGGCAATGGGTGCCCCTCGGCGAAGCCCGCTGCGGACTGCACGCCGAGGACGACCTTGTCGTGCAGCTCGGAAAGGGTCGAGGCGCCAACGTAGGTGCACGTGCTGCGTACGCCGGAGGTGATGTGGTCGAGAAGGTCCTCGACACCACCGCGCGTGGGGTCCATGCCCATCCGTGACGTCGAGATCCCTTCCTCGAAGAGTCCCTTGCGGGCGCGGTCGAACGCGCTGTCCGTCGCCGTTCGCGCGGCCACGGCTCGTTTGGACGCCATGCCGTAGCTCTCCTTGTACAGCTGGTTCTCCCTGTCGTACATCAGATCGCCCGGTGATTCGTAGGTGCCGGCGAACCACGATCCGATCATCACGTTGGAGGCGCCCGCCGCCAGTGCCAGCGCGACGTCGCGCGGATGCCGTACTCCGCCGTCGGCCCATATGTGTCCGCCGAGTTGCCTTGCGGCAGCGGCACATTCGACGACAGCCGAGAATTGAGGCCGTCCGACGCCCGTCATCATCCGTGTCGTGCACATCGCGCCGGGTCCCACTCCGACCTTGACGATGGAGGCACCCGCACTGAGCAGGTCCCTAGTGCCCTCGGCCGACACCACGTTGCCCGCCGCCAACGGAACCCCGAGGTCGAGCGACGACACCGACTTGATCGCGTCCAGCATCTTGAGTTGGTGACCATGCGCAGTGTCGATCACGAGAAGGTCCACGCCTGCCTCGGTGAGGGCACGGGCCTTCGCGGCGACGTCGCCGTTGATGCCAACGGCCGCAGCGATCCGCAGCCGGCCAGACGCGTCGACGGCGGGTGTGTAGATGCCCGCGCGGACGGCGCCCGTGCGGGTCAGGACGCCGCCGAGCGTTCCGTCGGGCTCCACCATCACGGCGACGCCGACGTGCGCGTGCTCGAGCAGGTCGAACACCGCGCGCGGGTCGGTGCCCACCGGAGCGCTGACGAAGTCCGACACCGCGACGTCACGAACCCGCGCGAAACGGTCCACACCCGCGCAGGAGTGCTCGGTGACCAAGCCGATCGGACGGCCATCGGAGACCACGACGGCGGCACCGTGCGCGCGCTTGTGAAGCAACGCGGTCGCATCGGAGACCGAGTCGTCCGGTGCGAGGATCACCGGGGTGTCCATCACCAGATCTCGGCTCTTGACGAAGTCCACCGTGTGCTTGACCGCGTCGATCGGAAGGTCTTGCGGCAGAACGACGATGCCGCCACGCCGCGCGATCGTCTCCGCCATCCGCCTGCCCGCGACCGCCGTCATGTTGGCGACCACGACCGGGATCGTCGTACCCGATCCGTCCGCGGTGGACAGGTCGACGTCGAACCGCGAGGTGATGTCCGAGCGCCCGGGAACGATGAAGACGTCGTTGTACGTCAGGTCGTACGGCGGGACGTGGCCGTGCAGGAACTGCATGACTAGACCGGCGATTCGCTGCGGTCGCCGCTCCACTGGGTGTGGAACTTCTTGCTCGGGTCGGCGTCGATGCGGCCGTAGGTGTGCGCGCCGAAGAAGTCCCGTAGGCCCTGCGTGAGAGCCGCGGGCAACCGCTCGGTGCGCAATGCGTCGTAGTAGGACAACGCCGAGCTGAACCCGGGAATCGGGATGCCGAGTTCGGTCGCCTTCACCACGACCCGGCGCCAGCTGTCGATGCCTGCCTCGACGGCCTCGCGGAAGTACGGCGCGGCGATCAGGGTGGCCAACTGTGGGTCCTGGTCGTAGGCCTCCTTGATGCGGTTGAGGAACTTCGCCCGGATGATGCAGCCGCCACGCCAGATCGTGGCCATGTCGCCGAGGGTGATGCCCCAGTCGTACTCGGCGCTGCCTGCCTGAATCTGGTTGAACCCCTGGGCATACGCGATGATCTTCGATGCATACAGCGCCTTGCTGACGTCGTCGATGAATTGCGCCGCGTCGGTTGGCTTGGCGCCCAGCTCGCCGGACGCCAGGCCGGTGGTGGCCTTGCGTTGCGCCACTGAACCCGACAGCGCGCGTGCGAACACGGCCTCGGCGATACCGGTGACAGGTACACCGAGATCCAGCGCGGACTTCACCGTCCAGCGCCCGGTGCCCTTCTGTTCGGCCTCGTCGAGGATGACGTCGACGAGCGGCTTGCCCGTCTTGGCGTCGATCTGCTTCAGCACCTCGGCGGTGATCTCGATGAGATAGCTGTCCAGGTCGCCGGAGTTCCACTCGGCGAAGATCTCGGCGATCTCGGGCGCGGTCTTGTCCAATCCGTCGCGCAGTAGCTGGTAGGCCTCACCGATCAGCTGCATGTCGGAGTACTCGATGCCGTTGTGCACCATCTTGACGAAGTGGCCCGCCCCGTCGGGACCGATGTGCGTGCAGCACGGCACCCCGTCGACGTGGGCGGAGATGTCTTCGAGCAGAGGGCCGAGCGACTTGTAGGACTCGGCTGGGCCGCCGGGCATGATCGACGGGCCGTTGAGCGCACCCTCCTCGCCGCCGGAGATGCCAGCGCCGACGAAGTGCAGACCGCGCTCGCGGATCGCCTTCTCGCGGCGGATGGTGTCGGTGTAGAGGGAGTTTCCGCCATCGATGATGATGTCGCCCTCCTCCATTGCGTCGGCGAGCTCGTTGATCACGGCATCGGTGGGATCGCCCGCCTTGACCATGATGATGACGCGCCGCGGCTTCTCAAGTGCTGCAAGGAATTCCGGAATCGTCTCACCCTTGACGAAGTTGCCCTCCGAACCGTGCTCCGCGAGCAATGCATCGGTCTTGGCGACCGAACGGTTGTGCAGCGCCACGGTGTAGCCGTGGTGTGCGAAGTTGCGCGCGAGATTCGAGCCCATCACGGCCAGGCCGGTGACCCCAATCTGCGCCGTGCCTGTGGTGTTGGAGGTGTCGGACGAGGTCACGGGCAGCCTTTCGTTTTTGTCGTGGAACTGGACTTCTGGTGTCTAGCGGAGGGGCGGTGGTCAGGCGGCGAAGAGTCGCTCGAGTTCGGTAAGCCACGGCACCGCGAGCGCGACGGTGGGTACGACGAGCACGGCGACGGCGGCCAAGTATGCCGCGGCTGACAGCAGCGCGCTGTTGGGCTGGCCACCCAGCCGTCGGACGCGCAGCACCGTCGTTGGCCCGCCTGCGGCCAGCGCACCCGACGGAGTCCGTCCCGCGGCGCACGCAACGAGTGCACGGGCTAGGGGAGTGGGGCCCGCGACGCGGACGGCTGCGTCGTCGGCGAGCAGTTCGATCAACAGTCGGACCGCGTCCAACGCACTGGCACTTCGGACGAAGCGAGGGAACGCGGCATGAACCGCGGTGAACATCTCCAGAACTAGGTCGTGGCGGGCGCGCAGGTGCGCCCGTTCGTGCGTGAGGATGGCGCCGATCTCGCCGTCGGACAAGGTGGTGATGGTGCCGTGGCTTACGACGACGCGGCTGCGCACGCCAGGCAGACAGTAGGCCAGCGGTTGCGCGACGTCGAGGATGCGCAGCCCGCTGGCCTGCGTACAGACCGCAGGCGCGGAGTCGTGCGACGTGCTGAGCAGGTCGACCATCATGCGGTGATGCGCACGCCGCCGTCGGGTCGCGATCGCGACCTGCACGATGGCCACCACCAACCGGGCGCCGACGAGCACCGTGAGCGCGAACACCGCGACGTAGAGCAGCCACAACGGCCAGCCGAGTGCATGGACCTCACTGGTGATCGTTGCGGTAGGGCGTCCATCGCGGCCAGGTACGAACAACCTGCTTGCGATCGCGAAACCCGCGCTGAAGGCGGAGAGAACGGCGGCAAGGGCGATCGACTGCCACAGCACGACGGCGGCCCTCGGTGCACGCAGTGGCCACGACGCTCTTGCCAACATCGCCGGTACCGGTCCGACGAGCAGCAACGCTACGAGAGCGAAGGCCAGCGCGGACACGTGGTAAGTCTCCCTCAGGCGGTGCCCGGAGTGCTACCCGGAGTCTCCGTGCGATGTTTGGCTTCCAGTTCGGCGAGCGCGCGACGCAGCGCGTCGGCCTCGTCGGCGCCAACGCGCTCGACGAAGTGGACCAGCGCGGCCTCGCGGCTATCCGAATCCGACACCTGGTCCAACGCGTCGACCATCAGGCCTGCGACCAGTTCGTCGCGACCGTGGGTTGGTGCGTATCGGTGCGCACGGTCGTCGCGATGCTGGATGACGAGATTCTTCTTGGCGAGCCGCTGCAGCACCGTCATGATCGTCGTGTACGCCAGTTCGCGGTGCGCGGACAACGCCTCGTGCACCTGCCTGACCGTCTGGGGTTCACGCGATGACCACAGGTGGTCCATCACCGCGCGTTCGAGTTCCCCGAGACGTGTCAGCTTGGCCCTCGTCTTGTTAATAACCACGGTCCGTTCACTCTCCTGAGCAATGAGTAAAGGGTACTACGCGCTTACTACGTGGCGTCGTATCCATTTTTCCGACGGCGTAATCAATGCGGCCGTCGTCGCCGTCGATTCCTCGAAGGCACCGCCCAGCACGCGTTTCCCCACGCCGTTGTGAGTCCAGTCACAAGAGGTTTCCCCCGCCTGCCCGGCAATTATAGTAAGGCTAACCTAACTTACGGAGGTGGCTCATGACCGTCGTCGTCGACGACCCACTCATCGCGCGCATGGCGATCGGCAGGACGCTTCCGCTGCACGAGTCGAGCAGACGACTGCGCGATCTGTGTCCCGAGTGCCCGCGCGTGTATGGCGTGGCCGTGATGAGCGACCTCACCAGGAGACGGTGGTGGCCGCTCGCCGAGGCGCTGAGCACGGACAGGTTGCAAACGATGTTCGATTCGGCCGTCGCCGAGACCGACAGTCGGGTCGCCGTTGCCCAGCAGTTGGCCGCAACGCTGTCGCACGTCGTCATCGGCCGGGTGATTCCGTTGCTGGCCCTGGAGGGGCGTGCCTGGGACACGGGGTTGGAGAACTTGTGGGTGCACGTCGACTCCGATGGTGCGATCGATTGGGTTGGGGTCGTCGATCCGACGGTCCGCGCACTGCCGTCCGATCCGTACTTCGGGTCGCACGTCGGAGGGCATCGCAGGTGCGCCGCCCGCGACCGCATCGTGGCGTTGCCCAGCGAGGCGGCCTTGGCGACGTGGGTGGCGCATCGAAGTCACCGCGCGCTGGAACCGCTGTTCGAAAGGCTCTACGAAGTCAGCCAAGGCCTGGTGAGCGTCCCGGCGATGTGGCACGTCGTCGGTGCCGCCGTGGTGAGCGCCGCGACACAGGTGCCCTTGCTTGCGGGCGTGAGCGAGCTGACGAGCATGCGTCGCGCACAAGCGGTTCTCGACGCCCTGGTTGGCTTTGGCGCCCCGGTGCGGGGTTCGAGCCGAACCTGTGCGACGAAGGCATTGCTAAATTAGGGCAGCCTTGCCTATCCTTGGCACGGACGAACTGCTCAGAGGTTGGAGCGACAGAACCACCGGACCGCCGCGGAGTTCCTGAGGGCTGCAGAGACCCCCGGTCCACTCGAGGGAGGGCCCCGCACCTTTGGTGCGGGCCCTCCCGCATTCCCGTGTCGATCGCTCGCCGTGTAGAAAAATCACCGTGACCTCTTCCGTGCCACCCGGCCTTGGTGCCGGGTTCGACAGCGAACTCGGATTGACCTTCCTAGAGGTCACGCCAGACGGCGGACGCGCGGAGCTGACGATCAAGGACGAGCTCTTGCAGCCGTGGGGCATCGTGCACGGCGGTGTGTATTGCGCGGTCGTCGAGAGCCTCGCGAGCGTCTCGGCGCACGTCTGGCTGACGTCGACCGGCGGCGGCGGGTCCGTCGTCGGAGTCAACAACAACACCGACTTCCTGCGTGCCATCTCCTCTGGCACGGTCACGGCAACTTCGACGCCGATCCACCGCGGTCGTCGACAACAGTTGTGGGCCATCACCATCACCGACGAGCAGGACAGGCTCGTGGCACGTGGGCAAGTGCGGCTGCAGAACATGCCGGAGTCCGAACCCCTTCGCTAGCGTCTGCCCGATTGCGCCTGCGCTGCTGACTTGCGCGGGCCGTGGCAGGATCGCGAGCTATGCGCCTGACCCCGCACGAGCAGGACCGCCTGCTCATCTCATACGCGGCCGAACTCTCCCGGCGCCGGCAGGCGCGGGGGCTACGGCTGAATCATCCCGAGGCCGTCGCGTTGATCACCGACCACATCCTCGAAGGCGCCCGCGACGGCCGCACCGTTGCGGAGTTGATGAACAGCGGGCGTGAAGTTCTCAGCCGTGAGGACGTGATGGAGGGCGTACCCGAGATGCTGCACGACGTGCAGGTAGAGGCCACGTTTCCGGACGGCACGAAACTCGTCACCGTCCACGACCCAATCCCGTAGAGGAGTGCCCGTGATTCCCGGAGAGATCCTCTACGGAGAGGGTGACATCGCGCTCAACGACGGCGCCGAACGCCTGGCGCTGAACATCGTGAACACCGGCGATCGACCCGTCCAGGTCGGCAGCCACGTACACCTGCCGCAGGCCAACGCCGCACTGTCGTTCGACCGCGATGCGGCGCACGGCTACCGCTTCGACATCCCCGCGGGCACCGCCGTGCGCTTCGAACCCGGTGTTGCACAGCATGTCTCGCTCGTTCCGCTGAGCGGCCTGCGCGAGGTGCACGGTCTGTCCCTGACTCCGCCAGGAAAGCTGGATCCGCAATGACGGAACTCTCTAGGGCGAGGTACGCCGCCCTGTTCGGTCCGACGACGGGCGACAGGATCCGACTCGCCGACACCGACCTGTTCGTCGAGATCACCGAAGACCGTAGCGGCGGCCCTGGGCGTGCGGGCGACGAAGCGGTCTTCGGCGGCGGCAAGGTGCTGCGCGAGTCGATGGGCCAGTCGCGGGCGACCCGCGCCGACGGCGCACCCGACACCGTCATCACCGGTGTGGTCATCATCGATCACTGGGGAATCATCAAGGCCGACATCGGCATTCGCGATGGGCGCATCACGGCCATCGGCAAGGCCGGCAACCCCGACATCATGTCCGGTGTGCATCCCGACCTGGTGGTCGGCCCATCGACAGAGATCATCGCGGGCAACGGCCGCATCGTCACCGCGGGAGCCATCGACTGCCACGTCCACCTGATCTGCCCGCAGATCATGGCAGAAGCGCTCGGCGGCGGGATCACCACGATCGTCGCTGGAGGCACCGGACCGGCGGAGGGCAGCAAGGCCACCACCGTGACCCCCGGCGCATGGCATCTGGCACGCATGCTGGAGGCGCTCGACCACTGGCCGCTCAACGTCGCGCTGTTGGGCAAGGGCAATACCGTGAGCGCCGAGGCCATGTGGGAGCAATTGCGTGCTGGCGCAGCAGGTTTCAAGCTTCATGAGGACTGGGGCACCACGCCTGCCGCCATCGACGCATGTTTGAGGGTCGCTGATGCCTCTGGCGTGCAAGCCAACCTGCACTCGGACACATTGAACGAGGCTGGTTTCGTCGAGGACACCCTTGCTGCGATCAACGGTCGAGGCATCCACGCGTATCACACCGAGGGAGCGGGCGGGGGCCACGCTCCCGACATCATCACCGTCGTCTCGCATCCGAACGTGCTGCCCAGTTCGACCAATCCGACTCGGCCGCACACGGTCAACACCCTCGACGAACACCTCGACATGCTGATGGTGTGCCACCACCTGAATCCCAGCGTCCCCGAGGATCTCGCGTTCGCCGAGAGCCGGATCCGACCGTCGACCATCGCAGCCGAGGATCTGCTGCACGACATCGGCGCCATCTCGATGATCGGCAGTGATGCTCAGGCCATGGGTCGCATCGGTGAGGTCGTGATGCGTACCTGGCAGACCGCGCACGTGATGAAGAAGCGGCGAGGCGCGTTGGAGGGCGACGGCGCAGCGGACAACAACCGCGTGCGGCGCTACGTCGCCAAGTACACGATCTGCCCGGCGGTCGCGCACGGCATGGACGACGAGATCGGCTCCGTCGAGGTCGGCAAGCTCGCCGACCTGGTCCTGTGGGAGCCCGCGTTCTTCGGCGTCCGCCCGCACGCGGTGATCAAGGGCGGCATGATCGCGTGGGCGGCGATGGGGGACGCGAACGCGTCGATCCCCACACCGCAGCCAGTTCTCCCGCGACCGATGTTCGGCGCCGCACCCGCCGCCGCGGCCGCCACTTCGGTGCACTTCGTCGCACCCGCCGCGATCGACGACCGACTGGCCGATCGTCTTGCCGTCAACCGTCGCCTCGTCCCCGTCAAGGACGTTCGCAAGGTTGGCAAGGCGCAGATGCCGCTCAACGACGCGCTGCCGAGCATCGAGGTCGATCCCGACACGTTCACCGTGCGCATCGACGGAGACGTCTGGGCCGAGCAGCCCGCGAGCGAACTGCCGATGGCGCAGAGATACTTCCTGTTCTAATGTCCAGCCTCGCAACGCTGTTGGCCCTTGCCGACTCCCGACTCCCGACCGGCGGCCACGTCCACTCAGGCGGCGTCGAGGAGGCCGTCACCAGCGGGTTGGTCGTCGACCTCGCGACGCTGCGCGCGTATCTGCGACGACGAATCCGTACGCACGGGTTGGTGACGGCCTCGTTGGCAGTCGCGGTGAGTACCGGCACGCTGACCGTCGAGCAGGCCGATCGCGAGACCGATGCCCGCACTCCCGCCCCGGCTGCGCGCGACGCGTCGCGCGCCCAGGGGAGGGGGCTGAGCCGATTGGCCCGTCGGGTGTGGCCCGACCACGACTGGGACGCTCTCGGAGCCAAACCCCACCTCGGCGTCGCGGCGGGGCGCGTCGGATCCGCGAGCGGGCTGCTACCCCAGGACGTTTCACTGTCCATCGTCTACACCACGATGACCGGATCGGCGACAGCCGCTCAACGGCTCCTGGCGCTCGATCCAGGGGACGTGGCAGCCCTGACGTTCGAGCTCGCGCCCATGTGCGACCAGATAGCCGCCGATGCGGCAAAGGAATTGGCCGACCTATCCGACCCGCTCCTCGACGTGCTGGCGCAACGGCACGTCGAACGTGAACGTCCGCTGTTCATGTCGTGACGCTAGTTTCTCGAAAGGTTCAGCATGCCACCACATCTCATCGACGGAGAGCCACACGTTCATGCCGACCGCCCACGGCGGGTCCGGCGCCAGGGGGAGCCACTGCGCATCGGCATCGGTGGCCCCGTCGGCTCTGGCAAGACCGCGTTGGTCGCGGCGTTGTGCAGGCAGCTGCGCGACGAGGTGTCGCTTGCCGTTCTGACGAACGACATCTACACCACCGAGGACGCCGACTTTCTTCGCAGGCACGCGGTGCTTCCCGATGATCGCATCGCCGCCGTACAGACTGGCGGCTGCCCGCACACCGCCATTCGCGACGACATCACCGCCAACCTCGACGCCATCGAAGACCTTGTCGCACAGAATGACTCGCTTGATCTCATCCTCGTCGAATCAGGCGGAGACAACCTCACTGCAACGTTCTCCTCTGGGTTGGTCGACGTCCAGATCTTCGTCGTCGACGTCGCGGGCGGCGACAAGGTGCCGCGCAAGGGTGGCCCTGGGGTGACGTTCTCGGACCTGTTGGTGATCAACAAGACCGACCTGGCGCCCATGGTCGGTGCCGACCTCGACGTCATGCGTCGCGACGCGGCGGCGGCACGTGGCGACCGCCCATTCGTGTTGATCTCGCTGACCGACGACCCCGCGGCGACTGCCGTACTCGCTTGGGTGCGTTCGCAACTGCGAGTACCGGTCCAGAGCTAGCGTCGTATGCTGTCGGAGGTACTCATCGTCGCGAGCCCTGGCAGGGGCCCACGCATCGAATGCGTCGGCGGACTGGCCGCGCGGCGAACCGAGGCCGACACCGTGCATCTCGTCTCGGCGGCCGCCACGCCGCTCGGCGGCGACACCATCAGCGTGCGCGTCATCGTGGAACCAGGTGCTCGCCTGCGGCTGCGCAGTGCAGCGGCGACCGTTGCCCTGCCGGGGGCGGCCAACCTCGAATCGCGCGCGACGTGGCATCTCGAGGTGGCGGGCGAGTTGGACCTCGACCCGCAGCCGACCATCATCGCAGGATCGTCTCGCCACGTGACGTCGATCCGCCTCGCTTTGCACGGCAAGTCGACGGCGCGCTTGCGCGAACGAGTTCAGATCGGCAGATCCTTTGAACGCGAAGGGTTTTGGTCGGGGACGCTGCATGCCGACGTCGATGGCGCACCTCTGCTGAGACACAGGGTCGAACTCGGCACTGCGGCGGTAGCCGACGACGAGCTCGGCGCACCGCGCGCATGCGTCAGCGAATTGCGTTATCCCGAAACGAGGTACGACGCCAAGGGAACCCTGCTCGAGCTAGCCGCAGGAGGCGGCCTGGCGACGTGGCAGGGCGACCGGTTGAGCTAGCTGGCGGCCTTTTCGGTTTCGCGCACCGATGCGGCGAGGTCCTCGAGTTGCTCCAGCCGTGTTCGCGCATATGCCTGCTGCTCGGTGATCGTCAGCTGACCCCGCTCGCGGCTCAGGAACGTCACCGCCCACGACAACAGCGTTGCCACCTTGGTCTTGAAGCCAACCAGGTAGATGAGGTGAAGGCCGAGCCAGGCCAGCCACGCGAAGAAGCCGCCGAACTCCAGCTTCTTGGAACTGCCGAGGGGAATCTGCGCGACGGCGTTGTACTTCGACACCGTCGCCATCGAGCCCTTGTCGAAGTAACTAAAGGGCTCGCGCGGCTTTGGCTTTGTCCCGTGTTCGCGAGCCTTGGCCTCGTTCTTCAGGATGTCGGCCACGTACTTGGCGCCCTGAATGGCGCCCTGCGCCATGCCGGGGACCCCTTCTACGTACGCCATGTCACCGATGACGAAGACGTTCGGATGACCAGGGATCGAGAGGTCGGGGTTGACCTTCACCCGTCCAGCCCTGTCGATCTCGGTGTCGGACTGCTCTACGAGGTCTCTGCCCAGTGGGCTCGCCGAAACGCCAGCCGACCAGACCTTGCACGCCGACTCGATGCGCCTGATCGTGCCGTCGGAGTCCTTGACCGTGATGCCGTTGCGGTCGACGTCGGTCACCATCGCGTTCAGCTGAACCTCGACACCCATTTTCTCCAACCGAGCCTTGGCCTTGAGACCAAGCTTCTCGCCCATCGGCGGAAGGACTGCAGGAGCCGCGTCGAGGAGGATGACGTGTGCCTCGGACGGGTCGATGAGGCGGAAGCTGCCCTTGAGTGTCTGGTCGGCGAGCTCCTGGATCTGGCCCGCCATCTCGACACCCGTAGGACCGGCGCCGACGACGACGAACGTCAACAGTTTTCTACGGCGAGCCGGGTCACTGGACCGCTCGGCCTGTTCGAATGCGCCGAGGATGCGCCCGCGCAGCTCGAGGGCGTCGTCGATCGACTTCATGCCCGGCGCGAACTCGGCGAAGTGGTCGTTTCCGAAGTACGACTGACCAGCGCCCGCAGCGATGATCAGGTCGTCGTACGGAGTGCTGTAGTCGTGGCCAAGCAGTTCCGAGTGCACCGTCTTGTTGGCCAAGTCGATGTGGGTGACGTCGCCGAGTAGCACCTGGGCGTTCTCCTGCTTGCGAAGGATCAGCCGGGTGGGTGGAGCGATCTCGCCTTCGGAGATGATGCCGGTGGCCACCTGGTACAGCAGGGGCTGGAACAGATGGTGCGTGGTCCGGGCGATCAGCTTGACGTCGACGTCGGCCCGCTTCAGCTTCTGGGCCGCATTCAACCCACCGAATCCCGAACCGATGATGACGACCTTGTGCCGATCCGACGCCGTAGCTCCGGGGTGGCTCATTTCATCTCCTAGTCGACGGGAACCTACTCAATACAACTCATAGGTTAGTCGGCAAGCATCCGGGCAGCGCGGTGAGATACCGCACCTCACCGAGTGTTCATGCGCTGAGCACGGGTTTGAGGGCTTCGGCCACCGCGGTGATCTTGCCGGGCTCGTAGCCGTTGATGTTGGTGATCGGGCTGAGGATGATGCCGTCGACGCCTGCGTCGAGCACCTTCTCCTTGATCTGCTCGGCGATCTGCGCGGGGCCACCGACCAGGGCCTGCTGCTTGTAGTCGTCGGGTACCACGTCCAAGGTCACCTTCTCATCGATCATCGCCATCCCGAGCACGCTGGTCTCCAACGTCGAAGGGTCGCGTCCGATCTTCTCGCATGCCTCCCTGGCCACCTGCACCTTGCGAGGTAGCTCATCGAAACCCGCAATGATGTTCAGGTGGTCGAAGTGCTTGGCCGCCAACGGGATCGTCTTCTTCTCACCGCTGCCGCCGATCATCAGCGGAATGTGATCGCGGAAGCGCGGATTCGCCATCGCCTCGTTGGCGCGGTAGTACTTGCCGGAAAACGTCGGCCGCTCGCCCCTGAGCATCGGCAGCACGATCTGCAGCGATTCGTCCAACCTGTTGAAGCGGTCGGTGAAGGTGCCGAAGTCATACCCCAGCTGGTCGTGCTCGAGCTCGAACCAGCCGGTGCCGATTCCGAGGATCGCTCGACCCTGGCTCGTGACGTCGAGGGTGGTGATCGCCTTGGCCAGCAGCGTCGGATTGCGGTACGTATTGCCAGTAACGAGAGTGCCGAGTTGCACCCGCTGTGTCGCGGTCGAAAGCGCCCCGAGCGCCGTGTACGCCTCGAGCATCGGCTGGTCGGGGGTACCCAGCCCTGGCAATTGGTAGAAGTGGTCCATCACGAACACGGAATCGAAGCCAGCGGCTTCGGCTTCCTGCGCTTGCGCGATCACGGTGGGGAAGAGTTCCTCGACGCCCGTGCCGTAGGAGAAGTTGGGAATTTGAAGTCCGAGTCGAATGGTCACGCGTTCGACCCTAGCCACGGCTAAACGGAACCGGTACCCCGTTTCACTCAGCGCGAAGGCGGGAATAAAGGCGCGTCAGCCGAAATTGGCCAGCGCGCCGTGGCTCACGTGCAGGGTCTGGCCGGTGATGTGCCGAGCGGACGGCGTCGTGAGAAACAGTGCGAGCCTTGTGATTTCGGCTGCAACCGACGGGGTCGTCATGTTGATGCCGTCATACCCGGGCTCGACACCCTTGCCGGGCGCGACGGTGTTGACGGTGATGCCGCGGATGCCGAAGTGGGCGGCCTCGGCCTCGGTCCACTGGCCCACCGCGGCCTTGATCGCTGCCTCCGGGCTGCCGTCGGTGGCGTTGCCAGGCACGACGTTGACGATCGACCCGCCGGAGCGGAGGTGGTCGCCGAGGATCTGGACGGTGAGGACGGCCGACAGCAGGTTTGCGTCGAGCGATCTGCGCCACGCCGCCGCCCGCTGGACCAAGGTGTACGTGCGGGGGTCGACCCTGTCCACATGCGGCGCGGGCACGTTGACGATGGTGTCGAGATGGCGGGGGAACTGACCGCGAGCGGCCTCGAGGCTGGCCGGATCGGTGTTGTCGAAGACGATCGAATCGACGTCGAGCTCCTTGGCGGCCACCTCTACATCGGCGCGGTTCGCCCCGGCAAGCACGACGCGGTGTCCCGCATCGCGAAACCCCTCGGCAATCGTGCGGCCAAGCTCGGTATCCCCGCCCGTGAGCAGCACATCCATCATCACGGCCTCCTCGTGTTCGACGCTGAACTCAGCGAGTCACGAATATGTTACTGGACAGTAGCTAGGAGGGGAAACCCGCCACGCGAAGATCTACGGACACGGCCGATAAACTCCAATAGGGTTCTCCGCGTGGCCCGATTCCACCGCCTCCTGGTGGCGCTCTTGGCAGTCCTCGTCCTCGCAGGCTGTGGCTCCGGCGGCAACACCAATAGCAGCGCCACCACCGGCACGAGCGGTGGCACGCTCACGGTGTTCGCGGCCGCATCGCTGAAGAAGACGTTCACCGACATCGGCGAGGAGTTCAAGACCGACAATCCCGGCTGGACCGTCGACTTCAACTTCGCAGGCTCGTCCGACCTCGTCACGCAGTTGACCCAGGGCGCAAAGGCCGACGTCTTCGCCTCGGCCGACACGAAGAACATGGACAAGCTCGGGAAGGCAGGACTCCTCTCGGGCGACCCAGTCAACTTCGCCGCGAACACCCTGGTGATCGTGACCTCGCCGGGCAACCCGAAGGGCATCACGTCGTTCGCCGACCTCGCCAAGCCCGGCCTCGACGTCGTCGTGTGCGCGCCACAGGTGCCGTGCGGCTCTGCCACCGAGAAGGTCGAGCAGGCGATGAAGGTGACCTTGAACCCGGTCAGCGAGGAGTCCTCGGTCACCGACGTTCTCACCAAGGTCACCAGCGGGCAGGCCGATGCCGGCGTCGTCTACGTCACCGACGGGATCGGCGCAGGCGACAAGGTGGCCACCGTCGAGTTCCCCGAGTCGTCCGTGGCGATCAACACCTACCCGATCGCCGTGCTGAAGACTGCGGCAGACGCCGAGGCGGCCAAGAAGTTCGTCGCCCTAGTGACAGGTGAGGCCGGTCAAGAGATCCTCGACAAGGCAGGCTTCGCCAAGCCTTGACTCGAGCGAGCGGCTTGCCGCGCTGGATCTACGCACCCGCCGCTCTCGGCGCGGTCTTCGTCGTCCTGCCGCTCGTCGCGCTGATCGCAAAGGTCGACTGGCCTCAGTTCTGGTCGCTGATCACCAGTCGCTCGTCGCTCACCGCGCTCGAGCTCAGCTTCAAGACCGCGGGTGCCAGCACCGTGCTGTGCCTCTTGCTCGGGGTGCCAATGGCATTGGTGTTGGCGCGCAGCGACTCCCGGCTCGTCAGGTGGACCCGGCCCCTGATCCTTCTTCCCTTGGTGCTGCCTCCGGTGGTGGGTGGCATCGCGCTGCTCTACGCGTTCGGCCGCCTTGGGCTCCTCGGCCGGTATCTCGACACGGCGGGAATGTCGATCGCGTTCACGACGACCGCGGTCGTGCTGGCACAGACCTTCGTGTCGCTGCCCTTCCTAGTCATAGCGCTGGAGGGGGCGGCAAGGACCGCGGGCGCCGACTACGAGGTGGTCGCCGCCACGTTGGGGGCTAGGCCGACCATGGTGTGGTGGAGAGTGTCGTTGCCGCTGTTGGCCCCGGGGCTGGCCTCGGGGACCGTGTTGGCCTTTGCCCGCTCCCTTGGGGAGTTCGGCGCAACGCTGACGTTCGCAGGTTCTCGTGAGGGCGTCACCCGGACGCTCCCGCTGGAGATCTATCTACAACGCGAGGTCGACACCAACGCCGCCGTCGCACTATCGGTGTTGCTCGTCGCCTTGGCCGCCGTGGTGGTCATCGGTTTGGGCAGTCGCACCCTCAAGTCGGGTGGCGTCGGTGGCTGGTGACTCGAGGTGAGCGGAGTCGATTTGCGCGCGGTCGTCGAATCACGCCGTCTGGAACTCGAATTCAGTGTCGCCGCCGGCGAAGTGCTCGCTGTGCTTGGGCCGAACGGCGCTGGGAAGTCGACCGTTCTGCACGTCCTTGCGGGCTTGGTTCGGCCGGACGAGGGGGAGGTGAGGGTCGGCGGGCGCGTCCTGACCGACACGTCTGCCGGAGTTCACGTCGACACCCATGACCGACGCGTCGGACTGCTCATGCAGGACCCCCTACTCTTTCCCCACCTGACGGCAGGTGCGAACGTCGCATTCGGCCCGCGCGCAGCCAAGCGGTTGAGCCGCAAGGACTCCCGCGCGTTGTCGCAACACTGGCTCGACGAGGTCGAAGCCGGCGAACTGACCAAGCGGATGCCGCGTCAACTGTCGGGGGGACAGGCACAGCGAGTAGCCCTTGCGAGGGCATTGGCCGCGGATCCCGACGTCCTGCTGCTCGACGAACCGCTGACCGGTCTCGACGTCGCCGTCGCCACGGCGATGCGCAGAGTGCTGCGCCGCGTCCTCGCCCGCGACGGTCGCTCGGCGCTGCTAGTGACGCACGACATGCTCGACGTGGTCACCCTTGCCGACAGGGTCGTCGTGATCGAGGAGGGTCGAATCGTCGAATCGGGTTCGACGACCGAAGTATTGGCCACGCCGCGCAGTCGTTTCGGGGCACGGTTTGCCGGCGTCAACCTCATCGCGGGTCGAGCTGGAGCGGATGGCACGGTGTCGACCGAGTGGGGTGCGGTTTGGCACGGCGGTCACGATGCGGGCGTTCAGCCTGGCGACTCCGCGGTCGCCGTGTTCCCGCCTTCGGCGGTCGCGGTGTATCGCGATAAGCCTCACGGCAGCCCACGCAACGTCGTCGAGGTCGTCGTTGCCGAACTCGACCATCGGGGACCAGCGATCCGCATCCGGGCCGAGGAGCAGCCCGACGGCGCACCGGGGCTGGCCGCGGACGTTACCGCCGAGGCTGCCGCGGACCTCGGGCTGGCACCGGGGGAGCGCCTGTACTTCGTGGTGAAGTCCCAGGAGGTCGGCGTGCACGCGGGGCCGTAACGGCCCAGAAGCCAGCAGCGATCAAGGTCACAGAACAGGTGTGCGTCGGCCCAGAGCGGCGCATGGCGAGTCATGCTGCCAGCAACCTGCCAATGGCATGTCTTGGCGCACGTTTCCGTTGCACAGCAATCGTTACAACTGACACTCTAAGAGCGACTCTCACTTGCGTCACGGCGGTAACACGGTAGTTTCGTTCCCATGCAACACCCGCACGTGAGCACTCGACGCCGCAAATACAGGAGTCTTGCGAAGACGCTGTCCGTCAGTGTTGTCGCCACCGCTACCGCCGCAACGCTAGCGCTGTCCGGTGCGATCGCCCACGCCGATCCCGAGCCGCCTGCACCTCCGCCGCCGCCCGCTGACACCAATGTGCCACCGCCACCGCCCCCAGCCGACGGCGACGTACCGCCACCACCGCCGCCCAGGGAGCCGGGACGCGTCGACAACGCCGCTGGTGGCCTCAGTTTCGTCGTGCCTGCTGGATGGCAGGTCTCCGACAACACCAACCTGTCGTACGGTCAGGCATTGCTGACCAAGATCCCACCGTCCGGCGCGACAGCGGGCCCCGCTGACACCAGCGTGCTTCTCGGCCGACTGGACCTGAAGCTGTTCGCAGGCGCGGAGTCCGACGACGCCAAGGCGGCCACACGGCTGGCCTCCGACATGGGCGAGTTCTTCCTGCCCTACGCCGGAACGCGGGTCAACCAGGCCGCCGGTCCGCTCACCGCGGGCGACCTGCCTGGCGCCTTCTCGTCCTACGACGTGAAGTTCACCGATACGAGCAAGCCAGACGGCCAAATCTGGGCTGGCGTCATCGGTTCGACGCCGCCCGCCGGGACACCACGTGGGCAGCGCACACCAGAGCGTTGGTTCGTGGTGTGGCTGGGCTCGGCGAAGAATCCGATCGACAGGGACGCCGCTGTCGTACTGGCGCAGTCGATCAGGCCCTTCACCCCTCCGCCTCCGCCGCCGCCGGCTGAGCCGGACCCGAACGCCCCGCCACCCGACCCGAACGCGCCGAAGCCGCGCGTGCCGGTCGGCGTCCCAGTACCGGTGACCGACGCACCTCCCGGGATGATGCCGGGAGGCTGAGACCTCACAGACGATCGTGTCCGTTTCGGCAGTTCAATCGTTACGCTCCATCGCTATACCGGATGGTGACCCAGCAGCGGTGCTGGGCGTCGCGGGTAAAGGCAGGAGTTCGGCATGGACATGATCACGGCTACGGAGTTTCTTGCTGCGAGGTCCACCACGCTCACCAGCGTCGGGTGGATCGGGTACATCATCATCGGCGCCATCGCCGGCTGGCTTGCCGGGAAGATCGTCAAGGGCGGCGGCTCTGGCATCTTGATGAACATCGTCATCGGGATCGTCGGCGCGCTCATCGGTGGATTCTTGTTGAGCTTCTTCCTCGACACCGCGGCGGGTGGCTGGTGGTTCACGCTCTTCACCGCGATCCTCGGCTCGGTGATTCTGTTGTCCATCGTCGGCGCGGTGCAAAAGCGGTAGACGCTTACCTCACAGAGGGCTGACGTCACAGCGTCGCGAGCGCTCCGCGCATCGCGGCGCTGATCGTGCCTTGACCCGCGCGATACACGGGACCGCGGCCGTCGGACAGCAGAATCCGCAGTCGTGCCATGCCGCGGGCGCGGACGGGCGCCGGACCGGTCAGTCGTTCGAGCACGTCGTCGATGACCGTGGACGCGTGGCGAACGGCGGCGGCCCGAATCGGAATCCGCGAATTCAGTGCGGCACCGGCGCTTTCCGCCTCGCGGGCCAATTTGCATAGCCCGAAGGCCAAGTCCTGGCGTTCGCGGTCGGAGGTCAGCCGCATCCAGTGTGCTGCGAGCGGGCTGCCTGCGGCGGGGCTAACCCCCGCCTCGATCTCACGGTCGTAGCGGGCGGCGAACAATCGCGCGCGTAACCGTGCCGCCCAGGAAGGCGCGCTGCCGGTGTCGCGTGCGGCGGCCGCGGGCGATACGGACTCGAGCACGTCGAGCCAAACCTGCTGATGCGATGTCATGTCGATTCTCCTCACTCGTTCGTCTCAGTCCGTGACTGTCATTTACGCTATACCGGTCATGCATGACTAGTCAATCTGGATTACCGGTCATGTCGTGGCTACACTGGCGGCATGACGTCGACACTCGAGGAGTGGGCGGGGGACTCCGAAGCCAAGCCCGCACCGGGACCCCTGCGACGGGTGCAGGCGTTCATCAACACGATCGATCTGGAGTCGGGACAGGACCGTCTGCGGGCCGTCGAGGACGCTCGGCCTTGGCTGGTCGCCAACGAGTTGCTCGCCTCCGATGCACCTCTGCGCGAGGACGACCTGCGAACCGTCGTGGCATTCCGAGAAGGGTTGCGCGCCTTAGTAATTCAGAACACCGACGGCCAACCGCCAGCAGCAGGAACAGTGTCGACGTTGAACGAGATCGCCGGACAGGAATTCGCAAGGGTGACGATTGCGGCGGACGGCGGCGTTCGACTGGCGCCGATCCGCGACGACATCAGGGGTCGGTTGCTCACCATCCTTCTCGACATCGCCGACGCCCAATGCGACGGGACGTGGGTGCACATGAAGGCGTGCGCCAACGACGACTGCCTCTGGGCGTTCTACGACCGCTCGCGCAACCACGGTGGAACGTGGTGCGACATGGCCACCTGCGGGAACAAGCTGAAGAACCGCGATTTCCGCGCCAGGCGACGCACCGCCGACTGAGCGTGCGCCCTAGCCCGAAAGGTGCCAGACGACCGCGGCTGCAAGAGCGCCGAGGCCGTTCAGCGACCAGTGAAGGGCGATCGGCGCGAGCAAGCTGCCGCTGCGCCTGCGCAGCCACGTGAAGACGAAGCCCGCAACACCCGTCGCGACGACCGCGAGGACGACGCCCGCAAGCATCCCGGCGACGCCGACGCCGAACAGCCTGGTGAATCCGACGTTGGTACTCGTCAGGCCGAGCGATGTCGCGATGTGCCAGAAGCCGAACAACAGTGATCCCGCCGCGGCGACCCCGCGGAATCCCCACGCGCGGTTCAGCGCGCCGTGCAAGACGCCGCGGAAGGCGAGCTCCTCTGGGATGACCGTCTGCAACGGGATGATGATCATGGACGCGATCAGAGCGCCAGACATCGTGGCGTAGTGGTCGTTCATGAACATAGGTCGGGTCCATGGCAGCGCCGCCCCGATGGCGATCACGGTGCCGACGGCGGCAACCGCCGCGAGCGCGTATCTCATGCCGGAGCGCCAATGCTCGCGACCGAGGCCCAGTTCGGCCCAGCCGAGCCCACGCGAGCGAACGAGGATTACCAAGCCGACCGCGGCGGCGGGCACGGTCGCGATGCTTGCCCAGGGGGTGGTGAAGTGCGCGATGAGGTTCGTCAGCGTCAGCACTGCGACGACGATGCCGATGTCGGCGTAGATGCGGAAGTGGTGCAACGCAGAGAGCTGACCTATCAGCGGGTGTGGGGGCGCTTCGACCGCGCTGAGGTCAGACATAACCGAATAAGCATACGTCGATTTGGATATACCCAGGTCACAGTCATGCCATCTCGCGCACGTCACCGACGGGTGGCCGGTCGGTGAAATCCCGGTGCAGCCGCGCACGACGCAGTCGTGAGGGGTTGGATGGGCAGTACGCGTCTGACCCGTGAGGAGTGTTCTCGAATGAATGCCTGGAGTACCGCCGGTGCAGAACCGCTGGACGACGAGTCGATAGAGCGCATCGACGGGTGGTGGCGTGCTGCGAACTATCTCTCCGTCGGTCAGATCTACCTGCTGAACAATCCGCTGCTGCGTACTCCTCTTGCACGCGAGGACGTCAAGCCGCGTCTGCTCGGCCATTGGGGCACCACGCCGGGGCTCAACTTCATCTATGCGCACCTCAACAGGGCGATCAAGGCTCGCGAGCAGTCGACGATCTATGTGACCGGACCTGGCCACGGCGGCCCCGGCCTGGTCGCCAGCGCATACCTCGACGGGACGTACTCGGAGGTCTACTCCGACATCACCCAGGATCTGGAGGGTCTGCGGCGACTGTTTCGGCAGTTCTCCTTCCCGGGTGGTATTCCGTCACACGTGGCGCCCGAGACGCCTGGCTCCATCCACGAGGGCGGCGAACTCGGCTACGCGCTTTCGCATGCGTACGGGGCGGCGTTCGACAATCCCGACCTGCTGGTCGCCGCAGTCGTCGGCGACGGCGAAGCGGAGACCGGAGCGCTCGCGACGAGCTGGCACTCCAACAAGTTCACCAACCCCGCCAAGGACGGCGTGGTGTTGCCGATCTTGCACCTCAACGGATACAAGATCGCGAATCCGACCGTGCTCGATCGCATTCCGACTGACGAGCTGCGCAGCCTGATGGTCGGCTACGGGCATCGACCTCACTTCTTCGAGGTCGAGGACGGCGTCGAGGCCGAACACCACGCCGACGCGCACCGCCGCTTCGCGACCTTGCTCGACACGGTTCTCGACGAGATCTCCGAGATCAAGGCAAAGGCTCTGGCTGGCGACGAAACGCGACCCTCTTGGCCGATGATCGTCTTCCGGACGCCCAAGGGCTGGACCGGACCCGACTACATCGATGGCAAGAAGACGACGGGATCCTGGCGCGCGCACCAGGTTCCGCTAGCCAATGCCCGCGACACCCCCGAACACCTGCAGGTGTTGGCCGACTGGCTGTCCTCCTACCGGCCCGACGAACTGTTCGACGAGAACGGCCGACTCGATCCCGCGATCGCCGAGTTGGCTCCCGCGGGCCAACTGCGGATGAGCGACAACCCGCACGCCAACGGCGGCCTGCTGCTCAAGGATCTGCGGCTGCCTGACTTCCGCGAATACGGCGTCGAGGTGCCAGCGCCGGGGGCGACGGTGGCGGAGGCCACCAGGGTGCTTGGCAATTGGCTCACGGACGTCATCCGGCTCAACCCTGACAACTTCCGCATCTTCGGACCCGACGAGACGGCGTCGAACCGACTGCAGAGCGTGTTCGACGCGACGGACAAGCAGTGGAACGCCGAATACTTCACGGCCGAGGTCGACGAGCATCTCGCCCGCGTCGGCAGGGTCGTCGAGATGTTGTCCGAGCACCAGTGTCAAGGCTGGCTAGAGGGCTATCTACTCACCGGGCGCCACGGTCTGTTCAACTGCTACGAAGCGTTCATCCACATCATCGACTCGATGATGAATCAGCACGCCAAATGGCTCAAGGTGACCAACCACATCCCGTGGCGACGCCCGATTGCGAGCCTGAACTACCTTCTGTCCAGCCATGTTTGGCGTCAGGACCACAACGGTTTCAGTCATCAGGACCCCGGCTTCATCGACCACGTAGTCAACAAGCGGGCCGAGGTCGTGCGCGTCTACCTACCGCCGGATGCAAACACGCTGCTGTCGACCTACGACCACTGCCTGCGTTCACGCCAATACGTCAACGTCGTCGTCTCGGGCAAACAACCCGCGCCCAACTACCTGACGATGGAGGAAGCCGTCGCACACTGCACCAGAGGGCTCGGCATTTGGGAGTGGGCGGGCAGCGAGACACTCGGCGAGGAACCGGACGTCGTGATCGCCACGTGCGGCGACGTCCCCACCCTGGAGGGTCTGGCAGCCGTCGACCTGCTCAAGCAGAACATCCCCGACTTGAAGATCCGATTCGTGAACATCGTGGATCTCATGCGGCTGCAGGACGAGGGTGAGCACCCCCACGGACTGTCGAACCAAGCGTTCGACATGGTCTTCACGCGGGAGAAGCCGGTGATCTTCGCCTACCACGGCTACCCGTGGCTGATCCACAGACTGATCTACCGCCGCGCCGGTGCCAACAACTTCCACGTTCGCGGCTACAAGGAGGAGGGCACCACCACGACGCCGTTCGACATGGTGATGCTCAACGACCTCGACCGCTTCCATCTGGTGATCGACGTGATCGACCGCACGCCGGCTCTGCAGACCAAGTACGCGACCTTCCGCCAGAAGATGGTCGACCGCAGGCTCGCCGCCCGTGAGTACACCCGCGAACACGGCGACGACGAACCGGACGTCCGCGACTGGATTTGGCCGAGCGCCCGCGGCGACGCAGCGGCAACCACCGTCGCCGCGACGGTCTCGACCGGCGGGGACAACGAGTAGCGGCACCCCGGTCGGACACCCGCCAGCCGACTGAGGCGGCCGCTGAACGATACTGATCGGCATGCTTGACACGTGTCAGCTTTTGGCCTCGGTGCGGGTGCTAGACCTCGGCGGGGCCGAGTCGGACGGCGTGGGCCGGCTGTTGGCAGATCTTGGCGCCGACGTACTGAAGGTCGAGCCCCATGGCGGTTCACGCTCCCGAGCCGCCAAACCCGCCGTGTCCGGTGCATCCGTCGCGTTCACCCTGAACAACGCCAACAAGCGCAGCATCGTCCTCGACGGCGCGGTTGCCGACGACCGCGAACGACTCCTCGAACTGGCAGGTAGCGCCGACATCGTGATCGACAGCGGCAACCCCGGCGGCGCCCATTCCCTTGGAACGTCGTGCGCGGCGCTGGCCGATGGATTCGGACATCTCGTCGCCGTCTTGGTCACCGACTTTGGCACCGACGGCCCGCGCGCGTCCTGGCAAGCCACCGACGCCGTGCTCTACGCAATGTCGACCGCGCTGTCGCGCTCCGGTCCCACGGCCGGACGACCGGTGTTGCCACCCGAGGGAATCGCTTCGTCCACGGCGGCCGGGCAGGCAGCGTGGGCCGCGCTCGCCGCCTACTACAACCGGTTGCGCGTCGGTCGCGGTGAGTACGTCGACTTCTCTAGGTACGAGGCTGTCGTCCAGTCACTCGACCCACCCTTCGGATCAGAGGGTCAGGCCGTGGCAGGCCAGAAGCAGTCGACAGAACTGTGGCGGGGCAGGCCCAGGAATCAGCAGATCTATCCCACCTTTGGGTGCCGCGACGGATATGTCCGGTTGTGCCAGCTGTCGCCGCGGCAGTGGCGAGGAATGTGGGCGTGGTTGGGGGAGCCCGACCAGTTCTCGGATCCCAAGTTCGAGAGCATCTCGGCGCGCTATGCCGCGTCGGCGGAGATCAACGCTGCCATCGCCGCGATGTTCGCCCCATCGACCATGGAGGACATCGTCTCCGAGGGCCAGCGGCGCGGAGTTCCGATCGCAGCTGTCTTGACTGCGGCCGAAGCCCTTGCGTCCGAACACTTCCGCTCCGTCGGCGCGCTCACCGAGATCACCGTCGGCGCCGACACGTTGACGGTGCCGTCCGGACCATTCGTCGTCGACGGCCGTCGCGGGGGATTGGCGCACCCAGCGCCCTCGGCGGGCGTCGACCAACCAGCCTGGCGGGCAGCCGAATCCGACCGCAAGGGCTCGATCCACCCAGCGGGCTCGGGCAGACCGTTTGACGGGCTTCGGATCCTCGACCTCGGGGTCATCGTTGCGGGCGGCGAACTCGGCAGGCTATTCGCCGACCTAGGTGCCGAAGTGATCAAGGTCGAGAGTGCCAGCTATCCCGATGGTCTGCGCCAGAAGCCGCCAGGAATGGCGATGAGCAGATCCTTTGCGCTGACCCATCGCAACGAGTACAGCCTCGGACTCGACCTCCGTCACCCCGAGGGCGCTCGAGTGTTCGCCCGGCTCGTTGCCGACGCCGACGCCGTCTTCGCCAACTTCAAGCCGGGAACCCTTGCCTCACTGGGTTTTTCCCATGACGAGCTCAGGAGGCTGAATCCGCGAATAGTGCTGGCCGAGAGCAGCGCATTCGGCGCGACGGGCCCGTGGAGCGACCGAATGGGCTACGGGCCCTTGGTGCGGGCGGCGACTGGAGTCAGCAGGGGGTGGACTTCGGCCGATCCCGACGACGAAGGGTTCTACGACGCCACGACGATCTTCCCCGATCACGCTGCCGCGAGGATTGCGGCGATTGCCGCCCTCGCTGCTCTTGTCCGTCGGGAAAGCACGGAAACCGGCGCTCACGTGCACATTTCGCAGGCAGAGGTTGCGCTGAACCAACTCGCCGTCGGCTACGTGGCCGACGCCGCGCGAGAGTCGGCCCTCGACGTCGACGCCGACGTCGCCTCCCACGACGTATTTCCGTGCGCGGGCGACGACGAATGGTGCGTCGTCTCGGTGCGGTCCGACGCGGACCGTGCCGCGCTGTGCTCTGTTCTGGGAGTCAACGAGTTGCCCAGCGGCAGAGACGACTTCGTCGTAGCCGTCTCGGACTGGACGGCGGGCCGCGACAAGATGGACGTCGCGAACCGACTGCAGGAGGCGGGCGTGCCCGCGGCGCCCATGTACCGTGCCGTCGACGTTCTCACCGATCCTCAGGTCCGCCAGCGGCGGTTGTACGCCGACATGGGCCACCCGCTGTTCGACAGGCCGATGCCCGCCGAGACGCATTCGGCGCCGTATCGACGGATCCCAGATGCGGACCTCCGGCCTGCGCCGATGCCCGGTGAACACACCCGCGAGATCTGCCACGAGGTACTAGGCATGGACGCCGACGAGACGGATCGCCTGATCGCAGAAGGCGCTCTATTCAGCTGGACCGAACCCAATCAAGGACGAGGAGCTTCAACGTGACAACTCTCATCGACACTGGCGCGAGGATGTTGGTCGGCGGTGAGTGCCACCGGCCCGAGGGACCGCCGGCACATCAGACGCCGAAGTCGATCTACCGCGTCGGCCCGGCGGAGTGAGCACCATTCCCATCGATCCGAGGACGCCAGTGCTGGTCGGCTACGGCCAGGTCAATCAACGCGAATCCGATCCTTCCGTCGAGCCGATCGACCTGATGGAACGGGCTGCGCGCATCGCGGCAGATCCCCGGGTATTGGAGGCGGTTGACTCCGTCCGCATCGTGAACCTGCTCTCGTGGCGGTACCCGAACCCCGGACTGCTTCTCGCGCAGCGTATTCGGGCTCCGCATGCCGAGAGCCGGTACTCGCCCATCGGCGGCAACGTCCCTCAGTCGCTGGTCAACCAGGCGTGCCTCGACATCCAGCGGGGGAGCATCGACACCGTTCTCATCGCGGGCGCCGAGGCGTGGCGAACCCGAACCAAGGTCCGGCGCGCAGGCGGCACGCTGGAATGGACCAAACAGGACGAGTCGGTGGCGGTCCCGGCAGGTGGCGACGAGCAGTTCGCCATGGCCGGACCCGTCGAGATCAAGATTCATCTCGATCGCCCTGCTTACGTCTATCCGCTCTTCGAGCAGGCACTGCGGATCGCAGGCAGCGAGACGCCCGACGTGCACCGGATGCGAATCGGTGAGCTGTGGGCGCGGTTCAGCGACGTCGCGCAGGGAAACCCGCATGCGTGGAACCGCGACCCGGCGTCGGCCGAGCAGATCTGGCAGCCGAGCCCGGACAACCGGATGATCAGCTGGCCGTACACCAAGCTGATGAACTCGAACAACATGGTCGACCAGGGCGCGGTACTGATCCTGACGTCCGTAGAGAAGGCGACATACCTCCAAATTCCTTCCGATCGTTGGGTATTTCCCTATGCAGGCACCGACGCGCATGACACCTACCTGATCGGTGAGCGGGCCGAGTTCGATCGATCACCGGCAATCAGGATCGCAGGCGAGCGGGCGCTCGCTTTGGTGGACAAGGGAATTGACGACATTGATCTGATCGACGTCTACTCGTGCTTCCCTTCGGCGGTTCAGGTCGCCGCTCGCGAACTCGGGCTAGCCACCGACGACGACAGCAGGCCGTTGACGGTGACGGGAGGCCTGACATTCGCGGGCGGGCCGTGGAACAACTACGTTTCGCACTCGATCGCCACGATGGCGGAGAAGTTGGTCGCCCTACCGGGAACCGTGGGTCTGATCACCGCCAACGGCGGTTATCTCACCAAGCACAGCTTCGGCGTCTACGGGGCCGAGCCGCCAATGCATGAATTCCGATGGGAGGACGTGCAATCCACGGTCGATCGCGAGCCGACCAGGTTCGCAGAGGAGGACTGGTCGGGAATGGGCACCGTCGAGTCGTGGACGACACCCGTCAACCGCGACGGCGATCCCGAGAAGGTCTTCGTCGCAGTTCGCACGCCAGCCGACACCCGGGCGCTCGCGGTCATCACGGACGCCTCGGAGGCCGCGGCGAGCACCCGCGAGGACATTGCCGGAGCTAGCGTCCAGGTTCGCGCCGACGGGACCGCCACCCTGAGCTAGGCGATCACCGATGACTTTCGTGGGCGGTCGTGGTCTGCATCACCATGAGCATTGAACATGTCCTCGCGGTAGTGCCCGTATCCGACATCGACAAGGCCAATGCCTGGTACGAGGCCCTGTTTGGGCGCCCGGCCGACAACAACCCGATGCCGGTGCTCGTCGAGTGGCAGGTCGTCCCCGGTGGATGGGTTCAGGTCTTCGTCGACCAAGAGCGCGCGGGCTCGGGTCTCGTCAACTTCGCGGTCGACGATCTGGCCAAACACATTGCGGAGGTGCGAGATCGCGGCCTGACGCCAGAGGGAATCGAGGACGTCAACAAGGGCGTCCAGCTGTCGGCCATTCACGACCCGGACGGCAACGTGGTCACGCTGATCGGAAACTTCCGGGTCGAATACTGATCACTCGACGTCTGCGAGCAGCGCGTCGATCCGGCGACGGACCACCTGCGACGAGCCCGGTCCGACGACGGCGTGCACGCGGCCGGCATCGACCGCGTCGAGTGCCGCTTCGGCAACGGTTGCAGGCGTCATCGCCATGTCTCCTCCGGGATCGCCGGGTGTCGTAGGCGCACCGGCAGGGGCAAGCACGGTCGAGTTCGTGCCGAGCGCCGTTGCCACCAAACCGGGGCATAGCACGGTGGCTCCCAAATCCTTTGACAGCGAACGTAATTCGAAGTTCAGAGTCTCGGTCAGCCCAACGACCGCGTGCATCGTCGCGTTGTACGGGGTCATCGTGGGCAGCACCATCAGACCGCCCGCCGACGCCGTGTTGAGGAAGTGGCCGGAGCCAGCGTTGATGAGCAGGGGCGCGAACGCCCGCACGCCGTTGACCACGCCCATGAGCTTCACGTCGATCAGCCATCGCCACGTTTGGACGCTCTGCTCCCACATCGGCGCCTGCGTGCAGACCACGCCCGCGTTGTTGCAGACAAGGTCGACACGGCCGAACCGCTCGACGACGAAGGCCGCGAGTGCCTGCACGTCGGACTCGACGGCGACGTCGGTGCGCATCCCGAGGACGTCAACATCGTGGCCAGACAGCGCGTCGACGGCAGCGGGGATGGCGTCTTCGCGGATGTCGGCGACGGCGACGTGAACACCGCGCCGCACCAACGCTTGCGCCAGCCCGAAGCCGATCCCGCTCGTTCCGCCGGTGACGACGGCCACCTGGCCCGCGCTGATCTTCATGCGCTCATCCCCGTGTCTTCGGACCGAGCGGGCGACGCGCCAGGTCTAGTACTTCTTCGGTGGTCAGCGGGCTGTGCGGGTGATACGACAGACACCATGGGGAGGTGATCTTGTGAAAGGGCATGCCTTCCAGGGCGGCGTAGAAGTTGCCTGCGCGCAGTCTGCTGATGTCGGGCACTCGTCCGCCCTTCACGCGAGCCATCTCGTTGGCGACCGCGATCTGTGCCGGAGAGTTCAGCAGTCCAAAGAATTGCGTCGCGGCGTTGCCGGGAATGTGGTTGTGCAGACCCCGCGGCGCTTGTGTCGCGAATACCAGCCCGAGCCCGTACTTCCGAGCCTGAGAGGACAGCGCAAGCGTGCTCTGCGTTGCCGCGGTGGTGCGTCCGGACGGTGCGAAGTTCTGCGCCTCGTCCATCACCAGCAGCCCGCCAAGCGGCCGTTCCCCCGCCGGATTGCGCTTGATCCACGAGAACAGCGCCATCTGAAGCTGATTGACGAAACCCGCCCGCTGGTCGTCATTGGACAGACCTATCAAGCTGATCACGGACACCCTGGCCCGATACCCGTCCGAAGGCGTCAGCAGTAGACCCGGGTCCACCGGGGTGCCGTCGCCACCGAACATCGGATCGTTGACCTTGGCGGCCCGGAGGTTCTGGCCCAGCGCCGCGGCCAGGCCGTCCGCACCGGCGATTGCACTGACTCCGCCGGGAAGGTTCTCCAGCACGTCGATGAATCCGTCGAGGCTGGTCGACCCTTGCCTCCCATACCATTTCAGCGCCTCGCGCAGCACCGCCCTGGAATAGTGTGCCTTTGCCGTGTTTCCCGCGATCAAGGCGCGAGGTTCGATTGCGGCGAAGGCTGATTCGACTGCTTCGCCGTATTCGTCGGCGTCGTCGACCACACTCGAGAAGTCGGGAAGCGGTTGAAACGACAACGGACGGCCGCCTGCACGCCTCGGCGTCCACAAAACGACCTCGGTATTGGCGTGATACTCGGCGGCCCGCGCCGTGTCGTCGGGATTCCACCCGCCGGGCGGCTCAGGCCACGCCAACCCCAGCCGGGCTAGGTCGTTGTTCGGATCGAGCACGATCGACGACGTTCCACGGAGCGCACACTCCTCGACGAGCCGGCGAATCAGCACGGTCTTCCCCGAACCGGACCCTGCGAAGATCGCGGTGTGCTTTCTCAGAGCGAGCAACTCGACGTCCAACGGTCGGCCCGAGTTGTCGTCGACACCGAGCGGGATTGCCGTGGGCGACGAGGTACGCCCCTCGGATCCAGTCGAAGGTCGTTCGCCGGATAGTTTGGCAGGCTCCGGCTCGACCGTGGCCCCAGACGATGGTTGTCCTCGTCCTGACACGGTTTCCGAGGACGCAGCACCCGCATTCGGCAATGCACCACTTCCATCGCGGAGCGCGGCACGCAGGAATTGCAAGCCGTGCGCCGGCTTCCGGGCGATCAGCCAACGCGAGAGGTCGGCATGGTTGTCGTCGATCAGATCTCGAAGCGCGGACAGCGTGCGCAGATCATCGCCGGATAGCCGCAACGTCTTCCCGCCGGCATGCTCAAATTCGGCAACCATGGCTGCGGTCTTCACTCCGTTAGGCCACGCCTGATTGCGCAGCAAGATCAACTTCCGCTTGCCAATATTGTTGCCGAAACCGGTTGCTGCACAGGCGTTCTTGATTCGAGTCTGAACGGCGCGCGGATTCGCGCTAGCGATGGCACGAAAACCCCAGTGACGCTCGTCGTCGGTGTCGAGGTCGATCGTCTGCCGTAACCGACCGTGCAGCTGAACGCTTCTGCCTGGCGGAAGGTCGAACTTGAACATCTGCTGCGCGTCGTCATTCTCGATGATCCATGCTTCTAGTCCCGCAGACAGGAGACCAGGCACGGTCGTGTCTTCACCATCGGGATCGAGCGCCGCCTCGGTGACCGCGCGCTCGCGGTATCCGGCAAACTTGCGGTCGAGTTCGCCCAGGTCGAGTGGTTCGATGAAGACCGCGCCCCCGGGTTTCGTCGTGGCGTTGAGGCTTTCCAGTTCTTCGACGACATCTGCTTCGAGGCAGGCCCGGATGTGCTTGTCCGCGCGCTGCAAAAGTCCCCGCGGCGTGTAGTCGGGCGCGTCGGCAAATGCCTCGACTTTGATCGGCCAGCTGGGGTAGGGCGGAAGGAAATCGATTGCGCGGTAGCTCGCGGTGAACCGTCGCTCGAGGATTGCCCTTCCGATCTCCGCGGTGGGCAGTCCCTCGAGTGGGGGCGCCTCCCGGAACCTATCCGACACGCTGGCGACCGCCCGCGTGCGGATGGCCTCCCATGAAGCGGGTAGGCATGCCGCCACTTCCACTGTTCGTCGCATGGTTTCGCGGATCGCCATCATCCCTTGCGCAACGTGCTCCAGATCGCGGTTGTCGGTTGCGCCAGCGGCATCCGTCGCGCGACTCTTCGACTGCGCGAGCAGTCCGTCGAATTGGTCGATCGCGAGTACCGCAGGGCCGGCGAGGGCAACCAGACGCGAGACGTCGCGCACGCACTCCTGTGCCGTCGCCGGCGGTTTGCCCGTGATTCCCCAGGCCTTGAGGTCGGCGCGGTCGATGTCTTCGGTCGAACTGAGGTACGCCTGACCGAGGTCCTGCACTCCGAGGTCCGACGCGCCGAGAAGGACGAGTGCACGCAACGTGTTGTGCGTCGTCTTGAGGGTTTGCGGCTGCTTGTCGTGCAGCGCGTTGACGAAACGGTTCAAGACCTCGAGCGTCAGGTCGTCTTCACCGATAATCGCCTTACGGCCTACCCGCGGGACTTTCGCCTGCGACTCCAACCGAAGCAGTAACTCCTTGAGTTGTGTCTCCTGCTTGTGCCCGGGCCGTCCCAAGCTGTCGATGATGCCGCTACGCGCGGACTCCCAAAAACTCTCGGCGTCGAGCAATTGAATCAGGAAGAAGAATCCGTCGGCTGCCTGAACCCGTTCGCGCACCTGGCCGAGCATGTGCGTCTTTCCCGAACCCGCCGGACCCTCGATGACGACGCCGAGCGGGCTCGAATCGTGTTCGCGTTGTGCATCGGCGAAGGCGTCCATCACGTGGTCGAGCGCGCGATCGTTGACGCCTGGCACGTGGAATGCGCCTTGCGAATGCCACATATCGTCCGCGACGGGGGCGAATTGCAGGCGTAGTGAGCGCAACGCGTGGCGCTCGTCAGGACTCATCACGGCGCAATGGCGATCTTGTGCTTTGGCTGACCGCCAATCTCCACCGCAGCGTCGTGATCGTCTTGGGTCAGAGACTTCTGATCGTCCTCGCGCGCGAGCGTGACGCCAGGAATGCGGTTCATCTGAGTCAGCGCTACGTCTAGCTCGTGCTTCGACACGTCCCGCAACTCGTCCCGCAGCTTGACGAGATCGACCCAGCCGCCGTCGCGGGCCGCCAACGCGACATAGGCTGTCCGCACGCGCGCCTCGATGTCGTCACCGAGGGGGTCGGGATCGCCCACGGGCGGGCTCTCATCCAGCGGAAGGAACACGTTGGCGGGTGCGACGTCTTCCCGATCGAAGTAGCGTCGCAGCGCGCGAAGCACGGTGTACAACGCCTTGCCCTGACTCGACGGCCGTGGCGGGATGTCGGCACCGATCAACTTGGCGCACATCGCCCACCCGTCGTCGGTCAGCTCGAGCACCATCGTTCGGTTCACCGTCACTACCTCGACAAGGCCCTTCTCAACAAGACGCTTGCGATTTCCCGGTTCCAGTTTCGGCCCGAGGGCGATCAATTCAGGATTGCGGACCGGTCGGGCTTCTGCCATCAGAACCAGTAGTACGGCCTGCTCGGTGCCGGTTAGTTCGTTCGGCTCGATGTTCACGCCAGACTCCCCTCTTCTCGCTTCCTGATGAGCAGTCTTTCAATCACGGCGAGCACGCGCAGAGGGTCGTCCGCGATTTCGTCGTTGGTGAACCTCAGGACTGCGAAGCCGGCCAGCACCAACTCGTTGTCGCGACGTCGATCGTCGGCGTACTTGAGTGCGCCGCGATGGTCGGGGCCATCGATTTCGACCACGACGTGCTCGTCGGGCCACATCAGGTCGACGCGAATCGGCGGCGCGAGGGGACTGCTGGCGTGCACCTGATTCCACGCACGTCCCAAAGCCCAATCACATCGGGCCAAACCGCGCTCCAGTGTCTTCTCAGAAGTACTGGCCGGGTGCGGCCGACCGATGAGGGCGGGGTATTCGTCGTGCGGAGCGGGCTCGGCATCTGTAGGGGGCAATGGCGCCAGCTGTTCGACGAAACCGGGCAACGGCATGCGCCAGGTTGAGCATCGCTCGGCCTCTGGCAGGGCTGCACCGAACAGCCATACGCCGAAGCCATGACCCACCAGCCACTCGCACGCCATCGCTGCCCGCCGTTTGGCGTCGTCGGAGAGTCCGTCATCGTCTTCGATCAACAACACCACGCCGCGACGCTGATAGGCGTCCGCGATGATTCTGGCCAGCCCAGGTGCTCGCAGCTCTGGCTCGCAAGGGCGAGTGGTGACGCGTCCATACAGCGCAGCCTCGGCGACGTCGGCAAGGAACGGACCAAAGTGGTCCGTGATCGATGCCTTTCGCCGGGCGAGCCCTCTGACTACCCTTACGTCGAAGTCGCTGCTCGTCGTGACTGCCTCGGCTTCCGGCAACCACGCCGGAAACAGCTCCCTTGCAATCGCTTCCAAACGATTCAGCATGTCGTCGACGACCGTCAGCGCCGATGCAGGTGCATCGGGGAGCCGGTAGCGGATGATGACGGGAGCGCCGTCGGGCAGCGGATCCAGACTCACCGCGAGCTGTTCTGCGGACGGACCCTCGATCCTCACCACGCGATCGCTCGGAATCTGCGACAGCGACAGCGCTTCGCCGCATGTCACCAAGCTCACCCGAACCCCCGGCGTCGTTGAAGGATTTCGCCCATCATTACGCATCGCCGGCCGCCAGCAGCTTGGACCCGCCCGGAATCAGCAATCGGTCAACGGCACCTCGGGATCGGCAAGCAGGTCGGGGTGGACCGCGCGCTTCGACCCGATCACGCTCTTGATGTCGTCGAGGCCCTCCCAGATGTTGACGTTCATGCCCGCAAGCACCCGGTCACCGCCGTCCAGCCAGAACGCCGTGAACTCCCGCTTGGCTTGGTTGCGTGGGTCGCCGCGGAACACGACCTGGGCGTAGGTGGGTGCGTGCCCCACGTATTCCATGCCGAGGTCGTACTGGTCGGTGAAGAAGTACGGCAGCTCGTCGTAGACGCCGGGGCTTCCCAGCATCCCCGCGACGGCGACCACGGGCTGCTTCTGAGCGTTGGCCCAGTGCTCCGTGCGGATCCGCACACCGAGCAGCGGGTTCTCCGCGGCTGCGATGTCCCCGACGGCGTACACGTCGTCGTCGCTGGTCTTCAACGACGAGTCGACGAGGACGCCGCCTTCTGCGGTCTCGAGGCCTGCCTCCTGCGCGAGCTCGCTGTTGGGCTTGGCCCCGACGGCGATCAGCACGGCATCCGCGTTCACGACGGACCCGTCACCGAGTTCGATGCCAATCGCCTTGCCGCCGTCCGTCGCGATCGCGGACACCGACGCATTCAGGCGGAGGTCGACGCCGTGTTCGCGGTGCAACGCTGCGAAGATGTGGGCCACCTCGCGGCCCAACGTCAGTAGTGGCAACTCGGCGGACTCGACGATCGTCACCGCCACGCCGCGGTCGCGCGCGCTCGCCGCGACCTCCAGCCCGATCCATCCGGCGCCGACGATTGCCAGCGTCGCGCCATCGGTCAGCGAGCCGAGGAGGGCATCCGCGTCGTCGACGGTACGGAGATAGTGCACTCCCTCGGCGTCCGCGCCGGGAATCGGTATGCGGCGGGCGCTCGAGCCGGTGGCCAGCAGCAGCTTGTCGTAGGGCTGTCGTGCACCGTCGGCTGTACCGACCGTGTGTCCGGCGAGGTCGATCGTCGTGACCTCGACGCCACGCCGCAGATCGACGTCGTGTTCGCGGTACCAGTCGGCGGGGTCGACGGTGAAGTCCGCCAGCGCCTTCTTGCCTGCGAGGTATTCCTTGGACAGCGGAGGGCGTTCGTATGGTAGGTGTTCCTCCGCGGTGAAGAGCACGATGGAACCTTCGAAGCCGTTGTCCCGCAGCGCTTCTGCCGCCTTCGCGCCGGCAAGGCCGCCGCCGACGATGACAAACGCCGTCATCTCGATCCCTTCTGCTTGGCTTGCTTGGCGGGCAAACTCTTGGCGTGGTCGATGCCCCGGGTCACCCATGACTGAAGTTGGCGCTTCGTCTTGACGCCGTCGTCGGACACCCGCACCCAGCCGTTGGTCTCACGTCCTGCCATCACCATCGGCTCGACGTGTTCGCGCTTCAGCAGACCCTCGGTGTCACCAGGCGGCACTCGTACCATCAGGCCACCTCGGCCGCTGGCCGCGACGGACATGTTGCCGTTGACGAGGAACGCCAAACCGCCGAACATTGGCTTCTCCTCGACTCCGCGTTCGCAGGCAATGAGCTCACGGATGCGGTTGGCGAGATGCTCGTCGTAGGCCATGAATCGAAGGTAATCGCTACGCCGACACCGTGTGAAGCAACGCATCGTCGAGCGAAACGCGAACCAGCGCCGCGGCCAACTTCGCGTTGTCGTTCGTCGCAAGGCCGCCCAACTCAGTCGGTTCGGTGGGCAGGCCCAGGTCCTTGGCGGCGCCGAGTGCACGCTGGTCGAAGTACGGCCGGACCCAGGTCCAGACGTCCTGAACCTCCCGGAGGAAGATGTCGGCGCCGGTCTCTCCGATGCCCTTGAAGCGTTGAAGGAGCTTGGCCGCCCGCTTGCAATCACCCTCGGCCGCGTCGGCGAGCCTTCTCAGGTCGCCGCCGTAGTCGGTCTTCAGCGCATCGGATATTTCGACGATTCGGGTCGCGGAGCTTTCGTCGTAGCGGGCATAGCTTGCGCGCCCGAACGCCTCGATCATGGTGCGCCGCTCGGCATCGACCACGTTGTCCGGGGTGCGCAACCCGCATCGGAACAACTCGCGTGCTGCGCCGACGGCGATGCCCGCGTCGATCGGCTTGCTCGCCAACATGCACAGCACCAGCAACTGGAACAGCGGCATCGGGGTGTTCGCGAGTTTGATGCCGGCTTCCTCGGCGTAGGTGGTGCCGGCTTCCCCCAGCAGTCGCCGTACGGTCTCCACGTGCTTCGAGCGGTCCTTCGACACGAAAGACGCATACCCGGGCAAGCTGGCGACAAACGCCGAGTCAGCCCGTCGCGGGTTGCCATCCCAGTTGCGGCCCCAAGTTCTCGGCCAAGTCGCCGATGATCTGTCGATAGTCGTCCTCACCGAAGGTGAACGGCAACGCGAAGGCGACCTCGTCGGCACGTTGGAAACCCGCGTGTTCGTAGAGCTGATCCGCAAGCTCGTCGGAGCGGCCGACGTAGTCGGGGGAGAACAGCATTCCGCGCGGAGCCGGGCCGCCGGCGACATTCGGCCCAAGACCCTGCGGAGACTTCGTCCGTTCGAAGCGGCTCGCCGCGTACTCACGGTATCTGGCTATCTGCGCGTCCGTCGCGGAATCGGTCGGGATCACCACCAGGCCTTGCGACACGCGCGGCACCCTTCCCGAACGCGGGTGCTGGGCCTCGAACGCCTGCCTGAACGCGTCGATGTTCTGGGCTTGAATGGTGGCGAAGTCGCGCGACTCAGTGCCATCGATGCTCACCACGGAGCTGGTCAGGTAATTGATGCCCTGCTCGCCTGCCCACACCGCCGACGACATCCCGCCGCCGTACCAAACCCTGTCGCCCAGGCCCGGCGAGTGGGGTTGGATGCGGTCGGTGAATTGTTCGATTCCCACGGTGCCCGCGAAGTCGCTGACCGGCTCACCGCGCAGGCCGCGCAATAGTCGTAGCACTCGATCCTTCGAGAAGTCCTCGACGTCATGGGTTTTCGGATACAGCGCTTCCTTGAAGTGGTCGTAGAGCATGGGCGTCCCCACCGACACGCCGGGGTTGACACGGCCTCCGGAGAGCAGGTCGACCGTGGCCAGGTCCTCGGCCAGCCGGAAGGGATTCTCCAAGCCGAGGGGAATGACGGCGGTACCGAGTTCGATTCGCGACGTGCGCTGGCTCGCGGCCGCCATGATCGCCACCGGCGACGAGATGCCGGGCTGTAGGTGACGGCACCGCAACCACACGCTGTCGAACCCGAGAGCCTCGGCGCGGGTGATCACCTCTAGCGTCTCCTCCAACCCAGGCGCTGGGTTCGCCGCGTCGAATCGACCGATCGTCAGGAACCCGAGCTTTCGCAGCGGCTCTCCGCGTCGTGGCATGTGTGATGCTCCTTCTCCGCGAGCGAGCGTGTCTGTACGCGACACACCGTGTCAGACCGTACAAACACGCTCGCTCGCGGGGAATTCCTTAGGCAGCGACCGACGATGCTTCCGTGCGGGGCTCCAACGCCTGCGCGACGATCTCTGCGACGTCCGTCATGGGCTTGACGTCCAGCGCTTCGAGCACTTCGGCGGGAACGTCGTCCAGGTCGGGCTCGTTGCGCTGCGGGATGAAGACCGTCTTCAATCCGGCTCGCTGCGCGGCGAGCAGCTTCTGCTTGACTCCGCCGATCGGCAACACCCGTCCGTTCAACGTGACCTCACCGGTCATGCCGACGTCCGCACGAACCTGACGTCCGGTTGCCATCGACACCAGCGCCGTCACCATCGTGACACCCGCCGACGGGCCGTCCTTCGGCACCGCGCCCGCGGGCACGTGCACGTGGATCTGCCTGTCGAGCGCCTTGGGGTCGACGCCCAACTGCTCGGCGTGAGCGCGGACGTAGGACAGCGCGATCTGCGCCGACTCCTTCATCACGTCACCCAGCTGACCCGTGAGCTTCAGACCGGGCTCACCGTCGTTGGCATTCGCCTCGATGTAGAGCACGTCGCCGCCGAGACCGGTGACCGCGAGACCCGTCGCAACGCCAGGCACGGCGGTGCGTTCCTCCGATTCTGGAGTGAATCGCGGACGACCAAGGTAGGCAACGAGATCGGGCTCGTCGATGGTCAACGGTGTGGGGTCGGCAGCCAACTTCGTTGTCGCCTTCCGCAGCGCCTTCGCCAACAGTCGCTCGAATTGCCGCACACCCGGTTCGCGGGTGTAGTCGGCAGCGATCTTGCGCAACGCGGCTTCGGTGACGGTCACCTCGTCGGCGGTCAGCGCCGCCCGTTCTGCCTGCCTGGGGAGCAGGAAGTCGCGGGCGATGGCGACCTTGTCGTCCTCGGTGTAGCCGTCGATCTGCACCAGTTCCATCCTGTCCAGCAGCGCCGACGGGATGTTCTCGATCACGTTGGCCGTCGCAAGGAACACGACGTCGGACAGGTCCAGGTCCAGATCGAGGTAGTGGTCGCGGAACGTGTGGTTCTGCGCCGGATCCAGGACCTCTAGCAGGGCCGCACTCGGGTCGCCCCGATAGTCGGATCCGACCTTGTCGATCTCGTCAAGTAGGACAACGGGATTCATCGATCCCGCCTCGCCGATGGCTCGCACCAGGCGACCGGGCAGCGCACCGACGTAGGTGCGCCGGTGTCCACGGATCTCGGCTTCGTCGCGGACGCCACCGAGGGCGACGCGCACGAACTTGCGGCCGAGTGCACGCGCGACGGACTCACCGAGCGACGTCTTGCCAACCCCTGGGGGACCTGCGAGCACCATCACCGCACCGGACCCGCGGCCACCGACGACCGCCATCCCGCGCTGACTCCGTCTTGCCCGCACCGCGAGGTACTCGACGATGCGATCCTTGACGTCGTCGAGACCGTGGTGGTCGGCGTCGAGGATTTCCCGTGCCGACTTCAGGTCGGTCGAGTCCTCGGTCGTGACGTTCCACGGCAGGTCGAGAACGGTGTCCAGCCAGGTACGAATCCACCCGCCTTCCGGGCTCTGCTCGCTGGACCGCTCCAGCTTGCCGACCTCGCGCATGGCGGCTTCGCGCACCTTCTCGGGAAGGTCGGCAGCCTCGACGCGGGCCCGGTAGTCGTCGGACCCGTCGGGCTCGCCCTCGCCGAGCTCCTTGCGGATCGCCGCGAGCTGCTGGCGGAGCAGGAACTCCTTCTGGGTCTTCTCCATGCCGGAGCGGACGTCGTCGGCGATCTTGTCGTTGACCTCGACCTCTGCAAGGTAGGTGGACGTCCAGTCGATCAGACTGCGCAGCCGGTCTGCGACGTCCTCGGTCTCCAGCAGCTGCCGCTTCTGGACGTCGGTCAGATACGACCCGTACCCAGCCGTGTCCGCCAGGGCCGACGAGTCGGTGATCTTGTTGACCACGTCCACGATTTGCCATGCCTCGCGGCGCTGCAGCAGCGCCAACAGGAGCTTCTTGTATTCGGCGGCGAGCGCCTTGGTGTCGTCGTCGGCGGGCGACTCGACCACCTCGGTCACCTCGACCCACAGCGCCGAACCGGGTCCGGTCGTTCCCGACCCGATGTGCGCGCGCCGTTCACCACGCACGACGGCGGCAGCGCCACCGCCCGCCACGCGGCCGACCTGCACGATCGACGCGATGACGCCGTAGGTGGGGTAGCGATCGTCGAGCCTGGGTGCGATGAGCAGTTTCCCGCTCTCGCTGGCCTGAGCTGCGTCTACCGCAATACGAGCGGCGTCGTCGAGTTCGATCGGCACGACCATTCCAGGCAGCACGATCGGTTCACTGACAAACAGCACGGGCACTGAAATGACTTCAGCCATCAATCCTCCAAAGTTGAACCTGTTGCGCTCAACCTTGATGCGGTGCGGTTTGTTCCCGTCGTTAGGGGGCCGCCGCCACGCGGGCCGCGGCTCGCCTCGACAGGACCGTGGTGGCGAGCACGAGCAGCCCGAGCACCGGCAGCGTAATAGCCGAGTTCACGCCGTTGGCGACGTCGACGGGGTACTTCGCGATCACGACGAGACGTATCGCCACCTCGATCAGGAGTCCGATGCCCCACATCGCCGAGAGCTGAACGTGGATGCGTCTCCTGCGCAGCGCCTGCTCGGGGTCGGTCTCGCCGGCGTCCGACGTCCGGAACCGATCGCCGACGACCTGCGTCAGCGGGGTGCCTACGAAGCAGCTGCCCAGGAAGATCAGTCCGCCAAGGCCGTTCACGAAGGTGTTGCCGACGAGGATCAGCTTCGGATCCGTCGTGGCCAGACCCACCGCCAGGCTCAACCCGAACGTCAGCAGCAAATACCCCGCGAACGGATCAAGGCGACGGCTCTTCACCACGCCGTACACCACCCTGACTCCCGACAGCACCGTCGCAGACAGCAGAGCGACGTATTCGGATACACCCGCCGCGCGCAACCCGTAATAGGCGACAAGGGGAGGTGCCACGTCGAGAAGGATGGTGTGCAACAAGGGGAGCATCGAGCGATGCTGCGTCTCGGCGGGATCGCTCACGACGACAAGCCTATGGATGTCGCCTGACCACTCGCTGTGAAGGAATAGCCCTGACTCCTCACCTGTCGTAGCTCCCATGACTGAAACGACGATGAAGGCAGTGCAGTTCGACGCGTACGGCGACGTCGACGTCCTTGAGGTACGCGACGTTCCGCGCCCGGTTCCGGCGGACGACGAGGTACTCGTCCAGGTGAAGGCCGCGGGCATCAATCCTGGCGAGGCAATGATTCGAAGGGGATTTTTGGACAGTCAGTGGCCCGCGACGTTTCCATCGGGTGAGGGCAGTGACTTGGCAGGCGTCGTCGCGGAAGTCGGAGCAGGTGTCCGGACGTTCGCGGTTGGCGACGACGTCATCGGCTTCTCGGACCGACGTTCCAGCCACGCCGAATTCGTCGCAGTACCGGCCCAACAGTTGACCCACAAGCCGGAGCGGGTGACGTGGGAGGAAGCTGGCGGGCTGTACGTGGCTGGCAGTACGGCCTATGCCGCCGTGCGCTCCGTGAACCTCGGCGCCAGTGACGTCGTCGCGGTCGCCGGCGCGGCCGGCGGCGTTGGCACGATCACCGTTCAGCTTGCAAAGCGCACCGGCGCAACGGTGCTCGGCATCGCGGGTCCGTCCAACGACGAATGGCTGTCCGCCCACGGGGCGACTCCAGTCAACTACGGTGACGATCTGGCAAGCCGATTGCGGGCCGCCTCACCGACGGGTCGGGTTGACGCGTTCATCGACCTCTTCGGCGGAGGTTACGTCGCGCTCGCCGTCGAGCAGCTCGACATTGCACCCGAACGAGTGGACACCGTGATCGACTTCGAGGCCGTCGAGAAGTTCGGCGTGAAGCTAGAAGGCAGTGCAGCAGCGTCCACCGCCGATGTGATGGCCGAACTCGCCGCGCTCATCGCCGCCGGTGATCTCGAGGTCCCGATCGCCGGGGTCTACCCGCTGGCTCGCGTGCGCGACGCGTATCGCGCCCTCGAAGAGCGGCACACCCGAGGCAAGCTGGTGCTCGCGCCGTGAGCGGCGACGGAATCAGCGGCAAGGTCGTTGCCATCACGGGAGCGAGCAGTGGAATCGGGGAGGCAACGGCTCGCCTACTGGCGGCGCGGGGCGCCTCCGTGATACTTGGCGCGCGCAGGACCGACCGCCTCGACGCGATTGCCGACGAACTGCGAGCCGAAGGGGGCTCGGTGCTCACCGTCGCCACGGACGTCACTCGCCACGAAGACCTCGACCGCCTCGTCAGCCGCTCCGTCGACGAATTCGGCCGCCTCGACGTCCTCGTCTCCAACGCCGGGATCGGCTCGATAGGGCCGATCGCCGACGGCGACGTCAGCGGCTGGTCGGCAATGATCGACGTCAACCTCCGCGGCGTTCTCAACGGCATCGCCGCCGCCATGCCGGTGTTTCGCAGCCAGGGACGTGGACACTTCGTCACCACCGTGTCCACCGCAGGACTGAAGATCGTGCCAAGCATGGGGGTGTACGCGGGTACCAAGAACGCCGTGCGCACCGTGATGGAGGCACTCCGTCAGGAGTCGACCGATGGGATCATCCGGACGACGTCGATCTCGCCGGGGTTCGTCCGCACCGAGCTAGACGGCTCGATCACCGATCACCGACTTCGTGACCAAATCCGTTCCAACATGGACGAATTCGGGCTCTCGCCCGACGCCGTCGCCAGAGCCATCGCCTTCGCGATCGAGCAGCCCGACGACGTGGAGATCGGCGAACTCGTGATCCGACCGACGGTACAGGGTTAACGCGCAACACGATTCGGCGCCAGTTGACCAGCATGACGACGATCAGCGTGAGTACCCGCCGCGGGCTACTCGACGCACAAAGCAGGGAGCCTGCCGTTGGGGGTGACGGCAGGCTCCCTGGTGTTGGCGGGTCGGTTGGTGTTACGTGCTGGCTTGCGCTCCCAGCACCCGCTGGATGTCGGGCTGCATCTGTTGGAGCTGCTGGCCCCAGTAGCCCCAGCTGTGGGTGCCCGTTGCCGGGAAGTTGAACACGCCGTTGGTGCCACCCGCTGCTATGTAGTTGTCCCTGAACGTCACGTTCGTCCGAAGCGTGAAGCCCTCGAGGAACTGTGCCGACATCAGGTTGCCACCGGCCGTCCCGCTATCCAGATCCGAGGGAGTGCCCGTGCCGCAGTAGACCCAGACCCTGGTGTTGTTGGCCACCAGCTGGCCGATGTTGACCATGGGATCGTTGCGCTTCCACGCGGGATCACTGGACGGCCCCCACATGCTCTCGGCGTTGTAGCCGCCCGCGTCGTTCATCGCCAGGCCGATGAGCATCGGCCACCAGCCCTCGGACGGGTTGAGGAAGCCCGAAAGCGAAGCGGCGTAGATGAACTGCTCCGGGTGGTAGATCGCGTAGGTCATGGCCGTGCTGCCCGCCATCGAGATGCCGACGACCGCATTGCCGTTCCGCGACACGCCGTAGTTGTTCTCCAGGTAAGTGGGAAGCTCCTGGGTCATGAACGTTTCCCACTTGTAGGTGTAGTCCTGACCGTTGCCCTGCGAGGGCCGGTACCAGTCGGTGTAGAAGCTCGACTGGCCGCCGACGGGCATCACGGTGGACAGGCCGGAGTTGTAGTACCACTCGAAGGCCGCGGTGTTGATGTCCCACCCGTTGTAGTCATCTTGAGCCCGCAGGCCGTCCATCAGGTACACGGCGTGTGGGCCGCCACCCTGGAACTGGACCTTGATGTCTCGATTCATCGAATCCGAATGCACCATGAGGTATTCGACGGGCAGCCCCGGCCGCGAGAACGCTCCTGCGGTCGCCGAACCACCCGCGAAGCCGATCAGGGTGGGCAGCGCCACCGCCGCGACCACGCCAATCACCAACCGGCGCAACCACGTAGCACGATTACTTCTGACGAACTTCATAACGGCAACCAACCCGCCTTTCGTTTCCAATAGCCTCTAAAGCAATCGCCGTTGCTTTGCGAGCGTTAGTGAATCACGTGGATGTGGTTCGCTCCCGGCTCCAACGCCGACTTGTGACGTCGCATTTGGCTAACGATCCGGACTCGGCACAGAGACCTGAACCGACCAGGAAGCCGCGATTCATGGTGTGACCAGTGTGAATGGAGTGATTTCTGGGACGGGCGCGGAGCTACGACTCGGCGCGTCCAAAGCGGTGCAACTGGGTGACGTGGCGTGGCGTCAACTCGTCGAGACTCGTCACGCCGAGCAGAGCCATCGTCCGCGTGACCTGTGACGAGAGGATCTCGATCGCACGTTCGACGCCGGCTTCGCCGCCGGCCATCAGGCCGTAGAGGTACGCCCGACCCACCAACGTGAACCGCGCACCGAGCGCGATGGCCGCCACGACGTCGGCTCCCGACATGATGCCGGTGTCCAGCAAAATCTCCGTGCGCGCACCGAGTTCCTTCGCAACGCTCGGCAACAGATGGAACGGCACGGGCGCACGATCGAGTTGGCGCCCCCCGTGGTTGGACAGCAGCACGCCGTCGGCCCCGAGGTCGACGACGGCCTTCGCATCATCGAGTGTTTGAATGCCCTTGACCACCAACCTGTTTGGCCACTGTGACCTGATCCACTCGAGGTCACCGAACGTCACGGTCGGGTCGAACATCGTGTCCAGGTACTCGGCCACGGTTCCCGACCAACGGTTCAACGACGCGAAGGACAACGGTTCGGTGGTCAGAAGGTCGAACCACCACTGCGGGTGCGGAATCGCATCCAATACCGTCCGCAGCGTCAACGCCGGAGGTATCGACATGCCGTTGCGGGTGTCGCGTAGCCGAGCGCCGGCCACCGGGACGTCCACGGTCACCAGGAGCGTGTCGAACTCCGCAGCGGCAGCACGCTCCACCAGCGCCATCGAGCGTTCGCGGTCCTTCCACATGTACAGCTGAAACCAATTGCGTCCGTGAGGGTTTGCCGCTTTCACGTCCTCGATCGACGCCGTCCCCAGGGTCGACAGCGAGAAGGGAATGCCTGCTCGCGCAGCGGCTCGGGCCCCCGCGACCTCACCGGCGGTGTGCATCAACCGCGTGAAGCCCGTTGGCGCGATGCCGAACGGCAGGGCGACGCGACCGCCGAGGACGTCTCTGCTCGTGTCGATCTCCGACACGTCGCGAAGTATCGTCGGGTGGAACTCGACGTCGCGGAACGACTGCCTGGCGCGCGCCAGCGACAGTTCGTCCTCGGCGGCCCCGTCGGTGTAGTCGAATGCGGCCTTCGGAGTTCGACGTTTGGCGATCCGACGGAGGTCGTCGATCGTGAGAGCGTCGGCGAGTCTACGCTCGGTCGGATTCAGGCGCGGCTTCTTGAATTGGATCAGCGGGGCAAGGTCTCGCGGTCTTGGTAGTCGCCGGTCCATCGCGTTTACCTAGTCGGCTGCCGCAAGCGCTTGCTTGACACTCGCGTGTCGGTTCTCGATTGCACGGCCGATCTCTTGGAGCAACAACGGCTTTCGCCCAACCAGCTCCTCGATGTGTTCCCTGTCGAACTGCAGGACGGTGACTTCTCCGAGTGCCACTGCGTCGGCCAGGACCGGTTCCCTGGTGAGGGTCGTCTGCCCGATGAAGTCGCCTTCCTCGATGGTGCGGATGGGCACCACCACGCCGTCCTCACCCCTGACGCTCAGATGGATCCGACCGTGCACGAGGAAGGTCATCCGCTCGGGCACTTGGCCCGCGGTCTGCAGGGTCTCGTCCGCGCCGTACCGGGTGAGCCGGCCGTGCGGCCCTAGCTCTTCGCGGTCACTTTCACTCAACCGCAGCGTGGGAGCGACGACGCGCAGCGCCTTCTGCAATCTCTCTGGACTTGCGAAGTCGTCCTCCGCCTCGTCGAGCCTCAGGCCCGCTCTTCTCGACGCGTACCAAATCCAGCGCAGGAAGGTCGATCTCGCGGCGCCGTCGTCAGCGGGCGACACCAGCGGAATCGACGTCTGGTACTCGCCTGCCCCCTTCGGAACGGCCTTGGGCAACGCACCGGAGCGAAGGTGCGGCAGCCTGCCAGCGACCTTCGCCAGCACGTCGCACACGTCGTCGGGCGGATCACCGGGCGCGAACACCGTCACCACCGCGATCGAATGGTCACCGGGTGGCCGACTCAGGTTGGTGAACGAGGCGGCCGAAAGGACCGAGTTGGGCATGATCTGAAGGCCACTGCCAGTGTCGATGTGGGTGGCTCGCCAGTTCACCTCGACCACGCGACCCCGCGCCGACGGGGTGTCGAGCCAGTCGCCGAGCTGGAACGGCTGCTCGAAGAGCAGGAGGAGTCCAGAGATGATCTGGCCAACCGAGTTCTGCAAGGCCAGGCCCAGCACGATCGACGAGATCCCCAGCGCCGTGAACAGGCCGCCGACCTTGACTCCCCATATGTAGGAGAAGATGATCGCCAACCCCATCGCGATGACGACGAACCGTGCGACGTCGAGAAAGATCGATGGAATGCGCTTACGCCACGAACCTGCAGGCGCGCCCTGGAACAGGGTGGCATTGAGACCCGAGAGCACCAGGATCAGCACCACGAAGCCGAGCACCGTGCCGACGATCCGCACGGGCGTGGCATCGGCCGATACCTGGTTCGCCTGCACGAGCAGGAGCAGCAATGCCACCAGCGGGAGGATGTAGTTGCGAAGAATCCCAACGGCTTTGGCGAGTCCGCTGCCGCGCCGAACCAACGCGTTGCGGACTTCGGTGAGTATCACCAGCCCGATCGGCAGACCCACTGCGACACCGACGGCCCAGTAGAACCACGACGAGTCGAGCACGCTGGTCATGGTTGTCGCTCCGTGAGCCGCCAGACCGCTTCCGTCGCACCGTCGGCGGCGATCTCGCCTGCCTGGACGAAGCTGCGGCTGTCGCGCATCGCGTCGTATACCCGCGTCGTCACGTACACGCCGGGCTGCGGGGATCCACTCTGCACCTGATAGGCGAGATCGACTGCGGCGCCCCACATGTCGTAGGCGAGACTCGAGCGCCCGACCAGCCCGCTGGTCACCGTGCCGGTGTCGATCCCGGCGCGCAGGCGCAGTGCGCTGCCGGTCTCGACGTTGAACCGGTCGATGATGCGTTGCATCTCGATGGCGAAGTCGACCGTGCGCCGGACGTTGTCGAGTCTCGGTACGTGCAGACCGCAGCTGGCCAGGTATCCGTTATGCAGGATGCGCACCTGCTCGACACCGAGATTCTCTGCGGCCGAATCGAATTGGCGCACCAGCTTGTTCACGATGGCGAGCGACTCGTCGGAGCTCATGTTGGCGGACAGCTCGTCCAATCCCACGATGTCGGCGAATATCACGGTCACGTTTTGGTGATCCTGGGCGATGGTCTCCTCGCCCTCGCGGTAACGCTGGACCACTGGCTCCGGCATCAGCGAAAGCAGTAGCCGGTCGTTCTCTTGTCGCTGCTCGTTGAGGAGCTCTTCCTTGATCGACAAGTTGCGGCTCATGTCATTGAAAGCGACTGTGAGGTCCCCGAATTCGTCCTTGGACTGAACGGGCAGAGTGATGCCGTAGTCACCTGAGCTGATCTGTTGAGCCCCCGCCTCCAGCCGCCGGATCGGGCGAACGAACAGACGCGCGAGCAGCATCGCCGCGATGCAGACGATGAATATGATCCCCGCCGTCGACAGCACGAGCCTGCGGGTGAACGCCGAGACCGGAGCGAACGCCTCGGCGGTGTCGATCTTCGCGACGACGGCCCAACGCAATCCCGGGATGTCGGCGGGCGCGTACGCCTGCAACGTCTCGTGGCCGAGGTAGTCGTCGGCGATCAGGGTGCCGCGTTGCCCCCGCTGCGCCAGCTTGGTGGCCTCCGTTGCGACGGGCTGCACCAAGGTCGTGCCGTGCTGGCGAATCGCGCTGTCGGCGACGTCGGGGGGAGTGCCCGCGGCGATGACGTCACGTTTGTAGGCCTCGGGATCCTCTAGGAACAGCCGCGAGTTGGAGCGCATCAACTCGTCGGGTCCGACGATGAACGTCTCGCCCGTCCTTCCCATGCCGGATTCTTCCCAGCGCCCATCCATCGTCATCAGCTTGTTGATCTTGGAGATCGGAAACTGCAGGGCGAGAACGCCTTCGACCCGACCCTGCGGACCGACGGGCGAGACGAACCACGCCGTCGGCTCGTCGGCGGGTTGGTAGTCGCCGAAGTCGGTGAGCCCGACGTAGTCGACGGCATTGGAATCGAGGGCGTCTTGATACGCATCGTTCAGCGCACTGCCCTTGTACGGGCCGGTGAGGATGTTCGTGCCCAGATCCACTCCCTTGTATGCGGAGTAGACGATGTTGCCGCGGGTATCGAGTAGCAGTGCGTCCTCGAACTCGAAGCGGGTGACGATCTCTCGGAAGAAGTCGTTGAACCTGGCGTTCGCAGCCGACCAGGCGCTGCCATCGCGGGCATCGTCGAACTCGATCGCGGCGTCCCAGTCCGCGGACGGCTTGTCGTAGGCGCCGAACGGCACCGTGTAGTAGGCCTGTAGGTAGCGCTGGGCAGGCGACGTCGGAAGGAGTGAGGCGATGTCGACGTCCTCGCCGGTCTGCGCCTTCTCGTCCTTGGCGAAGCGCTTGGCGTAATAGTCGACGACCGACTGTTGCTGAGCCGGGTCGAGGTTCGACGTACCGAGTTGGTCGAAGGCCGTCGTGAAGGCTTCCGTCGCCTGTGTCGCCGTCGACCCCCTCGAATAGACCACCAAGCTGTTCTTCAGATCGGCGATACCAACTTGTAGCTGCCTACTCTGCGATTGCCTGATCTCGGTCAAGCTGTCGAAGACCGCCGCGCGCAAGGAGTTGCGTCCCGACTGGTAACCGATGAAGCCGACGATCGCAGCCGAAAGGATGCTCGTCAGCAACAACATGACCAACAACTTCGACTGAATGCTGACCCGGGAGAGCGGTACGCGCCGGAGTTGCCTCCGGGGCCGGGGTGACGGTGGCGATTCGGCCGGGGGCACGGTATCCGTCGGGCTCGTCATCGATTCGCTCGTCGTCGATTCGCTCGTCATCGATTGAAGACACTAGCGTGCCAACCCCTTCATCTGGCCGTAGTCAGAGAACGTCGACACGGCGATGAATCGTGCGGCACGGTGGTGTGATGGCCGATCCGTTCGATCTGCAGAGGTTCGTCGACGCACAGGAACCCGTCTTCGCGATCGCGTTGAGTGAACTGCGCGCGGGGTTGAAGCGCTCCCACTGGATGTGGTTCGTCTTTCCGCAGCTGCGAGAACTGGGGCGAAGCGCTTCGGCGGTGCACTTCGGCATCGGGTCGCTCGAGGAGGCGGCAGCGTACCTGGAGCACGAGGTGCTAGGTCCGCGGCTGCGAACGTGCGCGAGGGCGCTGACGGCGTTGGAGGGGAACTCTGCGCAGCACGTGATGGGCACCGTGGACGCGATGAAGCTCCGGTCGTCGATGACGTTGTTCGCAAGCGCGACCGATGACGATCGGGATTTCGTCGCCGTGATCGACAAGTACTTCGGGGGCGAGCCGGACCAAGCGACCCTGGAGCTGTTGCGGCCTTAGAGCTCGACGATGACCCAGCCGTGTGGTTCTACGTCGAGGCTGTCGATGACGTCCTCGTTGGGAACGCCCGATCCCGCGGCGATTCGTCCGCGGCCGACACCGAGTTCCGAAAGGGATAGGTGCAGCGGCGAGTCGTCGACGTTGAGCGCCACCACCAAGGCGTCCGATCCCGAGCCGGTCCGGTAGACGTACTGACTGTTGGCTAGCCGCAGAGGCGTCGTTCGCGCCGTGTGCAGCCAGGCGTGGCGTCGCCGCAGCCCGATCAAGTGCTGGTGTAGTCGGAAGTCGTCGTGGCCGAGGTGCTCGGAATCGGCCGGGCGGGCGGGGAACTCGGGACGGACTGCGTCATCGCCTCCGAATCGCTCCTCCTTGATGCCGCGGTAGGCCCATTCGTCGCCCGCGTAGATGCTCGGGGTCCCGCCGACGGTGAGCAGGACGACGAGCGCGTGTGCGACGTGTCTTGCGTCGTCGACGCGGCTGGCGATTCTGGTGACGTCGTGGTTGCCGACGAACGTCAACGGAACGAACGTGTCGAGGAATTCGTCGTGCCGACTCAGCGCGTGGTCGAGTTCGTGGAAGTTCGCGTCGTTGAGACTGCTCCAGATCGCCTTCCACAGTTCGTACTGCGTGACCGAGTCGACCGTCGAACCCGCGACGGTCGCCGCGTAGTCACCATGGATGACTTCGCCGACGAACCACGCGTCGCCGAATTCCTTGCGCACCCGCGGCAGCACCTGCGCCCAAAAATGGTCGGGCACTGCGTACGCGGCGTCCAGACGCCAGCCGTCGGCACCGCGGCGCAACCAGTGCGACATGACGTCGGCGACGTAGTCGACGACCGCTGGGTTGCCGTGGTCGAGCGTGACGAGGCCGTCGTGGCCCTCGAAGGTCACGAAATCGTTGCCCCGCTTGCGAAACCAGCTGTCATCGCCACCCGCGAGTGCATCTTGATAGCGTGCGAAATCGGTGCCGACGTGGTTGAACACGCCGTCGAGCAGAATCCGCAGTCCCCGACGACGGGCCTCGGCGACCAAGTTGTCGAAGTCGTCGTCGCCGCCGAGGCGGGGATCGATCCGATAGTGATCCGTCGTGTCGTATCCGTGTGTCCGCGAAGCGAATAGCGGTCCGAGCGCGATCCCAGACGCGCCGAGCTCTAGCGCGTGATCGAGCCACTCGACGACCCGGCCCAGCCGATGTTCGTCTGCCGTGGGTGCCGGGTCGGCCGGGAACGCCCCGACGAATCCGAGGGGATAGATCTGCCACCAGATCGCGTGTTCGACCCACGCAGGACCGGTCATCGCTGAAAATTCTTCTCGTGTAGAGCCTTCAACTCGTCGACCAGCTCGGCCGCGGGTCCATCCACCGCGATTGCGGGAGCCACCGTGCCGACTGGGAGCGGGGCTACCGGCGATGCAGGTGCGCCCCACTCGGCGCGCCATTCGGTCAGCTGCGACGACGACGCCGCGTAGACGATGCGGCCGAGACCCACCCACGCGTGCGCCGCCGAGCACATCGGACAGTGCTCGCCGGAGGTGTAAACGGTCGCGGTGCCGCGTTCGGACGGCTCGAGGTTCGCAGCCGCCCAGCGCGCGATCGCGAACTCGGGATGTCGAGTGGCGTCGCCACCGTGAGGACCGTCCTTCACGCGGTTGCGATCCTCGAATAGGGTTTCGCCGTCTGCGCTGATCAGGAGCGATCCGAACGGCTCGTCGCCCGCCTCTAGGGCTTCCCGAGCGAGCACGACGCAGCGACGCAGACGACCTAGGTCCTCTTCGCTGATGGGCACAGCCGGAGTGTACGCAGTCGCGGCGCGCCTGCGCCGTCGCGTAAGCGGGTAGCAGGCCAGGCCGATCAACAGGGCGCAGAGGTGCCCGAGCGACGTGTAGTTCGCGCGAACGGCCAGCGCGCCGACGGCGATCGCGGCGAGGTAGGGCCATCACCAGCACTCAGCGGGCGCCAGGAACAGCGTGAAGACCACGACGTACAGCCACCAATACCTGCCATCGATCCGCAACAGGCTGTTGGCGAGCACGCGGATCGGGTCCGACGCGAGGTGGTGCAGGTTCGTCGACGTCGACAACAGCAGGGCCCGTAGCAGGCGTTGTGACAGCGAATGCTGGACAAGCGTCGCCAGCAGCACCACTAGCCACGCGTAGGTCAGCGGAGCGCGCGCGACGAAGTGCAGGACGCGTTTCAGCATTCACGACGATGGACACAGCCGCTGCGATGAAATCGACCAACGGCGGCAGTCTCGACGTGTGTGATCCTTCCGCAGGCTCGGATCCCTCGGCAGCACGGATGTCGGGGGAGACCGCATGCCAGTGGAGTTCTGGCTGGAGCGCGTCGCATTCGGCCGACGCTCAGCCGCAGCAGCGCTGGCCGCCGACGTCCAACCGGCACGCACACGATGCCAGGATCGGCACGTCGGCCCTAGCTCGGGCCAGCTCGAGCTGCCGTCCGATGATGGCCGCCTCGGCGTTGCGCCCCAACCGATTCAGGCATTCGTGGTAACCGTGCAGACTCCAGACGTTTCCCGGGTGCTGGCACGGCCGGCTCAGCGTGGAGTCCAGGCCGAGGTCCGCGGCGTATACGGCGGCAGCCTCCTCGACATGTCCTTGTTCGAGCAACAGTGCGCCATACGCGTGGCGCGTCGGTTGCATCCATCCCCACGGCTCGTCGTAGGGCAGCGCATCGTCGAGTTCGATCGCCCGCCGCAGGCTGACGAACGCGTCGTCGAATCTGCCTTCGCGGTAAGCGATCTCACCATCCAACATCGCTTGACCGACGGCCAGGATGTCACGTGCGGTGTTGTTGAACAGGTAGCGACTGTCGGGGATCCGGGCGTACGCGGCCGCGAACGCCTCCCTCTCGGCGCGAGCCTCGGTCAGCTTTCCAAGGGCTGCGTACGCGACGCCGCGGCCGTAGTGAATGGTCGCAGTGGTGGCGCAGTAGAGGTCCGCGTCGTCGGGTAGCGGTTCTGCGATGAGGTCGTTCCACCGGCCGAAGCGGACGAGGACGTGAATTCGCAACGGCACGAACGCCTCTAGCCAGTCAGCCATCGGCGGAGACTCGATCGCGAGCAGTTCAGGAGTTAGCTGAGCCGACAGCTCGTCGGCGGCCCGAAGCGCCACCTGCGATTGGCCCTCGAACATCGCCGAATAGACCACGAAGTGCAGATCGTGAGCGCGGTACAGCGAGTAGAAGTTTAGTGGCCCCTGGCGCTCAACGAACTTTCGATCAGCTTGTACTGCAACCTGATTCGCGACAACCGAGCTGCGATAGTCACCGCACAGCACGTCGATGTGACTTGGCATGTGCTGCAGGTGTCCCGCATCGGGCACCAAGCCGCGCAGCAGGTCTGCGGCCGGGAGCGCCTCCTCGGGGTGGGCCGACATCTCCATGGCGTGGAGGTACAGATGCAGCGCTCCTGGATGCGCACGCCCGGCACTGGTGGCGAGCACGTCGTCCAGAATTCGCTTGGCCTGCACCACGCGTGAACCGGGTGCGGGCTCGCCGGTCGCGGTGTCCCACAACGCCCATGCGGTCACGTTCACCAACGCGTCGGCGGCCAATACCTGCACGTCGAGATCGTCGGGATGCGCTGCTGCCAAGGCAACCATGGCGTCGGCGTAACCGGCGTGGCCGGCGATCAGGGCATCGGCGTCGTCGGGGTCGGCCGTGGGGAACCTGGCCGCGAGCGCTTCGATCAACCCGCGCTCGAGCGCGGTCGCCCTCCCGCTCGTAGCGCGGGCCAGCTCCGCTCGGGCCCGCGCCAACGATTCCGCCAGGTCGACGGGGTCGAACGCCTCCCACGCTTTGTTGTAGTTGGGACCGATGGCGTAGGCGACCCCCCAGCGGGCGATGGCCAGGTCGGGGTCGAGCGCGAGGGCGCGCTCGAAGCACCGGATGGACTCCTCGTGGTTGAACGCATACGCCCATACCAATCCGCGGTCGAACCACAGTTGCGCCCGTGGCGAGGGCGTCTCGATGGACCGACGATAGGACCCTAAGTCGAAGTACGGTTCGGACCCCTGGCTATCCGTGGACGAGGTGACGGTCATGACTGGCACGATAATTCGTCAACGCCTTGGGAGCGAGGACTGCGATCATCGCGAACACCAGTCCGGCCGCACCCCAAATCAGCAGGGTGACAATCGGTGTCACTACGCCATTTCCGCCGAAGTACTCGACACTGCGCAGCAGCGCGACGCCCGAGCCCTGGGGAACGATCGCATTGAAGGTCGTGTAGAAGCCCGAGAGCAGAGGCTTGCCGACGGGTCCCGCGGCGGCGGCATTGCCAATGATCATCAGGAAGAGAGTGACCACGATCGATGCGACGGTGCCGAAGGCAGCCGCAACGCCGGTCACCGCACCGCCAACTGCCATGGCGTACAGCCACAGCACACCGAACACCTGCCAGGTGTGGCCGACCAACGCTCCGAGGACGGCATCGACGTAGATGGTCACGCCTGCTGCGAGCAACGCCGAGTAGGCCGCCAGGCTGAACGTGCGCAACGCGAGCGTCCAGTGTTGGCGCACCCGGCCAGCCAGCCAGCCCAATGCGCTTGCACCAAGCGTCGCGCCGATTGACAGGAAGATCACGGCATAGAACTCGACCGTGCCCTGCGGATCGGCTGCCGAAGGTGGCGCGACGTCCTCGACCACCGGAGCCAGTCCCGCCTTCGTGGCGATCGCGCGGCCAACGGTCTCGGCGGCGTTTGCGACGCTGCGCCCGCCGCCCCCGGCGACGTAGATCTTCAGGTCACCGGAGGAGCTGACGACGTAGGCCGCATCGGTCTTGCGGTCGAAGACCTGTTCACGTGCGGCAGCTGCGTCCGACACCTGAGTGACGGAGAGCTGGTCCTGTGCACTGATGGCGTCGACCACCTGCTGCGGGCCTGCGACAGCGACGTTCATGTGATGCAGGGTCGGCCGGGCAAAGGCGCCCGAGTAGCTGGCGATCATGGCGATGACGAAGACCGTCAGCGCCGCCATCGCGAGCACGACGTTGCGGACCTGAATGCGTGAAATGCGGCCTCCGGTGTCGATGTCCTCGGTCGTTTCGTGCTTGCCCACGGTGAATTCCTTTCGCGTGTGGGGTATCTCAGATTCATTGGGCTGCCGTTTGACCAAGGCCAAGCAGCGCGTTGACCGTGTCGAGCGCCGCGCTCACCCGGCCGGGTAGATCGGTCGCGTCGGCGTCCTCCATCCAGGAACGCAGAACTTCCTGGAAGCCGCCGACCAGGAACCGGCTGACGGCATCGGGTTCGAGGCCCGCGATCGCGCCGACGACCGGCATGCCCTTGGCAGCGATTTCCTGGCACGCCGGCAACAACGCCTCTCGGAACGCAGCGACAACGGGTTGGGTCACCGCACTCGGCACGACGTTTCGGTACATCGCGCGGTGCTCGGCGGCGAAGGCGAACAAGCTCTCGATGCGCGCCCGCGCGTCGCCGTCGATGTCGCTGGTCGCCGTCGCGAACTCCCTGGCGAAGGCGGTTGCGACGGCGTCGTCGCGGTCCTTGAAGTGCTGGTAGAAGACCTGACGGCTGACGCCTGCGCGGGCCACGAGGTCGCCGACGGTGATCTCGTCGACCCGCATCTCGTGGGCCAACGCGAACGCAGCGTCGCGCAGCAGGGTGCGGACCCTTTCTGCGCGGGGATCTGCGCTGTGTGTTCGTGCGGCCATGTCCACAGCGTAGGACATTTCGTAGACACATGACTACGAAAAGCTAGGTCATCTAAGACACCTATCGCGCACGGTGTGACGTCCGTCTCCTCGCCGACTACGGTTGCGCCATGATCCGTTGTGTTCGGTTGTCGACGGGACCGGATGGCGCGTCGCACGTGGAGATCGGTCACCTCGACATGCAGCCAGGCCGCAACGCGGACTTGGTGTCGGCGGCAATGGCGACGGTGCACGCGACCGTCGAGGAGACCGCTGGTGGCGGATCGCTCGCGTGGCACACCGCACCCGTTCGTCAGCTGGTGGTGACGCTGGCGGGTGAGCTGTTGTTCAGCACTCGCGACGGCGAGCAGTTCACCCTCCGGCCGGGCGACGTTCTACTGGCCGAAGACGTCTCGGGGTCCGGACACCAGTGGAGCCTGCGGGGCACCGATCCCTGGCGCCGCATGTACGTCGTGCTTGCGCCGGGCACCGAGGTGCCATTCGTCAGCGGCTGATTACCATGCATCTCCTACCGCCAGCAGACGCAAAATCCCCTCGATCGCCGTGGACCGGGGGATTTTGCGTCTTCTCGCGGGGGTCTAGTGGCCTGCCACGACGTCGGCCTCGTCGATCTCCACCGGGTCCTTGGCCCCGGGCAGGAACGAGTAAGCGGCACAAACGATTCCGAAGAACAGATAACCAAGTGCGATCGACGGGCTAGCGGCCCACGCCACCTGTGGCGCATGGATGAGGCCGATGAACGACAGCGCCGCTCCGACTAGCGACGCGATCGCCGCGTACAGGAACTTCTTCTCCAGGATGAAGGTCACCATCGTGCCGAGGATGAGGCCGACGAGTACCGCTCCCTCGCCCAGGTGAAGCAGGCCCTCATAGACGACGCCGGCGCCGTTGAGCTTGTCGATTCCCACCGCGGTGGCCGACGTACCCGCTGCGTTGAGCGCGTTGTCGATCAAACCGCTTGCCCACTGCGCGAGGTTCGGCAGCAATGCGGCAACCACGGCGACGGCGTGCAGGCGCGGCACGGCTTGGAACGCCTGGGCGCCGATCAACAGGCCGATGTAGAGGAGGATCGGCACGATCGCCGGGACGGGGAGCAGTGCATCCAGAACCCCGAAAAGGCCGAGGAAGCAGAAGATTCCGATGACGACGCCGCTTGCGAGCGAGTAGCCCGCGCGGCCGCCTGCGTCCTTCCACCCCGGATGGCCGATGTAGACGGCAGGCGGGAACGGCGAACCGAACGCCGATCCGATGCAGGCGCCGGCGCCGTCGGCCAGCAGTACGCTGCGCAGGTTGTAGCTGTCGCCTGCCGCGGCGGCACTCTCCACGTTGCTCATCGCCTCGGTGAAGTTGTACACGCCTAACGGTATTGCGGTGCCGAGCAGTGGGGCGAGCTCCTTCAACCCGTTGACCAACATGTCCACGCGCAAGTCTGGGACGCCCAGTGCGATGTTCGACACCGCTTGGCCGACGTCTGGCGCCGACATGTAGCCGCCAATCCAGCCGATCGCCGTACCGACCAGAAGCGCGGCCAACCCGACGGGGACGCCGAAGGGGAGCTTCACGTCGGTGAAGAAGCCGATCAGAATGATCGCCATGACGGGCAGACCGATCCAGGCCGCCTCCCACATCTGCGCGGCAGGACGCATCGAGATGAACGTGATCGAAATGCCTGCAAGCGTTCCCAACATCGCTGCGCGCGGGGTGAGCTTGCGGATGTAGGGCCCCACGAACGCGCCGATCATCACGATGATGCCGATCATGAATGCCCACGCCAGACCCGCTTGCCAAGCCTGCATCGCGTCCTTGGTCTTGAGATAGACCGGCAGCATGACGACGAACACCACGATGAACATGTGCGGCACGCTCGGCCCATACGGCAATGCCGTGACGTCCGTACGGTCTTCGCGCTTCGCGAGCCGCCGCGCGAGGAAGGTGTAGTACAGGTTGCCGAGGATCAGCGCAACGCCGAGGGCGGGCAACACCGTGCCAAGTACGTCGCCGGCGGGCACGCTGACGACGCCGATCATCAACCCGGTCAGGGTGAGAACGTTCACGAGGATGTTGAAGCCGAGCCCGAAGAACGCATTGGTGTCGCCGCGGGTCCACCACGGAATCGAGACTGACGTTTTCTCGACGGGTGGATCTGCTGGGGGATCGGCGGGCGGATCGGTGACTTCGGTGCTCATCTGATGCTCCTCTTAGGCGGCGGTGGTGGTGGCGAGTTGACGGAGAGCGGGAATGACGGCGGAGGTGTCGGCGACCCATCCGAAGATGCCGCCCTGCGCCTTGATCATCTCGAGCCCGATGCGCTGAAATTCGGGGAAATACGAACCGACGCAATCGGATACGACGAGGCACTCGTATCCGCGATCGTTCGCCTCACGAGTGGTGGTGTGCACGCAGACCTCCGTGGTGACACCAGTCATCAGCAGCTGGGTGATGCCGGCCTCGACGAGGATGTCCTGCAGATCGGTGGCATAGAACGCACCCTTGCCCGGCTTGTCGATGACGACCTCGCCATCGATTGGCGCGAGCTCGTCGACGATGTCGTGCCCGTATTCGCCGCGGATGAGGATCCGGCCGTACTTGCCTGGATCCCCGATGCGTTTCGACGGGGCGCCGCGCATGAGCTTTGCCGGTGGGCAGTCTGCGAGGTCGGGCTCGTGGCCCTCGCGAGTGTGGATCACCATGATGCCTGCCTCGCGTGCCGCGGCGATCAGCGCTGCCAGTGGCGGGACCACCTTCGCAAGCTGATCGACGTCGTTGCCCAGGCTGGAGCCGAATCCGCCAGGCAGCAAAAAGTCTCGCTGCATGTCGATGACGATCAACGCCGTCTTCCCCGCCAAGAGCGAGAACGGTGAGGGTTCGGCAGGCACTTGGGTCGACTCGGTCATGTGAGCTCCTTCGAGATGGCGTGGGTGGTGGAATCGGTACGTCGGGAATCTCTGGGTTCGTCGAGAATCTGCGCGGCGAGGTGTAGCACCGTGTCGTCACTGAGCGCCGGACCGAGCAGCATTGCGCTGTAAGGTCGTCCGTCCGTCGCGACACCGAGCGGCACGGCCACCCCCAACAGGTCGAGCAGATTGCCGAAGTGCGTGTAATGGCCGAGCATCGTGTTGCAATCGATCGGCCTGGCGAGCACCTCGTCGACGGTGAACGTCGTGCCGATCGTCGGGACGACGAGGACGTCGAAGTCCTGCCAGCCGCGCGCGACCTGCGCCTTCAACTCCTGCAGGCGCTGCAGCGCGGCGAACGCATCGACGGCCGTGTACTTCTCGCCGCTGCGGAAGATCTCGCGGACCACGGGGTGGATCGAATCCGGTTGGGCCGCCAGGAATTCACCGAATTCGACGAGGCGCTCTGCCACCCATGGCCCCTGATAGAGCAGCGACCCCGCAGCCATGAAGGGCGCCATCGACACCTCGACCACCGGCATGTGCCGCGCGAGTTGATCGCGGAAGCCGAGGTGGGCGTCGCGCATCACGTCGTCTCCGAAGAACTCCAATTCCTCGACAGCGGGCAAGCCCACGCGGATCGGGGAGCCGTCGTACCGACTGCCCGGGTCTCGCGACCATCCGTCGGCGTCGTCCCGGCCCACCATCACCTCGAAGGCGCGGTCGACGTCGTCGATCGAGCCTGCCATCACGCTGATGCAGTCGAGTGACTTGCACGCCGGTACCAATCCGACGGTGCTGATCAACCCCCTCGACGGCTTGAAGCCGACGACTCCGTTGAGCGCCGCTGGAACTCGCCCCGAGCCTGCGGTGTCGGTGGCGACCGCGAACGGCACCTGGCCAAGCGCGACCGCCAACGCCGACCCTGAACTCGACCCTCCCGAGATCATGTCCCCGCCGTACACACTCCGTGGCACGGTGTAAGGCGTGCGAGTGCCGTTGAGGCCGGTCGCGAACTGGTCGAGATTCGTCTTGCCGACGTAGAGCGCACCGGCGTCGAGCAGGCGCGCCACTGCCGGTGCGGTCGCCGTCGCCACGTACGCATAGTCCGGACACGACAGCGTGGTGGGCACGCCTTCGACGTCGATGCTGTCCTTGACGCCGAACGGGACGCCGTAGAGCGGCAATGTCCTTGCGCCAGGACGACGTTCGATCGCGGCCGCAGCGTCGAGAAGCTCGTCGCGCGGGACGGTCGAGAGCCACGTTCCGTCGTCGCCGCGCGCCGCGATCGCATCGGCTACCCGGAGCGCGGTCTTGGTCGGAGATCCCGTGCCTGCCGCATGTGAATCCAGGATCTCTGCGATCGACGGACCGATCGACGGGCCGTGCACCTCGTGCGCCATAAATGTCGATTGTCGACAGAATGATGGCGTTTTCGGAACGTGCGTGTGTCGATCGTGTTAGCGATCCTGGTGCGAATCCAGATTCAAATAGTGCAGCTCGCCGTGATCGTCCAGCGCGGCCATCGCCGCGGCCGGATCGTTGGTCGCGAGTGCGGCCACGATGGCCTCGTGCCTGCGCATCCCGTCGTCCGCGCGATGGTGATGCGCCTCGTGACGGAGGTTCATCGCCATCGGCAGTTGAAGTTTGAGCAGTATCGGCTCCAACGCAATGTTCAGCTGCCGGTTGTCGGCGAGCTCGACGACCGTCGCGTGAAATCGTCGATGAGCGTCGTCGCGACCGAGTTCGTCGGTAGCACGTCGCATCAGTGCCAATGCCTCCCGCACCGGCGCCAGTGCGGAATCCGGATCGGGCATCGGCAGCGCGGTCTCAACCGCGTGGCGTTCCAGGACGTGCCGCAATGCGTACAGCTGTCGGATGTCCGTAGGGGACCAAACGGAGACGCGCGACCCACGCCGGGGCAGATGCTCGACGAGACCCTGCTGGCTCAACAGCCGCAACGCCTCGCGAAGCGGCGCCCTGCTGATGCCGAATTCAACGCACAGCTGTTCTTCGCGGACCTTCTCGCCGGGTCGCAGGGCCCCGCTCAGGATCGCATCGCGGAGCCGATCGGTCGCCAGCTCGACGAGGGTCGCGGGCAGCTCTGGGCGCGATCCGTTCGTCGGCGCCACCGCCATTCGCAACCGCCTCCGCTCGTATCGGACCGCAAGATTGTCGACAAGCGTAGGAACTTTTCGGCGTCGGCGCTCGGTCGGACCATTCGGCGTCAGCGTGAAAACGGCGTTAGCCAGCGCGTTAGCCAACGGCTCAGCCTGTCGCCCTCGGCCATGTCGCCCGCAGCGGCGAGGTGACCGTCGGGTCGGACCAGAAGCCAAGCAGGCCCGCTCGTCAGCTCGACGGGCAGCGAGACATTGTGAATGGCAATCCGCCCGTCCCATGGCGCGTGGGCGTCGGCGAGCCGACCCGCGTCGCCGGAGACGAACAGCGTCAGAGTCGACGTATCGAGCAGGTCGTAGAGTCTGCCGTGCGCAAGTGCAACGTCGGGGACACGGTCGCCCGCATGGAGCTTGCCGAGCGAACCGCCGTGCTTGGCAAGCCGTCGCGCACGGTAGGTCGTAGAGATCTGACCGAGCCGAGGCGCCGCCTTGCCCTGCACTTTCGCACTGGACAGAAGCAGGGGAGCGATGCGGGTGAGCGCAGCGTGCACGACGGGGTTGGTGGAGTTGAACACGGTCGTCGCTCGTTCGGTCATGCCGACCAGTGCTCGGATGACTGGCAGCCTTTCCGATTCGTAGGTGTCGAGCAGCTCGGGCTTCGCGGCGCCGCCGAGCACCATGGCGAGCTTCCACGACAGGTTGACCATGTCCTGGATGCCTGCATTCATGCCCTGCCCGCCAGCGGGGCTGTGCACGTGCGCGGAATCGCCGCCGAAGAACACCCGACCCTGGCGCAGCCGATCCATGTGCCTGCTGTTGATTCGGAAGCGTGAGCTCCAGTTCAGATCGTAGAGCTCGGCCGGGACGTGGACGGTGCGGTCGTAGAGGGCCTGGATATCGGCCAACGTCGGCTCTTCGGAATCACCGGTGAGTCCGTCCGGGTCCGTGGCCATGAAGCGGAACCGCTTGCCGCCCATGGGAAAGATGGCAAGGAAGCCGTTGCTGGCAAGGAAGATCGACAGCTGGTCCTGCGACATCTCGCCGCCGAGGTGGACGTCGCCAAGGACGTAGTCGTGCGGGAGCGACCGACCGACGAACGGCAGCCCCAGTGCCTTCCGAACGGGGCTGTGCGATCCGTCGGCGGCGATGACGTAGGACGCCGTCACCACCTCGGTGGTGCCGTCGGGTCCGCCCAGTGTGACGTCGACCGAGTCGGAATGGTCTGCCAGCGAGATGAATTCGACGCCTCGCTCGACCTTAACGCCCTGTGTGCCGAGTTGCTCGGTGAGCAGGCGTTCGGTCTCGGACTGCGCGAGCATCAGGATGAAGTTGAATTCGCTTGGCATGTAGCTGAATTCGATGCGTGCCAGTTGGCGGCCATTGGCGTGCAGCGCCGTCGCGTGCGCGCGGTTGCCAAGTCGCAACATCTCATCGCCGACGCCGCGGGGGCGGAGCAGTTCGATGGTTCGGGCCTGGATCCCCAAGGCGCGTGAGGTCGACGATGGTTCTGCCGCCTTGTCGACGATGCGAACGTCGACGCCCATCCTGGACAGTTCGATTGCGGCCGTGAGGCCGGTGGGCCCAGCGCCGACGACGACCACGGGGAGGTGTTGATCCGCGTGCTCCATGGCTGCTCCTTCGGCAAGTCAACAACTGATGACTTAGACGCTAGGCCCGGTCGCTGGCATTGTCAACAATTGATGACTTATTCTGGATTGATGGCCCAAACACGCGCGCGCAATGCGCAGGAGACAACGGCCGACATTCTCGCGGCAGCGCGATCGCGATTCGGCAGCGACGGCTACGAGCGCACCACGCTGCGAGCGATCGCCGCCGACGTCGGGGTCGACGCCGCGCTGGTGATCCGCTACTTCGGCAGCAAGCAGGACCTCTTCGCCGCCGCCGCGGAGTTTACGCTGGACCTTCCCGACCTCTCGGGCGTCGATCCCGACGACGTCGCGGCGGTGCTCCTCCCGAGTTTCTTCGCGGTGTGGGAGGAGGACACCACCTTCGTCGCACTGCTGCGCGCCGCGATGACGAGCGCGACAGCTACAGAGACCATGCGTCAGGTCTTCGCATCGCAGGTTGCGCCCGTGCTGGCAGCCGTCACGCCGGACAACCCCGCCCAGCGCGCAGGCTTGATGGGGGCCTTCATCATCGGGCTCGCGACGACGCGCTACGTACTGGCCAATCCCGCGGTGGCGGACCTGAGCCATGACGAGCTGATCCGCTGGGCAAGCCCGGTGGTACGGCAACTACTCGTCGGCCCCGCGCCCGCGTAGTGGCGATTCGACCTGCACGCATCGATCGCACCGAGGGCGTCTTCATCCAGCCTCGCTGGGCACGGGGCTGAAATCTGGTATGCCAAGCACACTTCGAGTGATCACGACGATCTCCGCCACCAGGACGCGGCCGGCTGCATCGCCGGTACTCAGGTGGATCGCCGCGTCACGCACTCGCTGAACCGCATCCGCCAACTGTTCGTCGTCGATGCTCCACGGCGCTCCCGGCGTAGGCGGTTCACCGCACAGCGTCTCGACGTATTCGTCGACGGCCGAAACGAAGTCACCGCTGCGACCGATCGGCGGCCCGGAGGGAAGGCTCGACTCCAACGTCGTGCACGACGTGGTCACGGCATTGAGGGCCGTCCGATAGGACTTCAACCACCTCCGCATGTCGCGTTCCTCGACTCTAGCCGCTCCTGCGGCCGCCTCGAACGCCGCACGTGCCCTGAACGCTCGCTCCCAAGACGCGGCAAGGGCCTCTTCGGGTTGGTCGAGCCTGTGCACGAATGCCTTGATAACCGTTGCTGCATAATCGATTTCGGTTTTGAGTAGTTCGCCGGCGCGCTGCTTCAGCCGGGTTCGCGAATGGTCGGGGAGTGCCACGTGCGCGAGCACCGCCAGCGCTCCGCCGATGAGCGTGGCAACCAATCGGTCGCCCATCGTGGCGACGTCGGCTGATCCGGAGATGTCGACGAGGAACACGATCGTCGCCGCCAAGGCCGCGCTCAACGCCAAGTAGCCGACGCCCGAGACCACGTAGGCCACCCCAAGGAACAGGACGGCGAGCACGGCAGCGAACAGACCCGTCGGCTCCATGACCATCGTGATGACGGAGGCGATCGCAATCCCGACGACGTTGCCTGCGATCCGACCCGCGCAACGCGTATAGGTGTGTGCGGTCTCGGGACGCAACACCATCAGCACCGTCAGCGGAATCCAATACCCGTGCGGCACATCGGCAAAGCGCGCGATCGCCACGCCAGCGCCTGCTACCGACGCCAGTCGCACGGCGTGGCGTAGAACCGGTGAATTCCAGTTCAGGTGGCTTTCACCGAGCTGGGCGACCGTCACCATCGACAACCAACCGGCAGGCCTGCGCAGATCACCGACGAGTTCACCAGCGGGGCAATACTCCCCGAGGCGCAGCGCCGCCGCATCGTGGAGTTGCTCAGACAGTCGACGTGCCAGGGTCTTGGTCGGCTCGGGTACCGCCGCAACGGCGACGTCGAGGCGTCCCAACGCCGCCACCGAGTCGCGCTTGCCGTTGCGGCCCGGCCCTGCAACCACGTCCAACACGGCCGCAGCGGCGACGAGCAACTCGGCGACGGCGCCGTCGCCATCCTTGCCTGCGAGTGCACTGAGGGTCACCGAGATCCGCTCAGGGAGGCCGTACCAACTCCGGTACGCCAGTGGCCTACGCCGCGCCTGGCGCTCGGTGAGCGTGAAGGCGTCGCGCAACACGATGAGCGGCCCAGGGTCGACGTGTGCGTCCGACTCAACCGCGAGTCGCCGAGCGTCCTTGCCCAACGAAGCGTATGCACGGGCCAACGCCGCACGCTGCACACGCCATCTGCGCCGCGGCCACAACGCTACGAGTACCGCTTGCACCATGCCGCCGAGGATCGCGAGAGCAGTAGCGCCGGCGACCGACGACAACGTCGGTTCGACCGGCGGTGCCGTGACGAGCAGTGCGCCTGCTGCCGCCGCCACCAGACCCGCATTGGCGCTCACGGCGTATTGAAGGCCAGCGCCGAAACACCACGCGGCCACAACCACCACGTACACCAGCGAGTACGCCGACGTCGACATGCCGAGCAGGACCGCGAGACCCATTTGCGCCGAGACGGCGAGCACCAGCGGGAGACGTCCACGTGGACTGTCCTGCAACGCCGTGGCGCCGGCTATCGCCGCCGCGCCTGCCGCGGCGGTCGCCGCACCCGCAGAGCCCCAGCGCGTCCCGGCAGCCGCGGCAAGCAGCACGCCGAGCAGACTGCGCACCACTGCTCCGGCGTCGGGCAGTGACACTCGCAGGGCAAGGCCCTTCATCACGGGTCCATTCTGGCGTAGCAGGGGATTCCTAGTCCCGATTGTCCGTTCCTCGGCCCCTCACCAAGTACGACGCGCCGCGTTGTACGTTCGTGCGATGGAGAAGGTGATCATCATTCTGCGCGGCCCGGTGCCGACCGAGCAGTGGTGCGAACGGTTGCTGGGCCCCGTCACCTCCGACCTCCTGGATCTCGGCCTGCCGGGTCTTGCCGTGAACGTCCGCGACGATCCGGTGCGCGACTCGCTGATGACGCTGACGATCTTGGATCCGCCCGTGGTCGCACTGGTCAGCGTTTGGGTTCAGCAGAGCTACGGCGATCAAGTTCGAAGGGCAGTGGCCTTGCTGTCACGCGAATGTGATTCCGTCGCAGCGTATCTGGTGACGGAATCGGTGCCACTGCCAGCGCCGCAAACTGCTGCGGGCACACGCACCGAGGGATTCGCCAACGTCGCCCTGCTTCGCCGTCCGGATCACCTCGACGCCGAAACGTGGTTTCGCCGTTGGCATGTCGACCACACGCCCGTTGCCATCGCAACCCAGTCGACGTTCGGATACACCCAGAACGCCGTCGTCAGGGCACTCACGCCAGATGCGCCGGTGCTCGCCGCGATCGTCGAAGAGCTGTTTCCGATCGAGGCGACGTCGGATCTGCATGCGTTCTTCGGCGCAGCCGATGACGCCGACCTCGGCGATCGAATGACCAAGATGGTGGCCAGCACCACGGCGTTCGGCGCAAACGTCGACGTCGACACCGTACCCACCAGCCGCTACGTCTTCCTGACACCATTCCAATCGGAGGTCACCCGATGATCACCCTGACCGACGCCGTTGCACTGGCAACCGACGACAGCGGACTGGCCGTGGTGTCGACCGCCCGTTCGGACGGAAGCATCCAAGCGTCCTTGGTGAATGCAGGCATCGTCGCCCACCCGGGCTCGGCTGAGCCTGCGCTGGCCTTCGTGACCTACGGCAAGGTGAAGCTCGCGAACCTTCGGGTGCGCCCGCAGCTCGCCGTGACCTTCCGGCGGGGTTGGCAGTGGGCCACCGTCGAGGGCAGCGCCGAGATCGTCGGACCTGACGATCCACGGCCGTGGCTGGCCGATCCCGAGGCACTGCGTCTGCTGCTGCGTGAAGTCTTCGCCGCCGCGGGCGGCACCCATGACGACTGGGACGAATACGACAGGGTGATGGCCGAACAGCGCCGTGCCGTCGTGTTGGTCGCACCCAGTCGCGTGTACAGCAATGGTTGATGAATACGCTTCACGCGTGCTAGTGGACATCGGCGACGCCAATGGGGTCCGCACCCTCACCCTCAACCGCCCCGAGGCACTCAACGCCTTCAACGAAGCCCTGTACGACGCGACGACGCTGGCGCTGCGAGAGGCGGCCGACGACCCGACGGTCGCAGTCGTGCTGCTGACCGGAAATGGCCGTGCGTTCAGCGCAGGCAACGACCTCCTTGAAATGCAAGCGCGCATCACCGACCCCGACTTTCAGTCAGGCGAGTACGGCTTCCCCGGCATGATCCAGGCGCTCACCGCGTTTCCCAAGCCGCTCATCCTGGCCGTCAACGGGCTCGGCGTTGGCATCGGCGCCACCATCATCGGCTACGCCGACCTGGTGTTCATGTCCTCGACCGCTCGCCTGAAGTGCCCGTTCACCAGCCTGGGAGTGGCCCCGGAGGCCGCCTCGTCATACCTGTTGCCACGGCTGGTCGGCCGTCAGAATGCGGCGTGGATGCTGATGTCGTCCGAATGGGTCGACGCCAAGGAGGCGCATCGAATGGGGTTGGCGTGGAAGGTGTGTGAGCCAACCGATCTCCTGCAGGAAGCTCGGCGCCACGCCGAGATCCTCGCGTCGCGGCCCATCCCAAGCCTGCGCGCCGTGAAGGAGACGATCGTCGAGCCAACGCGAGCCGAGATCACGGCTGCCGCCGCGCGCGAATACGCCCATTTCGAAGAATTGCTCGGTGCGGCGGCCAACGCGGATGCCCTGACCGCCTTTGCCGACCGGCGCGGCGCTGCTGGCAGTTAGTTCGCCACGCGGCGCGGGCATTCGTCCGCGCAGGCGGCGGCTGCAATGATGGCGCGCACGGTTCGACGGCATCGCCCGCAATCGGCCCCTGCACCACAGGCATCGGCGATCTGCTTCGAGGACGACGCGCCGGCGGCGACGAGGTCGGCCACCGTCTGACTGGTGACCCCTGTACAGAGGCAGACGAACATCAGCCGACTCCGCAAATGGCGAACGGGGCTATCCGAACGGGCAACGGCAAGGAATGGCGAATCAATTCCGCGTGCCGAAATGCCTCGCGAATCGGGAACGACGAATTAGGTGATCGACGATAAATTGGTGCCGTCGAATTCGGACACACCGTGATGGCGTGACATTCGGCGCGGGGAGCCAATGCGCACGAGCGATTCACACTCATCGGCTTCCTCCTCGCATCGGTGCGCGCGGCGGGGTTACCACCCCCGGGTCCACATAGGTTAGCGGAGTCTAACCTTACTTAGGGCAGCCAGTCCATAATCCGTGGCCAGGGCAGGTAAGGCTAAGCGACGGAACCAGTACTCGGATCGCTCGGACACGCCGGAAAGCGGCGAGATTCGGTCGCTCCGCTGCCGTCCTTGCACTAGGTTGGACGAGTCGGACAGCCCCGATCAATCGACAACCCGCCCGGTGTCATAGGAGCAATCATGCAAGGCGATCCTGAGGTTCTCAGGCTTCTCAACGAGCAATTGACGAGCGAACTCACGGCCATCAATCAATATTTCCTGCATTCCAAGATGCAAGATAATTGGGGCTTTACCGAGTTGGCCCAGCACACCCGCGACGAGTCATTCGATGAAATGCGTCATGCCGAGGCCATCACCGACCGCATCCTGCTGTTGGACGGCCTGCCGAATTACCAGCGGCTCTTTTCCCTGCGGGTCGGGCAGACGGTTCGCGAGCAGTTCGAGGCCGACCTCGCGATCGAGTACGAGGTGCTGGCGCGGCTCAAGCCTGCCATCATCCTGTGCCGCGAAAAGCAGGACAGCACGACGGCCGTCCTGTTCGAGGGAATCGTGGCCGACGAGGAGAACCACGTCGACTACCTCGAGACCCAACTCGAGTTGATGGGCAAGCTCGGTGAAGAGCTCTACCTAGCGCAGTGCGTTTCGCGACCGCCGGGTGCACAAGGCGCGCACGGGGGATAGCCCCTCGGGATCTGCCTCGGGAAGACAAAACTAGAACGTGTTCCAGGTTTGTCTTTCTCCGGCGTACGATGCCGATCATGAGCAGAATTGGACCCTTCGCCGACGACGACGCCGCCGCATGGGTGATGAAGTCGCCTGACATCGGTACCGCGATGGCCAAGTTCACCAATGCCGTCTACACCAAGAACCGCCTACCCATGCGCGTGCGCGAACTCGCCAGGATGGTCATCGCGCTAGACAACGAGTGCGTGGTGTGCCAGAACACCCGCGACTCCGACGGCATCGCAGCGGGCGTCGACGAGGAGCTCTACGACCACGCGGCCGAGTGGCGGACATGGCCCGGGTACAGCCCACGGGAGCGCATCGCCGCGGAGTTCGCCGAACGCTTCGCCGCCGACCACACCGGGCTGCGTGACGACGAGGACTTCTGGAACCGCTGCGCCGAGCAGTTCGACGACGAACTGCTCACCGACCTTGCGCTGTCGTGCGCGATGTGGCTGGGCATGGGCCGGATGCTGCGGACACTGGACATCGGCCAGAGCTGCAAGATCACGCTATAGCCCGAACCGCCGAAATCCCGAACCGCCTGGCCCACAATCGCGCCAACGTGCGCGCCTCAAGCGAGAATGGCTGTCATGGCAGCCATTCCTAGCGCAGGCTCGGCGATCGCAGCGCTCGAGTCCGACGGCGTCACGACCGTCATCGGCACCATCGTGAATCCGGCAGGACTCACCCACGCCAAGACCATCTCCGTCGCCCGATTGGGGGCGTTCGCCGATCCCGGCCTCGGTGCAAGCCCCGTGTGGCACGTCTTCGCGATCGACCAGGCAGGCGTCGTCGTCGGTGGAGGAATCAGCCCCGTCGGCGACGAGCGAATCCGGATCGATCTGTCCGCGCTGCGGGTCCTGGGCGACGGATTGGCTTGGGCGCCAGGCAGTTTCTTTCATCAGGACGGCTCACCGGATCCATATTGCAGCCGCGGTGCCCTCGATCGCGTCGAGAAGCGGTTGGCGGCGGCGAACCTCGAGGCATTGGTCGGCCACGAGCTGGAGTTCGTGCTCGTCGACGCCGACGGAGCGGCACTGCCGTCTCGGCTGTGGGCGCAGTACGGTCTTGCGGGCGTGCTGGAGTTCGAGGGTTTCGTGAAGGACGTCACCGAAGACGCCGTGCGCTGCGGGGTCGCCATCGAGCAACTCCACCCCGAGTACGGCGCGAATCAGTTCGAGATCTCGCTCGCTCCGCGAACGCCCGTGGCGGCGGCAGACCACCTGGTCTTGCTGCGCATCATCGTCGGCAGGGCCGCCCGGCGACACGGAGTGCGGGTCAGCCTATCCCCGGTACCCTTCGCCGGAAAGGTCGGATCAGGCGCTCACCAACACGTTTCGTTGCGGAGCACGGAAACGAAGGAACCGCTGTTCTCCGGCGGCGACGGCGCACACGGGATGACGGCGGCAGGGGAGTCCGCCCTCGCCGGGCTGCTCGACGGTCTGCCAGAAGCCCAGGGCGTGCTGTCCGGTTCGATCCTGTCGGGGCTGCGGATCGCGCCGGGTATGTGGTCGGGTGCATACGTCTGCTGGGGCACCGACAATCGCGAAGCCGCGGTCCGATTCGTACCGAGCGGACCGTCGAACCCGCACGGCGCCAACGTCGAGGTCAAGATCGTCGATCCATCGGCCAACCCCTACTTCGCCACCGCGGCCATCCTTGGGCTCGCGCTCAGCGGCATCGAACGGCAGTTGGTCCTCGGACCGGAGACCGTCGTCGTGCCCGACTCGTTGAGCGATCGACAACGCGAGCAAGCAGGGATCCGGCTGCTGCCCGCTGGGCAGGGCGATGCCCTCGACGCGTTGGCGAGTTCCTCGAACATGCGCGACATTCTTGGCGACGAAGCCGTCGAGGCCATCCTGGCCGTCCGTCGATACGAGCAGGACACCTTCGCTGGCCTCTCGGCTGACGAACTCGCCGAGAAGTTTCGCCTCGCCTGGAGCGTTTAACAACTCGAAAGCTGGTGCCCGACATGGCATTTCGCCCAACTGCCAGCCTGGTGCGACGTGGTGAATCGCCTTCACTCCGATGCGAGCGCCGCAGTGCGCAGCACTTTCTGAGCGCGATCCGTAAACGGATCAGACCAAACCCGTCGCGTCGAAGATCCACGACATGTCGCCCGCCATCAGGTCCTCCATCCAGGTGGCGGGCGCAGAGCCCTGCAGAGCGGCCATGTCCCAGTAGTCCTTCCAGATGGTGACCTTGCCATTCTCGACGCGGTGCACGCTGACGAAGTGCAACGTCGCAGTTTCTCCTGAAGTCCACACCCACGTCTCGGAATGTTCGTACATGACGTTCGTTCCGTCACTGAGCAGCAGCCCCTCGTGATTCTCGTACGACGCCAGCGGCGCGATGCCGAGCTTCAGCCGTTTGACGATGTCCTCTGGGCCCCGCGCCGCCAACGTCGGTCCGGTGGGTACGTCGAGGTAGATGCAGTCGTCGGAGATGAACGACTTCAGCGACTCCCAGTCCCGCGCAGATAATGCCTTCCAGAGACCGACAACCGTGTCCTCAACCGTCATTCCGCCAACCAAACAGCAGGCGGCACGCGGTGTCAACGAAAACGGGGACACATTCTGGAAAATGTCTACTCGTCAGCAACGGCTAGGTCCACCCGTCGGGCACGCGGCCGTCGAGATCGGTGAAGCCGTACTCACGGGCGAGTTGTACGGAGCTCGCAGATCGCTGGTTCCACCGTGCTCGATCGGGGTCGGCTGCCATCGCCGCGACGCCGCGACCCACGAAGCGCGGACTCTCGGAATCGGCGAACGCACCGGGCGCGACGACACCGCCGTCACTGCGCTCCGGGTCCATTGCCTTCTGCCAGTCGGTCTCGCTGACGCCGTAGTTGTCCAGCATCATCTCCGAGCGCAACCAACCGGGCGTGACCGAGACGGCGGTGCAGCCGAACGGCGCCAGCTCCTGGCCTTGGCTGAACGCGAGACGATTGACCGACACCTTCGCGAGGTCGTAGAACACCGACAGCCGGTAGTGCTCGGCGTTGAACTCGGCAGTTCCGTCCGTCACCTCGACGAGCAAGCCCCCGGGTTGGGCGACGAGCAGGGGGAGCAGGCAGTGCGACGTAATCAAGTGGGTGTCGACACCAAGGCGCAGCGTGCGCAGGCCGTCGTCGAGGTCCAGTTCCCACATCGGTCGGTTCCACGACGGCGGTGGCCCCTTGAGAATCTCGGCGCCCCAGATGTCGTTCACGAGGACGTCGATGTGGCCGTAGTCCGCCTTGACGCGATCGGCAAGAGCACGGACCTGCTCGACGTCGAGGTGATCGGTGGGCACCGCGACGCCCTTGCCCCCAAGCTGCGTGACGAGATTCGCTGTCTCTTCGATGGTTTCGGGTCGGTCGTAGTCGGAGCGGAGGTCGGCGACCGAGCTACTGCGGCCCGTACACACCACAGTCGCACCGGCCTCCCCTAGGGCTGCCGCGATGCCACGTCCCGCTCCGCGCGTCGCGCCTGCAACCACCGCGACGCGATCCGCGAGAGCGGTGGGGGCAGCCTGCCGGGACATGTCGTTGAGTATCGCCCGGCAAGCAGATCCACAAGGTCGTGTTCAGAATTCCGCGGCATACTCGTCTAGGTGACTCCAATGCAGCGCTACATCGCCGAAGAGATCGCCACCGATCACGTCGACGGTCTGCTGTCCCGACGCGAGGCCCTCCGCAGGCTCGCACTCGTCGGCATGAGCGCCACCGCCGCGTCCGCGTTGATCGCCGCGTGTGGCGGCAGCGACAAGCCGGCAGCGAGTTCGTCTGCGACGTCGCCCAACGCGATGACTGCACAGCCGTTGCCTCCCGGCATCGAGAATGCCGTCGAGACGACGCCGATCACGTGGCCGGGGCCGAAGGGCGAACTGCAGGCTGCCTGGGCGCAGGCGACCGCGCCGAAGGGTGGTGTGCTGGTCATCCACGAGAACAAGGGACTCACCGATTGGGTGCGCTCGGTAGCGGGTCGGTTCGCAGGCATCGGATACTCGGCGCTCGCCATCGATCTGCTCTCGGCCCAGGGCGGAACGGCGACCTTCAAGGATCCGGCAGAAGCCACCGCCGCCCTAGGCAAGATGCCACCGGAGGATTCCCTCGCCGACTTGAAGTCCGGGGTGGAGGAGTTGCAGCGCCGAACACCGGGGGTGAAGGTGGCCGCCGTCGGATTCTGCATGGGTGGCGGGTTCGTCTGGCAGCTCCTCGCATCCGGCGAGCCGCAGTTGGCTGCAGCGGTGCCGTTCTACGGCCCGCTGCCCGACGGCGCGGACTTCGCGGGCTCGAAGGACGTCGCGGTGCTCGGGTTCTACGGCTCTGAGGATGCGCGGGTCACTGGCACCAAGGATGCGGCTCAGCAAGCCCTCGACAAGGCAGGCGTCGTGAACGAACTCGTCGTGGAACGAGGCGCAAACCACGCGTTCTTCAACGACACCGGCGATCGCTACGACGCGAAGGCCGCCGCCGACGCATGGCAGCGCCTGCAGGACTGGTTCACCAAATACGTCGGCTGAGCGCTATCCGAGGTCTTCCCGATACCGGCGGTGCCCGCTATTCACGACGCGTTCAGACCCCGGTTCACCCACCGTTCGTGACCACACACTCGATATCGTTCTGATGAATCATGCGGGTTGTGCAAGTCGCGAACTTCTACGGTCCGCGCTCGGGTGGTCTCCGGACGGCCGTGGATCGGTTGGGTGCGGAGTACTGCGCCGCGGGTCACGAGGTGTACCTCTTGGTGCCGGGCGCAAAACCCGAAGCACGCCGCCTACCCTCGGGGGTGAGGCGTATTTCGTTGCCCGCCAGACGAATTCCATTCACCGGGGGTTACCGCGCCGTATTCCCCGGCCCCGTGACGACCTTGCTGGAGCGCCTTGACCCAGACGCGCTGGAAGTCTCCGATCGACTGACGTTGCGATCGCTCGGCCCGTGGGGGCGCAGGCATCGCGTCGCCACCGTGATGATCTCGCACGAACGGCTTGATCGCCTGGTGGCACAAGTGCTTCCCGGCGGTCTGGCTCGCTTGGTTGCCGACGAGGCGAACCGCCGCACCGCAGCCAACTACGACGCCGTGGTGTGCACGACGGGCTTCGCGCGTGAGGAGTTCGACCGCATCCAGGCTCCCAACGTGGTCACGGTCCCGTTGGGAGTCGACCTCGAGCAGTTCCATCCCAGGCGCCGCTGCACGCAGGTACGCGGCCAATGGGCGGCGCCGGAGCAGACCCTACTGGTGCACTGCGGGCGGCTCTCGGTGGAGAAGCACGCGTACCGCAGCATTGATACCGTTGCTGCGCTTCGTGATTCGGGCGTCGACGCGCGCCTCGTCGTCGTTGGCGAAGGACCGATGCGGGCCAGGCTCGAACGACAGGCCGCAAGGCTTCCCGTCGACTTCACCGGGTTCGTCGGATGCCGAGACACCGTCGCGTCGATCCTTGCCTCGGCGGACGTGGCACTTGCGCCTGGACCGCACGAGACGTTCGGACTCGCCGCGCTGGAGGCCCTGGCATGCGGAACGCCTGCCGTCGTCTCGAACACGTCCGCACTGGCCGAGATCCTCACCGACGACAGCGGAGCAGCCGCCGACAACGACCCGAGGGCGATCGCACACGCGGTCACGTCGATCATCGGCAGGCCCGAACGTCGCCGCAGAGACGACGCCCGACGCCGTGCCGAACAGTTTCCTTGGCCGAGGTCGGCGGCGGGGATGCTGAGCGCGCTCGGCGCGGAATGATCGCGCGACGCGAACCCGACCGTTAAGTTGGCGAGATGGTTGGTCCGTCCGCCGGCCCCGAGGACACCGAACGCGCCAGGACACTCTGGTTCGCACTGCTGCTCACCGTTAGCAACGGGTTCATGGATGCCCACACCTTCGTCGTGCGCGGCGGAGTCTTCGCCAACGTCCAGACCGGCAATGTCATCTTCGCCGCGATCGACGCCGCGGAGGGCAGGTTGCACGCCACCCTTTCACACGTCTGGCCGATTCTGGCGTTCGTCGTGGGGATGCTACTGGCGTCCCACATCAAGTCCGGGCGTGCCGAACACGTCGTCAGGTACCCGCTGCGTTGGATGATGGCGGTCCAGGTCGTCGCGCTCATCGTGATCGGCTTCGTCCCACTTTCGGTGGCGCACAACTTCGTCACGGTCCCCATCGCCTTCATGGCGGCGATGCAGATAGGTCTCTTTCGCAACATCGGCGACCTCGCCTATCTACCGGTGGCGACGACCGGGAACCTGATGCGACTCATGGAATCGGGATACGCCGGGCTCGTCGAAAAGAAGCCTGGCGAGCTCAGATCGGCGGGCATCTACGGCACCGTCGTCATCGCCTTCGCCGGTGGCGCGGTGGTCGGCGCCTTCGCCAGCAACGCGTGGGGCGCGCACGCCGTGTGGGTGGCGGCGGGAATCCTTGCCGCCACACTCGTTCTGTTCGTCATCGACGAGCGTGTGCTGGGGCTCGACGAGAAATTGACTTGACGTGGCATGAATCGAACCGAACCGTCACCGACAGCGTGTCTACTGATGGCACGACGCAAACAACTGAACGGATGCACATGACCAAGAAGATCGGTTTAGTACTCGGAGCACTCCTTCTCATTGGCGCAATCGCCACTGGGTGCGGCAACTCGGACAAGACCACCGCGAGCTCGAGCAGTGGCAGTTCCGAAGTCGCCATGACCGGCGGGCCGCCCGCCACGTCGGGGCCGACGATCACCATCTCCGGAATGGCCTTCGGTGCGCCGCTGACGGTGTCGCCGGGCGCGACGATCACCATCGTCAACGAGGACACCGTTGAACACTCCGTGACCTCGGATCCCAAGGGGGCCTTCGACACTCACGTCGACGGTGGCGAGCAGAAGACCTTCACGGCGCCGGACAAGCCGGGGGAGTACCCGATCATCTGCGTATACCACCCCAGCATGCACGGCACGCTGATCGTCAAGTAACCGACGACCTTAGGCCACCAGCTGGCCGACGAGCAGTCGGGCTAGCCACCCCTCGAATCGGCTCTTCGACCAACCGCGGACCCGAACGAACCGGTCGTGGAGCACTGGATCCGTGGCGAGCCAGGCCACGTCGACCGCGTCGGCGCGTGACATCTCACTCGTTAGTGCATCCAGTTCGACGAGTCGTTTGACGATGGCTCGCGCGCCGAGCAGACGGCGATGCGCGGACTCGTCGAGCAGACGCCGTGCCTCGACATCGGCGTCGGCGGCGACCTCCAGAGCCGAGAACAATGCGGCCACCCGTACGTCGATCTCGGCGATGATGCGCGCCCACCCCGTGAGCAGCCCTGCGGGGTCGTCGGTGGCAAGCAGGGCGCTCATCGCCGGTCTGTCCACCACCGCGATGGGCCGATCGTCGCCCGCGACGGCCCAGTCCAGGGCCGTCCTGAGGAGCTCTACCTTGCCGCCGACCGAAGTGAACACGGTCTTACGACTGACGCCAGCCGCGTTGGCAACGGCGTCGATGGTCGTTGCGCCGTAACCGAGCTCGACGTACAGCCGCGCAGCTGCCGCGACGATGGCCCTGCGCGTCTGCGAGGCCTGCGCGGCACGCAGGTCCGATCGGTAGTCGCGCTTGACAGTTTCATTCATTCAAGACACTCTCGGTATATTCATTACACTTGACGCTACCTTAAATGGAGAACGATGAAAACCATCGTCGTCGGCGCGGGGCCGTCGGGACTCTTCACCGCCATCGCCATGGCTCGCCGCGGTCACGAGGTCGCTCTCGTCGACCGCGACCCTGGACCGCCCGCAGATGGTCGGTGGCGCCGCCGCGGCGTCATGCAGTTTCACCACGCGCACACCATGCGGGGGCCCGTCATCGACGCCTTGCGCATCGAGATGCCCGACGTTCTAGAACACCTGGTGGCCGCGGGGGCAGCGGTGGTCGATGGTCGGGACGGGCGCCCCGTGGCGCTCCTATGCCGCAGGTCCACCTTCGACGCGGTTCTATGGAGTCGCGCGACCGAGGAACCAGGCGTCACGCTACTCACGCGTGCCGTCGACGGGCTGATCGAGAACGGCGGACGCATCGACGGTGTGACGTGGCAAGGCGGCGGACTTGTTGGCGACGTCGTCGTCGACGCAACCGGAAGGGCTAGCAGATTCACCGGCGTGCACCGTCCGCGCGCCGAGGGCGGAGACTGCGGAGCGGTGTACGTTGACAGGCTCTACCAATTCCACGACGGCGGCCTCGGTCGCGGCCAGGCGCCCGCGAACTCGCCAATCGGCCTGTCGCTCAGCTTCTCTGGATACTTCGCGATCGCATTCCTTCACGACGCTCGAACCTTCTCGATCACGTTCGCGCATGACGGCAGCGACCGCAGATTGCGCAGCCTACGATTCGGTGAGGTGTTCGAGTCTGCCGTCTCCTCGATCCCGCAGCTTGCCGACTGGACCGATCCGCGACGAGCCCGCCCCATCGCACCGGTCCTGCCGGGCGGCAAGCTCTACAACGGCTACCGCGGCCAACTCGACGCCGCCGGCCGCCCGTTCACGCGCGGGTTGATATCGGTAGGCGACGCCGTCTGCACCACCACCCCGCTCGCAGGCCGTGGCATCGCGCTGGCGTTGGCGCAGTCGCGCGCCCTCGTCGGTGCACTACGGCAGCACGGCAATGACATCGACTCGGCAACGATCGCATTCGACCGATGGTGCACCGCCAACCTCAGACCGTGGTTCGACGATCACGTTCACAACGACGCAGATCGCTTGCGCCGCTGGTCCGGTGGGGACGTCGACACCAATCGACGCCTGCCGTCTGACCTGATCGTCGCCGCCGCGGCTGCCGACGAATCGCTGCGGGCCTTCGTCGAGCCCTACGCCCGCATGGACGCACTACCGGAAAGCCTCGACGCCGTCGAGCCGCGGGCCCGCGAGTTGTTCGCGTCGGGCTGGCGTCCAGCCGTGCCGGACGGACCAACCCGCGACGAGTTGGCCCAGTTGTGCGAAGCGCGGGTGGGCGGCGTCGCTTAGGTCGGCGTCCACGCCACCGGCAGCCGCTTGATGCCGTGAATGAACGCCGACTGCAACCGATCCGGTTCCTCGGTCGCAACGAGGTCGGGCGCTTGGCGACGCAACTCCTCGAACGCCACGGTGATCTCGCGGCGGGCAAGGTTGGCTCCCAGGCAGAAGTGGGCGCCACCGCCGCCGAAACCGACGTGCGGGTTGGGGTGCCGTCGCACGTCGAACTTCCAGGGATCGGCGAACTTCGTCTCGTCGCGGTTGGCCGACCCGTACCACAAGGTGACCTTGTCGCCCGCTCGCAGCTGCGCGCCACCCAACTCGGTGTCGACGTTCGCGGTCCTGCGCATGTAGGCGACGGGCGACGCCCACCGGACGACCTCCTCGACGGCCGTCGGCGCCACCTCGTCGTAGTTGTCCCACCAGTCGGCGCGCTGCTCGGGGTAGCGGCTCAGCGCGAGGACGCCGTGACTTATCGCGTTGCGCGTGGTCTCGTTGCCCGCAACCACCAACAGGATGAAGAACGACGCGACCTCGGCCGACGTCAGCCTCTCGCCGTCGAGTTCGGCCTGCACCAGGCTGGTGGTCAGGTCCTCACCGGGAGCGGTGCGGCGGTCGTCGGCCATCGCGGCGGCGTATGCGCCGATGTCCATGGCGACCTGAACGAAGTGTTCGTAGTCGAGCGTGATCTCCGGGTCGCCGAACCCGAGGATCACGTTGGTCCAGTGGAAGACCTTCTGATGGTCGTCCTCTGGAATGCCCATCATGTCGCAGATGATCTGCAGCGGAAGGGGGCCCGCGAACTGGGTGACCAGCTCTGCGTTGCCGTCGGGGTTGTCGGCCACCATCGCGGCGACCAACCGCCGCGCACGGTCACGGACGGAATCCTCGATGCGCGCTAGCACGCGTGGAGTAAACGCGCTTCGAACGATGTTGCGCAGCCTGGTGTGACGAGGGTCGTCCATCGCGATCATCGAGCCGAAGTATTCGGCGAGCTCGGGAGTCGAGTCGCCGATCGTGATGCCGTGGGCCGAACTGAAGATCTCGGGGTGACGGCTCGCGTGGAACACGTCGTCGTAGCGGGTGACCGCCCAATGGCCAGGGCCTGGTTCGATGCCCTCCGCCGCGAACTCCTCGTGTCGCGACATCGGGGCCTCTCGACGGAGAGTCGCGAACGCCCCATCGCGGATGTCGTCCTCGAGCGCCCAGAAGTCCCATCCCCCGAGGTTGACATCGGACAGTGCCACCTCGGGCGGCGCCATCCCATTGACCCGTGTCACGATTCCCACGTCAAATCACCTCACCGTTGCGAAACCCACCCCCCTCGTCGCCGAGGGTAATCTCACGGCTGCGCTTCGTGCCCCGATCGGCCCTCGGTGCGTCTGCCTTCCTTCATCTTCGCCTCGTAGACGTGGCGCACACCCGATTGCAATTCGTCGCGCACGCGACGCTCGTGGTCGCGGAATCGCGCCCAATAGCCGTCATCGAACTCTTCGACGACCTGAAACGTCCACCGGCCATGAAGAACGTTGCGCCCGACCATGTCCGTCTCCAACCTCTCGGCCGTTGCGGGATGACCGGCCGCTCGCAACTGCGCGCACGCTTCCCCAAGGGTCAGGTCGGCGTGACCCATCAGTTGATGGAACGAGTAGAGGTGACCGCGGGCGCGCTCGACGAATTCGAGCGCCTCCGAAACCTTGCCGACGGCGGCAATCGTGTCGGCGTCGATGCCCGCGGGAATCCGCTCCACGAGACCGTCGGCATCGTCATCGCGCGTCACCAAAGGTTTCTACCCTGCGAGCCAGGCCTTCAACCACCGCACGTTTCCTCCGATGGCCTGCGCGCGCAAGACGAAGCGTGGTACCACCGAAACGTGCGCAACCCACATGCAGGGCAACCGTTTACGACATCGGACGAGGAGATCGCCGAGGCGCTGCTCGACGTCAGCATTCCCACGTTGATGCTCTGGTTGGTCCACATGTCGGGCGATCCCGCATACGTCAGGGACGCGTTGAGGCCCGCCGCTGTTCCTCAACGAGGTGCAGGGCTACATGTCCGAGGAGGACAAGGCCGCCGCGCGAACGATCGCCCTCGCGGTCATCGCCGACTACCGCGACCGTGGTTGTGCCGAACCCGAACCCGTCGGCCCGGAGCTACTGAAGGAGATGATGCAGTGGCTCGTCTGTGAGCCGGTGCCATGGTGTTCGAACGTTTCCTCGATTTCCTCGCGTGACCACCGGTCCGCCAATGAATTGATGACCGCAGCTCCTTCGTAATCCGTTACGTGAGTTCCCAACTCATGTTCTTGGCGAATACCCGCGCGTCCTCGGAGATCGTCCCCAATTCATGGCAGCGCTGGATGTACCCCTGAATCATCATCAGGAAGTTCATCGGGTTGTACGCATCCTCTTCGTAGCTCCACTCGTTGTCGCCTGCGTAGTGCAGGACCGTGATCACCTCCGCGCCGAAGACGCTGCCGTCGCCGGGGTCCTTCATGGTGTTCACGTTCTTGAAGATGACCCAGCCCTTCTCGACGTCGATCGAGTACCAGGGCACCGGGTATACGGGCATCTCACTGCCGGGAAAGATGTTCATCTGGTTCACGATCCAGTCGCGGATCGCGTCGCGGCCGGTCATGTCGCCCAAGGCGTGTTCGTGATAGGTGGCGTCCTCGGTGAAGACGTTGGCGTAGCTGGCCCAGTCCCACGTCGTGCCGACCTCGACGACTCGCTCCTGGTACCTCGCCCAGGCATCCTCTAGCTCCTCGCGCGACCACTTGCCCATCGTCAGACTCCCTTGGCTCGGACCGAACTAGAACTTGTTCTACCAAGCGCACGGGCGTTGCGGAGCCAATTCGGGCTGGCGAGCGACTCCTCCGCTCAGCCCTCGACCACGGCCTTGATCCGCTCCAGCGTCTTGCGCATGTCCCGGATGTTGCGCCGCCTGCGCAGTTGTCCGCCGAAGAGACCGAACAGAGTGGTGAACGCCCCCTCGTTCATGTGGAACGACTCGGTGACGTCGGTCCCATCATCGGTAGGGCTGAAGAGGTAGTGCCAGTTGTTCACCGGGCGATCGCCAACGAGCACTTCGAAACCGAACTCGCGGCCCGGTTCACACGCCGTCACGCGACATGTCGTCCAGTACACCGGCCCGATCTCGTTGCGCTTCACGTGGCCGCGGAACGTCGCCCCCAACGAGGCTTCCGTAGCCCCGCCGAGCCACTCGGCCTCGATGACCTCTGGCGAGAACTTGCCGGTGTTTCGGACGTCGGCGACGAGCTCCCAGACCTTCTCGGCAGGCGCGTTCATCGAGACGGTTACCGATGCTTCCATGTGCTCAACCCATCCTGTTCGTTCGGTGGGCACTCATTCAACGCGGTCGCGACGGCGAGGTCGATACCGCCGGTGACGGCGCGAGCGTCATTGCCGTTTACTGTCCATATGACCGACTGGAGCGGACGAGACTACGCGGAGGTCAGCTCGCTACAGCGCGCGATGATCACAGACGCCATGGCGGGACTCGCCTTCGACCGTGACGAGTGGGTGCTGGACATCGGTTGCGGCGACGGATTTCTCACCCGCGCCATCGCCGACATGGTCCCCGGTGGGTTCGCGGTCGGCGCGGACGCGTCGAAACGAATGATCGCCACGGCGAGCACCGCTGCGGTGGCAGGGACTTCCGGTCCGCGTTTCGTCGTGGCCGACGCTCGGCGGTTGCCGTTCTCGGAGTCGTTCGATGCGGTCGTATCGTTCAACGCACTGCACTGGGTTCCGCAGCAGGAGGACGCGCTGGCCCAGATCGCGACGACCCTGAGGCCCGGCGGACGGGCCACCGTACAGATGGTGTGCGCGGGCCCACGGGCCAGCGTGGAGTCGGTCATGATGGACACGTGCGAAAACTCTTTGTGGGCAAGGTATTTCACGGACTTCAGTACACCGTTCGTCCACGTCGATCCCGACCGGTACGGCGAGCTGGCGACCTCTGCGGGACTGACGCTGGACAGTCTCGTCGTCACCGACCGTGAGTGGGACTTCGGCTCGCGAGAAGCGTTCGAGCGCTGGTGCGGAGTTGGTTCGACGGCATGGACCGACCGGTTGCCCGAGTGCGACCGCGACCCGTTCGTCACGGCAGCGGTCGACGCCTACGAGCAGATCGCAGGCAGGCCTGGCCTATTCCGGTTCACCCAGATGCGGGCCGAGTTGCTCCGATTGGAGGCTCGATGATGAAGGTGCGCTTCGGAATTGGCCTCGGCGCTGACAGCGCACCCGCGGAGCTCGCAGGCATCGTCGACCGCATGGAGGAGCTGGGCATAGATTCCCTGTGGTTCTCCGAATTGGTGTACTCGAAGGCCGTCGATCCGTTCGTCGGCATGGCATACGCACTGGCTCGGACTCGCGAGCTCAAGGTGGGGACCTCGGTCGTCGTGCTGCCGGGCGGACGCCACCCCGTCCTCGTCGCCAAGCAACTCGCATCGCTGGCGGCGCTCGCCCCCCGTCGGGTGCTTCCGGTGTTCGGCCTTCGGTCGGCAATACCCGCGGAGCGCGAGATCTTCACGGTGCCCGATGGCCAACGCGCCGCCGTATTCGACGAGTCTCTGCGACTGTTGCGATCCAGCCTCCAATCGGATTCGGCGTTCTCCGGTGACTTCTTCACGGTGAGCACCACCGGCGTGGCACCGCATCCCGAACGTCCGCTCGACATCTGGCTCGGGGGGTCGGCGCCCGCGGCCTTCAAGCGCATCGGCCGGCTCGCCGACGGATGGCTGGGCAGTTTCCTCACCCCGAGCGAAGCGCGACGCGGCCGCGAGGCGATCGAGGCGGCCGCCGCCGAAGCAGGCCGCGTCATCGAGCCCGATCACTACGGCATCAACCTTGCGGTCAGCGACGACGGCCTTCCCGCCGACCTTCTCGAAGCGGTGCACCGTCGGCGGCCCGACGTCGATCCCGCCCTCCTGGTCTCCGACGGTTGGGATCAGCTGCACCGCAGGCTCGACGAGTACCTGGCGGCAGGGTTGACCAAGTTCGTCATCCGCCCGATCGGCCCCGGCGGAGACGACGGCATGGCCCAGTTCACCGCCCGGTTCGCCGCCGAACTGCTGCCGCGTGAGAACTGACGACCGTCGCGTCAGTCGCCCATCATGCGAGGGAGTGCCTTGGTCATGCGGTCACGGACGAACTCTGGGCTGATCGCCTTCAACCGATCGATCCACCGGATGCCATGCGGCACATACCAGTGCAGACGCTTCTGATCGTGGTAGGCGGCCCAAGCGGCATCGGCCACACTGCTTGCGGGCATCAACCGGAACAGACCCTTCGTTGGTGCCGACGCGGCGACCTCTTCTCTCGACCTAGGCGAGGCGCGATGGGAATGGTTGGGCGTGTTGACGAGGATCGCGGTGTCGATGAGCCCCGGCAGAACGTCGGCCACCCGAACACCGTGGCGCTGCCATTCGACGCTCAGCGCCTCGGTCAGCCCCTTCACGGCGTGTTTGGTCGCCGAGTAGACCGCGAGCTGAGGCATGCCGTAGGTCGCCGAGGCCGACGAGGTCGAGAACATCAGGCTGCCTGGGGTCTTCCTGAGGTGGGGCAGCGCGACATACGCCCCGGTGAGGACCGCCTTGAAGTTGACCTCGACGACGGCCATCGCGGCTTCGTACGGCACGTCCTCGAACCAGCCGGACTGGCCGATCCCCGCGTTGTTCCACATCAGGTCTAGCCCGTCGCCGGGATTGCCAGCGCAGAAGTCGGAAACAGCGGCCTCCAACGCAGCCCCATCGGTCACGTCGACCTGACGTGTCCACACACGATCCGTGCCGAGGGCCTCGGACAGCGACGCCAGCCCCTCGCTGTTGCGGTCGACCGCTGCTACCCGCCAGCCCCGCCCATGGAACAGCTCTGCTCCTGCGCGGCCCATCCCGCTGCCCGCACCCGTGATGAAGATCGACTTGGTCGGTTCCGGCACCTGAGCCCCCGTGATTGATTTCAGCGTGAATCGAAGTCATGACCAGTGTCTGCGATTCTTCTCGCCGCCAGAAGGGGTTCCCCAATGAATCGAAACGCCGCCAAGCAGGTCGTCGTCGCGGGCCACTTGATGGTCGACCCAGCGGATCGAACTGCATACCTCGAAGACTGCCGGTCAGTGGTGCAAGAAGCCCGCCAGGCCGAGGGATGCCTCGACTTCGCGATATCCGCCGACCTCGTCGACCCGGGTCGGATCAACATCCTGGAGCGATGGGAGTCGCAGAAAGCCGTCGAATCGTTCCGTGGAAATGGGCCCAGTGAGGGGCAGAGTGCGGCGATCGTCTCGGCCTCCGTGTCCGAATACGACGTCGCCCCGCCGCGTTCCATTTTTGACTCAACCGTCAACGACACGCCGGCAACAGCAAACACTCGTCAGGGGATTCACAGCTAGTTCGGTGGCGCTCGCAACCGCACAGCTCGCGCGGCCCGTGACCGGGGTTACGTCTTCATGACGACGCCTCAGGAGACCTCCGATCGGTTGGCTGATAACTGACTCATCGCGGTAGTGTGCGTAAACTGCCCAGAGGCACGGGGGAGGCTCTGCCAGCAGCGCAAAGCTTCAGACGACACTCAACACCGACTCAAAAGGCCGTCACTTGCCAAACCAAATCAGCGACACACAGGACCTGACGCCCCGCTTCGAGAACGTGCAGGCGCACTACGACCTCTCGGACGACTTCTTCCGGCTGTTCCTCGACCCGACCCAGACGTACAGCTGTGCATACTTCGAGCGCGACGACATGACGCTTGAAGAGGCGCAGATAGCGAAGATCGACCTGTCGCTGGGCAAGCTCGGACTGGAGCCCGGCATGACGCTGCTCGACATCGGCTGTGGATGGGGTGCGACGCTGAAGCGCGCGATGGAGAAGTACGACGTGAACGTCGTCGGCCTGACGCTCAGCAAGAACCAGCAAGCACACGTCAAGCAGTTGCTTGCGCAAACGGACAGCCCGCGGAGCAGCGAGGTGTTGCTAGAGGGATGGGAGCAGTACGGCGACCAGGTCGACAGAATCGTGTCCATCGGCGCGTTCGAACACTTCGGCAAGGACCGCTACGACGACTTCTTCAAGATGGCCTATGCCGCACTGCCGAGCGACGGCGTGATGCTGCTGCACACGATCATCAAGCCCAGCGACGAGCAGTTCGCCGAGCGCGGCCTACCGCTCACGATGACGAAGCTGAAGTTCTTCAAGTTCATCATGGACGAGATCTTCCCCGGCGGCATGCTGCCGTTCGCCTCCACCGTCGAGGAACACGCGACGAAGGTCGGATTCGAGCTCACCAAAACGCAGCCATTGAGAATGCACTACGCGCGCACCCTGGAGATCTGGGCGGCGGCGCTGGAGTCGCGCAAGGACGAGGCGATCGCGATCCAGTCCCAAGAGGTCTATGACCGCTACATGCGGTACCTGACCGGTTGCGCCGAGCTCTTCACCGAGGGCTACACCGACATCTGCCAGTTCACGCTCCGCAAGTCCTGACCACCCTGCGGATCTAACCTCGCGGCGGTGGTCGCCGCCCTGGCGGCCCCATCTCGGCTCCGGCCGCATCGCGACGGCGGGCCGCCATGCCTGCCAACGCCTCGAACACGACGCGGTGCGCGGCGTTCACCGTGAGCTCGGCATGGTCATAGGCAGGCGCGACTTCGACCACGTCGACGCCTGCGACGTCATGCTCGTAGCAGAGTTGCCGGACCATCCGCAGCAGGTCCGCGCTGGTGATGCCGCCGGGCTCCGGCGTCCCAGTGCCCGGCGCATGGGCAGGGTCGAGCACGTCGATGTCGACCGAGACGTAGAGCTTGTTCGCCTTGGCGAGCGCCTCGCCGACGGCGTCGGCCATCACCGCCTTGAAGCCGCGCTCCCATATCTCCTGCATGGTGTGCCACACCATGCCTTGTTCCTGCATCCACTCGAAGGTGTCCCGCGGCGGCCAATACCCGCGAAGACCCACCTGGACGAAGTGCGTACCAGGGACGGCGCCCGACTCGATGAGACGTCGCATCGGGGTGCCGTGGCTGGCCAGGTTGCCGTCGATGATGTCCGCGGTGTCGGCGTGCGCGTCGAAGTGCACGATGCCGACGTTGCCATAGCCATGGTGGTCGGCGACCGCCGTCGCTGCAGGCCAGGTGATGGAGTGATCACCACCGAGTACGACGGGGACTATGCCGCGTGAGGCCACCATGTTGACGCGTTCGCGAATGTTGTTGTGCGACACCTCGGTAAGCCCGTGCGGACAGAACGCGTCCCCGAAGTCGACGACTTCCAGCCAATCGAAGATCTCCAGGCCGAGATCCATGTGGTAGGTGCCGGGCTCGTAGGCAGTGGCCCTGATCGCGCGCGGACCGAACCGCGCGCCGGGGCGGTTGGTCGTCGCGACGTCGAACGGCGCACCCACGATGGCGACGTCCGGACGCCAAGAGTCGAGTTGTTCGACCTCGGTCAGAAAGGGTCGGTGGCCGAACGTCGCGAGGCCCGAGTACGGCAGGTCGAGTTGCTCGGCCATGCCAGGTGGAAGTTCGCGATGCGGCCCGTCGTCACCGTGGTCATGGCTCATGGAGTGACAGTACCTTTTTCGACATCGACATCGACATCGATCGCGTTCTGGCCTTGACCCGCAACAGAAGTCAACGCTTCCCGCAACGCGGTTGGTATTTCGCGCTTCGTCCAATCCTGCGTCGACACCATGACGTAGACGTTGCGTCCGCGTACCGCCGTGACCTCGGCTTCGCCGGCGCCGCGGCGAAGAACGTCGAAGCGCATGGCGAAGCTCGTCGTCCCCATCGAGTCGCACCGCGCTTGCACCAAGACCGAGTCACGCCACCGCACGGGCGCGAGATAGTCGAGTTCGGCGTGTACGACTTGCACGTCGAGGCCCCACGCGTTGAACTCCGTGAACGGCAGCCCCAAGTGGTCGAAGAACGCGGTCGAGGCCTCGTCGAACCAGGTGAGGTAGTGGCCGTTGAACACCACGCCCTGCTGGTCGACTTCGGCGTACCTGGGCACGATCGGCAACGAGAACGGTTCGGTCACACAGCACACTTTAAGATCCATTCGGTGAGCACCCTCGAGCCCGACTCGTCGCGCTCCCGGCAGCGACCGGACGAGACCAGCGAGCGGCGGTTGGCCGGGTGGCAGCGCGCGACGCGGTGGGTGTTGTGGCTCGCGTTCCTCGGCGCGGCGGTCCGCAACTCCCAGAGTGTGCGGTTCTCGGGCCTCGAGTGGCTCCTGCTGGTGGCCGCGTCGGCGTTCAGCATCTGGTGCATGGCCAAGCCCCTCGGCGGTCCGAAGGTCACGCTGACCAAACCCGCCCATCTGCTCGGCACCTTCTCGTCGCGGACCAGCTGGGGCTTGCTACTGCTCGGCGCGATCCTCACCATCGGTGGGGTTGCGGGCGCCGGTGCCGCGATTTACGACGTCGCCACCGGCCGCGCCACCGTCGTCGACGTGCTGCACGACATCGCCATCTTCGTCGAGGGATGGATCGCCGAACTCTTCGTCGGCATCAGCTACGACGCCGAGCTGGAGAATACTCACGCCTACGCGCTTTTCCTGTTGCTAATCCCGGGGCTGATCATGTTGTGGCTCAACCTGATTCCGCTGCTAAACCGCGGCAGCGCATACCGCGTCGAGGACGACGGTTCGGTGACGGTGAGGCTTGGAGACACTTGGGTGCCACTGCTCGAGTACCAGTACGCGTCGGTGTCGGCCGACGGACGGACGGTTCGATTCACTCCGCCCGCCGGCGGGCCGCCCGCCATCGTCCTACCGCAGGCGCGAGTGTTCTGCCAGGAGAACGGCGCCAGGCTGAAGAGCGCCCTGAGCGCCGAGTTCTTCACCGGGCTGCTGACGCGGCGCGGATTCGACGTCGATTCGACGACGGGCAGCAGCAGTCTCTTGGCGCGCAGGAAATGACGTGAACCTGATCACCGTCGACGACGTTCGCGCTGCGGCAGAACGCATTCGGGGATTCGTCGTGCGCACCCCCTTGGTTCCCGCGCCGTGGGCGGATCCGCTTCGCCCGCTGTGGATCAAGCCGGAGAACCTGCAGCCGATCGGCGCGTTCAAGGTGCGCGGGGCGTTCAACGCCATCGCGCGTCTCGACGACGCCGCACGAGCCAGAGGCGTCGTGGCGTACTCGAGCGGCAACCATGCACAGGCCGTGGCCTACGCGGCGGCGCGGTTCGGGATCAACGCCTCGATCGTCATGCCCGAGGAGACCCCGGCCGTAAAGGTCGACGCCACTCGCGGATACGGCGCGGAGGTGGTGTTGTGCGCGGCGGGTCAACGCGAGAGGGTTGCCGACGAGGTGCTCGCCAGGACCGGTGGCGTCCTGATCCCGCCGTTCGACCACGTCGACGTCATCGCGGGGCAGGGCACCATCGGCCTAGAGATCGCCGAGGACCTGCCCGACGTGCGGACCGTATTGATACCGGTGAGCGGCGGCGGATTGGCCTCGGGAGTCGGCACCGCGATCAAGGCGCTGTGCCCGGCAGCAACGGTCATCGGCGTCGAACCAGAACTCGCCGCCGACACCGCGGCGGGGCTACGCGCACGCCACCGCGTCGAGTGGTCCATCGAGGATCGCAACCGAACCATCGCGGACGGCTTGCGGTCACAGCCGTCCGAGTTGACCTTCGCGCATCTACAGCACGTGCTTGACGATCTGATTACCGTGTCCGAGAACGAGATTCGCGAAGCTGTCCGCGAGCTTGCCGTCCGCTCCCACCTCGTCAGCGAGCCGAGCGGTGCGGTCGCGCTCGCTGCCTACCGTCGCGCGCCGACGCCAGAGGGACCGACGGTGATCGTGCTCTCGGGAGGCAACCTCGAACTGACGCTGCTACGCGACCTGCTGAATTGATGCGCGGCGCGAGTACACCGCACCCATACTTCGATTCGACGACCGGGGGGAGTCGAAATGTCGTGTGATCCGTTCGAAATGGCATTGGTCCACAGCGGTTTCCGCAGAGAATTGCACAACGCCACGGGCCTCGTCCGAGGTGTCAATCCAGGCGACCGCAAGCGCGCCGAAGTGGTCGCGGACCACATCGACTTCGTGATGACGGCGATCCACTTCCATCACACGGCCGAGGACTTGGTCGTCTAGCCGAAGTTGGCCGCCAAGGGGCAGGACCGAGCCGAACGGGTCGGCCGAATGGAAGACTCACACCGCGCGATCGACGTTGCGTGTCAGCGGGTTCGGGAGACCGCGATCGGGTGGGACGAACGGCCGACTGCTCGCTTGCTGAAGAATTGGTGCCCCTCGTCGAAGGTCTCGCGGAACTTGTTGATGCGCACTTCGACGACGAGGAGGACACCGTCGTTCCCCTCATTGCCGCGTCGTTGAGTCCCAAGGAGTGGCGCAGGTTCCTTGCGCACGGGTCGGCGTTCGTGCGGGCCCATCCGCGACGAGGACTCGCCCTCGGCGGCATGGTGCTCGATGGGCAACCCGCCGACCTCAGGAAGCGCTTTCTCGGCAATGTGCCGATGCCCTTGCGGACGATCTTCAACATGGTTGGCGATCGCGTCTACGAGGGCTATCGCCACCAGGTCTACGGATCGACGGGCCAGAAGATCTGACCTGAGAATCGCCCGGGCCCGAGGGTCCATCGAGCCGGGGTTTCACCGCCCCGTCGGGCCGGTTGGTCGCCCGCCGGGTAAGGTCGGCCGCAAAGTCCGAAGGGTGTGAATGTGGACGCGGTGCTCGGTTTGTCGATGACGCCGACCTCGGTCGGGATGGTCCTCGTCAACGGTGGCGACGCCGACGACGCAGATGACAATGGCATCCAGCTTCCCAACGACGCGATTCACACCTCGGCCCAGGCCACCGCGGCGGTACTGAAGACCGAGGCGATGGCCGCGGACCGCGGCGTACGCCTGCATTCAATCGGCGTGACGTGGAGCGAAGATGCCGATGCAGAGGCATCGCAGCTGATCAAATCGCTCTCCGAGTCCGGTTTCGACAACGTGGTCGCCATCCGCTTGCCCGAGGCGACCGAGGCGCTGGCACGCGGTATCGCCGACGTGATCGGCTACGACACCACTGCCGTGTGCGTGATCGAACCGGACGTCGTGATCACGCTGATCGTGCACACCCGCGACGGCGCGGTCCAGACCGCGCTCAATCATTCGATCCACTCAGACGACAACCTGATCAGCTGGCTCAGCACCGTCTTCACCAAGGCCGATTGGCAGCCGGAGGCGCTCGTCGTGGTGGGATCGGCGGGCGGGTTCGCGTCAATCCTGCCGCTGCTGGAGAGTGCACTCTCGGTGCCGGCGTTCGCTCCCGAGGACAGTCAGTTGGCTCTGGCCAGGGGTGCAGCCCTGGCATCCGCCCATAACATCGAATTTCCGCTCATCGACCTCGACGAGCGTTCGGAGCACGACGACCGCCCGCAACCGCGCGAGCGCCGTCTGGCACACGCGGGCCCGTTGGCGGCTCTGATCGTCGCCGCCGTGACGTTCGTCGTATCGGCGTCCATCGCCATCACCATGCAACTCTCGCCGACCAGGAACCCCGGATCCGTGGATCCGGCATCCGCCACCGTGTCGGACCAACAGGCGGCGAAGCAGCCACCAGCACCCACGACCGTTCCGCCGGTGCACTCGGTCGTGCAGGTGATGCCTCCACCCGAAGCTCCCCCGGTAGAGGCAGTGGCTCCGCCGTCGGAGGCACCCGTCGAGCAGGCGCCGATCGAGACCCAGGTCGTCGAGGAGGCCCCCGTGGTTGCTCCGCAAGCGCCGGTCATCTCAACCGAAACGGATCCGGCCGCGATTCCGCCGAATCCGGACGCGATCGCGCCGTTGGCTCCGCCTCCGCCGCCACCCCCGGCCCCCGAGACCAAGCCACCGCTGCACTCGCGGATCATGGACAAGATTCGCGGGCTCGGCCACTAGCCCGGTGCTGCGCCCCGCCGACGGCGGTGGCACGAACCCACGTTCAGAGGTAACTCGCGTGGAGCAAACTACGATGTAGTTACCGACCCGACAGCAGAGGATGACACAGTTGCGTAGAGCCATGCGGTTTGTACTGGTAGTAATCGGAATCGCGGCGTTGTTGGTGACGGGGTCGGTCAACACCGGCATGGCAGCTGTTCCAGCGTCGGTGCAGGTCGCGGCAGTCTCGCCCGCGCCCGGCGACGTCGTCGGGGTTGCCGCACCGGTCACCATCACCTTCACGAAGCCGATCGTCGACAGGGCCGCCGTCGAGCGGTCCATTGAGTTCACGTCGCCGAAGACCCCTTCGGGCGCCTTCGCCTGGCTCAATGACGGTGTGCTGCAGTGGACGCCGTCGGGTTACTGGCCTGCCCACTCGACCATCGAAGTCAGCGTCGCAGGTTTCAAGACCACCTTCGGCGTCGGAGCCGAAGTGTTGGGCGTCGCCGACCTCGACGCCCACACCTTCACCGTCAGCATCGACGGTGTGGTTGCCCGCGAGATGCCCGCCTCGATGGGTAAGCCGAAGCACCCCACGCCAATTGGCTCGTTCACGGCCCTCGAGAAGCAATCGCCCGTGATCATGGACTCCCGCACCATAGGCATTCCGCTCAGCGACCCAGAAGGCTACAAGCTCACGGTCTACAACGCCGTTCGTGTCACGTGGGGTGGCGTGTACGTCCACGCGGCTCCATGGTCGGTGGCATCGCAGGGAAAGGCCAACGTCAGTCACGGCTGCATCAACCTCAGTCCCGACAACGCCGCCTGGTACTACAACACGGTCAACATCGGCGATCCGATCATCGTCCAGGCGTAGCGCTGGGCCGAGCGAAGCGAGGGGAAGTATCTCCGTGCAGGTTCTTCGCCGTCGGTGACGTGTCGACCGAGCCGTAGTCCGGGTAGGTACCGAGCACCCGATCGGCCGTCCCCGCCGTCGTGACCGTGAACCAGTAGTGCTCGTTCTTGAAGTGGTGCTGCCGATGGTTCTTCCAAATGGCGCGATATAGGCGGGTTTTCGGCTTGTAATCGCTGTGGATCAGATAGTGGCACCACTCGTAGACGATTCCGAGCATGCCGAGGTAAACCAGAAAGCTCAGGCCAAGTCCCGTGCGAGGAAACGCGAAGAAGGCGATGGCCGTCGACACGGGGATCACCCACAGCAACGCCCGCCACGGGATGAAGATCAAGGCCACCCGACGCGGATCGACATGATGTTCGCGGTGTTTGCGCGCCAGAAGTGGGTCGATCGTCATCGATCCCAGATGCCTTGGCCGCCAGTGTAATACGAACACGTGGACCATCCACTCCACGAACGGGAATGCCGCGAGCATGAACACAGGAAGCACGGCGTCGGTGAGCCGCCAATCGTCGAAGGCGATCTTGGCGATGAGCGCGCCGACCATTGTCGCCGCGATCATCCATGGCGATGGGTGCCGCCAGAACTCGCGACCGGCGTCGGGCAACGTGAAACCGCGGCGCTCTGCGCGGGCGGCGGTCATCGTCATCAGTGCTCCTCCATGCTGTCTATTGCGGCGAAGAACGCCAGGGTGGCGGGTTCGAGTAGTGCAAGTGCGGCGTTCTTGGCCGCAACGGAGTCGCCGGCGCGGATGGCGGCGGCGATGTCTCGATAGGCGGCGGGCTTGCCCACCTCGTCCGCCATGAGCGCAGCGAGCGCAGGGAGCGCGGGCTCGTAGGTTGCGCGAAGGGTGTTGTACATCAACCGAAATGCGATCGAATCGGCACCGTCTACGACGTGGTCCCAGAACTTCATGGCGTGGCGTTGGCGTTCGACGGCATCGTCCTCGGCCGCGAGCCCGGCGATCGACGCGTCGAGGAGGTCGGCGACGTCATCGTTCGACCGTTCGGCAGCGAGCTCTGCGACCTTCGGTCCGTTGTGAAGGCGCGTTTCGAGGATGCTGCGGACAACCGCGAGGTCGACCTCGCCTGCGCGGATCAGAAGGCGGGGGAGAAGGTCGAGCCCCGCGTGCCGTCGGAAGTCGCGGACGGTCGTCGCGTCGCCCTGACGCACCTCGACCAGGCCCGCCTCCGTGAGTCGCTTGATGGCCTCGCGGACCGCAGGGCGCGACACCCCAAGCACCTCGGCGAGACGCCGTTCACTGGGCAGCGACTCGCCCGGCTGCATGTCGCCGCTGAGTACCTCGGTGACGATCTGTTCGAAGACGTCCTCGGGTACCGAGCGACGGTTGACCGGTTGCAGCGCCATGACATCACCATGGCAGGCGGATGGTCAGAGGTCAAGTGGTCTTACCACTGCGCTATTGAGCGCGTCGGAGGTCGTGGTCACCGAACCACGATGACTGGTGGCGCGGCGGCCGCAAAGGTTTGTCGCCCCGCAGACCAAAACCCTTGCGGGCCTCGCGTTCAGCGCAGGGCTGCTGCCGTCGCCTCGTCGGCAGGTAGGAAGGCCTCGATGCTGAGTTCGGCAGCGGTGAGGTCCAACGCGGTCCCGAAGGTCGTCACGGTGCTCAGAAACGTGAGAACGTTACCGTCGGGCCCTCGACCTCCAACGGTACGACGACGCCTCCGAGGTCGGTCCCGTCGTCGAAACCTCCTGGGTAGGAATCGATTTCGGTGAGAAGCGCGCCCAACTCCTTCGAACCGCTGACGGCGACCTCCCTGCGCAGTCGACCGATGACGTGATGCCGCCACTGCCCGAGATTTCGGATTCGCGGCGCCAAGCCGTCGGGGTGCAACGACATGCGTAGCGCGTTGGGTGGATCGAGGAGGTGTGCACCGATTCCCTGCATGAGAAGGCCTGCGCCTGCGTTGGCGGCGACCACGTTCCAGCCTCGGTCGACCGCAAGACAGGGATACGGTTCGTAAGCCGTGAGCACCTTCTCGACGCCGTCGCGGACGGGAGCCATGTCGGAGTCGGCGAGCGATCGCTCGCCGTACACCGGCGCGAGACCGGCTGCCATCAGCAAATGGTTCTGCTCGCGGAGCGGAACGTCCAGTGCGTCGGCGAGCCGCAGCACCATCGCCCGGCTGGGCACCGACCGCCCCGTCTCGATGAAACTGACGTGCCGAGAAGAGACGTCGGCCTCGATCGCCAGCTCCAGCTGACTGATCCGACGGCGTTGCCGCCACTGTTTCATCAACGATCCAAACGGCGGATGAGCCGTGCCAGCGCTGGTCATCCGCCCAGTGTGGCGCGAGCACGCTCGCTGATCCACTACCTCTGGGGTAATTGCTCCGCTTACCTGGGCGGCGCAACCTGGAACCATGAAAACCGACGACGGTGCAACCGCCCCCATCCCGAGATGGCTGCGATTCGTGTTGGCCTCGGATCGCACGAGTTCGGCCTGGTACGTCGGCATGGGGTTCTTCTTTGCGCCGCTATTCGTGCTTGCGTCACCCTCACCGTCGCTGACCACGGCGTTGTGGATCGTCATCGGCCTGGCGGGCCTCTGGCTCGGGCTCTTGGGCATCGCGATGGCGGCAGGCTTGGCGGTCGTGTTGCGCTCCGGGGCGGAGATCCCTGAAGACTATTGGCGCTCGATCATCGACCTACCGCGAAGCTGACGCCCCTGTGTAGTCGACTTGCCAATGCTTGATGCCGTTAAGCCAACCCGACCGGAGTCGCTCGGGCTTGGCCAACGAGGTGATGTCGGGCATCGCGTCAGCGATCGCGTTGAACATCAGGTCGATGGTCATCCTGGCCAGGTTGGTACCGATGCAGTAGTGGGCCCCAGTGCCGCCGAACCCGACGTGCGGGTTCGGATCTCGCAGGATGTTGAACGTGAAGGGATCGTCGAAGACGTCCTCGTCGAAGTTGGCGGAACGGTACATCATGACCACCCGCTGGCCCTTCTTGATCTGCACGCCCGACAGTTCGGCGTCCTTCAACGCGGTCCGCTGGAACGAGGTGACGGGGGTGGCCCAGCGAACGATCTCGTCGGCCGTGGTGCCCGGCCGCTCACGTTTGAAGAGTTCCCACTGGTCGGGGTAGTCGGTGAAGGCCATCATCCCCTGCGTGATCGAGTTGCGCGTCGTCTCGTTGCCCGCCACGGCCAGCAGAATGACGAAGAAGCCAAACTCGTCATCGGTGAGCTTGTGGCCCTCGACGTCTGCCTGGACCAGCTTCGTGACGAGGTCGTCTCCCGGGTTCTTGCTGCGCTCAGCGGCCATCTGCATCCCGTACATGATCAGCTCGATCGAGGCCGCTGTCGGATCGTTCCTGCCGTACTCCGGATCCTGATCACCGACCAATTGGTTGGACCAGTCGAACAGCTTCTTGCGGTCTTCCTGCGGCACGCCCATCAAGCCTGCGATCGCCTGAAGTGGCAGCTCGCAGGACACCTGCTCGACGAAGTCGCCCGACCCTTCTGCCGCCGCCGCCTTCGCGATCTCGTGCGCTCGGTCGCGGAGTTCGTCGCGCAGGGACTCGATGGCGCGTGGCGTGAACGCGCGCGAGATGATCTTGCGAAGGTGCGTGTGATGGGGAGCGTCCTGGTTGAGCAACACCACCTTGCCTGCCTCCAACGACCCGGGTTCGGCTTCGTCGCGATACCGCGGCAGCGCGGTCTGCTTGTTGCTGGAGAACACGTCGCTGCGGCGCGACACCTCCTTGACGTCCTTGTGCTTCGTCACCACCCAGTAGCCGGTGTCACCGAAGGGTCCGACGCCTTCTGGCTGTTCGTTCCACCAGATGGGTGCGACCTTGCGCATTTCGGCCAGCTCCTCGATCGGGAGGCGGTGCGCGTAGATGTCAGGGTCGGTGAAGTCGAACCCAGGGGGAAGGTTTGGGGTCCGCGCGCTGTCTGACATGAGTCGAATCACTCCTCGAGATGACATGGTCTAGTTGCGGTAAGCCATTGCTACACCACAGATGGGGTGCCTCAAAGCGGGTTGCCCAAAGTACGAAAGAAGTCTCAGGTAGAACGTGTTCCCGTTCTCCATTCTGTAACGAATTTCCAATGAACCGGGATGACCCAGGCGATACCATGAGTCACTGCAGTAACACTGGGAGGCCACCGCGATGCGCGCACACATGCGAAGGTTTCTGACCGCGACCGCCCTCGGCGCAGCGGTTTCCATCGGATTTCTCGTCGCCGCGGCGACGGCATCCGCAGAGCCAGTCCCGCCGCCACCACCGCCCGATCCGGCGGTCGTGGCACCGGATCAGCTCACGTCGCTCAACACGGCAACCATTACGCCGCCGGCGTCCGACGCACCCAATCAGGTAGCGGGTGGCCAGTTGCCGGTTCCTGCCAACGGTGTCCCGCACCTGGCGAGCCCAGACTCCCTGCCGCCGGGGTCCACGATGGATCCCAGCGTGATGGGCGGGGACGGCCCCAACGTCAGCTACTTGAAGGACCTCTTCCACGCCGTGCAGAACCAGGAGATCAGCGGCAAGGAAGCTCTGCTGATGGGCCTCGCACAGCGCGGGATGAACACGCCCTATCCAGACATGGCTCCCGGCCCGAATCGACCGGTCGCGCCTGGCGACCTCGCCGCCCCGGCGCCAGCCGCGCCGCCGTTGCCTGCGCCTGCGCTGCCGTCTCCGCCACCTCCTCCTGCCGAGTAGCCGGCTGCCCGTTCGAGCAACTCCAGCACGGTGCGCACGTGGGTACGCCGAACTGCCGCCCACATGGCTCTAGTGGCGATCGTTTCGTGGTGCACGAACGTCGCGAACAACAGACCTTCTGGGCGCAGGGCGAACAAGAGTTCACCGGGCATTCCGAGGCGCGAGTTGCGACCGAGCAGGACGCAGTCGTCGCGCCGGTAGCGTACGTCCCAGCCAAGCACCGCATGGTCCGAATCGGCGCCGATCAAGCCAAGGGCGGACCAGCCCGCGAGCAGTTGAGCGCGCATCGCCGCGGGCGCTTCCTCTAGCACGGCGACGGCCCACTCGAGAGCCGACCGGTGCGGATGCGCGCTCGTGTCGACGACGAACGAATCGGCGTAGTCGATCGCTGGCAGCGTGCTCAGCTCCCGAATGTCTTGCGAAACGGTGGCGTGTTGCGAGACTCGTTGCACCACATCCCGATCCGCCCAGCTCCGTGCGATGCCGCGAAGCATGGCCGGGTAGACGAGGAGGTGACGAAACGGCGCGATGGCCGACATGTAACCCCTTCCGGCGATTCCGTTCGGCTTGACCAGCACGGCCATCTGGCCCCGGTATCCGCCGTCGCCGGTGGGCACCCAGCCGAGGTGCAGTACGCCGTGGACGGTGCGGTTGGCGATCTCAAGGGCCGCCTCGTCGTCGGTCACGTAAAGGGTGGTGAACGGACCAGCGGACTGGTCGTCGCGCGCGGTATCGGCGAGGTCGGCGGGCAGGCGTTCACGCAGGGATGCGACTCGCGAGCCGATGCCGGTGCCGTCGCCGTCGAGGCCCAACCACGCCCCGAGCTTCCAGCGGATCGCGAACAGTGCACGAACGACGGGTGCTGACCGCCTCGAATCGAACGACTGCAGGAGCGCCACCAGGCGCGGGAAGTCATTGGCGCCACCAGGCGTCGGCAGCGCCCAGACGTCCTCGACGCGAAAGTCGTTGGCGATGGCGTGAATTCGCCACGGCAAGCTGGCGTGGTCGCTCTTTGAGACGCTCATCGTTCGATGCATACACTACTGTATGTATCATCGGATCGTATTGTCAACGGGTCTTGGACGAGCAGTCGAGGAGCACACATGCCTGCCCCCACGCGGACCACCCGTAGCTCGTGGATCGACGCCGCGTTGTCGGCGTTGGCCGACGGCGGCCCCGATGCCGTCCGAATCGACGTCTTGGCACAAGCGTTGGGAGTGACTCGCGGCGGCTTCTACCACCAATTCGAGGACAGGCAGGCGCTACTGGAGGCGTTACTGGACACCTGGGAGGCGAGAAGCACCGACGACGTGCTGGAGCAGGTCGAACGCGAGGGCGGCGATGCCCGCACCAAGGTCACCAAGGCGGGCATGCTGACCTTCTCCGACGAGCTGCTGCCGGTCGACCTTGCCGTCAGGGACTGGGCGCGTCGCGACGCGAGGGTCGCCGAACGCCTTCGTCGTGTCGACAACCGCAGGATGGACTACCTCAGGCAGCTCATATCGCAGCTGCACTCCGATGCCGACGACGTGGAAGCGATTGCGCTGATGGCGTTTTCGTTGTTGATCGGCAACCACTTCATCGCAGCGGACCACGGTTCGCGCGATCGCGCCGCCGTCTTGCGGCGGGCATCGAAGCGCCTGTTCTCCTAGCCGCCGACCAATTCGATGCGGGCGGGCACGTGCTTGTGCCACGGAGTGCCCGCGTAGGCGTCGCGCCACAGCGTCGAGGTCAGGTCGTTCGGTGCCACCCCGGGGACGATGGCCCTTCCCTCTGAGTCGATGTCGTCGACACCGAAGCCGTTGGGCAGAGACATGTGTCCCGAAAGCATCGCATCGCTGACCTCGACGGTGGCCTCGGCACTGCCAGCTGCCGTCGTGATGCGCACCCGCCCACCGTCCGAGACGCCGATGCCTGCCGCATCCTCGACGCTGATCCGTAGTGCGCCCTCGGTGTCCCGCTTGCGCCAGGTCGGGTCGCGCAGGATGTCGTTGGCCGTATAGGCCCGCCGCTCGCCCGCCGAAAGGATCATGGGAAAGTCCGCCGTCGTGAGGCCCTGGCTGGGCTCCACCAACGCCGTTGTCTCCGTCAGCATTTCGGGTATCGCCAATGCGATCTTCTTGTTGGGATGCGTGATGAGAGCAAAGTCGTCGGCGTAGTCGTGCACGGTGAACGTCACCCCCGAACGGCTCGTCATGATCGCCTCGAACAGTGCGTTGCCGTCGGCGTGCCCTGCGCGTCGAACCGCTTCCGGGTACGCCATCGCCGTCTTCTGCGCCAGACCCCACAGCGCCGCGGCGCCGGCCAGTCCGTCGGGCAGTGTCGGCCCAAGGGTCTCGTACAGCACGAATGGCAGCACACGACCGAGGGCGGGGTTCGCGCTGACAGCACCGAGGAAGGCCGTCGCATAGGCGTCGAGTCCCTGTAGTGCCGCGCGCCGCAACGGGTGCAGGTCTTCGTCGTCCACCACGCCCAATGCGCGTACCAACCGTGCCCAGATCTCGGGCTCGGCCAGGGCGCCCGATAGTGGCTCCATCAGGGGGTGGCGCAGGTGAAAGGTGTTGTGCGGGAACTCCAGATTGAAGAACGTGGCTTCGGGCTTCTCGAATTGGCTCGCGGCTGGCAGCACGTAGTGCGCCAACCGAGCGGTCTCGGTCATCGCCACGTCGACGACGACCAGCAGTTCCAGCGCGAGCATGGCCTCGCGGACCCTCGCGGAGTCGGCAACGGAGTGCGCCGGGTTGCTGCTCTCGACGATCATCCCGCGCAGCCGGTCGGGGTGATCGGTCAAGATCTCCTCGGGCACCACGTTCGACGGCACTAGTCCCGCAATGATGGGGGAACCCGTAACGGGAGTGCGGCCGACACCGCTAGCACTGAACAGCGGCGCCAGTGACGAATGTAAATGCTGGGAACCACGTTTCGCGAAGTTGCCGGTGAGAATCCAGAGCATCTTGTTCAGATACGAGCACAGCGTGCTGTTCGGCGCTTGTTGGATGCCGAGGTCCTCGAAGACCGAAACGCTTTGCGCGGCAGCAATCCTGCGCGCCGCGGCGCGGATCATGCTCTCCTCGACACCGCATCGCTGCGCGTACTCTGCGATCGGGACGTCGTCGAGGACGGCCCGCACCTCGTCGACCCCCGTAACGTGTTCGGCGAGGAACTCCTCGTCGCAGAGCCGCTCCTGGACGAGCACGCCGCTCAACGCGGCGAGGCACCACGCGTCGGTGCCAGGCCGGACACGAAGATGGAAGTCGGCGAGCTTCGCGGTGTCCGTGACGACTGGGTCGATGACGACCATCGAGCGGCCAGGGTCCTTGGCGATCTCGTTCAGGACGACTCGGGCCCTCGGGAAGCTCTGCGACATCCACGGGTTCTTGCCGACGAACACCGAGACTTCGGCGTGCTCGAACTCGCCGCGCGTGTGGCCGCCGTAGAACTGGGCGTCGACCCAGAACTCACCGGTCTTCTCCTGGGCGAGGGCATTCGAGCGATAGCGGGAGCCGAGCGCCTTCAGGAACGCTCCGCTGTACGCGCCGCCGAGGTGGTTGCCCTGGCCGCCGCCGCCGTAGTAGAAGATCTTATCGCCTCCGTGCTGATCTCGGATACGTGAGAAACCGTCGGCAATCTCGGAAATCGCTGTGTCCCAGTCGATTTCCTCGTAGCTGCCGTCGTTCCGGCGTCGCAGTGGGGAAGTCAGCCGATTGCGGTTGTTCTGGTAGTGGTCAAGCCGGAGGGCCTTGTTGCACGTGTAGCCTTGCGACACGGGGTGCTCCTTGTCGCCACGGATCTTCGCGATCTTGCGGTCCTCGACCTGTACGACGATGCCGCAATTGCATTCGCACAGGATGCACGCGGTCGACTGCCATTCGGCGCTGTTGGGACGGGTCATTTCACGCGCTTCCTTGCTCTATGGCCGCCGCAACCATGGCGTGCAGTTGGTGATGGACTAGGTCGAGCGACTTGACGTCACGAGCGGTACGCGCGACGACGATGGCGCCCTCGATCGACGTCATGACCAACACGGCAAGCGCCTCGGCGCGGCCGGGGTCGACGCCATCGGACTCTAGCCGCGCTTGGATCAGCTCGGTCCACCTCGCAAAGGCCGCAGCTGCTCGCTCGATCACGGGCGGGTTGTCGGCCTCGACCGCGACGGCGACCACCGGGCAGCCCGCGCGGTAGTCGGATTCGAGCAGCTGGCTACGGAATCCGTCGACGACGACGTCGATCGCCGCCAGGCTGCCGTCGGCCTTGGCCACGCGTGCCGCGGTGTACTCGGCGGCGTAGTCGACGGCTTCGCACAGCAGTTGGGTTCTGCCGCCGGGGAAGTAGTGGTAGGCGGAGCCACGCGGGGCACCACTGTGTTCGAGCACGTCGGAGATCGCGGTCGAGTGCGCGCCGCGCTCCCTGATCAATAGCGCGGTCGAAATGACCATGCGTTCGCGTGGAGTCGCCATTATGTAGAGCATCATACATAGCGGCTTAGCGCGCCAACAGACGCCAAGTCCCCTCATCCGCGAGGAGTGAGGGGACTTTGCGTCTGCTCGCGCTTAGACGGATGCCGCCTCGTTGAGTTCGTTGAGCACGCCGGTGGCCTCGAGGTATTCCTGCACCCAGCGCTGGATGACCGCCGAAGTCTTCTCCACCTTGGTGAACTGACCGACCACCTGGCCGACGGGGTTGAACGCGACGTCGACGGTCTCGTCCGGGTACTTGTGGGTGGCCGAGACGGCCAGCCCCGAGACCATGAACTGCAGCGGCATGCCGAGCGGCTTCGGGTTGTTCGGGTCCTCCCACGCGTCGGTCCAGTCGTTGCGCAACATCCGCGCAGGCTTTCCGGTAAACGAGCGGCTACGGACGGTATCGCGGCTGTCCGCCTTCACATACGCCGCCTGCTGAACGGGCGTGTTCTCGGCCTCCTCGACCATCAGCCACTGCGAACCCGTCCACGCGCCTTGGGTCCCGAGCGCGAGCGCAGCGGCGATCTGTTGACCGCTGCCGATCCCGCCCGCCGCCAACACCGGAACGGGTGCGACCTCCTTGACCACTTGCGGCCACAACACGATCGAGCCCACCTCGCCGCTGTGACCGCCCGCCTCGCCGCCCTGCGCGATGATGATGTCGACGCCCGCGTCTGCGTGTTTGCGCGCCTGGCTCGGGGAACCGCAGAGCGCGGCGACCTTCCGTCCCTCGGCGTGGATGTGATCGATCATGTCCCGCGGAGGAGTACCCAGCGCGTTGGCGATCAGCGTCATCTTCGGATGTTTGAGGGCCACCTCGACCTGCGGCGTGGCCGTGGCCTCGGTCCACCCGAGCAATCGCAACGTGCTCTCGTTGTCCTCGTCGGTTAGGGGGACGCCGTGATCGACCAGGATCTTGCGGGCGAAGTCGAGGTGTTCCTGCGGCACCATGTCGGCGAGCATCTTTCCCAGCTCGTCGGCGGACAGGTCCGAATCCATGCCTTCGTACTTGTTCGGGATCACGATGTCGACGCCATAGGCGTGATCGCCGATGTTGGCATCGATCCAATTGAGCTCGATCTCGAGCTGCTCGGGCGTGAAGCCGACGGCGCCAAGCACGCCGAACCCGCCCGCCTTGCTCACGGCCACGACGACGTCGCGGCAATGGGTGAACGCGAAGATCGGAAACTCGATGCCGAGTTGGTCACAAAGTGCGGTGTGCATGCCTGCTCCTTGGTGGGGCGGTAGCGCCGAGGAAATAGAACGTGTTCTAGTTTAGTCCCTTGCCGCCACGCTGTGAATGGCCGGTGCACATCGAGCGCGTGCGAATACGATCTGTCCAGCGGAACCCTCCCGCCAAAGGACGCAACTGTGACGCACTGGCTCGACCATTCGCTCGTTCTCGCTTCGGACTACCGCGTGCCGAATCCGCAGAACGTGTCCCCGCTGCTGGAACGTCGGCAAGAGGGGCTCATCGAACTAGGCGCTCACCACGCCCTCGTCTACACGTCGGCGACCGAGCCTGGGCGAGTGCTCGTCGTGCTCGCGATACACGCCCGCGAGCCCGTGCTCGACGTCATGCGGTCGCACGTGTTCTTCGACTGGTTCGACGCGGTCGGCGTTGAGGACATCCCGGCGGTATTCGCCGGCGAGCTAGTGGAACGGCTCGATCTCGTCGACGATGGGCCTCCTGCCGCACCGGAGGTGATGACCTCGTTGATCGCACCCGTGCAGGACGTGCAGCGGCTTCTACGGCTTGTCCACGACTCCACCGAGCCTCTGCGCGCTGCGGGCGTACAGAAGTTGTTGTTGTTCAGCGCCTTCGACAACCCCCTCGAGGTGATGCTGCTATTGCAGACTGACAACGAGATCCACGCCAGGGGTTGGCTGCACGATTCCGATCTCGCGCACGAATGGTTGGACAAGGCCGGAATCGGAGCTTATCCACCGGTGTTCGTTGGCAAGCTACAAGAAGTGATCCGGGTTGGCGACGCCGAAGCGTGAGCCCACGCGGTTGACCGACTCACGCGGTCGAGCGACGAGGCCCCAGCCGCGGCCATTGAAGCCGGCGACTGGCCGCCCCTTCGACCCGCAACACCGGCCAGCCATGGGTAGCAGCCTCCGACGCGAGCCCCGAGCGCGGGTTCACCGGTCGGGGATTGCCAACCACCCGCATCAAGGCGGCGTCCTCGTCACCATCGGCGTAGAAGTAACTGCGTTGCAGGTCAATGTCATTGGCAGCGCTGAACAGTTCGACGGCCTGCGCCTTCCGACGACCCCACACGACCGGCTTGACCATGCGACCGGTGAGCAGGCCGCCCTCGTCGACTTCGAACTGGTTGCATATCAGGTGGGGAATGCCCAGATAGCGGGCTACCGGCCCGGCGTGAATGGTGAGCGCCGATGAGCTTGCCACCAGGGTGTGACCGCAATCCTGGTGTGCGCGAATGACTTCGCGCATCGACGCAAAGACGCGTGGCTCGATGTGGCGGCGGAACAAGTATTCGCCGAGCTCGTCGAGTTCGGCCATCGACTCACCGCGCATGTAGCCCGACGCGCGCTCGACGAGGCGCTCGAATTGCATGCGGCCCACGCGGTACCGCACCGATGCCTCGATCACGCCAATCATCTCGCCGACCTTCGCCTGGCGGTTCCGGAAGCGATGCCCTGCATGCGCCATGGCGGTGAATCCGGAGACCAGCGTTCCATCGACGTCGAAGAACGCGCCGACCTGTGGTCCGGGATCAGAGGACGCGATCTCGGCGAGTTGCCGCGCCACGTCCGGCGTCGGCGCATTCATGTGGGCTTCCATGGGTGACCTCAAGAATACGGGGAACCACGGGCGACCTGCCCGAACAACTCGGGTGCGCAGCGCAACGCGGCTCGGTAGCCTCGCTCATCGAACCTGACCCCGGAGTGACATGAAGACCCTGACCATCACCCGCGGCCTGCCGGGCTCCGGCAAGTCGACCTGGGCCAAGGCACAGCCGAACGCCGCCCGCGTCAACCGCGACGACCTGCGGAAGATGCTGTATGGGACCGCGTCGCACGAGCACGCGTCCGAGCAGCAGGTGACCTTGGTGCAGCATGCTGCCGTTCGGGCACTGCTCACCGACGGCGTCGACGTGATCTGTGACGACACCAACCTGCGCGCCAGGTACGTCCGCGCGCTCTTCGAGGTTGCCGCCGAGTGTGGTGCCGAGGCCGTCATCGAGGACTTCACCGACGTGCCGCTCGAGGTCTGTCTGGCAAGGGATGCAGCACGCGAAGACCCGGTCGGCGATCAGGTGATCCGTCGCTTGCACGAACGGTTCCTCGAAGGAAAACGGCCAAGGTTCGACGCCCCGCAAGCCCAGCCCACTCGCCGCTACGAGCCGGATACCTCTCTGCCGGACGCGATTCTGGTGGACGTCGACGGGACCGTGGCGCTGACGGGGGACCGCAGCCCATATGACATGACGCGCGTCGCTCTCGATCAGCCCAACGACCTCGTCATCACGGCGATCCGAGCCATGCACCACGCAGGGCACGCCATCGTGTACTGCTCAGGCCGCACGGACGATGCGCGGCAAGCGACGGCCGACTGGCTGGACACCCACGTCGGCCTCCCATATGCGGCGTTGCACATGCGAGCAGTCGGCGACACCCGGAAGGACTCGGTGGTCAAACGAGAGATCTTCGATCTCCAGATACGTCGAAACTGGAACGTCGTCGGCGTATTCGACGATCGCAACCAGGTAGTGCGGATGTGGCGCGACCTCGGCCTGACGGTCTTCCAAGTCGCTGACGGAAACTTCTAGGTCAGTAGCAGTCAGGAGGGCAGGCCGACGACGCCCTTTCCAGTGGGCAACGGAAGGTCCAGCGTCGTACGGATTCCCGGCGCCGCGGCGATCACGTCGGGGATCGAGTTCACGATCCGCGCCGCCGCAGCGAGGATGGCGGCATAGGGCGCCCCGCCGTTCGGGCTGGTCGGCACGATGTCGACGAAGTACGACGGCTCCCCGGTGATCTCCACGCGGTACGAACCGCCGGGATGCGCGGGCTGAGCCCAATCCGGACGCAGATCGGCGCGCAACCGGGTGACGTGTTCGACCACGATGACGGGGTTCCCGTCGACCATCCCCTCGATCTGGAAGCGCACTGCAGCGACCGTGCCCTTCTTGATCGTGCCGACGGCGACGTCGAAGTCCTCGGGGGCGGGCTCCTGTTCAACGGAGTCCCGGATCTCGTCGACGTCGATGCCGAGCCCGGCGGCCAGCTGTCGAATCGCGGTGCCCCACGCGAGGCTCAGCACGCCCGGCTGGTAGAGCAGTGGCAGATCGCCGATCTCGTTGCCGAAGCCCATCACGTCGAACATCACCGTCGCCCCGTCGTAGGTGGCGTAGTCGGCGATCTCCATGGTGCGCACCTGAGCGATGCTCTGGCATGTACTGGCGATTGCCAACGGCAGCAGATCAGTCGCGAAGCCTGGATCGACGCCGGTGAAGAAGACGGTTGAATTACCTTCGCGCGCAGCATCTTCCACGCGCTGTATGTGCTTATCGGGAAGCGATCCCCATGGGTACTGGAGTACGCCGACGCTCGACCCAACCACGTTGATGCCTGCGGAGAGAAGCGCGCGCACATCGGCAAGCGCCTCGCGGGGGCGGATGTCGCCCATCGCGGTGTACACGACGCAGTCGGGTTTGCCTGCGATGATCGCGTCGAGGTCGTTGCCCGCGACCACACCGGTGGTCACGTTCACTCCGGCGAGTTCGCCCGCGTCCCGCCCCATCTTGTCGTCCGAGTAGACCCACAGGCCGCAGAGCTCGAAACGCGGATCGTTGATCAACTGCCGAAGCGCAAGGCTGCCGCAATTGCCGGGTCCGATGAGTGCAACGCGTATGGCCATGCGGGGATTATGCGTGTTCGACCCACGAATTGGAACAGGTTCTAGTTCGAAATCGGCATGCGGTAGCGTGACCGGTCATGGGACGCGTGGACGGAAAAGTGACACTGATCAGCGGCGGGGCGCGGGGGATGGGCGCCGAACACGCCAGGGCTCTGGTCGCCGAGGGTGGAAAAGTAGTCATCGGCGACATCCTCGATGACGAGGGCAAGACGCTGGCCGACGGCCTCGGCGAATCCGCACGGTACGTGCACCTCGACGTTACCGACGCCGAGCAATGGGATGCGGCCGTGAACGTCGCCGTCGAAGCGTTCGGCAAGCTCACTTCACTCGTCAACAACGCAGGCATCGTCGCGCTTGGCAAGATCGGCCAATTCGACATGGCCAAGTGGCAGAAGGTCATCGACGTGAACCTCACCGGCACGTTCTTGGGCATGCAAGCGGTCGTCGAGCAACTCAAGGCGGCAGGGGGCGGCTCGATCATCAACGTGTCGTCGATCGAGGGGCTTCGCGGTGCGCCGATGGTTCACCCCTACGTCGCCTCCAAGTGGGCTGTCCGCGGTCTGGCGAAATCGGCCGCGATCGAGCTGGGCCCCAAGAACATTCGCGTCAACTCGATTCACCCCGGCTTCATCAGGACGCCGATGACGAAACACTTTCCCGACGACATGGTCACCGCACCACTTCGCCGTCCTGGCAAGGTAGAGGAAGTAGCCTCGTTCGTGGTGTTCCTCGTCAGCGACGAGTCGTCGTTCTCGACCGGTGCCGAGTTCGTGATGGACGGCGGCTTGGTGACCGACGTCCCGCACAAGGACATCTTCTAGGCGCGGGCGCCCACGTTGGCGATTGCGTCGACGACGGCGCCGGGCGCGTCAAGCGCCACGAACGTCCGCGCACCTGGCACGTCTGCGGTCGCCACGTTCGGAAACAGCGCTGCGAGTCGACGGCCAAGGGCGGGCGTGAAACACCGGTCGGCCGCCCCCCACACGATCGTCACGGGCTTGGTGAACCGGGGTAGCCGCGTCGCGACGTCGGTCAGATCCATCGCGGCCACGCCGCGCAGCAGGGTGGCGAGATTGGCGGCGATGCGCGGATCCGAACTCATCGGCTCGACCCACGACGCGGTCAGCGCAGCGTCGGGATGGCACAACAACAGCCCGTAACCCAGCGGCGAGTGGCGCATGGCGGCCGGCTTCATCAGTGTGGACAGCAGCCCGATCGAGCGCGGTCCGCGCATCGTCGCGAACACCGCGTTGAAGGGGAACGGCGGAAACTTCTCGAAGGCATCGCAGTTGGTCAGGACGAGCCTGCCGACGTCGTCCGGATGGGCGTCGACGAGGAGTTGACAGAGGCCGCCGCCGGTGTCGTTTCCGACGAGCGTGACGTCGTGCAGATCGAGTGCTCCGATGAACTCGTGGATCATTTCGGCGACGGTGTTCGGCGTGAGCGGCACCGAGTCGTCGACGGGAATCCGATGGGAGCCAAGCGGAAGATCGGGCAGGATGCATCGGAAACCATTGCGGGCCAACTCTTCTGCCACCTTCATCCACAATCGGTGGTCGACCAGTATGCCGTGGACGAACAGCACCGGGGGATGGGCCGAATCGTCCGGCCCCAACACGCGGTACTCGATCGTCGAGTGTTCCAACGTCACCTGCGGCATCTCGACTACCCTCCTGATCACAGTTACGAACAATTGGTATGAAAGTTACGTGCAGATAGTATGAAAGTCAACGGTGTCGCGGACGGCGGTGGCGACGCGCCACAGCGCCGCACTCAGGCCGAACGCACCGCGGCAACGCGCGCCCGCCTGCTCGATGCGGGCCGACGGCTGTTCGCCACAAATGGGTTCGCCGCCGTATCGACACAGGCGATCGTGGAGGCGGCCGGCGTCACGCGAGGCGCTCTGTACCACCAGTTCGAGGACAAGGTCGAACTGTTCGCAGCGGTATACGAGGAAGTGGAACGGGACATCGTCGCCACCATCGTCGACCGCATCGTCGCCGCCGAACCCAGCGACCAGCTTGCGGCGATGCGCACCGGGGCCCGCCTGTTCCTGCAGGAGTGCTCGTCACCGGAAGTGCGGCGCATCGCTCTGATCGACGCGCCCTCCGTCCTTGGCTGGGAGCGCTGGCGGGAGGTCGGTGCACGGTACGGACTGGGTGTCATCGAGGCGATGCTGGCCGCGGCGATGGCCGAGGGAGCCATCCCCGAACAACCTCCGCGACCGACGGCCCACGTCCTACTCGGCGCGCTCGACGAGGCGGCCCTCTACGTGTCGCGGGCCGACGATCCCGAGGCCGCCCTACAGCAGATGTACACCGTCTGCGACCGTCTGATCAGCGGTATCGCGGGCGAGGGCGAATGATCGACGGGGCGCCGTGCACAATGGTTGCCTGCCCCGCGCGTCTCGCCTTCGTTGCGTCGCCGGATTCAAAAGAGGAGCGGCACCATCACTCGCGAGACACGCCGGACCGCAGTCCTGTGTGCCGTCGTAGCACTCTTGCTGTTTTCCCTGAGCGCAGGCGACCTGCCGCGTTTCCCGCGCCCCGAGGCGCCCGCCACCCAAGTCGAACTCGCCTCGGGATGGCATCTCTCCTCGGCGCGCGACGTCAAGGCCAACGGATCCGTGATCTCTACGCGAGGCTTCAGCGACGAGACCTGGCACCGCGTGAACCGGATGCCTGCCACCGTGCTGCAGACGCTGGAGGACGACGGCACCTATCCCGACCTCTACTACGGCACCAACCTGCTCGACGAGGTTCCTCAGGACCTCTATCAGCAGGACTGGTGGTACCGCACCACGTTCACCGCGCCCGCCAACCACTCCACCTACCAATTGAACTTTCCCGGAATCAACTATCGCGCCGAAGTCTGGCTCAACGGCCACCTCGTCGCCGACGCCAAGCAGGTAATGGGGATGTACGTCGACCATGACCTCGACGTAACGCCCTGGATTCACGGGGGACGGTCGAACACGTTGGCGGTCAAGGTCACTCCGGAGCGGGCCCTACAGGACATCAACGGTGTCGAACTGGCCGACAGCTGGTTCGACTGGATCAACTGGAACTACCTGGGCTACCAAGGTCCTGGCAAGAATCCGGCCCTCGGCAATTCGTTCGTCGCCGATCGCAATGCCGGGATCTGGAAACCGGTGTACCTCAAGGCCTTTGGCACCGTGTCGATCACCGATGCCACAGTGAACTCCGAGCTTCCGCTACCGAGCACCGACTCCGCGCGGTTGACGATCCACGCCGACCTGCGGAACTTCTCGAGCAATCGCGTCCGAGGGGTCTTGAGAGCCACGATCACGCGCCACGGCAAGCAGGACGTCGAGGTCGAGAAGCCGGTCGTGCTCGGCCCCGACGAAAGGCTGGAGGAGACCTTCAGCCCAACGGATTTCGCCGCGTTGACGCTTGGTCATCCAGACCTGTGGTGGCCCTACACGATGGGTGACCCCAGCCTCTACGACATCAAACTCGAGTTCCTGCAGTTCGATCGGCCGATCGACGCGAAGACCAAGCGCTTCGGCGTGCGAACCATCCAACAGTTTCGCGACGAAGACGATCGGTTCCCCGAACTCGGCTCGGGAGGAAACTTCTATCTCACGGTCAATGGCAAGAACTTCCTCGTCCGCGGAGCGACGTATACGCCGGATCTGCTGTACCGCGACGACCCCGACCGCGAGGACGCCATCCTCGCCTACACCCGCGATCTCGGCCTCAACATGCTGCGCCTCGAGTCGAAGATTCCGACCGAACGCTTCGTCGAGGCGGCCGACGAACTGGGCATCCCGCTGATGGTCGGCTGGATGTGCTGCAACCAGTGGGAGAAGTGGCCGCAGTGGGACGCCGAGGATGTCCGCGTCGCGAAGGACAGTGTGCGATCGCAAGTTTCGATGCTGCGATCTCACCCCTCGGCGGTCGTGTGGGCGAACGCCAGCGACGGCAGGCCGCCCGAATGGGTGCGCGAGGAATACCACGCCATCCTGCGCGACCTGCACTGGCAGAACGCCGTCGTCGACACCGTTTCGTCGTACCAGACAAATGCCACCGGCGAGCGCGTCTGGGACGGCATTCAAATGGCAGGTCCATACACCTGGCGGCCGCCGTCCTACTGGTTCAGCGGGCGCTACGGCGCAGCGCGAGGGTCATCGGCGGAGCAGGGCGACAACGAACACATTCCTCCCTTTGCGAGCCTGCGGAAGTTCATTCCCCCCGACAAGCTGTGGCCCATCAACGACGCGTGGTCCTTCCACGCGGGGTCCAACCCGGGCAACGCAGCGTTGACCAGCATTCAGCGAGCGATCAATCGCCGCTACGGACCGTCGAGCGGTGCCGAGGAATTCACCCGCAAAGCCCAACTCGCGCACTATGAGTCGACGCGTGCACAGTTCGAGGCGTTCGCCGCGCTCGGTTGGGCGGGCCACAAGATGACGATCTACTGGATGCTCAACAATCACTGGCCTTCGTTCTTCGGCAACATCTTCGACTACTACCTGCGCCCCGGCGGGGCCTACTTCGGAGCCAAGAAGGGCCTGCGCCCGCTGTCGGTCGTCTTCGACTCCTACGCGACGGGCGACCACACCCAAGCCAACGTGACCGTCGTCAACCAGACGCCGCAGGATGCAAGAGACCTTCGCGCCAGGGTGAGGGTCTACGACCTGCAGGGTCGGCTACGCGACGACAGGACGAGCGAGCCGGTGACCGTGGCATCGGGCGGCGCGACGCAAGTCCTGTCGCTTCCGCGCCTCGCCCGCGATTCGCGGGTGTTCTTCGTCCGATGTGAGCTCATCGACCGCGACGGCAACGTGGTTGGCGAGAACGTGTACTGGCAGTCGCAACAGAACGACGACGTCGGCGCTCCCCAGTCGGACGTCGCCTTCGAGTTGAACCAGACCCAGTGGGCCGACATGTCGGCCCTCAACACCATGGCCAAGGTTCCGCTGGAGGTCACCGCCGACCGGACGACCAACGGCGCCGGCCAAGACCTCGTCAACATCTCGCTGCACAACCCCACCAAGCAGATTGCATTCTTCGAGCGCGCCGAGCTGACCTCATCTGGCGACGGCGACGAGATCCTTCCCATCGAGTACACCGACAACTACGTGACCGTCTTCCCTGGCGAGACCGCCGCCATCCGTGCCGTCGTGCCGAACCCGTGGACCACCGCCAGGTGGGTACGGGTGACCGGATACAACACCGCGGCAACGGTGGTTCGTGTCTCGTAGGGGAGGATGGTTCGGCAACGACAGGAGATTTCATGACCGCAACCGACGAACGGACCGCGCTCGCGCAAGCCACCGAGGCGGCGGGCTGGCAGCGCAGGGAGGTCGACCGCGTGGACGTCTACCTGCGCGGAGCGGTCAGGGTGAGGGTGATCTGGGCGGGCAATGACGCGATGAGCGGCGGGTCGCGCTTCCACGACGACATCATGGAGGCCTACTCGCGGGACTTCGACGTCGTCAAGGCCTGGCTGACCAGATAGAGATCGACCACTAGGTCGCATCTGGCACCGTAGCGACGGTTCCGATCGCGTCGCGTCGACCGAGGTAAGCGCGCAGCAGCGACGCGATGACGGGCACCGTCGACAAGACGGCGATCACGGCGATGACGAGCTCGAGATGCTCGCCGACGAACGACACGCCGCCCAGACGGTAGCCGACCACCGTCAGGCCGGCCCCCCATGCCGTGGCGCCGAGGACGTCGTAGGCCAGGAATGCCGGGTAACGCATGCCCGATGCCCCGGCGATCACCGGCACGAACGTGCGTACCACTCCGATGAAGTGCCCGATGACGATCGTCTTGCGGCCGTGCCGCTCGAAGAAGTCGTGCGACGACGCGAGGTAGTGCTTCTTGAAGAAGCGTGCGTCCTCCTTCTTGAACAACGCGGGGCCAAGCCGCCTACCGATGAGGTAGCCGAGTTGTCCGCCGACGACCGCCGCCAAGGCCGCGCACGGGGTCAACGAGCAGATGCCGACCGGCGCATTCGCTTGGGCCGCAAGCAGACCCGCCGTGAACAGCAACGTGTCGCCCGGCAGGAACGGGATCAAGAGCCCCGTTTCGATGACGACGATCAGCATTACGCCGGGCAGAACCATCGACCCGAAGAGCCCGTCGGCGCCCACCCAGTACATCGGGTCCATGACGGCGGGAAGTGCGATCAGCGTGGCCACCACGGCCGCAGACCATAGTTCGTCGACGTTTCGAGACGGCAAACGGAGCACGACACCCCGTCGGTCGAATGGGCGGTCAAGTCGTAGTGTCATACCCGTGAGTGCACGCGCGGGCATCGTCGTCACCGGGACCGAAGTATTGACCGGCCGAGTGCAGGACCGAAACGGACCATGGCTGGCCGACCGCCTGCTCGAGCTCGGCGTGGAACTCGCCCACATCACGATATGCGGCGACCGGCCCCAGGACATCGAGGCACAGCTGCGCTTCCTCGCAGGCGAGGGCGTCGACCTCATCGTCACCAGCGGGGGACTGGGCCCGACGGCCGACGACATGACGGTTGCAACCGTCGCACGATTCTGCAATCGGGAACTCGCACTCGACGAGGAGCTAGAGCGCAAGATCGCCACCATTTTGAAGACGCTGATGCAGCGCTTCACCGAGGTGGACTTCGAAGCGGTGATGGCGGCCAACCGCAAGCAGGCCATGGTCCCGGTCGGGGCCCGTGTGCTCGACCCTGTCGGCACGGCACCGGGCGTCGTCGTGCCTGGCAAGCCGACGGTCGTCGTCCTGCCGGGCCCACCGCGCGAGCTGCAGCCGATGTGGGCCACCGCCGTTCAGACCGCCGAGGTGGCCGAGGCGATCGCGGGTCGAACCGAGTACCGCCAGGAGACCGTTCGGATGTTCGGCCTGCCCGAGTCGGGGCTGGCGGAGACGTTGCGCGACGCCGAAGCAGACATCCCTGGATTCGACCGACTGGAGATCACCACCTGCCTGCGACGCGGTGAGCTGGAGATCGTCACCCGCTACGAGCCCGAGGCAGGCGATGTCTACCGGCAGCTCGTCGACGTCCTTCGTGAGCGTCACGGTGATGCGTTGTTCTCCACCGACGGCAGCCTGATCGACGACCAGATCGCGGACCTGTTGTCCGGCAGGACGATTGTCACGGCAGAGTCCTGTACCGCTGGGATGGTCGCCGCCCGCTTGACCGACCGCGCTGGATCGTCGGATTACGTCGCAGGCGGCGTCGTATCGTATTCGAACGACGCGAAGGTCGACCTCCTTGGCGTAGACCGCGCACTGATCGATGAACACGGCGCCGTATCCGAACCCGTGGCCGAGGCCATGGCGGCGGGCGCGCTGAGCCGCTTCGGCGCGGACACGGCGGTCGCGATCACCGGAATCGCGGGCCCCGGTGGAGGAAGCGCCGAGAAACCGGTCGGCACAGTATGTTTCAGCGTGATGCTCGGCGACGGGACCACCCATACCCGCACCCTGCTGTTGCCAGGCAACCGGTCCGATGTCCGTGAGCGGTCCACCACCGTCGCGATGCACCTACTGCGGCGAGTGCTGACTGGCGCGGACGACGTGAGCTGACGCTTCGATGTCGTTCTCGCTCAGCGACGCCGAGCTCGACGAGGTGCTAGAGCAGCTACCAGCTCTTGCCGGCCAGCCGCGTGAACTCACCGACCTCTCCGGGGGCCTGACCAACCGCAACGTCAAGATCACTACGCCCAACGGAATCTACGTGGCGCGGTGTTCGGGCAACACCGCTGGGCTACTTGGCATCGATCGCGACCAGGAGCACTACAACTCGACGGCCGCGGCGGAGGCCGGCGTCGGCGCACCCGTCGTCGACTACCGACCCGACCTCGGAATCCTGCTGCTCGGATTCCTGGAGGGGACGACCCTGTCCAACGACGACTTCCAGCGCCCCGGCGTGCTCGCCAAGGCCGCAGGCGCAATGCGGACCTTGCACTCCGGACCACGCTTCCGCGGCACGTTCGACATGTTCGCCAAGCAGCGGGCTTATCTGAAGGTCGTGCAGGACAATGGCTTCCGCATGCCCGGCGACTACATGGAGTACGCCGACCAGTTCGAGGGCGTAAGGCAGGTGCTGTATGCCACCGACCGCACGACCGTCCCATGCAACAACGACCTTCTTGCCGCCAACTTCGTCGAGGACGGCGACAAGATGTGGCTGATCGACTACGAGTACTCCGGCAACAACGACCCGTGCTTCGAGTTGGGCAACACGTCGTGCGAATGTCAGCTGTCGACGGAACAGCGCGAGGAGCTGGTGACCGCGTACTACGGACGCCGGCTGCGACACAAGATTGCGCGCGCCAGGCTCCAGGGCGTCGTCGGCATGTACGGCTGGACGTTGTGGGGCTGCATTCAAAACGGTTCCAGCCCACTCGAATTCGACTTCTGGGGCTGGGGAATGGAGCGTTACGAGGGTGCAGTCGCCGAGTTCAAGGGTCCGGACTTCCACAGATTGCTCGATGACGCACTAGCGTCGGACTGAGGAAAGAGCATGCCACCCACATTGCCCAGCCGCGTCCATGTCGTCATCATCGGCGGTGGCGTCATCGGCACCAGCGTCGCCTACCACCTCACCAAACTCGGTCACACCGACGTCATCCTGATCGAACAGGGCCAGTTGTCCTCCGGCACGACGTGGCACGCGGCAGGCCTCGTAGGACAGTTGCGAGCCTCCGAGAGCGGGACCCGCCTCGTGCAGTACTCGACGGAGCTGTACGCGGGTTTGGAAGCCGAGACCGGTTTGACCGCGGGCTACAAGCAGTGCGGGGGAGTGACCGTCGCGCGTACCGAGGACCGGATGATCCAACTACGCCGGACCGCGGCCAATGCGGCGGCATTCGACCTCGACTGTGAATTGCTCACGCCGGAACAGGCTCTGGAGTACTACCCGGTGATGCGCGTCGACGACCTCGTCGGCGCCATCTGGCTGCCTGCCGATGGCAAGGCCAATCCCACCGACCTAACCCTCGCACTGGCCAAGGGAGCCCGATTGCGGGGAGCGCGCATCATCGAACGCACGCGGGTCACCGACGTGCTTACCACGGATGGCCGCGTCACCGGAGTGCGCACCGACGCGGGCGACGTCGAGGCGGAGATCGTCGTGAACTGCGCTGGACAGTGGGCCAAACACGTAGGTGCACTCGCCGGTGTGAACGTACCGCTGCACTCCGCCGAGCACTTCTACGTGGTGACCGACGCGATCGACGGCGTACACACCGACATGCCGATCCTTCGCGACCCTGACGGCTACACGTATTTCAAGGAGGACGTCGGAGGTTTGGTGATCGGCGGCTTCGAGCCGGAGGCCAAGCCCTGGGTGAGCCCCGACGCGATCCCGTACCCCTTCGAATTCCAGCTGTTGGAAGAGGATTGGGACCACTTCCAAATCCTCATGGACAACGCGCTGCTGCGCATTCCCGCGCTGGAGGACACCGGGCTGAAGAAGCTCTACAACGGACCAGAGAGCTTTACCCCCGACAACCAGTTCGTCCTCGGGGAGGCGCCCGAGTGTGCCAACTTCTTCGTCGCAGCGGGATTCAACTCCGTCGGCATCGCCTCGGCGGGTGGTGCAGGCCGCGCGCTGGCGGAATGGATCCTCAACGGTTCCCCGACGTCCGACCTAACCGGTGTCGACATCCGGCGGTTCGCTCCTTTCAACGGCAACAACCGGTGGCTGCGCGACCGAGTCGCCGAGGTACTCGGCGTGCATTACGAAATACCCTGGCCCAACCGCGAACTCACCACGGCGCGACCGTTTCGCCGTTCACCGGTGCATCACCTCCTCGACGAAGCTGGAGCGAACTTCGGCAGCCGCATGGGCTGGGAGCGCGCCAACTTCTTCGCACCGGCAGGGGAGAACCCGACGATCGAGTACTCGTGGGGCAAGCAGAACTGGTTGCCGTGGTCTGCGGCCGAGCAGACCAGTACGCGCACCGCCGTCACGGTGTTCGATCAGACGTCGTTCTCGAAGTACCTCCTCGTCGGGCAGGATGCGGTCGCCGCGCTGCAGTGGTTGTGCACGGCCGACATGGCCGTCGACGTCGGCAGGACCGTGTACACCGGCATGCTCAACGAGCGCGGATGCTACGAGTCCGACGTCACCGTCACGCGGACCGGCGTCGACGAATTCCTGATCGTCAGCAGCGCCGCGACCACGGAACGCGACAAGGACCACGTCCGCAAGAACCTGCCCGCTGGTTCGCGAGCCGAATTGGTCGACGTCACATCGTCTTTGGCGGTGTTCGGTGTGATGGGCCCGATGGCACGTGACCTGCTGTCAGGCCTCACCGACGCCGATCTCGGCGACGACGCGTTCCCGTTCGGAACCAGCCAGCTCATCACGCTGGGATATTCGACGGTCCGCGCCACGCGCATCACGTACGTCGGCGAGCTCGGCTGGGAACTGTACGTACCCGCCGAGTTCGCGGTCGGGGTGTACGAAGACTTGCTCGCCGCTGGTGCGCCGTTCGGCGTCGCGCGCGGGGGCTACTACGCCATCGAATCGCTGCGGCTGGAGAAGGGCTACCGCGCGTTTGGGCGGGAGCTCACACCCAGCGACAATCCGGTCGAGGCAGGCCTTCTGTTCGCGTGCAAGCTCAAGACGGAGGTCGACTTCCTCGGGCGAGGTGCGGTGGAAAAGGCGAAGGCCGAAGGCCCGCGCCGGAGGCTGGTCGGGTTCTCGGTGAGCTCACCCGACGCGATGCTATGGGGCGGTGAACTGGTTCTGCGCGACGGCGCCGTGGCGGGGCAGGTGACGTCGGCGGCGTGGGGTGAGACGACGGGCGCCTGCGTCGGTTTGGCGTACGTCAGATCAGCGGACGACACGCCCGTCAACGCCACGTGGATCTCTGCTGGCGATTATCAGGTGAACGTCGGCGGTGACCTCTACCCGATCGAGGTCTCGCTCAAGCCGATCTACGATCCCGGCAACGCGAGGATCCGGTAGTCGATCACGCTCCGACCGCGATCAAGAAACCGACGACCCCGACGACGCCGACCGCCGCGCAGAGCAAAAGCGTCCCAACGGCGAACGGCCACGCAAGTCGTTGCCGAACCAACCGGACGATCGTGAGGATGATGCCAACGACCGCGATGCAGACGGTGACTCCGATGGCCGTCCAAACCGAGAGGGCAGCGTGCTCCGCGCTGCACGTCTCAGACGGGCAGTTGTCCAGAAACGCGAGCATGAAGATGCCCAGGAACCCTGCTGCCGCGCCGACGAAGGGCATCGCCACGATCACGAGGATCGATATGACCCGGTCCACCTGTGAGACCGGGCGCCCGAACGGCTGTGTCATCGCTTGTTGGACTTCGTAGCGTTCCAGGTTGTTCTTGTCGCTCAGTGCTTCTCGTCGAGGCTGTCCCAGAGCTCGATGAGGTGGCCCAAGATGTCCTCGGCGACGCCGAGCCCACCGAGATGGCTCTCGCCAGGCAAGGTGTACAACTCCGCGTCCGGCAGCCGCGCCACGACGTGCTGGCCATGTGCGAAGGGCACGATGTGGTCCTTGTCGCCGTGCCACCACCGCACAGGGACCTTGACCTCGTCGAGGCGGAAACCCCAGTCTTTGGCGAACACCGTAACGTCGGCGAACGGCGCGGCCAACTGCTTGCGGCTGCCGTTGAGCAGGTCGTCGAGGAACATGGCGCCGAACTCGGGGCGCTCCAGCAGTCTGCGGTCGCCCTCCGGAGACACCATGGCGTAGGCCTTCACGGCAAGCGGCGCCACGGGGCGGATCAAGTGCACCAAGCCAACGGCGGCTAGCCGCAGCGGGAGCCCGATCACGGGGAGCGCGGGGGCGACCTTGGACCCGAAGCCCATGAGTCCCCCTCCGATCGCTGCCTCGCCCACCGTCGGGGCCACTCCGCCTAGGACGCCTGCGACGACGACGCGATCGGGCATCGCCGCCGCGCAGGCCAGCGTGTACGGGCCGCCGCCTGACAGTCCGATCACGGCCATCTGATCGATGCCGAGTACGTCGGCAATCGTGCGCAGGTCGTCAGCGAACGCCAGGACGTTCGGATATTCGTGCGGTGTCGACGAGCCGATGCCCGGCCGGTCGACACCGATCAATCGGATGTTCTTGCGTTCGGCGTACTCGCGAGCCTCCAACGGGATCTGTCGGCGGGCGCCAGGGGTGCCATGCAGCCAGAACATGGCGCGGCCCTGAGGGTCGCCGAACTCGGCGAAACCGATCTGACGATCGTCCCCGACGGCGACGTTGCCTTCCAGCTTGGGACGTGCGATTGGGATAACCATCCGCAAAGTGTCGCACGTGTGATTTCCCGGTCTGCGCGCCTTGGCGATACGACCAAGGGCTACCTGCTAGAGGTGCCCACCCAGCCGGGCGGCAGCCGGTCGATCCACGGCATCGCGACCTCCAGCTGGCGCGCCAGCTGCAGCAGGATCGTCTCGTCGGGAGCCATCAGCTGGACCCCGATCGGCAGGCCGTCCGCAGTCACGCCGAGTGGAAGCGAGATCGCCGCCCAGCCGGTTACGTTCGCGAGCGTGGTCCAGCCCGTCGTGGCGAACTCGACGTCGAAGAACTTGCGCGTCGTGCCGCGGGGCTGGTTTAGCAGACCGTACGGCGGCGGGGGAGTCAGCAGCGTTGGCACCAGAAGCACGTCGTGGCCCGCCATCCCCTCGGCGAACCGGCGCGTCTGGGCATGCACGTCGTTGATCGCTCCGGCATATGCGACGCCGGTGGTGTGGAAGCCCTCGCGAATCATCACCCAGCTGCTCGGCTCGAACTCGTCTTCTTCCGGGTCGCGGCCGAGCAATTCCGCGGCGAAGGCGTACAACTCGGCGTTGCTCACGGTGTGCAGGACGGCGATGGCGTCGGCGACTACGTCGGGGTCGATCGTCGGTGCGCCGGCTTCGACGTGATGCCCGAGTCCCGCGAGCGTCGTCGCGACGGCTTCGACCGCGGCGACCACGTCGGGGTCGGTGGGCGTCCCGGGGAACGGCGAGTCCGTCGTCGTCAGAATCCTCTTGGCGGCAGGCTGGTCGGCGATCGCTCGCAGGAATGGAATGGCAGGTGCCTGCGCCGTGTAGGGATCACCGATCGCGGATCCCGTGATGACGTCGAGGAGGGCGGCGCTGTCGCGGACAGTGCGCGTCAACGCGTGTCCGTTCACCAGGCCCTCCATGCCCTGACCACCCGACGGCGCAAACGACGCTCGACCACGCCGCGGCTTGAGCCCGACCAGTCCACAACACGACGCGGGTACTCGGATGGAGCCGGTGCCGTCGCCGCCCGACGCTGCGGGCACGACACCGGCCGCCACCGCAGCGGCCGTGCCACCGCTCGACCCGCCGGGAGTGATGTCGGGGGACCACGGATTGACCGTCTTGCCGAACAGCAGAGGTTCGGTCGTGCAGTGGTTACCCCATTCGGGTGTGTTGGTCTTGCCGAATACGACGAGACCCGCGTTGAGATAGCGCTCGACCGTCCAAGCCGTTTGGGGTGCGACGTAGGTGCGCAGCGCACGACATCCCATCGCCTCCGGCGTTCCCGCGAGCGACGAACCGAGGTCCTTGAGGAGGAACGGCACACCGGCAAGAACTCCCGCACCACCGCCTCGCAACCGACCCGAACCGTCGAGCTCGGCCGCCTGGGTGCGACCGAGCTCGAACAGATCGGTGATGACGGCGTTGAGCTGCCGAGCGTCCTCTAACCTGCCGATGGCTGCGTCGAGCAGTTCGGTGGCCGTCACCTCGCCCGACGCGACCAATTCCGCCTGGCCGATGGCGTCGACCGCGGCGAGTTCACGTGCTTGTTGGGCGTCCATGACGTCGGATCTTGGAGCCTGGCACGGAGTCCGGCAACTCGACGGCGTTACTCCGGTTCGACGGCTGCGGGTTCCTCGTCGGCGCGCTTGTCGACGACACGGGTCTTGTACAGGCTGGCGACCGTCGTGATGACGAGCGTGACCACGATGACGCCCAGGCTGGCGAGCGTCGGAATCTCGGGCACGGGGACGTGCTCACCACCGTTGATGAACGGCAGTTCGTTCTCGTGCAGCGCATGTAGAACGAGCTTCACGCCGATGAAGGCCAGGATGAACGCCAGGCCCTGCGACAGATAGACGAGTCGCTTGAGCAGGTCGCCGAGCAGGAAGTAAAGCTGCCGCAGGCCCATCAAGGCGAAGACGTTGGCCGTGAACACGAGATACGGCTGTTGGGTGAGCCCGTAGATGGCCGGAATCGAGTCGAGTGCGAACAGCAGGTCGGTGGTGCCGAGCGCGACGATCACGAGGAACATCGGCGTCATCAGCCGCTTGCCGTCCTCCTTGATCCACAGCTTGAGCCCATCCCACTTGTCGGTGAGGGTGAGGTGGTTGCGGGCGAACTTCACCACCGAGTTCTCGGCGTCGTCGTCGTGGTCGGTGTTCCGCATCAGCTTAGCCGCGGTGTACACGAGGAACGCCCCGAAGATGTAGAAGATCCACGAGAACTGTTGGATGGCAACGGCTCCGAGTGCGATGAAGATACCGCGGAAGATCAGCGCCAGGATGATGCCGACGAGAAGCGCTTCCTGCTGGTACTTCTTCGGCACGTTGAAGCTGGCCATGATGATCAAGAAGATGAACAGGTTGTCGACCGACAAGCTGTACTCGGTGAGCCAGCCTGCGAAGAACTCGACGCCGTACTGGCTTCCATGAAAGTTCCACACCCAGATGCCAAACGCGATGGCCAGGCCGACGTAGAACGAGAGCGCGATCGCGCATTCGCGGAACGTCGGTTCGTGGGGGCGGCGTGCGATGAAGATGATGTCGAACAGAAGAACTGCCATCGTCACACCGAGGGTGACGATCCATTCGATCTGCGTAACCTGCATTTAAGGGTGCCTCCGGTCGTCAAGAAACGGCCGAGGTCTCTGCCACCGCATGGAGTCATGCAGTCCACGGCACCGGCTGCGCAACTGTGCACAACGTGATGACGACACCGCGGCGAAGGAATACTCCCCTCGGCTACCAGTCTGTCAGACGATTCCCAGAAGACGAAACCGTCGGGACGAAAGACCTAGTCGGAGGCCTTCGGCGACCGGCGCCTCGAGCGATCCAGGCCTTGCGTGATGAGGAGCGCAATCAGTACGTCGCCCGTCGTGATGAACAGCCCCGCCCAGTACATCCACTTGAGCGAAGGATCTGGCTGAGACGCGAAGAAGCCGATGAGGAAGATCGGGCCGACGATGCCGCAGACGAAGATGAACAGTTGGACGCGGACGTAGAGCCACACCGTCGCCATCGGTCAACCCTAAGCGATTTCGGCGCACCCGAAAATGCACCGGTTACGCTGCGATCGTGAAACTTGACCTGTTGATGCCCGGCGTTGAGATCGGACTGGTGACCACCAACCTCGATGCGATGGTCGAGTTCTACGAAGGCTTCCTCGGCCTCGAGCCACAAGGCGAGATCGAGTTCGCCGACGGATCGCAACGACGGTATTCATTGGGCAATAGCGTCATCAAGCTCGTCACCTACGCGACGCCGCCTGCGTCGCCACCAGTGCCGGGAGGTGGCCACGCGCAGGCAGGCCTGCGCTACTTCACCATCGGCGTCAAGGACCTGCGTGCCGTCGCCGCGGAGGTCGAAGCGGCAGGCCATCCCATCGTCGAGCCGCCCACCGAGTTCGCGCCCGTGGAAGGGATGGGGTGGATGTTCATAGCCGACCCCGACGGCAACTCGATCGAACTGTTCGGGACGTTGTGACATGTTCCGGATGACGATCTCGGACGTCTTCGCCATCGCCCGAAGGGGAACGGTGGCTACGGGTCAGGTGCAATCCGGACAGCTCCGCGTTGGCGACGAGCTGCGGGTCAACGACAGCTTCACGGTGAAAGTCGCTGCCATCGAGGCGTTTCGCAAGCAGTTGACCGAGGCAGGAGTCGGCGACAACATCGGCATCCTGTTCAAGGGCGTGGAACGCAGCCAGCTAAACCCTGGCGACATACTCACCTCCGGCGTCACCGTCTACTAGGGGACGGCACGGTGACGGACACGTGTGGCGATCTCTGGCAAGCGATGTCGACGGCGCGCACGATTAGGCGATTCACCGACGAGCCCGTTGGCGAAGCCGTGCTTGCGCGCTGCCTAGAGGCGGCGAGTTGGGCGCCGTCGGGCGCCAACGCGCAAGCCTGGCGATTCGTCGTGCTTCGCTCACCGGAGCTGCGGGCGGTCGTCGCCGACGCCGCCGCGCAGGCGCTGACGGTGATCGAGGCCGCGTACAGCCTCACTCGGCCTTCGGATGACGACGACTCCCGGCGTGCCCGTGACAATCGCGCAACCTACGAATTACACGACAGGGCAGGCGAATTCACCTCCGTTTTGTTCGCGCAGCAGCGCCTGCGCATGGCGTCCGAGCAGCTGCTCGGCGGCTCGATCTACCCGGCGATGCAGAACTTCCTGTTGGCCGCGCGCGGCCAAGGCCTTGGTGCGTGCCTGACCAGCTGGGCGTCCTACGGCGGTGAGCCCATTTTGCGCAAAGCCATTGGAGTTCCCGATGATTGGATGCTCGCAGGTCACATCGTCGTGGGCTGGCCGAAGGGAAGGCACGGGCCGGTGCGCCGCAAGCCATGGCAGTCCGCCGTCAACGCCGATCACTGGGACGAGCCTGCGCCCGACATCGCGACAGCCACCCCTTGACCCTCGCCGCCGCGAGAGTCCGAAAGTGCGGAAAATCGGGGCTGATTCCGCAACGTCCGTAGTCTCGGGAAAGCGCTAGGCCGGGATCACGACCGTCAACTCGTTGCCGCGGCGCTCCACCCGAAGTCCTGCGCGGCGAGCGACGGCGGCCACTCCTGCCGCATCCGTCGGCTCGGACCGAGAACCCGCAAGCACACGTGCCAGCCTGCCCTTGTGGGCCTTGTTGAAATGGGTGACGACGGTGCGGCGCCCATCGGCATGCTCCGAGAGCACGTCGACCTCGACGGCATCTGGCAGGCGGCCCAGCGCCGCGTAGGAGCCGGACCGCAGGTCGACCACGAGCTCGTCGCACGCCAAGTCGGCGAGCACGGGATCGAGGAGCGGCCGCCAGCGTGCCGCGAGAGTCGGGCGGCCGGGCAGCTTCGAACCGGCAGACAGCCGGTACGCGGGCACGGGGTCGTCCGCGCGAAGCAGTCCGAACAGCGCCGAGCCGACCGCGAGCCTGCCGCGGGCGCGCTGTGCCGTTGCCCCGCTTAGGGATTCGATGTCCAGCGCGTCGTAGAGCACCCCGGTATAGCGGTTGATCGCACGCATCGTCGGCGCGGTGCGAAGGACGGCGTTGCGATCGATCTCCGAGTCCAGCGACGCGGAGATCCCCAGCGCCTTCCTGGATGCGGGCTTGTCGGAGGACAAGTCGACGAGGTCGTCAACGAGAGCGCTGCGCAGCGGCCCGAGCTCGGGGAAGCTCAGTGCATCCAGTCGCAGCGGCCCTCCGTCGCCGCCGTCCCGCTTGGTCTCCGAAGGGGGCAGCAGCACGATCACGGCGAAGACGTTAGCCACGTCGGCGAGCCGACAGACAGCAGGGGTGGCGAGCCGGACGGACAGCAGGGGTGGCGAGCCGACGGACAGCAGGGGTGGCGAGCCGGACGGACAGCAGGGGTGGCGAGCCGACCCGATCGGCGGGTGTCCGATCACCCGGTGGCCAGCAGCAGCGGCACTGTCTGTTCGGCCGAGGTCAGCGAGCCGTGGTGGCCCACGAAGGTCGACTCGACCGGTTCGACGCTCGGACGGACCAGCACCGCCGAGCCTCGCGCCGCGGCCACGACGTCGCCGATGCGATTCCGCACGCGGTCGGCGACGCGCTCGCCGAACCAGCCCGCGGCGATCGCCTCCTCACGCGACACCGTCCAAGCCCGGTCCGCAAGCGTCTCCCGCCACGCGACGAGCACGTCGTTCTGTGCTCCCGGCGCCGTGTATACGTGGCGCGCCCTGGCTTCGCCGCCGACGGCATCGACGCCGTCGAACAGCGCTGGGAGGGCGTCGATGTCGGCGATCTGGGCCTCGTCGACGGTCACCATGCCGTGGTCGGCGACGACTGCCAGCAGTCCGCCAGGCGGCAGCGCCTCCACGACCGATTCCACCAGCCGGTCGACTTGCCGCAACTCCATTCGCCACGCCTCCGATCCTGGCCCGTAGAGGTGTCCGAGAAGGTCGAGGTCGCCGTGGTAGCCGTAGCAGAAGCCACCCGTTGACACCGTTTCGCGCACCCGGGCGGCAAGATCGCCTAGCCCGTGTACGCCGACGTACCGACCGCCGCGCAACGCCGCGCGCGTGAGCCCGCCGCCTGCGAAGATCGCCTTGGAGACCACGCTGACCGAGATGCCCGCGGCAGACGCCCGCTCGAAGGTCGTGGGCAGGGGCTGAACCGTCTCGGGGGGAACGACGTCCAGCAGGTCCGCACCCCACGGATGTGGCCGCCACCGAAGGGCGTTCACCACGCCCACCTCGGGCAACCGGAAGGAGTAGCCGACCATGCCGTGCTCACCGGAACGACACCCGGCGCCCAGGGAAGTGATCCCCTGTACGGTCGTCGACGGGAACCCGACGGTGACCGTCTGCCCGCGCAGTTCGGCCAACGTCGGCGCGTCGTCGGCGAACGCGTCCAGAAGCTCGGCACCCATGCCGTCGATCAGCATCACGCAGGCACCGTGGACGTCTCGCGGCAACGCGATCCGAGTGACGAATCCCTTGACTCCCATCGCAGCAAGCACCGATGGCACGACATCGGCCAGGTAGGGGAGGCTCGGCTCGAGTTGGGGCAAGTCCACGGGCCTGAGCCTGCCAGCCGCCGAGGTGAACGTGCTACCGGTTTTCCCAATACGCTTTCCTGCATGAGGGGAGACGATTGGGTCGCTTTCGGTTTGTCGCGTCGGCGTGATGCGCTGCTGGCAGCCGCCCTCGGGCTCGTACTGACTGCGTGCGGATTCTCGCCACAGGTCACTCGGGCATCCACGTACGTTCCCGCAACCGTGGTGCGGATGGCCCTCACGGACGAACCCTTGACCATGGGTCAGGCAGCGTCAGGCACCGGTGTGTCGCCGAGCAACGGCGCCGACGTTCCGACCATTGGCGGCGCGGCCACCGACACCCTGGGCGGCTTCATCGCCGACGGCGGTCGAATCTCTCCGTTCGACGTGAACAACCCGGCGATCAGTCAGCTTGATCCGTTGCTGCGCAAGGCAATTCAGGATGCGGCTAGACAGTCCCGGGCCAGCGGCGTCGTTCTCGAGATTACGTCAGGATGGCGATCCAAGGGTTTCCAGCAGCGTCTGTTCGACGATGCCGTGCGCACCTACGGAAGCGCCGCGGCGGCCGCCCAGTACGTCGCTTCGCCCGAGGCGTCCAAGCACGTACTCGGCGAAGCAGTCGACGTCGGTCCTGTCGCGGCGGACAACTGGCTGATTCGCAACGGCGCCCAGTTCGGCCTGTGTCAGATCTACGCAAATGAGCTATGGCATTTCGAACTCGTAGCCGATCCACGCAGCCAGTGCCCGCCGCTGCGACCAAACGCCGCAGGCTGAGAAGGGGCTCCGATTAGAAGAAGGGCTCGCAGTACGCCTGGGCCGAAGCTGGATGCGGATCGAGCACCCCGATCGAGGGTTGGCCACGCTAGCTCGCGGACCTCGAGCCCGGGTTGGAGCTTACGAGATGAGCGACTGGTCGCTGGCCGGGCGGCGGTGAAGCGAAACCGCGTAGTCGCCGCCGTCGTAGGCTTGGCGATCCCATGTCGCCCAACGGGATACGAACTCTAGGCCGACCGACGCACACAGCTCGTCGTAGCGCTCGAGGCCCAATCGGCCAACGCGAAGCTGGAAGCCGGCGACGAGCAGCCCGCTCCGAGTGAGGCGCGTCCTCAGCTGGCCGACGACGCGGCCCTCGGTGCCGGGTTCGACGAAGATCATGACGTTGCCTGCCAGCACGACGAGATCGAAGTCTCCCTGCAGCTCGGCATCCAGCTCTGCGAGATCGGCCTCGACCCAAGGCAATTCGGGCGCCTTCGCTCGTGCCGCGTCGAGCATGGCGGCGTCTGCGTCCACACCCGTGGTCACGTACCCGCGCCGCGCAAGCTCGATCGCCACCCTGCCCGTTCCACAGCCCGCGTCGAGCACGTGCGAGCCGCCGGTCTCGCGCAGCAGGGCGTCAACCAGGTCGGCCTCGCCGTGGACGTTGCGGCCCTGCTTGGCCAGCGACGCCCATCGCGCGTCGTAGTCGCCGCCGCGCGGAGCGTCGGATCGTTGCCACCGGGTACCCACACCGACATCGTTGCAGAACGCCGACGGCCGCCCGTCAGCCTGCCAGGATCGAATCCCCTTCGACCTTGATCGGCTTGGCCTCCAGCGGCGACTTGGCTGGTCCGTTGGCCACGGAGCCGTCGAGTTTGAACTTGCTGCCGTGGCACGGGCAGGAGATCAATCCGTCCGACACCTCGGCGAGTGTGCAACCGGCGTGCGTGCACACCGATGAGAACCCCTCGAACACGCCCGCCGTGGGTTGGGTCACCACGATGTCGCCGAGGATCACGCCCGACCCGACCGGGACGTCCGCCGTCTTGGTCAGCACACCAGCTGGTGTCTGCGCACCTCCCGTTGCGGCGGGCGCGGAGCCCGCGGGTGCGCTGGAGGACTCGGCGGCAGGCTTCTTCCCATAGGTCGTGCACGCCGCGAGCAGTGCGGTCGCCACGCCGATGCCTGCGACGACGATGACGTTGCGGCGGGGCTGCCGAATCGTGTTCGGGAACATGTTGGAATCTCGTTTCTCGTGGGCTGTACGAGGAGGGTGTACGGTCCGGTCCTAGACGATGATCCCCGACGTGAGGATCAACCACAGCACCGACGTCAACCAGACCGAAGAAGTACGCCCCGACGGGTGTGTGCACCCTAGCGGTCGAGTTGTCGCCGAACGAGTTTCCCCGAGGGAACGAAGGGGGAGCCGCCATGGTCTTCTTCACATGAACAACCCGGCAAGGCCCGGCGTCGCATCGCATCTTCGATTTCGTTGGACGGGCGACCCTCGGACGTGGCAGCTTGGTGTAAGCCGTTACATGACCCGCTGCAAACGTAACGAAGGGCGAACGTGGACATCCCGACCGTGGACCAGTTGTTGTCAACCACGAGAGCGGTGCGCAAGCGCCTCGATCTGACCCGACCCGTGGAGCGCGACGTCATCCTGGAGTGCCTACAACTCGCCATTCAGGCGCCGACCGCCAGTAACAGCCAGAACTGGCGCTGGGTGGTGGTCACCAACGCGGACAAGCGGGCCGCGATCGCAGACGTCTACCGTTCCGCAGGCGGAGATTACCTGGCCAACGCCGCGACCTCGGAGCAGGATCCGCAGACCCGTCGCGTCTACGAGAGCGCGCACGCGCTCACGGGGATTCTCGCCGACGTTCCCGTACACGTGATTCCGTGCATCGAAGGGCGGTTGGACGGTGGCCCGCTCCTCGCGGCGGCATCGGCATGGGGTTCGATCCTGCCTGCCGCGTGGAGCTTCCTACTCGCGCTGCGTTCGCGCGGCCTCGGCTCAGTCTGGACGACGCTCCATCTGGCCAGAGAGCACGAGGTGGCGGAGTTGCTCGGCATCCCGGAGACCGTCACGCAGGTCGCTCTGTTCCCCGTCGCCTACACGATCGGAACCGACTTCAAGCCCGCCGCGCGACCGCGTGTCGAAACCATCACCTCGTGGAACACCTGGGATCAGAGCTGATGCAGTCCTACACAGTGACTTTCAGCGTGGACGCACCGCCGGCCAAGGTGTGGCGAATACTGCATCCACCACCGCCGAGGGATGCGCAGCGGCCCCGCCTCATCACGTACCCGGCGGGCAGCATGGAGATCCTCAACGAAGGCAATGGGGCGGGCGAGGGCCTCGTGCGCACCTGCGTGTTCGACGTGCCGAAGTATCTGCTGTCCGGTGGCAAGGCACGGTCATGGGAGACCGTCACCGAGGCCAAGATCAACGAGTTGTCCCGCTACGTCTCGATCAGCAAGCCACTGTGGTCGCGCGCAGAGGGCTATCACCGTCTGGATGAACAACCCGATGGCACAACACATTTAACATTTCACGAGACGTATCACGCGTACAACCCGGTGCTTCGTGCGCTGCTGGAGCGTCGCGTGCACGCCAAGATCTCGCAGGACAATCTCGCCACGTACGAATTCGCCCTCGGGCACGCGGGCACCACCAGGAGACTGACATGACTTACGAACGATCAGATCGTCCGAGGCGGCACCGTGGTCGACGGCTCAGGTGCCCCCGCCCGCACCATGGACGTCGCGGTACCCGATGGGGTGATCGCGGAGGTGGGTCGAGTCGACGGTTCCGCTCGCCGTATCGTTGACTCCGACGGCCTAGTCGTCACACCGGGTTTCGTCGACATTCACACCCGCTTCGACGGGCAATTCCGCTCGCGGCGGTACGCGGGTTCGTGATGGGCGACCGAGCGTCGGAGGCGCCGACCGCGAACGACATCGCAATGATGCAGCGAACGGTCGTCGACGGTCTGCGTTCTGGAGCGTTGGGAATGTCGTTCGGCCGCACCGCCGGTCACAAGAGCGCGTCGGGCGTGGACGGCGGCGAGGTGACCGACCCCCGGCCGGGCGGCTTGGTGAGAGGACCTCGCTAGTCAGGCCTTTCGCCATCCCACGATTGCGATGGCGACACCGACGAGTGCGATCAGCGGACCGAGCAACGACCAGGTAGTGGTGCCGGTCATCGGGCTTCCGTGCACGAAGCCGAATCCTTGCAGCGCGAAAAGTGTTCCGAACAGTGCGACGACTACGCCGACCACGATGAGGACGATGCGGATCATCCTCCGACCATAGACGCGTTCGCCGAGCGTCAGCCGATCTTGCGTCTGGTCCGGCGCTGCACCAACCGTTTCGTCTCGTTTGGCAGCGCGTCCGCCACCAGCAGTCGGGGCAGCAAGTCCGGCTCCAGGGTGAGGGCACGAAACACGAATCCCATCGTCACCTCGTGGTCGGGGCGATCGATCACCACGATCTGGTCGCCGCTGCGGACCGTCCCTGGCGTGATCACCCGCAGGTAGGCACCTGGGATCGCCGCCTTCGTGAAGGTCTTGACCCAGCCCTTGATCTCCAACCACTTGGCGAACGTCCCACAGGGGATTCGCGGCCGAGTGACCTCGAGGAGCAGGCCATCGGTGCCGACCATCCACCGCTCGCCGACCTTGGCGCCGGTGACGTCGACGCCCGACGTCGTGAGATTCTCCCCGAAGGCGCCATCGCCGATGTCCCTACCCAGCGTGAGCGCCCAGGCGTCGAGATCCTCCCGCGCATAGGCATAGACGGCTTGGTCGTCACCACCGTGGTACCGGTCGTCGCAGATCAGGTCGCCAACCAGGCCGCTGCCGAGGCCACCGCGCATGGGGCCGGGCGCACGTACCTCGACGGGACCGGCAGTCGGCCGCTTGTCGATGCCGGTCACCCTCTCCCGGTCGTTGGGGTTAGTCATTGGATGTGCCAGATTGACGGCCAGTACCTGCCCCATGGGACCGAGGATAAGCGGTCGTCCCGAGGTCGGCGCACCGTCGACTTCACCCAGCATGCGAAGACCGCGTACGCCCAAGGTGTGCCCGGACACACTGCGTCGCATCGGCCGTCAACCCTTGGCAATCTCGGCGGCCGACCACGATCAGCGGTGACGGCGCCTAGAAGAAGCCTCGGTGACGCCTCGGCGCGTCGCCAGGGGAGACGTGGCCAGGCTCCGGCGCTTGCCGCGGCAGCGGTGCGACGCTGATCGGCGCAGGAATCTGCGGTCTGCCCGTCGCGCTGGTGTCCGGCTCTCTACTGGGGTACCAGCGGTAGCCGCCACCCGTTGCTGGAGGCGGGGGACTGGTCTCTTCCGGAGGCGGTGGCGGCGGTAGGTCACCGGGAACGCCTGGCGCGAGCGACTGCCCGTCGCCGGTGTTCGGCGGGGGTGCGGGTTGCGAAGTGGCGTTCGTCGTCGCCGTCGATGGCACGGTCGTCGTCTCGTCGGTGTCGCTACCCGACGTGCGCAGAACGAGGAGAACGCCTGCCACGATCAAGGCGATCACCGCGGCGACGAGGACGAACACCAGCACCCGCTGCATCGAGCCGTACCACGGCCGCGAGACCGGCTTGAAGGTCAGCGTGTTCGAGGGAGGGGGACCCAGTCGCAGGTCAGTGCGGTGGTGAGGCCGGGCATCCCACGAATCGTCTTCCAATGGCACGGGTTCCGGGCGCGTCATCTCGCGGACGGTGGGCAGCGGCGCCGTGTGGTCCGGATCGGCGGACACCCGGGCTTCGTTCCGATCGCTGTCACTGGAGGGGTGCTCCGGATCGGCGGGCGGCCACCCCTCGTCCCTCCGATAGTCCGCATCCCAATCTCCGCGCGCATACGAGGTCGCGGGATTGTTCTGACTGAGCGCGTCGAAGGACTGCTCACGGAACACCGGAACCTTCAGCGACTGATGCGAAGCACGGCGAAGGACCCGCCGTTCCGCTACCCACCGGACGCCTACCACAGCCCTCAGCCTAGCGGCGCGAATGTTACCGCGCCTCGGGCGAGGGCGTGCTTCTGGGTTTTTTGAAACCTCGTCAATTCGAGGTTTTGGGCGCATGTTCGCGTGGTAAACGAAAAACATGCGAGTAAACACAGGGCTCACGAAACGATTTCTTCTAGCTGGCGCGACCGTCATGGCCATTGCTGCCGCACCCGTCGCCGTCGCCGATCCACCGCCTTGTTACGGCGAGAACGGTGGTGCATGCGTAGGACCCGGCGGCGCAGGCGTCGAAGTTCCCGGTGCAGGCGCCGTAGCAGGCCCGGGCGGCGCGGGTGCGACCGTGCCGGGGGCGGGTGCCGTGGCTGGGCCCGATGGCGCAGGTGCCAACGTTCCCGGCGCAGGTGCCGTTGCCGGACCGGGTGGGGCCAGCGCGAACGTGCCAGGCGCCAACGCGAATGCCGGACCGGGCGGTGCGGGCTTCTGTATCAACGGCTGGTGCGCCAACGCGGGCTAGTCGCCACGCTTGATTCGTTTTGCGCCGAGTGGGCGGGCTCCCACTCGGCGCGAAACGCGTGCGGCTAGCGTGGTCAGCAGTGAGAACACTGATCGACTTCGCCAACGCACCGATCTTCGCCATCCCCGTCGTCAATGCGCGCAGCGGCGATGGCGCGGTCCGCGAGGGCATGCTCATCGAAGGTCCCCAGGGCTGGGGCGAGTTCAGCCCGCCGCGGGGTTGCGGGAAACGCGAGGCGCTGCGCTGGCTGACGGCTTCGATCGAGGTCGGCACGGTCGGCTGGCCAGACCCCGTGCGCGGCCGCATACCAGTGAGCGTCACCGTTCCAGCGGTAGCGCCCGACGTGGCCCACCGAATGGTCGTGGACGCCGGATGCCGCTCGGCGGACGTCGTCGTGGCTGAGCCAGGTGGGTCGCTGGCCGACGACGTGGCCCGTCTCGAGGCGGTCCGCGACGCGCTCGGCCCGCAGGGCACCATCCGATGTGACGCCAACGGGGGTTGGGACGTCGACACCGCGATCTCGGCGATCGTCGCATTGGACCATGCCGCCGGTGGCCTCGAGTTCGTCGAGCAGCCATGCCCGCGCCTGGACGACCTGATCGCCCTCCGCCGCAAGGTGGACGTTCGCATCGCGATCGATCAATCGATCCACGAGGCCGACGATCCAGCGCGGCTGCCGACGAAGACCCTGAACGAGGCCGCCGACGTCGCCGTCTTGAGGTGCGGACCGCTGGGTGGAGTTCGGCGGGCTTACCGAGTCGCCGAAACGTGCGGCCTCTTGCCAGTGGTGACTTCGTCGGTCGAGACGACGATCGGACTGTGCGCAGGGCTCGCGCTTGCAGGCGCATTGCCCGAACTGCCCTTTGCCTGCGGGTTGGGCACCATATCGCTGCTTGCTGGCGACGTCGTCGCGAGTCCGCGATCGTTGGTCCCCGTCGATGGCCACCTTCCGGTTGCCTCAGCGCCGCCGATGCCGGATCACGACCTCGTCGAGCGTTATCGCGCGGTGAACCCCGACGACATCGGATGGTGGCGGGCCCTGCTTCAGACGCTGACGGACCCTGCCCTCGCGATGCCGCGCACTCCTTGACAGACTGTCCGCATGGCACAGATAACGATGCGCGGAAACCCCATCAATACGGTCGGCGAACTGCCGGCCGTCGGCACTCCTGCTCCGAGCTTTTCCTTGACGGGCACCGATCTCGGCACCGTCACCAACGAGCAGTTCCGCGATAAGCCCCTGTTGCTGAACATCTTTCCCTCCGTGGACACGCCGGTGTGCGCCACCAGCGTTCGCACCTTCAACGAGCGCGTCGGCGCGACGGGTGCTGCCGTGGTGTGCGTATCGAAGGATCTACCGTTCGCGCAGAAGCGGTTCTGCGGCGCAGAGGGCATCGAGAACGTCGTCACAGCGTCGGCGTTTCGCGACAGCTTCGGCGAGGACTACGGCGTCACTCTCGCCGATGGTCCGTTTGCGGGGCTTCTCGGTCGCGCCGTCGTCGTAATCGGCGCCGACGGCAACGTCGTCTACACCGAGCTGGTTCCAGAAATCGCCGAGGAGCCGAATTACGATGCGGCGCTAGCCGCACTGGGCTAATCGCGCCGATAGACCACCATCTCGCGAGAGAGCACGCGGCGGATTCGCGGCTCCCTGCTCGCGGCGAGGGCGAACACCGTGAGCAATATCCAACTCGTGAGCGCGCTCGCCAGCACTAGTGCGAACGCGCCCCAGTCACCGGCGTCAAGCTTTGCGGCTGCTCCGTATTTCGCCCACAACCGCCAATAGATCATCAGATTGGCGGTCAACCCCACGCCGTAGGACACGGCGAACAGGATCAGGAACGGCTTCCAGGTGCCGTCGCGGAGTCTGGCCGAAATCGGTTCGTGCCGAAGTGGATACAGCACCGACAGGACGTTGCCCAAGCCCAACCAGATGAAGACCATCGTCACGAGTTGGTCGACCATCGCCGCAGGATTGCCATGGGTGGTCGCCGTGAGGAACGCGATAACGGGTATCGCCGCGACGACGATCAGGGTGGCCATTGCAAGGTTCTTGGCCACCAGGATTCGCCACATCCGTTCACCACGCGACAAACTCTCGCGCACCCGTTCCGCCTCGAAGCACAACGCATTGGTGCAGACCACGCTGCCAACGACTGCCGAGAACAGGTAGAGCGTGAGCTGACCGAAGTCGTCGTAGCGCCTGACCCCGACGAAGTTGTACGCCGCGACCATGGCCAAGCTGATGCCTACCGTGATCGTGAGCCGAAGCAGGATCGCGCGCGGTTTGTCCGCGAAGACGTGCCGCACCTCGTCGACGACGCGCCTGCCGAGACGAGACAAGGGGTCCACGCGCAGGACGGCGGACCGTCGCACCGCCGACCGCTTGGCCTCGTCGGCCGACATTCGATGTGCCTGCGCTACCGCGAGGACGGCCGGCCACGGCAGCCCTGGCGAGAGCGACCGCGACCACGGCATTCGCGCCCGCCTGTCCCGGCGTCGTGGCCATTTCGTTAGCGCCCGCCGCGATTGCCTCAGTCTTTGCCCTGTCGCGCCACCACGTCGAGGCGCCAGCCGCGGCGACGTCGTCGACCACGCCGTGCTGAAGCAACGCCACCTCGGCTCGCGCCTCCGCGACTACCGAAGTCAGCGCGCCGTCGTCACCCCAGTCTGCGGCAGCGGCCGCCGCGTCGACCCGGCGCAACGAGTCGGCCAGAAACCGTAGTTCGTCGAACACCGCCACATCACCGTGAGTGGTCATGGCATTAACTGAACCATCTTTCGACTCCCTCGTCGCTACCTCACCGATACGAACTCGACCGGTGACGCCAATCACCAGTTGAACCAACGAGTCCCACGTGACGTGTCTTAGTCGAGGAGGTTGTCATGAGTGTGATCGCAGCTGTCCGGGGAGAACTCCCACCGCATCGATACAGCCAGTCGGAGGTAACCGAAGCACTACTCACCCTTCCCGGCTATGCGCAGTACGCCGAGCCCATCAGGAAACTGCACGCAAGCGCGAAGGTCGACAACCGCCACACGGTGCTGCCGCTGGAGGATTACTCCGGGCTCAACGACTTTGGTCGATCCAACGACATCTTCATCGAGCACGCCGTCGAATTGGGGTGCGCCGCCATCCTTGGCGCACTCGACGACGCGGGTCTGAAGCCCGCCGACGTCGACGTGATCTTCACGACGACCGTCACGGGCGTTGCGGTTCCGACCATCGACGCTCGCATCGCGGGGCGGATCGGACTGCGACCCGACGTGCGTCGGATACCGATGTTCGGCCTTGGCTGCGTGGCAGGCGCCGCAGGGGTGGCCAGGCTCAACGACTATCTGCGCGGCGCTCCCGACGCTGTCGGCGTGCTCCTTGCCGTGGAGTTGTGTTCGCTGGTTCCCAAGTCCGACCCGTCGATCGCCACCGTTGTCGGCAGCAGCCTGTTCGGCGACGGGGCCGCGGCGGTGGTGGCGGTGGGGGATCGCCGTGCCGACCTCATCGGCGCTTCGGGTCCCGAGGTGCTCGACTCGCGCAGCCACCTCTATCCCGATTCGGAGCGCACCATGGGCTGGGACATCGACTCTAGCGGCTTCCGGCTGGTGCTCTCGCCAGACGTGCCGAAGGTCGTCGAGCGCTATCTGGGTGAAGACGTCACGAATTTCCTTGGCGCTCATGGCCTGAACACGTCCGACGTCGGAGCTTGGGTGAGTCACCCCGGCGGTCCGAAGGTGATCGAGGCGATTACGGCCACGCTCGGCCTGCCCGACGATGCGCTCGAACTCACTTGGCGCTCGCTTGCAGAGGTGGGCAACATCTCGTCCGCCTCGGTCCTGCACGTGCTGCGCGACACCATCGCCAAGCGGCCGCAGGCCGGATCTCCTGGGCTGATGATGGCGATGGGTCCGGGGTTCTGCTCGGAGCTCGTCCTCTTGCGCTGGCGGTGATGTCGTGATGTCGTACGTGCTGCTGATCGTCCTTGTCGCCGTCGAACGCATCGTGGAACTCGTTGTATCCAAACGGAACTCGGCGTGGAGCCGGGAACGCGGCGGTATCGAGTTCGGCGCGCGGCACTACCCAGTGATGGTGGTGCTGCACACCGCCCTATTGGCAGGCTGCTTGTTGGAGACGTTCGCACTGCATCGTCCGTTCATCGCCGCTCTGGGCTGGCCGATGCTGGCGATCGTCGTCGCAGCCCAGGGCCTGCGCTGGTGGTGCATCGCCACCCTTGGCCCCCAATGGAATACGCGGGTGATCATCGTGCCGGGAGCATCTCGGGTGACCGACGGTCCGTATCGGCTGATTCCGCACCCGAACTACGTCGCAGTCGTCGCCGAGGGGTTCGCGCTGCCGCTCGTACACACGGCCTGGCTTACTGCCGTGGTGTTCACGGTGCTAAACGCGGCATTGCTGAGAACACGCCTCGAGGTGGAGAACAGCGCGCTCGCGAGCCTGTCGTGATCGACCTGCTCGTGGGCGGGGGAGGCCCGGCGGGTCTGGCCACCGCCTTGTACGCCACTCGGGCGGGCCTAGAGGCGGTCGTCGTCGAGCATCGCAGTGGGTCGCTGGACAAGGCGTGCGGCGAGGGCATGATGCCGCACACCGTCGGATACCTAGACCGCCTCGGGGTGGCCCCGAAGGGGCGGCCGCTGCGCGGAATCAGTTACCAGGACCAGAATCACCAGATCGAGGCGATGTTCCGAGCGGGAGCAGGCCTCGGTGTTCGCAGGACCGCGTTGCATGCGGCGTTGCACGACGCCGCCGAGGCTGCGGGCGTCGGGTTCGTGTGCGACGCCATCGGAGAGATTTCGCAGGACGCGACGTCGGTTCGGGCGGGGTCGCTGACGGCCCGATACCTTGCGGCGGCCGACGGCTTGCACTCACCGATCCGACGGTCACTGGGTTTGGCACAACCGTGCAGCGGTCAGCGCCGATGGGGGATACGGCGCCACTACCAAGTCGCGCCATGGACCGATCACGTGGAAGTGCACTGGGCCAGCGGCGCCGAGGCATACGTGACGCCCGTCGCCGACGACTGCGTCGGCATCGCCATCCTGACTTCGTCGCGCGGTGGCTTCGACAGCCACTTCGACCAGTTCCCAACGCTGCAGGACCGGGTGCGCGGTCACGCCCACGGGCCCGATCGAGCGGCGGGCCCGCTGCGGCAGAAGGCGCGACACCGGACCGCGGGTCGGGTGATGCTCGTCGGTGACGCTGCCGGGTACATCGATGCGTTGACGGGCGAGGGCATGGGGCTCGCGTTCGGCGCCGCCGAACTATTGGTGAATTGCGTTGTCGCCGAAAGCCCCAGCGACTATGACCGGCAGTGGCGCCAGTTGACCCGCCGCTACCGCATGTTGACCGCAGCTCTCGTCGGCGCGGCCGCACGACCGAGGATTCGATCGCGGATCGTGCCTGCCGCGAGCGCCCTGCCGCGAGTGTTCGCGGGGGCGGTCAATCAGCTCGCATACTGATGCGCGTCAGATTCGATAGACCCGCCGCGCGTGGCGTCGTGAAAGGGTCTCGAAGGTGAAACTGGGCGTCGTCGACGTTTGCGCTAGCGCCCTTGATCACGGGTAGATGATCTCGTTTGTCGCCAAATCAGGTTGCGCGTTGGGTAGCTTCGCACCGTGTCCGACCTGAAGAACCGTCAGATCCTCTTGCGTCGCCGGCCCACCGGCCTTGTCCAGCCCGGTGACACGGAACTGGTCACGTCGCGGGCCCCGCAACCCGCGGAGGGCGAGGCGCTCGTTCGCACTACCTACGTCGGCCTCGATGCCGCCGCACGGACGTGGCTCAACGATCAACCCGGCTACCTTCCGCCCGTCCAGCTGGGCGAAGTCATCAGGGCGGCGGGCATCGGCGAGATCGTCGCTTCGCGCTGCGATGCCTATGCGGTTGGCGACGTCGTCACCACGCTGACCGGTTTCCAGGAGTACGTGATCGTCCGCGACGACGTCTTCTGCACGCCCGTCACCGACATGGACCCGATCGACCAGCCCGCGGTGATGTCGATCTATGGGCCGACGGGCGCCACCGCCTACTTCGGCATGGCAGACATCGGCAAGCCCAGGGAGGGCGACACTGTCGTGGTCTCCGCCGCGGCGGGCGCCACCGGATCGGTGGCGGGCCAGATCGCCAAGATCGCGGGCGCGCGAGTCGTGGGCATCGCCGGTGGACCGGAGAAGTGTCGGGCCGTCGTCGAGGACTTCGGCTTCGACGCGTGCATCGACTACCGCACCGCCGACATGAAGGCTGCGCTCAAGCAGCACTGTCCGCGAGGGGTCGACGTGTACTTCGACAACGTCGGCGGAGCCGTCCTCGACGCGGTCCTTGGCCGCCTTGCCCAAAAGGCGCGGGTGGTGATGTGCGGCGTGATCTCCAGCTATCTGACTGGCGAGCATCCGGGCCCCACCAACTACGTCAACATCCTGTCCAAGACCGCAACCATGCAAGGATTCAACGCCTTGGACGAGTGGGGGCGCTTCGACGAGGCCTTCGCAGCGCTTCGCGAGTGGGAAGCCAAGGGGCTGCTCGTGCATCGCGAGACGATTTTCGACGGCATCGAGTCGTGCGTCGACGCTCTCAACGGGCTGTTCACCGGAGCAAACATCGGCAAGATGCTGGTCAAGGTCGGCGAGCCCACGGTCGTCCAAACCCCATAGCATCACCGTTGGGTCACGGTCGGGCATCTCCTTGGTCAGTCACCTCGCACGAAATTGCTTGCGGCACATCCGGAGTTGTACAACGTATGCAGTGGCCTCGCCGGGGGGCCGACGTTGCCAGGAGGTGTGGTGGGATGAGGCGGTTCTTCGCCATCGCGATCGGCATGGCCATCCTGTTCGCAACACCTGGGTTCGCAACCGCCGACGTGCCAGGTCGCTCGGCGCTCAACCAGCAGGCCATCGACTACGTGATGGCTCGGGCGCTCGCTCAGCGCGGCGTGCCCTTCTCCTATGGCGGCGGCGACGCCAATGGGCCGACGCGCGGAAACCCCGTCGCGAACGCCCTTGAAGCCCAGCAGCTTGCCAATGGCCTCCCATCGCAGCCACTGACGTCCAGCGTCGGTATCGATCCGGCGCAGAAGCCCATCGGATTCGACGCGTCCGGTCTTATCGTCTACGCGTTCGCCGGCGTCGGACTCAAGATGCCGCGTTCGTCGGGCGAGCAGTACAAGGTGGGCCAGAAGATCCTTCCGCAGCAAGCACTCCCCGGGGATCTGATCTTCTACGGGCCCGACGGCACCCAAAGCGTCGCAATGTTCCTTGGCAACGGGCAGATGTTGCAGGCGACCGACCCGGTCGTCGTCGTAACGCCGGTGCGCACCAACGACATGGCACCGTACCTGAGCCGAATCATCGCCTGACCGCTGCGCCGGTAGGCGATCGCCGAGTGTGCGGACGAAATCGCCCACTCGCGGGCAGTTCACCTTAACTGCGGGTACGCCCGCTAGCCCACGTTGACGAACGGACTGATGGCGTCGTGCGCGAACTGGGCGACGTTCACCCACGGAGTGCCGTCCGGATAGCTCACCGTCGCAAGAAGATTGGCGCCGGCATCGACGAAATCACCGTCGGCTCGACCCTGATGCGTCGTCGACGTGACCAGGATGATGCCCGAGGTACCCGCCTGCTTCGCCAGCGGCACCGAGAATTGGGCGTTTTGAACGGTGCTGTTGGCCCGATCCTCGACGATCAGCCTGTCAGGCGGAAAGCCAAGTATTAGCAACATCTTTCGCATCTGCGCGGCCTCGGTCACGCCATTCTGCGGGTTGCCGCCAGTCACGATGATGGGTGATTGCGGAAAGAACTGCGCGACCGACAGGCCCGTCAGCACCCGGCGTCGGAGGATGGGCCGCATGGTGCCGTCTGGGTTGAGGCCGTACCCGAGGATGACGACGGCCGGGCGAGAGAAGTCCTTCACCGCGGGCGTGGGTTCGGCGTGGGCGACTGCGGGAACGGCGCCCCCCAAGGCAAGGCCCACGGCGGCTACCGCGGCAACGGCTCCGCGCTTCCATCGGCGCATGTGTCCTCCGCGACTCCTGAGACAGATGAGGACCATGTTACCGCTGGTGCGCCTGGCTGAGTGGCGAACGCTGGAGATGTGATCAGAGGAGTTTCATCTCCGCCAGGCGGTCCGGAAGCTCGTCAACGTATTCGGCCACACCATCGCGTTCCAGCGGGATCGCGCCATCGTCGACCAACGCTTGGACGGCTGCAAGCAACGCATCACGGTCACGGGTGCCGTCGAGGAGCGGCAACACGTGGCGATCGGTGGCCGACAACATCTCAGTCTCGTGCCAGGCATTGAAGGTAGCCGCGTCCTCCTGATCGCGCGTCAATTCGGCCATCCGCCTGGAGCTCTCGTCCACTTGCAGGGGAGCGGACGTCGATTCTGGCGAAACCGGCGCAAGCCGATACCGCGCCTGACCCTGCAGAATCAAAGTCCCCATCAGGTTGTCGACGTGGTCTGCGAGGTTGGCGCTCGGGGTCAGACCAGCCGAGGCGAACCGGTCGGTCACCGCGTCCACCAGATCCTGCCGGGAGAGCGTCCAAGGCCATGCCGCGCTGAGCGCATCGAGCGCGGCCTTGATGCCCGGATCGTTGGTGAACAGCGTGGCACCGTCGGATTCCACGTACTCCTGGCGAGTGTTGTCCAAGCGGGTGGGTTCGTCGGCTGGAGGCACCCACGCCGCGAAGTGGAAGTCGCCGAAGCGGTTTCGATCGGGGTTGTACGAGATCATCGGTGCGCGCTCGCCGTGGATGAGCAGCGATTCGCGGAACATCCGATTCGTCACGAAGTCCAAGTACTGGTCGACGAGCACCTGGACGCCGCCGCTCTTCTCGCCAATGTACTCCGCGACCTTCGGACCGAAATTGGCGGGAACCATGGTCTCGGGGCGGGCTTCGGCGAGATAGGACAGACCGTGCGCGCCGGCTCGCGAGACCATCTCGTAGAAATAGCACGGGGCGTTGAACGTCTCCAGCTCGTCGTGCAACAGGTACGAATCCCCGAAGCCTTCTGCGAATGCCTTGGATTCGGCTACGACGCGAGCCATCACGCCCTCGGCGGGAACGACCTCTTCGAGGAAGTCGAGCATGCCGCGAGCTTCGCGCGCCTTGTCGTCGGGGGTCGTACTCGCCCCGCTCGCCAGCAGCATGGCGTCGCGGAGAATCTCCTTCGACTTCCAGCCCGGGTAGACGTTGTAGCTGACGTAGGCGACGCCGTCGGGAGCCATGCAACGACGGATGGCGGACAGCAGCGCCTCCTGCACGTCGGGGGGCACCCAGCTGTAGACGCCGTGCGCGATGACATAGTCGAACTGTCCCAGTGCCGCCAGGTCCATCCGCGCGATGTCGCCTGCGACGAGTTCCAGGTTGTCGATGCCAAGGGCCCGGGACCGGGTGCGCCCCATGTCGATCTGGACTCGTGACAGATCGACGCCGACGGCCCGCGCCTGCGGGTGCATCGCGGCGAAAGGGATCAGGTTGCCCCCAGTCGCACAGCCGATTTCGAGGACGCGCGCACTCGAGACCTTCGGCGCATCGAGGCCGAACAGGTGGGCGACGGCCGCCAGCTGCCCGGGTGCCGACTGGGGAAATGAATTCGAGGTGTACGGCGTGGCGTCGTAGTCCGCACGAAGCCGCTCGATCGGGTCGTCCATGCCTACCCCTCGATCGTCCGGTGGTGTGCTCATTCGATCACACGCGCCGTGCCGCCTAACGGCCGCGCCACTCCGGCTTGCGCTTCTCGACCCATGCGCGAATGCCCTCCTTTGCGTCCTCGGTGGCGCCAGCGACCTTGCGCATGGTTTCACCGAAGCGGACGGACTCGATCCAGCCCATGTCAGCCGACCGCCAGGCCACCTCCTTGGTCGCCCGCTGCGCGAGAGGGGCAGCCTCGGTCAACGTTCGGGCCCACGTCCGCGCTGCCGCCTGCAACTCGGCGGGTTCGACGAGCTTCCACACCAGACCTACCTCCTTTGCCCGTACGGCATTGATCGGCTTGCCGGTCAGCAGAAGTTCCATGGCGTTGGCCCAGCCCACCCGTTGCGGAAGCCGGAGCGCCCCGACGATGGTGGGAGTGCCTATCGACACCTCGGGATAGCAGAACGTCGCATCCGTGCTCGCAATCACGAAGTCGCAGAACAACACTCCGGTGAGTCCATAGCCGATGCACGGCCCTTGCACGGCGGCGATCGTCGGCTTGAAGAGCTCCATGCCGCTCTCGAAGGAGTTGATGGTCGGCTTCTCCCAGAACGTACCGCCGAAGGTTCCTACCGAGCCCTGGCCGTCCTTGAGGTCTCCACCCGCGCAGAAGACGTCGCCGTTGGCCGTCAGGATTGCGACCCAAGCGTCCTCGTCGTCGCGGAACCGGTCCCATGCTGCGTTCAGGTCGCGTCGCAGAGCACCATTGATGGCGTTTCGAGCCTCGGGACGGTTGAGGGTGATGGTCGCGACGTGCTCGTCGCACTCATACGTAACCAGACTCATGGCGCCACCCTACTTCCGTCTGCCTCGACCAACGTGAGGTCACCGGCGATGACATTGGCCCGCAATGCCTTTCGGTTGAGTTTGCCGCTGGGCAACGTCGGTATCTGGTCGCTCATCGCGATCGCCCACTTGGTAGGAACCTTGTATGCGGACAGCTGCTCGCGAGCATGGGCCGCGACGGAGAGCAGGTCGACGACCTTCGACGCAGGCACGACGACGGCGCACACCTCCTCGCCTCGCGCGGGATCGTCGACCCCGAAGACGACGCATTGCGCTACGTCGTCGAGTTGTTCGATCACCGCCTCGACCTCGAGCGGTGAGACGTTGGCTCCCGCGGCCTTGATCAGTTCGGTCGTACGCCCGACGTAGAACAGCCGAGGGTCGCCTTCGCGTCGGTAGACCTGGTCGCCCGTGTGGTACCAGCCGTCCTCGTCGAACGTGTCTGCGCGCTCGCGCTTGTTGTAACCGGCCATGACGCCGACGCCTCGGACGAGGAGCTCACCGGTGGATCCGGAGGCGACCGGTCGACCGTCGGCATCGACGATGGCCATGTCGGTGTAGGCGAACCCACCGGCGGTCTCGGACATGGTGCGGTGCACCGGAAACCCGTCTGGCGAGTCGGTCATCGCGATGTCCAGAGGTCCGTCGCGAAGCATTGGGGCGCTGCTCAGATCGCGGTCGGCGAAGGTGAGGTGCTCGCGCAGCCGCTGGGTAAAGGCGGGCCACCCCACGATCCCGGTGGCCCGTTCGCGTTCAACCATGTCGAGCGCAGTTGCCGCGTCGAGGCGAGGCATGACCAGTACGGTGACGGGTTCGTGCAGCGCCCCCGTCGCGGCGAGCACCCCGCCGATCCAAAAGAACGGCATCGCGCACAGGATTCGGCTGGACGCGGGCGATCCGGTGATCGCGGCGATGGCGGCCGGCCACGTCGACGTCTGCCGGACGAGCGTGCCGTGCGTGTGCAGAACGCCCTTGGGATCCGCGGTGGAACCCGAGGTGTGCACCATGATCGCCAAGTCGGCGGGAAACACCTCGACCTCGACGGCCCCGAGAAGTTCTTCGGACACCATGGCAGACGGGTCGTACGGCGGGGTGGCCCAGCGCCGGTCGGAATACCCGGTCAGCGTGATGCGACGCAAGAACGGCGCGGCGTTCAACGCGAGAGTGTGTCCCCCCTGCCCGGCCAAGTCCGGCATCGCGGCTTCGAACCGTTCGGCGACGTCGAAGTTCAGCACGCGATCGGGGGCGATCAGGAATCCGACGTCGGCCAGACGAAGTACCTTGGCGATTTCGGCAGGCGTGTACATCGTGCTCAGCGGTACCGCGACGGCGCCGATCCTCGAAATTGCCAGCCACCAGACGACCCATTCGACTCCGTTGGGGAAGAAGAGGCCGACTCGACCGCCCTTTCCCACGCCCAGGCCGAGTAGCCAACGTGCGGCGTCGGCCGAACGCCGTTGCGCCTCTCGATAGGTCAGGGTCTCGGTCGGCGTGATCAGGTACTCGTGCTCGCCGAACTCACGCGCGGCGCGCTCGAGGAGCGCGGGGATCGTCGGTCTTTGCTCGGTCACGTCACGATCGGTCACGAGACGAATCTTTCACGACACGGCGATGCGACGTGCCGCAGCTTCCATGGCGTCATGCGCGTTGAGGCAGAATCACGCAGGTGACAAGACCTCCGCCGCCGCCAGGACGACCTGGTGGTCGCGGGCCTCGCAAGCCGCCAGTGTCGCCAACGCCGGCTGGGCCGCCAGAGCCGGCAACGGAGCGGCTAACGCGTGCCGGTGCGAAGGAAGCACCGACCGAGAAGATCCCCGCGGGGGCTCAGCGAGACGATGCGGCAGCGACCGAACGCATTCCGCGCCGCAAGGCCAAGCCTGCCGCGAGCACTTTGGATGAGAAGCCACGACGCTCACTGCTGCGTGATCCGATGTCGATCTCCTTGATCGCGATCATCGCCGTCGCGCTGGTATTCGGCGGGCTGGCAGCTGCCGAACTCTACGCCCGTCACCGCGCGGAGGGGATCCTCACCTCGGTCGCGCAGTGCATCGTCAAGGACGGCGTGAACGTGTCGTTCGCGGTGAACCCGCCGTTCCTGTGGCAGCGCCTCACCGACCACTACACCAACGTGACGGTGTCGACCGACGGCAACCAAGTCCAAGAGGCAAAGGGCATGCAGGCGGAGGTCACCGTCGAAGACGTACGGCCGCAGGGCACTTCGGACTCCAAGGGCACCATCGGCGCGCTCGACGCGACGCTCACGTGGACCGCCGACGGGATCAAGAACACCGTCGCCGCCAACCTTCCCGGCGTTGGCAATCTGGTGACAGGGCTGACCACCGACCCGGTGGCGGGCACGCTGCTCCTGGAGGCCGGAAGCATCACCGTCACGGCCAAGCCCGTCGTCGCCGACCACAAACTTCAATTGCTCGTCGTCGATCTCGCCGGCCCCCTCGACAAGGACACCGTGCAGGCGGCGCTCGACCGTTTGACGTCGAAACTCAACGACAACTATCCGCTTGGCATCCACGCCGACAGCGTCGAGGTCACTGCAACCGGCGTCGTCGGAAAGTTCTCGACGCGCAATGCGTCCATTCCCCAGAGCGGGACCGACGCCAGCGCGTGCTTCGCGGGACTGTGAGGGGAGATCGACGTGAGTGCCACCGCGTTCGTCGTCATTCTGGTCCTTGGCATCGCCGCGATCAACGCCGTGATCTGGATCCCGGTGATCCTGTGGTTTCGGCGTAGGACACGCAACGCATACGCCACGCTTGCTCACTCGATCGAGGGCGAGACGGTGCTTCGTCCGCCCGAGAAGGGCAACTACCGCGGCGCGACAGCAGCCGGGTTCCCGATGGTCAACAACAACGCGGTAATCGCACTCACCAATCGACGACTGGTCTGCATCACCGTCACAGGCAAGACCATCGAGATCCCAACCACGACGATCACGGGAGCGCGCGAGGCAAAGGTGTTCAAGTCGTCCGTCGCCGGCGGCCGCATGCATCTCGTCGTAGCCGTGCGCTCCGGCGAGGTCGGCTTCTTCGTCTCCGACAACGCCTGCTGGCTGAGGGCCATCAGGGACGCCAGCGGAATCAGTTGAGCGGCAATGCGATTACGATCTCTCACCACTCGACGTAGTTAGTCGCGGGGGAGAAGCGAGATCTTCTGCCAGATCTTGTTCGACAACTCGGTCGTCAGCGTCTCGATGGTGGACACCGTCTCCAGCACGACGCCGTCGGCGCTGTGTTCGGCGCACAGGGCCGCGGTCTTGGCGGTCAGGCTCAGCATCTCCGAGCAATAGCCGAGGTAGTGGTGCATCTGGTCGGCGTCGAGCCCGTGCCGGACGCTCTCTGCGGTCGGCTCATAGGTCGAGCTGACCTGCTCGGGATCCTTGGAGAGCTGGTGCATGTCGATCACGTGCGCGAGTGAACGAAGTCGGTGCAGCAAGGCGAGCAGGGTCCGTCGCTCCAGGCGTTCCGGCAGGGCCCACAGAAAGACCAGGGCGATACCCGCGAACACCAGATCGTTGACCGTGCTCTCGATGAGAGGCACCCAGTCCACGGTCCGCGCCAGCCCGTCGACGACGGCCGAGCGCACGCCGAAGACCAGCGCCACCAACGTCGCCACTGCGATGACGACGCCGATGGCGCGGGCGGCGATCGTCCTTCGCAGAAGGCGGTCGTGTGACTGGTCTGCCTCGGTTCGAACGAGCTCGACGAGCCGGCCGAGGTCACGCACCGCCTTGGTCAGGCCCCGTTCGCCGAAGCGCGCATGAATCCGGCGCTCGAGTTGCGCCACGGTGTCGCCGACATGGTCGGCAGCGAGCCGGACGTAGTCGCCGGCGGGGCTCGTCTTCGCCACGCCACGACAGTAGGGGTCCCTTGGGCGTGTTGCGCGGCGATTCGTCAGCGTGCGGCTGAAGACTTTGCCCCGCCGGTGAGGTCGTCGGAACGTCCAGCGGCAAGCCGCGACCACTGTGGGATCGGCCGTCCGTCGATCCGCGTGTTGGACCCGTCGACCTGCCATTCCTGCGGCCAGCCCGGCGGTGACTCTTCCCACGGTTCCTGGCGACCGTAGACGGTGAGATCCATGAGGGCATAGCTGTAGTCCATCGACTCGACGCCGCGCCTGGTCGTCCAGTAGGTCTCGAACACACGGTCGCCATCCCGCAGATAGCACACGATGTGCATCATTCCGACGTGGCGCCCGACGAGGAGCGTGTCGAGGGAGGACAGCGCCGAATACCACGGCACGTCCCAGCCCATGAAGCGGCGATACCGCTCGCCCTCGTCGTATGGCCCCTGGCAGAAGACGGCATAGGTGACGTCGCGCGAATGGAGGTACGACAGCTCCGTGACCTGTGTGGTCACCCATGTGCAGCCTTCACACTGCTCGGGCGCGGGATGCCCGGCGTACCACATGAAGTAGTAGGCGACGAGTTGGCGGCGACCTTCGAAGGCGTCGAGCAGGGGAATACTTCCATCGGGTCCGATCAGCTCGAGCGTGGCGTCCACCTCGACCATGGGAAGGCGTCGACGGGCTGCGGCGATGGCGTCGCCCTCTCGAATGTGGGCCTTCTCCCGCGTTCGCACGCTGTCGATCTCCGCTTCGAACGCGGCCCGATCGACCACGGGGGGCATCGGCTGACGTGACATGACGATCTCCTTTCGATTGTCTCGGCGCCGCAGCGCTATTCGACGAAATCGTTGCCAGCCGGACCGAACAAGTACAGTTGATCGAGTACCGGCGTCGGGTCATCCGACCAATCCATCGCGGCGAGTTGGGCTCTGCTGCGACGGCCGGTTCGCCAGCGCATCGCTTCGAATCGCGTTGTGCGCAGCCATACTTCGGGTGCGTCGTTTGGCCCGCTGCGATATTCACCGTCTTCTACGGTTACGCGTAACGGAACCGTGGTCTCTAGCATCGTGAGCAGCCGATCCGATGTCCACCACACCGCGCTCGAATCCCTGCCCGATGGGCGGCATAGCGCGGCGAGGATGTCGTACTCGTGGCTCGCGACGTCGCCGAGCGGTGGTGTGATCCCTTGATCTGCGGCCAGCCGATCCAGTTTCGCGGTGGCAGCGGTCCAGGCACTGAGGATGTGGGCCCCGTCACGGCCGTCGAATCGCCTGATGTGAGCAGCGGTTTCGTCATCGGTGGGTGGTCCCGATGCGTGCGCGTCAGCCCAGCCCTCGGCGACGGCGGTCATGTGCGCAACGACGTCACGAACCGTCCAGCCGGGACAAGCGGCTACTTCGGTGTTCCACGTCGGGTCACCGAATCCAGTCGTCAGCGCGGTGATCCGGTCCTTCGATTCGCGATAGAGGCACGAGGTCAGCCGCGGATCCATCACCGATGCCACCGTCATTCGCCGTCTGCTCCAGTCTGCTGGCCGTACGCGTCGTGCCAACGCCACCACTGGTAGGGCTTGGTCTGCGGGTAGTCCTTGGGCGAGTCCTCCCAGTCTTCTTGGCGGCCGAGCGCGGTGATGTCGAGGAAGTTCCAGGTGTTGACGAATACCTCGTCGCCGCGACCGTTGACGAAGTACGTGCGAAAGACCCGTCCGTCGTCATCACGGATGAATGCGTTGGTGCCATGCCACTCGTCGACGCCGAAGTCGACGTCGAATGCCCCCTCGGCGTCGGGAATCATGGTGTACCACGGGATGTTCCAGCCCATTCGCGCCTTGATGCGCTCGACGTCCTCTTGCGATGCCCGTGAGGCGTACACCAGAGTCGTGTCGCGTGCGTTGAGGTGTGCGAGGTTGCCGATGTGGTCGGCCATCAGCGAGCAGCCAACGCATCCGTGTTCGGGCCAGCCATGCACGCCGGGGTCCATGAACGCGCGGTAGACGATCAGCTGCCGTCGGCCGCCGAACAGATCGAGGAGGGTCGCCTTGCCGTCGGGTCCTTCGAAGGCGTACTGCTTCTCGACGGCCACCCACGGCATCCGGCGTCGCCTTGCTGCGAGCGCATCGCGCGCACGGGAGAATTCCTTTTCCTCGACGAGCATCTTCTGGTACGCGGCCTCCCATTCCCGTGCCGACACGATCTCCTGCGTCTTCATCTGTTCCTCACCCTTCTGATCGAACCAACGTCGCGTCGCCCGGCGACGACGCTGGGTAAACATTCAACAGATCAGTTGAACATCTACTCGCCAGCGAACCACGCCGACCCGCTATAGTCAACCGAATGGTTGAAGATCAGGTTCTTGACCGGGCGTACGCAGCGCTGGCGGATCCAACCCGCCGCCGCCTGCTGGAGACCCTGCGCCAGGGGGACGCCAGGATCACCGATTTGGCTGCGCCGCTACCGATGACGTTCGCAGGCGTGTCGCGTCACGTCGGCGTGCTCGAGTCCGCAGGCCTGGTCGTGCGCGAAGTTCGCGGCCGCGAACACTGGCTGTCGCTGCGGCCCGACGGATTGACGATTGCCCAGCAATGGATGACGGAGCAGACCGAATTTTGGTCGACACGTGCGGATGCGTTGGAACGGCGGTTGCGACGGAAGCGGTCGTCGCGATGAATGGGACGACGACCGTCCGGGTGCAACGCGTCATGCCCGCGGTGCCCGAAGACGTCTTCGACGAGTGGCTGGACCCAGAGTCGTTGGAGGAGTGGATGTGTCCCCGCCCGGATCGGTGCGTCGCCGTGACCGTCGAGCCGCGCGTCGGCGGCGTCGTGCGGTTCGACGTCGACCACTCTGGTAGCAGCGTGCTGATCACCGGACAGTTCCTGGCCATCGAACGCCCTTCGCTGCTCCGCTTCACCTGGAGTAACTCCAACTGGCCGGACCCGACGGCCGTCAGCATCGTGAACGTCGCATTCGAACCGTTCGGCGAGGCAGAGACGCTGATGTCGATCGAACACTCACTGGTGCCGCCTGGCCAATTCGACGACTTCCACAACGGCTGGACGCTGACGAGCGACCAGCTCGCCAACTACCTGAGTTAGCCCGTCTCCGTCCACGCCCTCGGCCGGATGCGCGCCCGCGCTCCTCGCGCAGGGGCGATCGTGACGCCGCGCGAGTGGCGCGCTTCGTCGCGCGCGTTTGAGGGCGTAATCACATAGTCCCGCAACAGCGTTCGCAGGGCGACCCGTATCTCCATGGTGGCGAAGGCCGCGCCGATGCAGCGGCGAACGCCGCCGCCGTACGGCATCCACTCCGCGGGATCGGGTGGGGTGGACATGAACCGGTCGGGATCGAATCGCGATGCGTTCGGGTAGACCGTTTCGTCGTCGTGCAGTAGCCCGATGCTCGCGACAATCGTCTGCCCCTGCGGCAACGTCCACCCCGCGACCTGGATGGTGGCCGCCTTCACCTGCCTGAAGGTCACGTCGATGACGGGCCGGACGCGAAGGACCTCGTGGACCGTAGCGTTCAACAGATCGTCCGAGCCTGCGTCCAAGGCGATGACGAGCCGATCCAGTAGTTCGGGATGCCGCTGCAGCCGCTCCACCGCCCATGCCAGCGTGGTGCCAGTCGTCTCGTGCCCCGCCGCCAGCATGGTGATCAACTCGTCGGCGATCTCTGGCCGCGTCATGGGCGAGCCGTCCTCGTAACGACTCTGAACCAATATCGACAGCACGTCGTCACGTAGGTCGAGGTGAGGATCGGCACGAGCTCTGTCGATGAGCCGGTTGACGATGGCGTCGTACTCACGCCGGTACTGATGGAAGCGACCCCACGGGCTCCATCGACCCCAGTCCCATTGCGGAACGGGGATCAGCGAGAGCTTCGAGCCGAGTCGGATTGCGGGAGGAAGCATTTCACGCAGCCGCTCGAACTCCTGGCCCTCGGCTCCGAAGACCGCGCGCAGAATGACGTTGAGCGTGATGCGCATCATCGAGGGCAGGGTCGCGAACGTCTGATCCCTTGGCCACGTGGCGAACTCGGCGAGCGCCTCGCGTTCGACGACCGCCTCGTAGGCGGCGAGCCGGCGTCCGTTGAAGGGTGGCGTGAGCAGCTTGCGCTGAGCGCGATGTCGGTCACCGGCCAATGCAAACAACGAATTGGGCCCCATGACTCGCCCCAGATTCGCCTCCGTCGTATCGACCAGATTGGGTCCGGCGCGGAGCAACTGGCGAATGTCTGTGGGATCGCTGAGGACGACCATGCGGCCGAAGATCGGCAGGTGGATGGAAAAGGCCGGTCCGTAGCGACGCCGGACCATCTGTAGCGCGAGTCGGCGGTCGGCCACGGCTAGCACCCCCTGGATGGCGCGAGGAAGCCGAGGGCCTGCGGGCAATGTGGCGACGGGCACGGGTGGAACGTCGAAGAAGACCTCGTCATCGATCGTGGTCAACGTGCATCCCCTCGACGGCGTGCGGCCGGGAGACCCGGCCATGGCGCGGCGATGGTAATTGCTCGACACGTCGCGCCGGTTGACGGCGAGCGTCGCGCAGTGTCCATCAGACGACGAGCGACGAACGATCGACGAACAGCGATGTTCGGTCCTACGGGCGTGAACCCGCGATCAGTGGCCCCACCATGATTGGCGCGCGGCCCGGACTGCGTTGACGAGGCTGGTTACCTGCGGAAGCTGCTCGGGCCTGAACGGCCAAAGCCCGATCTCGGAACGCTGGAAGTCGATCGTCAACGTCGTGCCGTCGATGCGGCAGTCGACCATCAGGGCGGCGTGATACCGCATCGACCCTTCACGGTACGGAGTGAAGACCTCGAGCACCCGGCCGTCGAATGAAGCAAGCCAGTTGTCGATGGGTGCCTCGATCACTTCGCTCATGCCGTGAGGGTATCGGGCAGCAGACCCAACTAGATTTGAACGATGGTGGAATGCGATGCCTGATCGCCCGTACGCATTGGTCCGAAGACCCGCAGAGACGCTTGCCGACGGAATCGTCACCCACATCGAACGGCAGCCAGTGGATCTCGACTTGGCCAAACGTCAGTGGGACGGCTACGTCGCCGCGCTGCACCGCAACGGATGGCCCACGGTCGTCATCGACGGTGACGATGCAATGCCTGACTGCGTGTTCGTCGAGGACACGGTGGTGATGTTCGGCGAGCTCGCAGTCATCACCAACCCGCGTCAACCGACACGCAACCCGGAGATCGTCGAGGTCCGTCGCACGATCGCCGAACTGGGCATCGAGGCCGCGGCGATCACCGTCGGCACACTCGACGGCGGCGACGTGCTCAAGGTCGGCTCCCAGGTGTACGTCGGCCTCAGCGGAACCACCAACGCAGCGGGCATCGCGCACTTGGAACGGATCATCGCGCCCCTTGGATACGCCGTGACGGCCGTACCGTTGACGAAGGCACTTCACCTCAAGAGCGCGATCACTGCGCTGCCCGACGGCACGATCATCGGATACGAGCCCGTCGTCGACGACCCGGGGATCTTCCCATCATTCGTGTCCGTTCCCGAGGAACCCGGCTCTCACGTGGTGATCCTCGACGACGACCTGTTGCTCATGAGCTCGAGGGCGCCCAAGACCGCGGAGATGCTCACCGATCGCGGCCATCGCCTGGAACTCGTGGACGTATCGGAGTACGAGAAGCTAGAGGGCTGCGTCACCTGCCTCAGCGTGCGGGTGCGATAACGCGTGTTCATCGTCGTCCTGGCCACGGTCTTGGGACTCGTGCAGCTTTACCTATGGAAGCGGCTGGTCAAGGACACCGCCCGGCCTGGGCGTGCGCGATGGGCACTGACGGTTCTCCTCGTCGTGCTCGCGGCAGTGCTGGTGGCGGCGTTGTTCTTGCGACGCTCCGTGGGGGCTACCACATTGACGTGGTTCGCGTGGCCGGGCTACGTCTGGTTTGCGCTCGTGGCCTACCTCTTTCTTGCATTGCTGGTGCTTGAACCGGTCCGATTGCTGCTCAGGGGTTGGACGAGGCGACCGCAACCGAGCACCGAGTCGCAGCCAGCGGCACCACCGGACGTGACCAGACGGCTGTTCCTCGCTAGAGCCAGCACCGCGGCGGCCGGCGTGGCATCGGTGAGCCTCGTGGGCGTCGGCATGGCCAGTGCGCTCGGCCCTCCCGACGTATTGCGAGTGCCGGTGCGTCTGCGCCGACTCGACCCGGCCTTCAACGGGTTTCGAATAGCGGTGGTGTCCGACATCCACCTGGGCCCCTTGGCGGGGCGATCACACACCGAACGGATCGTCCGGATGATCAACGAGACGAATCCCGATCTCGTGGCGATCGTGGGCGACCTCGTGGACGGCACGGTCGAGGAGCTCGGCTCTGCCGCGGAACCGTTGCGGGACTTGGTCTCCCGCGAAGGCTCGTTCTTCGTCACCGGGAATCACGAGTACTTCGTCCCAGACACGGCCGACTGGCTGCGCGAACTCGAGCACTTCGGCGTGCATTCGTTGCGCAACGAGAGCACCGCGATTCGACGAGGCGGCAAGACGTTTCACCTTGCGGGTGTCAACGACGTCACCGGGAAGGCGCACGGCGAGCCGCCAGACTACGATCGCGCATTGTCAGGACTCGACGCGTCGGCGCCGACCGTTCTGCTTGCCCACCAGCCGGTGATGGTGACACAGGCTGCCGAACGCGGCGTCGATCTGCAGTTGTCTGGTCACACCCACGGCGGACAGATGTGGCCGTTCCACTACGTCGTCAGGGCGGTGCAACCATCGCTTGCGGGACTGTCGACCGTCAACGACACGCAGCTGTACGTGACGCGCGGTGCCGGCTTCTGGGGTCCGCCGGTGCGGGTAGGCGCACCGCCAGACATCACCGTGATGTCACTGCAGGCGTAGAACGAACAGCAGCTCGGCCTCCAGCCGGCTGGACGGCCCGCCGTGATCGTGCAAGCGGTGAACCAAAAGCGTCCACGACTCGTATCTCGCGTGTGGGATATCCGAACCGGCCCGGTTGGCAACCTCAGGGGCCGCCGCGAGCCGTCTATGCATCCGCGTCGTCGACCAATGAATTGGCCATCGCGGCGCTGATCCTCGTGTTCGTGTTCTTTCCGTTGGGCATCATCCTGGGCCACATCGCGCGCGGACAGATCAAGCGGACGGGACAGAGCGGCAGGGGACTGGCGACCGCCGCCTTGGTGATCGGCTATCTGCCGCTAGTGATCATGGTGGTGATCTTCGTATTCGCCGCCATCCTGGTGGCATTGGGTGTCAAATAGCCCATCCGCGATCCCAATGAGCGTATCGACGGTATCGCCGAGAGAGTGCGTCGTAACCACCTCGTGCGTGGCGCCAGAACGCAATAGCCATTGCAGAAGTGTGACATCGACGGATGCCGACGTCACACAACCCCGATACCGTGACACGCGTGCGAATCACTCTGACGAGCGTTCTCGTCGACGACCAGGACAAGGCGCTGACCTTCTATACCGAGGTCCTCGGCTTCGCCCCGAAGCACGACGTGCCGATGGGCAAGCATCGGTGGATCACCGTCGTGTCACCGGAGAACCCCGACGGCACCGAGCTCGTCCTAGAACCCGGCGATCACCCTGCGGTGAAACCGTTCCAGGACGCGCTCGTCGCCGACGGCATCCCGTTCACCGCTTTCGCCGTGGACGACGTCCGGGCGGAGTTCGAGCGCATGCGTGGTCTCGGCGTGCGCTTCACACAGGAGCCGACGGAGATGGGGCCCGTGACGATCGCCGTCCTCGACGACACCTGTGGCAACCTAATCCAGATTCAGCAGGTGAACGCCGCCTAGAGTCGTTGTACCGCTTCACGGTTGCGGACTGTTGGCCAATTGCTCGTCGAGCTGCATCTGCTGTTGCGCCGCTTCGTTCTGCTGCTCGGCCTGCTGCTGGGCCTCGATCATCTCCTGCTCGGCCTGTTGTTGAGCGAGTTGAGCTTGCTCGTCGTCTTGCTCTTGCTGGCGTTGGTCGTCTTCTTCCTGCTGCAAGAGCCAGGTCGTGTCGTCGTCATCATCATCGTCGGCCTTCACCCGAACCGCGCCGATGCCCGAACTGAGCCCGGTGAGCGATTGTCCTACCGGACGGGCGACGGCAATACCAACGAGCGCGACCGCGACGGCCACTAGTGCGGCCAATCGAATGGAGTGAGTACCCACGAAGCACAGCCTGATCCAGCCGAATGTGCGCCGACTAGCGAGCGGTTAGGCGCAGGCTATGAACGCGGGCATTCGATGAGTTTTGCGCGAAGCCGCAGTCAGCATCCCGTACCCAACGGACAAGCCACCCCAACGGAGGATCCGGTGACGCGAACCAACCTTTCCATGTCGATCTCGGCCGACGGCTACGTCGCGGGACCGAACCAAAGCGCCGACGAGCCGCTAGGCGTCGGCGGTGGAGCACTGCACGGTTGGCATCTCGGCCCAGCCAAGGACCATCCGGCCAACCGGCAGGTGGTTTCGGACATGATGGATGGCATGGGGGCAACGATCATGGGCCGCAACATGTTCGGTCCGGTTCGTGGTGAGTGGGCAGACTCTGACTGGCAGGGTTGGTGGGGCGAGGAACCGCCCTATCACTGCCCCGTCTTCGTCCTCACCCACTATGCGCACGATCCGATCGAGATGAAGGGGGGCACCACGTTTCACTTCGTCACCGAAGGGATCGAGGCCGCTTACTCTCTCGCAGAGGCGGCGGCAGGCGATGCTCCAATCTCGATCGCGGGCGGAGCATCGTGCGCCCGCCAAGCGCTGAAGGCAGGGCTCGTCGACGAGCTCGACCTACAGGTGAATCCCGTGATCCTCGGGTCGGGTGAGCGGCTCCTCGATGGCTTCGAGGCAGGCAAGCCTGCGCTGGAATTGGCCCGCGTGCTCGAAGCCCCTGGCGTGGTTCACCTGCGTTATCGCGTCATCCGTTAGCCGAGCGTCACGGCAGCAACCCACGGGCAAGCCCGCGAAGAGTTTGACGATCGAGTACGGTGGTTACACCTGCTAAGTACCCGTGATCCCCTCAGCGTTGGAGTCATGCTCATGACCTTGATGAAGACCTTTCTGCCTGCCATGGCAGTCGCCGGCGGGATCGCCGCCACTCTGTTGGGTCTTGGCACCGCGCCTGCGATCGCCGACCCGCCCCCACCGCCACCCCAGGGTGAGATACCGCCGCCGAACGCACCGCCCAAGACGGCCGACTTCTGGGACGGCGAGCCCGTGGTGTGGACCTCGATGTGGGGCGGGCGCTGGGGCGTCTGGAAGAACGGCATGTTCATCACGCTGTCGTCCAACATCAACACTGGCGGCGGCTAGTCACACATCTGGTGAGTGTCGCTTAGTTCTTGCAGTTCACCCGCTTGTTCTTTGCTGTCTGCTTGACGGGGGAAGCCTTCGGGAGCACTCTTGAGTGAGTACTCAATCAGGAGCGTCGATGGCAGCGGTAGGCAAGCGTGCGAGGGGTCCTGGCGAGGGTTACGGCGGGTCCCCCGAATCCGCCAACCGCGAGCTGATCCTCGATACCGCGCAACGGATGTTTGCAGATGCCGGGTTCGCCGCGACGTCGACGGCGAAGGTCGCTGCGGCAGCGGGAGTGCCGCACGGGCTGGTGTTCTATTACTTTCCGACCAAGCGCGACCTCTTGTTGGCGATCGTGGGGGAGCGGGCGTATCGAGGCAGTCTGCTCGATGCGAGCGCAGGGTCGGGGCAGCGCGAAGTCGCCGAGATCCTGAAGACGGCAGCGCGGGATCTGATCGACGTGTTCGCGCGCAACCGTGACACCCAGTTGATCTTGTTCCGCGAGGCGGGTACCGACCCGGAACTCCATGCGATGGTGTCGACGTTGGTCGCGTCGTCGACGGGCGACCTTGCCGAGCTGCTGGTCCGCGCTACGGACGTAACGTCCGACGCCGAGGCAAGGCACGCCGCGGCGCGACTGCTGGTGTCGAGTCTGTTGATGCACAACTTCCTGCACGACGAAGCCCCCGACTCCGCTCGAATCGACGACGAGGTACGCCTCTTGGCCCATGGCTTGCGCCGCCGAACCAACGAAGGGAATGGATGAAGAAATGAGCGCCGTCAGTCCGAAGGTGGCCCTCGTCGCCGGTGGCAGCCGCGGCATCGGCGCCGCGACCTCGCAACTGCTGGCCTCGCGCGGCATGCGAGTAGTGGTGAACTACCGGTCGAATGACGCCGATGCGACGGCCGTCGTCGGGGCGATCCGCGCCGCGGGCGGTGAGGCCATCTCGGTCAAGGCCGACGTCTGCGTGCCCGACGAAGTCAACCGGCTGATCGAGACCGTGGCCGCCGAGTGGGGAACGGTCGACGTCCTCGTCAACACCGTCTTGATCCCGTACGCCATCAAGCCCTTTCAGGAGATCAGCTGGTCGGAATTCGGAGGCAAGCTGGAGAACGAAATGCTGGCCGCGTTCACGCTGACGCGCGCCGTGACACCGGGCATGGTCGAAGGGGGCTATGGCCGGATCGTCCACCTTGGAACGAATCTGGAGCGCAATCCGCGGGACGGGATGATCGCGCTTGGCGCGTCGAAGGCTGCCGTCACGGCCTTCGCGCGGTACGTGGCCCAGGAACTCGGCCCGCACGGCATCACGGTCAACGTCGTCTCCCCGGGGATGGTGGGCACCGAGATCTCCACGACGGTGCCGGAGGCCGTCAGAGCTCGAATCATCGAAACGACCCCGTTGGGCCGCATCGCTCGACCTGAGGACGTGGCCGCCGTCATCGCGTTCTATGCCGATGACGCAAGCGGTTTCATGACCGGTACCACCGCGCCGGTCAACGGCGGCCTGGCGATGGATTGAACGCCATGCTGACATTCGATCTCGCCTACGTGGGTCGTGGCATCCACGAGGAACTGGTCGCCTACGTGGCCGACCAAGAGGGGTACTTCGAAGACGAAGGCGTACACGTCGCGATGCACGACGGCACGGCGTGGGACATCGAACGCCTACGCCGGGGTGCGACGATCGGCTTGGGCCGCTCGATGCTGTCACGTCTCACCGAAGGCATTCCGTGGACCGGCGTCACCGTCAACACCCACCAGCCGCTGTTCTGGTTCCTCGGCAGAGGCGACGTCACCTCGATGCAGGACCTGCGCAACCGCAGGCTCGCCATCCACGCGCCGCATACCGCGCCGGGCTGCTTCGGTCGTATCATGTTGCGTCGCAATGGCATTGATCCGGATCGCGACGTGATCAGCATCATCAGGCCGCCCGACGACTACGGCATGGATCTGCGCAGACTCACCGACGGCTCGATCGACGCGGCCATGGTCGGTAGCACCATGGCGCCCGAGCAGGTGGCCGCTCAATACGGCTGGAACGTCCTCGGCTGGATCGGCGAGTACTTTCAAGTTCCGACCGTCGGGATTGCAGTGGATCCGACGTTCGTCCCGCTCGACAGCCCGGCGCTAAAGGCCGTCGTCCGCGCCAACCAACGCGCGCTCCACACCATCGTGCACGAGCCCGATGTCGCCGTGGCGCACATGCATCACGGATTCCTGGGCAGGCATACCGTCGACGAGGTGCGCCACCACTACGACCTCTTCATCGCGCCGTATTTCTCCGACGACGGCCACGTGGACGTCGAGATCGGCGACGACGCGATCGCCGCCGTGGCTCAGGAGCTCGGCGTCACGCCCACTTTCGGTGCACGCGACGTCTACCGCACCGAGCTGACGTGAACCTCGATCAGCCGCGACGGTTCACGCGAAGCTCGAACAGGTCAGACGTGTGCCATTCCCGCGACACCATGACCGCGCGGCCCGAGCCGTCGAAGTCGGTCTGATCGAAGTGTTGCAGCGGGGTTCCTCTTGCCACGTCGAGCATCTTGGCAAGTCTGGCGCTCGCCACGACGGGCACCAGTCGCGCCGTCGCGCTGCGCACCTCGCAGCCGTGGGCAGCCAGCAGCGTGTGCAACGAAGGCTCCACGGCGTGAATGTCGATGTCGGACACCAACTCCCATGGAATCTCATCGACCGAGTACACGACTGGCCGCCCGTCGGCGGTCCGCACTCGTTCCACGCGCAACACCTCGGCTCCAGCCCGCATCGACAACCGATCGGACACCGCTTCCTCGGGCTCGGCGACCTTGACCCCAAGAATCTTGATGCCCGGTTGAGCACCGGCGGCGACGATCATCTTGGTATAGCTGAGACTGGTCTCCAAGGCATGCTCGCCGCGTGGAATCCCGGTGACGAACGTGCCGGAGCCGTGCACGCGGCTGAGGTAGCCGCCGTCGACGAGGCCACGGACCGCCTCGCGAATGGTTGCCCTAGAGACGTCGAACCGTGCGGCGAGCTCGTCCTCGTTGGGCAGCTTGTCGCCCAGCACCACCTGACCCCCGACGAGGTCGTGCATGAGCTCGGTGCGAACCACCTCGACCAGGCTTTGGCGCGCCATGTCAGCTGTCCTCCAGCCAACCGAGGACGGTTTGAACCTGCGCGGGAACGCTTGGTGCTCCGGGCAACTGGCCGTTGAAGATCGCGCTGCCGATGGTGAAGCCCCATGCACCAGCCCGGTTGAGAAGGTTGATCTGATCACGCGTGACGACCGCACCCGCGGCGATCACCGGACCATCACACGCACCGACCACGGCATGAGTCAGCTTCTCGGGGTCGGCTTCGGCATGCCGATACGTCAGCAGATCGACGCCATGTACGCCTTCCATTCCACTCAGCGATGCCGCCGACGCAGCGATGTCGTCGATCGAGCCACTGAGCACGCTTGGGTGCCCGGTGACCGTTCCGGGAAAAGGGCAGTACCGGATGTCGGTTCCGGCCAGAATCTGGGTGCCCGCTTCGGGATTCGTGCCACCGAGCACCCAATCGACTTCGGCCGCCCGTGCGGATCGCACCGAGTTGGCCTCCGCCTCCGCAGACGTGGACACCACCTCCAACATCACCTCCATGCCGAGATCGTGTGCTCTGACCGTGATTTCGCGTTGCCGCGCCGGGTCCGCACCGACGTCCTTGAACCCTACGTAACGCAACCCGGAATCGGCGATGGAGTCCAGCACTTTGGTGGCATCGACGATCGTCCGATCGTCCTTGGTCAGCATGAAGATGAATTCGATCATAGGACGCTTCCTTCGTCGATGGATTCGGATAGCAAGTCGAAGAGGCTGTTCAGGAGATAGTCGGGCCGGATGTCGGACGCATCCACGTCGGCGCGAGTGGTGGCACCCGTAAGCGCAAGCGCGCCAGTCATTCCGGTCGCCAACCCCATGCCGACGTCCGTGACGAGACGATCGCCAACGATGATCGACCTGTCGGCGTCGACCCTCAGTCGGTCGAGCAGCGCCCTGGCCATGTGCTCGCTCGGCTTCCCCGCAACGGCTAAGGGTACGGCGCCTGTACAGGCCTCGATCGCGGCGACCATCGCCGCACAGTCGGGTAGGCCACCGTCGGCCGTCGGGCAGTACGGATCGGGGTTGGTGGCGACGATCACCGCACCGGCGTTGACGGCGCGGTACGCGGCGAGCAACTTGGCGTAGTCGAAGGTCCGGTCGAACGAAACGACGACGACGTCCGCCGTCAGTGGGTCGTCGGTGATCTCGAAGCCGGCCTCGGCGAGGGTCGACGCGACCATCGGTTCGGTCACCGGAAGCAGTCGGGCGCCCCGATGTTCCTCGGCGAGGCAGAGCAGCAGCGAGTCGAGTGCGGTGACCACGTCGTCGGCGTCGGCGGGGATGCCAAGGGCGGTGAGCTTGGCGGCGTAGTCGGCAGCGTGCTCGAGCGGCTTATTGGTCGCGAAGACGACTCTGGCGCCTTCTCCTCGCAGTCGGCCGATGACCTCGACCGCGCCGGGAAGTACCTCTTCGTCGAGGTACACCGTTCCGTCCAAGTCGAATACGTAGCCGTCGAACCGTGGGATCGGCCCACCGGGGATGCTCATCGCCCAGCCCCCAATGCATCCAGGTCATCGAGGACACCGGTGACGAAGCCTTCGTCCCAGAGTCCGAGCATCTCCACGAGGTCCGAGACCACGAACCGGTCGCGCATGTGGTGCCCGTGGGTGACCGCCCATGTCACGGTGTCGGCATCGAAGCGACTCGCCAGCTGACCGAACCGGAGCGGCGCACCGGCTGCCCGAAGCGCATCGACCAGCGGAGGCAGGGGAGTGAGCAGGTGGTCGAATGACTCCTGTAGTGCGGGCCACGCTGCGCGCAACGAGTCCAGCGCCTCCGGTGCGCCTCGCAGCGCGGTGAGTTTCTTGGAGTAGGCCGACCAGCATTCCAAAGCCGTTGTGCGGCCTAGCATTTCGAATGCCTTCTTGACGTCGCCCTCGCGGACGGCAGGGTCTGGCACGGACAGTTCCGGCAGGGCGCTTCCGACCGCGGCACGGAGTCGCTGCCACACCGCCGTCGCCACCAGGACCCCGATCCCGACCTGTTCGCCATGCAGGGCAGAGACCTTCCGCTCTGCCGCCGCCCGCATCTCCAGTAGGTGACTGATCACGTGTTCCAGTCCGGACGACGGCGCCGTCGCCCCGGCCAGACCCATGGTGAATCCGCTGATCGAGAGCAACTGGGCGAGGAACGCCAAGTCTCTTGGCTGACGCTGGCCCAGGCGAGCCGCCACCTCGAGCAACCGGTCGCCGTGCGGCCGGACACTGGCGACGAGCTCGGAATCGTAGGGCTTGCCGAACCCGATCGTCGATGCCAGCAGCCAGTCGGCGGGAGCGGTGAACATCGACGTGAGGTCGCCGACACCCGCTCGATTGAGTTCGATTGGCGCAGCGGCGATCACGTCGAGATCGACGACGAGAGCATCGGGCCAGCTGCTGGGCGTCGTACGCTTGGCACCGTCGACGAGCAGTACGCTCTGGTCGTCGGCGAACCCGTTCACGCTGCCCGCCGTCTGCACTACGACATGGGGAATGCGACGGCGCTGTGCGACTACCTTGCCGATGTCGGCCATCGTGCCCGAGCCGACGGTCACTAGTAATCCTGCATCACCGATGCCCTTGACCGCATCTCGCAGCGTCGCGTCGTCGGCGTGCACGCGGTGACCCGGTTCACCGATGATCACGTGGCGCACTCGGCGATCCGCGGTTGACAAGGCCTGCACCACTTGAGGTTTCAGCGAGCCAGTAGCGCTTGCATAGTAGATCGAATCGGTCAGCACGGCGATGTCGGCGTTGTGAGTGGCGGCAAGCTCGTCGACGATTCTGGCGAGCTCACCGATCGCATTGGGAGCTATGACGAGCTCGGTAAGCGGCAGCGTTACCCCGCGTTCGGCGGCGAGTCTCCCGATCTCGGTGATGCCGGCCAGCTGGCCGGCGTGGTCGACGTTCACTGGGCAGCACCTTCGACGGCGAAGTACAGGCGGCGGTAGGAGTCGTACGACGCGGCGTAGGTCGCGACCAGGTCCGCGTCGGGGACGATCTGCTCGTCGGATATCTCGACGGTGTGGTCGATGGCGTCGGGCACGTCCGCGAAGAATCCCGCGGCAACCCCTGCCAGCATCGCCCCGCCGAGCGCACAACCCTCCTTCGAGAGCACGCGCCGAACCGGCCTACCCAGAACGTTGGCCTTGATCTGATTCCAGAGCTCGCTTCGTCCGCCCCCGCCCACGATGCGCACCTCGTCGCCTGCCAAACCCATTGCGTCGAGCCGGTCGACGACGTCGCGGACCGCGAATGCGCAACCCTCGAGAACTGCGCGGGCCAGATGTTCTTGGCCGTGGTTGATCGAAAGCCCCGAGAAGCAACCGCGCATCTCTGCGTTCCAGCGGGGAGTCATCGCGCCGGTCAGTGCGGGCACGAACGTGACCCCGCCGCTTCCAGGAGGCGCTTGCCTGGCGAGCTCGAAGATGTCGGACTGTGGTCGCTGTAGCAGCTTGGCGAGCCACAGCGTGCTGCCGCCGGAGACGAAGCCGGGGTTCTCGATGAGGAAGACCCCGTCGATGGCGTGGGCGTGGGTCTCGACGAGGTGAGTGGCGTCGAGCACGACTTCGCGCGATGCGCTCGTCACGGGTTCCGCGGTGCCGGTCACGTCCGCGATGACACCGGGCCCCGCGACGCCTGCCGCCAGCGACGCAGCGTGCTCGTCGCCAGTTCCCACCACCACTCGACACTCGGTGCTCAGGCCGAGGGAAGCTGCGGCCTCGCGGGTCAACGTTCCTGCCACGCTGGTGGCCGAGGCGACGGGCGGAAGCATGGCGCGATCGAGATCTGCTGCAGCGCAGAGCGCGTCGGAATAGTCGCCGCTGGCCAGGTCGTACAGCATCGTCGACGATGCATTGGCCGGATCCTGGACACAGACGCCGGTGAGCCACGCAACGAGATAGCCGCCGACGGGGAGCAGCCACCGGGTCTGGGCCCAGGCGTCGGCGCGATGCTCGCGCAGCCACATCATCTTCGGCGTGCCGTGCGAGGCGTCGGCGTTGAGTCCGGTGCTGGCGAAGAGCTCGTCGTGGCCTGCGCGCTCCGCGAACGCCGCCGCCTGCGTGACGGCCCGACGGTCGAGCCAGATGAGCGCATCGTGCATCGGCGTCAGCTTCGCGTCGACGAGTACGACGCCGTCGACCTGGCTTGCGAGGCCGATCACCTCGACGTCTCCGTGAGCCTGGGCGGCGACCTCGCGCACCGCAGCCGTCAACTGCGTCACCCAATCCGCGGGCGACTGCTCTGCGCAACCGTTCGCAGGATGGTTCATGGCGAGGGGAGCCGCCGCGGTCGCCTTCACCGAGCCGCTGTCGTCGACCAGGACCGCCTTGATGCTCTGCGAGCCGACGTCAACGCCGATGACGTAGGGCATCAGGGATTCGGTCCGGGATCACCGGTCGTCTCGGGGTCGACGAGCACGCCCTCGTTGTCCGCATCGCCCGTCGCCAGCACTGCGCCCGCCGCAGTGAGCAGGTGCGGCCGGGTTTGGCCGAGCCAGACCGCGGCCGCTGCCAACACGACCACCCACCCGATGATGACCCAGGGGAACCAGGTGTACGGAGCCGTGGTCTGCTGGTCGATCTGCCCGTAGAGCAGTCCGACCATCAGGAGCACGGCGACGGCAGGAAGCACGGCGTGCTTTGCGATGTTGAAGTCAGGCTCCTTGCTGAAGTAGCGGATGGCGGCGATGTTGGTAAGCACGTACACCGGCAGAATCCCAAGAGTGAGAAGGAATCCGAGGTAGCCGTAGACGTTTGCGCCGCCGGCCGGGTCGATGAAGCCGCCCGCGAACGCGCCGACGCCGAACGCCAGAACGATCGAGAAGACACCCTGGAAGATGATGGCATACGAAGGGTTGTCGTGCTTCGGGTCGATGTGCGCGAAGAACTTCGGCAACATCTTCTCGCGCCCCATGACGTGAAGGATCCGCACCACGCCGGTATTCGAGTTGAGCATCACCGCGAACATGCTCGACAGGGCCGCCAGGATCACGAATATCTTGGCCCACGGCGCATAGGTCGCCGCGAGATCGTTCCATGGCAGCGACGTGCCGTCGAGTTTGTTCGCCGCATCGGTGCCCAGTCCGATCACCTCGGCCCACACGCAGAACAGATACAGCAGGCCGACGGCCAGAACCGAGAGGAAGATCGCGCGTGGCACGTTGCGAGCCGGTCGTTTGACCTCCTCGCTGAGCGTTGCCGCCGCCTCGAACCCGACGAAACTCAGTGCGGCGAAGACGAACCCGGTGACCAGTCCGCTGGTGCCGTTCGGAGACGCGCTCGGCAGCAGCGGGTGAATGCTTAGCCCGTCCTTGCCACCCTGCAACACGATGATCATCGCCATGCCGAACACCACGATGACCTCCGCGGTGAACAACCCGATCGCCACCTTCAGCGACGCCTGCACGCCGCGCAAGCCCAGCACGACCATCGCGATCGCTGGCACCAATCCGATCACCCACCACGGGATGTTGATGCCCCACTCTTCAGTGATGGTGTTCGACGCGTACGACCCGATGAGGCCGATCTCAGCGGGAGGAAGTAGCGCGTAGGCGACGAATATCAGTCCGCCGGTTACGAATCCGGAACGCGGACCAAGACCCCGCGTGACATAGGTATAGAACGCACCTGCACTTGGCAGCCGCGCCGACATCTGCATGATTCCGCTCGCGGTGATGAGGATCGCGATCAGACACAGCAGATAGACGAGGGGAGTGGCTGCGCCCGAGAACGGTGTGGAGAACTGAGGATTGAAGAAGGTCGATACCGCCGGGCCCATGATGGCCGCCGACATGATGACCGCCCCGCCGAGGCCCACCGCGTTCCTACGCAGGCCTGATTGCTTCGAGTCTGGTTCTATCGGAGTGGTGGACTGATCCATGCCGTACCGCCTTCCCGAGCGGTCGAGAGACTCACCGCTCAACCATTAGGTGGGGCAACCATGTCATCAGACGTCTGCTGTGTCAAGGATCACTTTCGGCTCCAATTTTGCTGAGAAGTCCGTTTTTCGACCCTCGGCTAGTACGCCCGCGGCGTCAGTGAAATCGTTGCCATACAACGGTCTTGGCGACTCACCGTCGATCATGGCCGAACCCGTTCGAAGGGCATTGACATCGGACGTCTGATGTCTTTACGGTCGATCTAATGGCGCGACGTGGCGGCAATCACGAGGAACGCCCGAAGGGCGGAGTTCATCTTCATGGTCACGACGCGGCAGCGGATGCGCTGCGCATCTCGGCACCCGAGGCTCGCCCCGAGATACTCGAAGCGGTTGCCCTCGGCTAAGCCGAAGCGCTCAGGATCTTGATCGCGAAGACCAGCGAGTCACCCTTCTGAATTCCGGCAGCCGGCTGGCCTTCGGGATAGCCGTCGGCGGGGTCCATCGCGACGGCGACCGTCGAACCGACCTTCTGCCCCGCGATGGCCTTCTGGAAGCCGGGCACGACGCCGGTCAACGGAAAGTCCGCGGGCGTGCCGCGTTCGTAGGCGCTGTCGAACACGTTCCCGTCGCGTCCGTTGACACCCATGTAGCAGACCGACACGGTCGCCGTTGGTGCGACCACAGGTCCGTCGCCAGCCTTCAGCGTGTGTACTTGGGTCTCGGTGACGCTGAACGGCGCGGTGACCGTGACCACCGGTGCCGCGGTATCCGTCGATCCGGTCACCGCGACGCTGCCGGTGGTCCCCGGTAGCGTCCACTCGGGCGTTGCGACACTCGCCGGAGCTGCCGTCGGGCATTGGCTCAGCGCCCCGGGGACCGAGGTCGAGACCAGGTCGGGAGTGGAGGTCGACGACACGGGCGATGACGCCGGCGACGACGTGTTTGAGCCCGAACCGCACGCAGCGAGCGTCACGACGAGCGCGGCGGCCGATGCCGTCAACGCGATACAAGCAGAACTACGGGATGTCTTCACGCCTCCGACGCTATCTCGCTACGAATCCTTCCTCGGCAGCGGCTAGCTCTCACTCCTGCGGCGCAGGTATGCGTGCGTGGCCATTGCGTACGCTCCCAGCAGCGCGAACGGTGCCAAGAGCGGCAGCCAGGCAACGTCGACTGGAATGACGGCGACGAGCCCGGTGGTCAGGCCAAAGCCCATTGCAGACACCACCGTCGCACGGGTCGGCGTCACCGAGTTCGGACCGCTCGCGTGTCGCGTCACCAGGTAGCCGGTGGCGCACAGTCCCGAAAGCAATACGAGCATCGACGGTGGTGGTGACAGCGCCAGCGTCAAGGCGGTGAGAAGCACGGCAACGGTTGCCAGCCGAGCGAACCGCACCCCGACGACAAGTGACGCGAGTGCGAGGCCCGCGGCACAGGCGCTCAGCCAGTACGCATTTGGTGCGGCGGCGGCGACCATCGCGACGCCCAACGCCGGCGACAGAAGCTCTCCGATGGCCCGGGTCACCTCGGCGTCCACCGAGCAGCGCGACGGTCGGGAATCAGTTGCATTGCCTCGTCCAGGGTGTTTCCCTCCCGCCATGGCACGACCTCGACCCCGATGGTGCGCATGTTGCGGTACATGAAAGACCTTTCCAGCGCCCATATTCGGCTGAGCAACGGATCGTGCTCGGCGGTCGTCGGGGAGTCCCTGAGGACGTCGACGGCCACGACGACGTGCCCTCGCTTGCGAAGGTCGATCAGCGCCGTGGCGAAGTGCGCATTGAGCAGGGTCGAGAACCCGACGACGATGGCCCCGGGAGGGACGGCAGGCCTCGGCGCCAACGAACCCACTGACGACTGAAATCCGGTGCCCGCCCCGAGCGTCACATCAAGCACGCGGTAGAACTGCCGCCGTCCGATGTCGGGCGCCAGCCAGCGTGGGTGTCGACCGCCGAGTGCAACGATCCCGGCCCGATCGCCCCTTCTGAGCGCGGTTTGCACGACTTGCATTGCCCCGCGCACGGTTCGTTCGGTTGCGGCGGTCGCCGCACCGGGAGGCTGCGGATACGTGTCGATGAGAACGACCACGTCCGCGGCTTGCTCGCTGAGTCGGTCGGTGACGTGCAGTCGTCCGCGGCGGGCACTCACCGGCCAGTTCACCGCGCGCAGCGGATCACCAGGGGTGTATGCCCGGATGTCGGCGTACTCGACTCCCGAACCGACGCGACGACCGAGGTGGGTCCCGACACGGTCGGGCAGTTCGGTGCGGGGGATGGCCGTCGACCGCGCGGGCGCCACCGGGAACACGTACAGCTCGATTGCGTCGAAGGTCGTCATCCCGGCGAGCAGGCCACCGCGCGCCGTCGACGTCACTCGGGCCCGGATGGGATAGCGACCCCATCGTCGTGCAGTGCACATGGCCGTGATGCTGTGCGAATCCTGTTCGACGACTTGCATTGTCATCCCAGCGACGGCCGAGACGGCGAGCTCGACAGCGGCGCTCGGCGGATCGGTCTCCACCCAAATGCGCAATCGCACGTGTTCTCCTTCGAAGAACCCGACCGACTCGGCCTCGACGCACACGACAGTTCGCGGGGCGCGAGGCTGGCGACCCATCGAGCACAGCACAGCCACCATCGGAGCAGCGAACACGACGAGCTGCCAACGGGACTCCACCAAGCTCAGGCCAAGCGCCACTGCGCTACACGTGACAAGCGCACCAGCGAGACGCGATGCGCCCCAATGAAACTCGACGTCGATACGGTGAGCCTCGGCCGCTTCCGTCACGCGAGGCACCTCATACCCGCTCCAAGCACTCGAGGATCGCTTCGAGCCGTCGCCGACCGGGACCAGGCCGAGCCGCGCCGCCGCGAACGACGTTGTCCGGGTCGACCCACGGCCACAGGTCTGCGCCGAAGAGCATCATTCCCGTCGCCCGGAACGCCTCGGGTTCCGTGGTGCGCCGCTGATCGACCTTCGTCGCCATTTCGAACTGACGTGCCAGGACCGGGCGCACGCGGCGGTCCCAGTCCGACCTGCTGGTCTCGGACCAATGGATCATCGCCTCGGTCCGAGAGATCCAGCGCTGCAAGGATTCCTCTGCGTCGTCGGAACCAAGCTCCGTCGCTGGTTGATCGGTGGCGACGGCCAAGTAGCCGCGTACGCCCAGGAGAACGAGGCCAACCGCCACGCCGGTCAATGCTGGAGCGTAAGCCCGATCGGGCTGACACAGCGCCACGAATTCGGAGACCAGTGCAACAGACATGCCGACAATCAGGTAGCTGCGCGTGCTCGGCCGTGCGACCGGACGAGGATCCGCGCCAACACGCCAATCGCCACCGGCTACGGCGGCGGCTCTCGCCGCCATCCGGTCGCCGACACGAGCTGCCATCGAGCGGACGAACACGACCGACGCGACGACCAGAGCGGCTGCCGCGACGGTGAGCGCCACCGAACTCCCGATCGCACCAACGAACGGATTCGATTCTCCCGCAGGGACGTGCCCATGCAACGCCACCACCGAGAGTGCCAAGAGCACCGGAACTGCCGCTGCTCGTGCGTTCATGTGTGCACGGATTCCCCGTTCCCCCGTCCCGACTGAAGCCACCCCGACTTCCTGGCCGTTGCTCACTCGAGCGCCAGAGTAACTCCAACGTCCTCGAAGACATCCCGCACCGCGTCGAAGAACGAGCCACGACCTCGCCGCGCGTTCTCCAGATGGTGCCGCGAGACATTGCTGTGTTGCCAGACGAACTCGAATGGCCGATCGTCCGGCGTCCCAAACCCGCCGCGCAGGCAATCGGCCAGCGCATCGAGATTCTGCCCGAAGTAACCGCCCGGACCGTTGACCGAGCGGCCGATTTCTCGATAGAAGTCCTTGACCGACTTGATCTTTCGGCCATCCATTCGGAATATTCGCGCAGCCTGCTGGTCATGCCATTGCGTCATGGTTTACCTTCGGCGCCCGTCACCAAACAGAAGGAGTCGTAGTGGTTGGCGGTGTAGAAGTACTGTCGCGGATCGGTCACCGTCGTTCCACCCGTGATGATGCGCCTCGTCGAGCGGTTTCGGGCACCCGGGGTGATGACGGTGTACTCGCGGTAGTAGCCCTTGGCCTGAAGGGGGAGATGGCCCTCGCGGTTGCCGAACACCACACCATCGTTGCGTGGAAAGGGAAATGGGCCATTCGAATGGATGATGCGGACCGTCTGGGCGACCTCGGGCGGCAACGTCGTCAGTGCACAGGCTGGCACGCCCGCCGTCGTGCTTGCCTGATCGGAAGGCCTTGTCGGTGCGGAGGGTGATGAATTCGTCGACTCCGTCGAGTGCGTCCAGAGCAGGGCGAATCCGGCGACGATGACGAGCAGCACGCAGACTGCGGCGAGCGCAAGCTTGCGTCGACTCACCTGCGCTCCTCGTTGTCCGCCACCGTCGACTACACCATCACCGGCTTGCGACAGCTAGGGGAGCGGCGGCCGAACCGACGGCTGGTGGATACCGGGACGATCTCGTTGATGCTCGTTGAATCCGTATTGGTTGGCGAAGTGTTGGTACGCGATCGCAATGAGCAGCGCGAGAAAGGCAAGGAAAGTCAGAACCTTGACCGTCTTGAACGCGATTCGGACGACCGAGGAACGTCCCTGAATTTCCTCCAATGGGCGGCTCTTCCTGGGCGCGCGTTGCACGCGCACGTAGTCGCCTAGATCGCGACTTTCCTTTCCGCGCAGGAAACTCATGACCACGTCCATCGCCTGGTTGTATTGCATCCCGTCTACGTACAGTCGATGGGACGCTCCGCTACCGGGCCTGAGGCCCGTGGGACGGGCCGCGTAGCCGCCGATGCCGGCATCGGCCAATTGCGCGAGAATGGGCCGGATTTCGCGCGGTTCGAACTCGGCGATGACCACCCACGTGGTGGCCTGAACGTCGTTGTCCTGCCCGCCGGGCGGCAGGAAGTACATGACCCCGCGTTGTTCGAGTTCCTCCGTCGGAAGAATGCGAGATGGCATCGAATCGACCTTCCCCCCGCGGCGTCGCCGCACGTGCCATCTTCCCGGCGACCAGACGCGGGGTCAACGTTGGATAGTTGGGTACAGGCTCTGGCAGGAGGCAAGGGCGTGGCGTACGGCAATGTCCACTCGATGCGTAGGCCTCGTTGATGCGCGAGTACGAGCCCGACGTCCTCGCCGACGGTCTCAACGTGATCTTCTGCGGCATCAACCCGGCGTCCAGTGCCGTCGCCGATGGCCACAACTTCTCCAATCGCAGTAACCGGTTCTGGACCGTGCTGCACCTCGCAGGATTCACCGACACGCGATTGTCGCCAGAAGACGAATCCCGGCTGTTGCAGTTCGGCTGTGGAATCACCGCAGTCGTTACCCGCGCGACCCAGCGAGCCAGCCAGGTCACCACCGAAGAGTTCCGGCAGGCGCGTCCGGCCTTCGAGGCGAAGATTCGACGGCATCGGCCCCGGGTGACCGCGTTTCTGGGCAAGCGGGCCCTCGCGGCGATGAACGGCGTACCCGACGTTCCTTGGGGCCGTCAGCCAGCCGGATTCGGCGGGACCGAGGCATGGGTCGTGCCGAACCCGAGTGGTCTCAACAGGAACTTCACGCTGGACGCCTTGGTCATCGCCTACACCGAGCTACGGGTAGCCGTGGCCATGATGGGTTAGTCGGACCACTTTGCCCGTCGAATCACGTGGCCTTTCGCCTGGTTCGCTGCCAGGCGCTAATTGCCTTTACGATGACCACCCGGGCATTAGCTTGATTGACGCCGCCGCCAATTAGCGCTTTGCGAGTGAGCCGGCACAGCCGGTCGGATCAAAGGATGACGTATGAGTGCGGTCTCTCGGAACATGACTGATCGAACGCTGCCCGACGCACCGAGACGACGAGCCGGCAGGACCCGGCCCCTAGTCGGCGCCGTGGCCCTCGCGGGCCTCGTCGTACTCGGCACCATCGGCATCGTCGTCAGTGGCCGGCGGTGCTGACGTGGACGAAGAACGACGTCCTTCTACTCGGCAGCGTCCAGGGCCCAAGTCTCGACAACCTGTACGGATGGTGGTTGAGCTTGGGCTGACCGGTGAGCAGGGGACCGGATCAGTAGTCCCACACGGCAGGCACACATCGAAAGGCGTTGCCAGCGGTCGCCACGTGGCAGACCGACGGGAACGGTAGGTGCGTGGCGACGAGCGCCTCGCCGGTCGCCGACAGCTCCTGCAGAAGGCTCACCCGATAGCGAGCCGCCTCCTCCGGGTCGTGCTCGAAGCCGTTGTACCACTCGGGGTGTTCGAACCCGACCTCGAAGATGGCGTCACCGGCGAACGTCAGCCGATCGCCGCCGGAGCACAGCCGGACCACGCTGTGCCCGGGAGTGTGGCCCCCGGTGCGGCAGACGAGTACACCCGGCGCGATCTCGTACTCCGTCTCGAACGGGCGTAGTTGATTGCGGTACTCGTTCAAGAACTCCGTAGCCGTCGACCGGAGCACGCCCGGTATCGGTGCAGGCATGACGGTCCGGGAGAAGTCGGGGGCTGCCCAGAACTCGGCCTCGGCAGCCGCCAAGTGAATGCGCAGGTCCGGACGAAGCCGCGCCTTCAGCCCCTCGGTGAGCAGCCCGCCGATGTGGTCCATGTGCAGGTGGGTGAGCACCACGTCGGTGACGGATCCGGGATCGATGCCTGCGGCCTCCAATCGGAAACCCAACTGTCCGGCCCGCGGGAAGTCCGGAAACTCCACGCCGAGGCCGGCGTCGACGAGGATCGTCCTGCCACCGCTGCGTACGACGACGACGTTGAGCGGCCAATCCACCACGTCCGTCGGCAGAAACATTCCGTCCAGCCAGCCCGACAGGTTGGCCGGGTTGGCATTCGTCGCCAGGGTCGAGGCGGTGATGGGCAGCACCCCGTCGCTGATCACCAGCACTTCGATGTCGCCGACCTGCACTGCATAGCGCGACGGAACCAACTCGTCGAGCCCCGAGCCGCCGAGTTGGGAAACGTTGTCCAAGCTCATCTTCTTCTCCTTCTGAGCGCGTTGACCGAAACGTAGGGAAATCACTTGTCCTTTCCGTGGAACGCGCTGTACGAGCACGATTTATCCGGCCGACGAGCTCCGATGTGTCGTACCGCCCTCGCCGCCAACCGTCCGGCCATGACCGAATTGTTCGAGACGTTGGCCGCGCATGGGTTCCCCGCGTTACTCTCGTCCGATGATCGCGGGCGACAAGGCGCCTGACTTCGCCCTTTACGATCACACCGGACGGCCTCGGACACTGTCAGCGTTTCTTTCCGAAGGGCCGGTGGTGCTGTTCTTCTTCCCATTGGCGTCCTCACCGATCTGCACTGCGCAGGCATGTCACTTTCGGGACCTAGGCAACGAATTCGCCACGGTCGGCGCCCAGCGAGTCGGCATCAGCACCGACACCGTCGACAAGCAGGCACACTTCGCCCAGCAGCGCTCGTTCGACTACCCACTGCTTTCCGACGCCGACGGCGTGGTGTCCGAGATGTTCGGCGTGCACCGGGGCAGGCTCGCCAAGCTACGTTCATCCGCCGTGTCGCGTGACGTGACCAAGCGCCGCAGGCACTCTCGGCGTCGTGGACTCCTGGCCCGGTTCCTTCCGGTCAGACGGACCACCTTCGTCATCGACACCGACCGCACCGTCCTCAAAGTGGTCTCCAACGAGGTGCGCGCTTCGGTGCACGCCGACCAGGCCCTGTGGTTCCTCGAAAACCAACACCCTCCGCTGAGTTCGCACCACACGCGGCATAAGCACACCCCTTCGAATCAGCAGTCGGAGGTCACGCAGCAAGCCGAGGTCAAGGACGATCCGATAGCCGACTGGTTCACCGAACCGGAGCCGGTGGAGGAACCGAGCCTGGTTCGGCCATACACGCTGACGGCAGGCCGTACCGACTCTGGCGTCGAACTGGCGCTCGATAGTCCAGTGGACGCACTCAACGTCACGCCGAAGCCGCCGCGCTGGCCAAAGAACGACGTACGGGGCCAGATCGTGGCCTACTGCTCGCAAGGTCCTTCCATCGCCGAGATCGCCGCGCGCTTGTCCTTGCCGCTGGGCGCGACGAGGTTCCTGGTCGACGACCTGGTGACCCAGGGTTATCTGCGGGTGCGTGCCCCTCGGGTCGACTCACTCGATGAGCGACGAGAGCTGATGACGAGGACGCTGCAGGGCCTTCGCGCCATGTGAGCTCTATTGGTTACCGAACCGCCAAAATTACTGCTGCTCAATGGTTTTCGTCGACGCTGGCTCCCTTCTGCATGGGGCACAACGGTCCGGCCTCGCCGTCCTGCGTTCCCCAACCGGCGTCCTCTCAATTTCGACCGCCGTGTCCCAGAATCGCCCGCGCTGCGCGCTCGGCGATCAGCATGACCGGTGCGTTGGTGTTCCCGGACGTGATGGTCGGCATCGCCGAAGCATCAGCCACTCGAAGGCCGGCTACGCGGTACACGCGGCACTCGGTGTCGAGCACCGTAGCGGCAGACCGCGGAACACCATGGGCGTCAAAGGCTCCCATCGCACAGGTGCCCACCGGATGAAAGATCGTGGTGCCGAGCTCGCGGGCCGCATTCTGCAGGTCTTCGTCGCTTACCAGTTGCGGGCCCGGAAGCAATTCTTCTGGGCGGTAGCGGGCGAGAGCAGGCGCCGCCATGATCTGCCGGGTCATGCGGAGGCCCTTCACAGCAGCTTGACGATCGGCGTCGGTGGACAGGTAATTGCAGAGGATTTTCGGATTGGTCAGGGGATCCGCACTGGCCATGCGCACATGGCCACGCGAGCTGGGTCGCAGATTGCAGACCGAGGGAGTGATCGCTCCGAAAGGGTGCAGAGGTTCGCCGAACTTCGGCAAGGACAAGGGTTGCACATGCCACTCCAAATCGGCACTGGCCATCGCGGGGTCGCTCTTGGCGAAAGCCCCGAGCGTGGAAGGCGGCATGGTCATGGGCCCTGATCGCAACAGACCGTACTGAAGCCCCATGCCCGCACGAGTGACGTAATTCCGGTACAGCATGTTGACGGTCCGGGCACCCTGAACCCGGTAGATCGTGCGCAGCTGCAGATGGTCTTGGAGGTTTTCGCCAACGCCTGGCAGATCGACGGCCACCGGCACGTGATGCTGCGCAAGCAGTTCGGCGGGGCCGAGACCCGAGACCTGCATGAGATGCGGCGAGCCAATCGCTCCGGCAGTCAGGATCACCTCGCGGCTGGCATGGACGTCGACGACCTGGCCGTCCTTGAGCACCCGCACGCCGGTGGCGCGGCGCTGCGCGGTGGACCAGGCACCGCGACGCTGATCCGCGCGGACCTGGTCGTCCATCAGCAGCTGCAGGGCTTGAGTGCGGGTGTAAACGGTGAGATTGGCTCGATGGGCGATGGGATGAAGGAAAGCATCGGCCATCGACCAGCGACGGCCACGCCGTTGGTTGACGTGAAAGTACGCGCTGCCTGCGTTGTCACCTCGGTTGAACTCGTCGATCGGGGAGATGCCCACCTGGGCAGCCGCGGCTTGCCAGGCGTCGAGGATCTTCCAGCGCACCCGAGGCCGTTCGACGCGGATCTCGCCACCGGCGCCGTGCCAGTCGTCGGCTCCGCCGAAGTAGTCTTCCAACTCCTTGTAGATCGCCAGCGTCTCGCCGGGAGAGTCCCGGCCGCCCCAAAGCCATCGCTCGTCGCCGGTGGCCTCCGCCCACAGCTCGTAATCGCTTGCCTGTCCACGCATGTGGATCATGGCGTTGATCGACGAGCTGCCCCCGATCACACGGCCGCGCGCGTAATGAATGCTGCGCCCGGCCAAACCCGGGTCGGCCTCGGTGGTGAAGCACCAATCGGTGCGAGGGTTGGCAATCGTGTACAGATAGCCAACCGGCACCTTGATCCAGAACCAGTTGTCCGCGCCCCCCGCCTCGACCAAGAGCACACGGTGATCAGGGTTGGCGCTGAGCCGATTGGCGAGCAGGCACCCCGCACTCCCTGCACCCACGATGATGAAGTCGAATTCGGCGACGGGGCTCATTCCAGCATCGTGCCCTCTCACCTTCACCACAGCGCCCAATATCGGACCCAATAGCGGACGGTCTTCGACTGGTCAAAGCCGCCCCGCGCGACTTGCTCGACCTGAAGTCATTGGCATGGCCGATTCTCCAACTACGGTCTACCACCGAACCGGGTCGCCGCCGACATCGTCCGCCTTGCGGAACGGCGTACTCGCTCAAGACTGGGACGTGCTGCACGACGAAGCCCCTGAGGCGCTGGGACTCAGCGGTCTGCCAATGTTCGGTGATCGCTTCCCCGACTAAGCCGAATCCTCCGGGCCCATCTAGACAACATCTGCATTGGAACAGTTCGGGTTTCGTGGAGCATCGTCCTAATTCGAACCGACGGATCGGCGCCATCGGCCCGGACTAATCCCGGTCCACGCGGTGAAGCTCCGCGTGAAATGACTTTGATCGGAAAAGCCGCACGCGAGCGCGATATCTGCGAGCGTCGACTCATTACCGTTGAGCAGGACCTTCGCGCGCTCGATGCGCTGCCGGATGAGCCATTGGTGTGGCGTCTCACCAACGGTGCGCCGGAAAGCCCTGCTGAACTGAGAAGCGGATAGGCCGCATTCCCGTGCTAGATCTGCGAGCCGCAAGCTGCCTGACAGATCGCCCGCCAGAAGCTCTTTCGCCCATCGCTCCTGCCGTCGTGTCAGGCCGCCGACTGTTGGCCTTCGCGCAGCTGTAAGCCCACCGTAGGTCGAGGCGACGTGGTGACCGACTGCGAGCATGAGGTGATCTATGAAGACCTGGCTGAGGCGGGATGGGGCCGTGAAGTAGGGGAGCAGGGCTTCTGCGATGTTTCGAAGAAATGCGTCCGTGTGGCTGATGGCTGGCCGATAGCGCAGCTCATGGATTCGCGGAGCTTCGGCCTCGTCGGCGATGACGTGTAGTGCGCTCACGGGGACGTAGAAGTGCACGGAGTGGAATGCGCTGTTCAGATGAAAGGTGGGCTTGCGCTTCACGTCATAGATGATCGTGTCGCCAGGGAGCAGTGTGGAAGGTCGTGCCGGTCTGCCGTCCTCCCAGTATTCGTAACGCTCGAATAGTTCGAGGTGCACGCCGAGGAGGAAGGCATCCTCCTCGGTGGGCGGCGTCGACAAGATGAACTCTGGCTGGTCGTAGCGCAGCTCGGTCACCGCGATGGTGGAATGTGGAAGCGCCCGCGTGGCGAACGAACGTGCTTGGGCATTCAGTCGCCTGCCGAACGACTCGCCGTAACTGTCACTGGTTGACATCCGCGGTCTCCGGATTGTCTGAGCGTTGCGTCTGCTGTCGAGGGACGTCGATGTGCTCGTCGGCAGTTTCGTACAAATCGTAGCCGTTTCTTGAAAGACGGCGCCGAGATCTCGGGAGATAGTCGCGGTATCTCTGACGGTAGGTGGCCGTCCCTGGATGGTGCAGTGCCGCACGCCGCGCAGAAGGTCGCCCTTTACTCACCGGCGCAATCTCGAATGGAGCCTTTCCCATGTCCGATCTGACCAACAAGGTTGCCCTTGTCACGGGGGCCTCGCGCGGTATCGGGGCCGCGATCGCCAAGCGTCTCGCCGAGGACGGCGCCAGCGTCGCGATCACTTATTCGCGGGGCGCAGACGCTGCTGCACATGTCGTCCATGACATCGAAGCAAAGGGCGGCAAGGCGTTCGCGATCCAGGCCGATGCCACTGACGCCGCAGCGGTCCAGGCCGCGGTGAACGACGTGGTCTCGACCTACGGTCAACTCGACATCCTGGTCAACAACGCTGGTACCGCCATTCCAAAGCCATTCGAGGAGACGACGATTGACGAGATGAACCAAGTCATCGACCTCAACGTGCGGGGCCTCTTCATTGCCACTCAGGCCGCGCTCAAGCACCTGCCGGAGGGTGGCCGCATCATCTCGATCGGCTCCTGCGTCGGCGAAAGAATGATGACACCCGGCCTTGTCGTCTACTCCGCGACCAAGGGCGCGGTGAAGATGTTCACCCAAGGTCTGGCTCGCGAGGTGGGCCCGCGGGGGATCACCGTCAACAACATCCAACCGGGTCCGATCGACACCGACTTGAATCCGGCCGACGACGATTGGGCCGAGCCGCAGCTTGCGGCCACGGCGCTCAAGCGCTACGGCCACGTCGACGACATCGCGCCGATGGTCGCGTTCATCGCGGGCCCGGAGGCCGGTTACATCACTGGCGCGAACCTCACCGTCGACGGCGGCACAAACGCGTAGCACTCGGCGCGCGGGTGTCGGCGCTCAATGGTTTTGTACTCAAGCATCATCCGACGATGGCTACACGGAACAGGCACATGCCTGGCTTACCACGCCACCCACGAGTTCGGCGGCGACGTCACCGCGCTACCTTCCGGCGACGTACGGCTCAAGGAGATCAACGAGACACCCCAGTCTCGAAGGCATCTGGCAATCCATGACCAACACCTCGTCGACCTCAACGATGCCGATGCCTTGGCGTGGGCGGCGGGAAGCTGGAAGGCCATCCCGCAGAACCGCTCTCACCGGCACGGCGACCGCCATCGGCCAGCGGGTCAGCGACTTCGCCGACCAAGGCATCGCCGAAGCGTCCTTGATCCGAACGGTGAAACTTCGCGTGAAATGACGTTTGATCGCAAAAGCCGCAAGCCCGCGGGCTTACCGATGCCGCTCCCGGCCCTCCGCGACGACCTCAGGTCACCCGAGCCGCCGTGTAGGCCACCGCGACAGGTCCTCGTCCAGCACCGCAGGATCGCGTTCGGGAAATACCTCTCCGGTGATCTCGAGGTGCCGGATGCGGTCGAGGTGAAATCCGCGGATGCCTTCGCGCAGCCGACACCATCCCACGAACATCCACGAATCACCTCCGCGCAGCAGACCCATCGCCTCCACGTCACGGGTGGTGTGGGTCTCGCCGTCCTCGGAGACGTAGTCCAACCGTACGATCCGGCGCGCGGCGATCGCCTCGGGAATCAGGGAGATCGCCGCCTCGGACGGCGGCTGGGCGTCGAAGACGAACATCGACGCCAACGCCTCATCGACCGGAGCGAGCTGATCCTCGCGGCTGATCGCGAGGATCTTCGCCCGCGCCCGACGCGCCGCCGCACCATACGGCGAGTTCTCCAGCAGGCCAAGTCCGGCGAGTACCGCTAGTGACTCCGGCACCGTGAGGTTCAGCGGCGGCAAGGAGTGTTCCCGCAGGATCGAATAACCGCCCGACACCCCGTGATCGGCATAGATGGGTACCCCCGCGAGCTGAAGGGACTGGATGTCGCGCTCAATCGTGCGCTTGGACACCTCGAACTCGTCGGAGAGCCGAGCAGCCGACAACGGCCGGCGGGATCCCCTTAGCAGATCGACCAGCGCGTACAACCGCTCGGCTCTCCTCATGAAATGTCAGTCTCCACCAGTGTCAGGTGAGGTGCGCACGCGTCCCGTTCACCGACCACACCTCGCGGATCAGCCCATCCTCGGTGAAGTCGAAGACGTCGATCCCGCCCGCGATTAGCTCCCCGTCCTGGATGTTCCACAGCATCCGCCCGTGCGCGCCGTCCACGGCCCGCGCGACCTCGGTGAACACCACATCCGGATGCTGCTCGCGGTACCGATCCAAGAACCGAGCGAAACTCTCTGCACCCAGCACGTCGTCGCCCGGATTCGACCCGTCCGCATCGGAAACCAAGAAGTGAATCCGGAAGTCCGCACTGCAGATCCGACGAGCGATCTCACTGTCGGCGTTCCACATCTCCAACCACACCCCGAGCGCCGCGTCTGCAGCAACCGGGTTCGTTTCCATCATGTTCGTTTTCTCGTTCATGACACCAGCGTGAGGCATGGTCGCGACAACGGTATGTCGGTGTTTGTGCGCCATCTCGTGGGCACGACGCAGCGGACTTCGTCCTCGCAATGACTACTGGGTCAGGCGATGGGAGCGTGAACGCCTCTGCTAAGTAGCCCTCCTCATCACGCTGCAGCGGAAGCCTTTTGGTGCTCGTAGTTCGACGCGCATCGCGTGTCTGCGGGGCGGTTCCTTCTGGGCGGACGAGTATCCGGGTGGCGGCGATCGGCTCGATCGGTGTGCCGGCGACCATCCTCACGTCCTGGTTGAGCACACCGCGAATATCGGACTTGTCCTCTCGACTGAAGTCGAGCAGGAGGGTGCGTGACGTGTCCGGCTGGGGGAGGAGCCTCGGCAAACATGCCGAGCGCTCGGGCGATGACTAGATGTCGATGACGACTTTGCCGTGCACACGCCGGCCGGCTTGAAGCTCGACGGCGGCACGTATCCGTTCCATCGGAAAGGTCGGGCCGGGCCCGTCACCTACGGCGACGGCCTGCTGCGCGGCTAGGCAGCCTTAGAATCGCAGCACGAGCCGGCCGCGGACACCGCCTCGTTCCAGGAGGCGGTGTGCCTCTGCGGCATCGTCGGCGGGCAGTTCTCGGGCAACACGCAGCGTCAGCCCTCCTGTGGAGGCCAGGTCGGACAGGTAGTCCAATCGCGGCTTGCGGGCGATGTCCGGCCCTACCCACACTGTCTCGGTTTTCAAGTCGTACTGCGGATCTATCGCTCCGCCAAAGACTTCGGCCGGACGCACGGCGACGTAGGTGCCGCCTGCCCGAACGGCGGGTGCGACGACGTTGCCCAGTACTGCGCAGTCGACCAGGGCGTCGACGCCACCTGGTGCATGACGCCGAATGTGTGCCGCCAGGTCGGGGCCGCGGTCGACGACTACGTCAGCGCCCAGGGTTTCCAACAGTGAACGGTCGGGAGCCGACGCGTCGGCGATGACGCGGAAGCCTTTCAGCTTGGCGAGTTCGATGACATAGCCTCCCAAGACACCGGCACCGCCGGTCACGGCTATCACCCCGCCGGCTAGGCCTTCGAGATTGTCCAGTACCTGGAGAGCGGTGAGTCCGTTCATCAAGACCGTTGAGCCAGATGCGAAATCGTGACCACGTGGCAACCCGGTCACCGACTCAGCGGCGACGACGACCTTCTCGGCGTATGTTCCGCCTCCTTCGACCACGGGCACTTTGATGGCCAAAACTTGATCGCCGGCCACGTAGCCCGTCGCCGGATCGGCATCGTCGACGATCCCTGCGGCATCCCAGCCGGGGATGAAGGGGGGTTCCACGCCGGCGCCGACGTACGCCCAGTGAACGGTGCCGTTACGCGTGACCACATCGGTAGGATTTACCGCCGAGGCAAGGACGCGCACCCGCACCTGATTCGGTCCAACGGCTGGTTCCGCGATGTCGAACGCCCGCAACACTTCCGGACCGCCTGGAGCGTCGAATCCGATGACCTTCACGACTGCTCCTCCACGCCGGACGCGCTCGTGAAGCGGCCTTGGTTCGGGCGCGAGCACGGGCTACCGTGGCTGCCGATCTCCGTCTGCGAGGCCAGGCAATCCTCGTCGTGCCCGCTCGGGTCGAGAATCGCCGCCACGCCGGGATCGATCGCAGCGACGATGCGGCGTGCCGCACGACCGAGGGCGGCTAGTTCTGCCTCAGTGAGCGTCTCGACGACGAGGCGACGAGCTTCACCGACGTGGCCGGGAGCGCTCTGCTCGAGCTTCGCCACTCCAGCGTCGGTCAGCTGGACCTCGGTGCGGCGGCCCGCTCCCCGGCGGAAAAGACGCTGCAGCCAGCCGGCGGCCTCTAGCCGCGAGACCGCGTGGGACAACCGTGACAACGACCCATGCGCGTGACGGGCCAGCTCGCTCATCGCCCGCTTGCGCTCAGGCGCCTCGGACAGCTCCACCATCACGTGGTACTCGAACAAGTTCAGCCCCGCGTCTCGGCTCAGCTGCGCGTCCAATCGGGCGGGCAACATCGACAAAAGCGCCATGAGTGACACCCACTCGCGAAGCTGCTCAGCGGTCAACCATTCCTGCGACTCTCCGCCATTTTCCATCCCCACATAATATCCTGACTTTAATATTCAAGTCCAGCACCAGGTCGGCCGTTATCGGTGGATCACGATTATTTCCCAGTGGAGGTGGGGCACTCCCGACAACGCCGCAGCGGAGGCTCACCGCCCTGACGAGCGATGCAGACAACCAGCTTGTCCGCCGATTCCGACCATATGACGCATGTATGTTGAATGTTAAAGTTGATTGAGTGTGGTCTATGTTGTACGTTCAACTTACCAGTCTTCGATGACGAGATCACCATCTCATGTCCGACAAGGAATGATTCCCATGGTCAATGCAGCCATAACGGATTTGAATCGCCTGAGCGGCGTGTGGCGACTCGACCCGAACGCCGGCATCTATCGCATCGCGGATCGCAAGGCGTGACGCGCACCTACGCTCCGCTGATTACTTCGACGTGGAGAAGTATCCCGCCATTACGTTCACGTCTCGCGAGGTCCGCTCTGTCGGCCCCGGTGAGGTGCACGTCATCGGCCAGATCGAAGTCCACGGCCAAACCTCTGCGTTGACGGTGATCGCCCACATCGTCGCGCGCGAGCGACATGCCACCCTCACGGCCACTGCACACATCGGCAACGACGTCCTACACATGAAAGGCATGAACCGCTTTACCACCGACGTCACCGTGGAGGCCCACTACACCTTCGCTGACGCAACGTCGTAAACACCACCCCACCAAGGAGATTGAAGAAATGACACTGTTCCGTCTCGATGCAAGCATCCGCGTCGAAGGTTCCCACAGCCGCGAGATCGCCGACATTGCCGAACGGGAATGGCTCGCAGCCAACCCCGACGCCGACGTCATCCGCCGCAGCGTCGGCACCGAACCCATTCCGTCAACCGCCTGGGGCACAGCAGCATTCGCTGGTTACACTCCGGAAGAACACCGCACCCCAGACCAGCGTGAGGCCATCCGCTTGGCGACGACTCTGGCCGACGAACTCCTGGCCGCCGACGCGTTCCTGTTCGCCGTCCCCCTCTACAACTACGGGGTCTCTCAACACCTCAAGTCGTGGGCGGACATGATCATCACCGATCCACGATTCAATCCCGCCGAACCGCCCGCCATTGCAGGCAAGCCCGCAATCCTGGTCACCGTCCACGGCGGCTACTACGCCGAAGGAACGCCCCGCCACGGCTGGGACCACGCCACGGCGTGGATGCAGCGCATACTCGCCGACGTCTGGGGCCTCGATCTCAACACCGTGGTGTCGGAGTTCAGCCTGGTCGGCGTCAATCCTGCACTCGACGAGTTCAAAGACCTCGCTGCCACACTGCGCGCCGACGCCGAGAACCGGGCACGGGAACTCGGCCGACGGCTGACAATCCCGTCAGCCAGCCGATGACCTGGAACCGGGCTTCCAACTGCGGCACCGGTGAGTGCCAAGTCCAATGAGCCGCTCTGCGCCCCTTCGGCGACGATGGACGCCCAAGTCGTATCATCGATGGCATCGGCGCGGCCGGTGAGACCCAGCACTTGGACAAGTGGCGCGTACCGGTGTGACGACATAGGTGATTCCGATGAGGTGTTCACTCACCGGTGCGCCACGCCGATCTGCTTTGCGGTTGTGGTCGAGCAGACTCTCGATGATCCACCGCTCTGTTCCGTTACGTATCTCGTTGTCTGACATGGGATTTGCTTCCTTCTCTTTTTGGGTGTTGGACAGGCGTTTGGTGACACGGCGTTAGCAGGTGCATCCTCAAGCAGTGAGTGGTTTCGAGCCCCTACTTGCCGCGGCGCGGGCAGTGGTCGCCCCGCGTCAGTTGTCTGAGTCCGCTGTGTGCGGCACTGTCGGTGCTGCGGTTGAGACGGCGAACGGCGACGTGTTCGTGGGTGTCTGCGTGGACACCGCTTCATCACTGGGTTTTTGCGCTGAACATTCAGCCTCGGCTGCGATGCTTACCGCAGGTCAAAGCGAGATCGTGCGAATGGTGGCGGTGGACCGCCACGGCGAGGTACTGGCGCCCTGTGGGCGTTGCCGAGAGTTCGTCATCCAGCTCGATGAGGCCAACGTAGACACTCGCGTGATGATTGACTTAGACAGCTCGATCGCGCTGCGAGAGCTGCTGCCGTTCCGATGAACGTACGGTAGCCCGGCCCGCTAACTCGACTCTTGACCCACCGCTGCATTGCGCAGCGGTGGGAACGTCTCATTTCTAGAAACGAGGGTGATCACATGCCGTCTCACCTGTGGCGGCCCGAAGGTGCCATCATCGCAGCATGAAGCTGACCTTCTATGTGCTCCTGTGGTCTCACCCCGGCATGAACGACACCTTGAGTGCTTACGAGGACGCGGTTCTGGCGTTGGTGGGCGAGCACGGCGGGACCGTGTTGCAGCGAGCCCGCAGTGATGGCGAAGAAAATCGTCCCGTCGAGATTCAGTTGTACGAGTGGCCGTCCGAGGCTGCAATGGACGCATATATGTCTGATCCACGCAGGACAGCGCTTGCCGCCGAACGGGATCGCTCCGTTGCTCGCACCGAAATCATTCGAGTGCAGCTCCTTTGAATCTCCGAACACCCGCGTGCAGTAGCGCCGGAACTCTGACCGCTTCGACCGCACTTTTCTCTGGCCTGGTGCCGTGTCTCGTTTCTACTTAGATTCGAACCACCGCTGGTGTCCTTGCGAATGCCTGTAACCAACCTGGCTGCGGAGGCCTCTCATGAGACCGGCGTTGCGAGAACGCTGGCGGTGGTTCCCCTCGCGGCCCCTGCCGTCGGCAAACGCCTATCTCGTTTCCGGACCTGGAGTCCTCTCTCTAGACCGTGCGTGTCGCGGCGGGGTCGCAAGGTGCTTGTTCGGTGGGATTGGCGACGTGGTTCAAGCCCGCCCGCACGGATTTAACGCCTCAACTGTCGTGAGCCGAGAGCTCTCTCGTAGACGGGCGCCGTGCGGGTCGCTGGGATCGCGAACAGCTCATCGGAGGGAAGGCCATAGAGCCTCATAAGTAGAGCGCTGCGCGTCCCGCATGGGCTAAGGCCCGCATCACCCAACCTATTGAGGAGGTAAAGCACCGTGAAACTGTTCTGCGGCATCGACTGGGCCGAGACCCACCACGACGTCGCGATCGTCGACGAGAACGGCCAGCTGGTCGCCAAGCAGCGCATCACCGACAACCCCACCGGCCTGGCCGAGCTGGTCGAGCTGCTCGCAGGTGTCGGCGATAACGTCGAGGACCCCATCCCAGTAGCAATCGAAACCCCACGCGGTCTGCTGGTGGCATCGCTGCGGGCAACCGGTCGTACCGTCTATTCGATCAACCCGATGGCGGTCGCCCGCTACCGCGAACGGCACTCGGTGGCACGAGCGAAGTCCGATCACGCCGACGCCATGACCTTGGCCAACATTGTTCGCGTGGATGCTCACCTGCACCGACGGCTGCCAGCCGACAGTGAACTGTGCCAGGCGATCGCTGTTCTGGCCCGTGCGCATCAGGACGCCACCTGGCGACGGATCAAGGCGCACAACGAATTACGGTCGATGCTGCGGGAGTTCTTTCCGACATTCCTGGCCACGTTCACCAAGCGATTCGCCCTGGGTATCGCCAGCCCGGAAGCCAGGGCCGTTCTGGCCATCGCACCCACGCCGGCGGCTGCCGCCAAGCTATCGGTGAGCCGGATCGCCGCTGCTCTGCGCCGGGCCGGACGTAGCCGCAACATCGATCAGGCGGCCGCCGAAATCAAGATGGCGCTCCGTGAACCTCAGCTGCGTCAACTTGCCCGAGTGGAGGCGGCGATGGGTCAACAGACCTTGGCATTGCTGGCGGCTTTGACCACGGCCTGCGTCAACGTCGAAGAGCTGGGCCAGGCCTCTGCCAAGCTCTTCCAGACTCACCCGGATTACGCAATCATCACCAGTTTCCCTGGCCTGGCCGAGTCAACCGGCGCCCGGGTGCTTGCCGAGATCGGTGATGACCGTGGCCGATTCGTCGATGCCCGCGCGTTGAAGGCTTACGCCGGATCCGCACCCATCACTCGAGCCTCCGGGAAGTCTGTTTCTATCACTCACCGCCGCATCAAGAACGACCGGCTTGCAGCGGCCGGGTGGATCTGGGCCTTCGCTGCTGCCACGCATTGTGAATCCGCTGGCGAGCACTACCGACGCCGAAGAGAACACGGCGACCGACACTCCGCAGCGACACGGCACCTGTTCAACAAGCTCATCGGCCAGCTCTTTCACTGCCTCCAGCATCGGCATCTCTTCAACGAAGCCAAGGCATTCCCGATCGAGACCACTGCCGCCGCATAGCTCGGGCGTCAGGTCGGCGTTGGTCAACCGCATCGCCTTACTGCCGTAGACGCTTCAGGCGCCGTCCCATGGTGTCGAGACGCGAATTAACCCTTCAGCGCGCTACGCGTATGAGTAGGAAGGGTGGCAGTGCAGCACGGTGCGGATTGGTTGCGATGACTCTCTCGTTGGGGGCGGGCTCGGCGAGCACTTCGATCAACAATCCGTGGTCGATAAGCGCCGTGATGTAGCTGCTGACGGTGCGGTGGTAGTTCCCAGCGCGGCGGACGCTTTGCGGATGTGTCGATCGCCAGAAACCCTCGCGCAGGTAATCGCCGACGACTCTGCGCACGGCGCCGTCCATGGTGATAGACGTAGCACCTGGTGCGTCAAAGCACGGGTGCGGCACCGTAAAGGCAAGCTTGCCAGTCGGTTTCAGCACCCGCTTGACAGCTGCGATCGCTGCATCCAGGTCGGCGATGTTGTTCAACGACAACGCCGCGGTGACCCAATCCATCGATTCGTTGTTGATGGTGTCCAGGCGCTGCCCATCGTCCTGACGGTAAGCAGCGCCAGTCGGATGAGGGCGCTCGGCGGTTCGGGCTTGTGTGATCAAGGCTTCGGACGGATCGATACCCACTACCGTGGCACCGCGACTGGCGAGCGCACGGGCAACGATTCCTTCTCCACATCCAAGGTCGAGGACGTGGAGCCCCGCAAGTTGTTGCGGGAGCAGTGACAGCAGGATGTCGCGGGAGAACTCGTGCATCGCCGATCCGTCGCGCACCAGGCTCGTGTACCACTCGGCGATGCTGTCCCACGTCTCGTCCACCGAGTCCCGAGCGTATCGATGAAAGTCCGCGCATGCTGGAGGTATGGGGATGCGACAACCGGCCCATGCCGACCGGCGTCGCGCAGGTGCGTTCGGTCTGGCCGCCGCCGATTATCACCGTTACCGGCCGCGTTACCCACACAGCCTCATCGACGGCCTGGTCGACCATAACCACATGAAGGCACTCGACGTCGGAGCTGGGACGGGGATCGCGGCAGCGCAGCTGCAGGATGCCGGTGCCGATGTTCTCGCCGTGGAGCCTGACCCCCGTATGGCGCACCTCGCTGCCGAGCACGGCATTGATGTCGAAGAGTCGACGTTCGAGGACTGGGACCCCGCCGACAGATCGTTCGACCTTGTTGTCTTCGCTCAATCCTTCCACTGGGTGCAGCCACAGCCCGCACTCGACAAGGTCACCTCGATCCTGCGCCCTGGAGGGCGTCTGGTGTTGTTGTCGAACCGGATCACACCGGTCTCGCCAACCCAAGCGGAGTTGGATGAGGCTTATGCGCCCCATCTCGACAAGTCTCAGCGGCCCTCGATCGATGCCGCCCACGATGATCAACTGATGGCAATGATCCAGTCGCATGGATACGCGCTCGAACGCCGCTCTGTCAGCGAGGCCTTGCACTACTCAACCGACGCCTGGGTGAATATGGTGTTCACCTACTCCAATGTCCTCACGCTCAACCCACAGGCTCGGTCAGAGCTACGGGTACGCCTTGAGCAACGCATCGGCGCCAGCGGCGTTGACGCGGAAAACCAAGCAGCAGCGGTCATTGCGACACCCACTCATGACCGAGACGTCAAATTATGACCAGAGCGCCGAGAACCGACGGGGTCGCGGTCGCCCGCCGCTTGGTGGCGCAGCATTACCCCCAAGCCAGGGCAGCATGGTTGGGCGGCAGCGTCGCCGCCGGAACCGCGACGGAATCCTCGGACCTCGACATCACCGTCTTGCTCAGCGGGTCGCCGGCCCCCTTCCGACGGTCCGAGACTCGCGACGGGTGGCCCGTCGAGTGGTTCGTCCAGACCGAGGATTCGCTCCTGAATTTCTGCGACGACGATCGCACTCGGCGGCGGCGTCCCACGACGATGCGCCTCGTCGGCTCCGCGATAGTGCTGGTCGACGCCGACGGGTCAGGCCAGCGGCTTCAACAACGTCTGCATGCAATGGATCAGCAGGGGCCGCCGCCGGCACCGGCTGACGAAGTGGAAAGCCAGCGGTACGCGGTGACCGACCTCCTCAGCGACCTCACCGCTGCACACAACACCGATGAGTGCCTCACAATAGCTGCAACGCTGCTTCGCGAAGCAGGAGACCTGCTCCTGGCGGTGAACCGGCGCTGGAGCGGCAGCGGCAAATGGCTGCTCCGCGAACTCAATTCCCTCGACGAGCATCTCGCCACAACCTACGCTGCGCAGCTCATGCACGGACTGCGCGCGGCCGCGGCCAACGACCCAACCCCCATACACCAAACGGTCCTCGACATCCTCGAAGAGGCAGGCGGACCACTATTCACCGGGTTCCACCGCGGTTCGAAATACGCAGCGGCAACAGAAACTCCGCTACAGATACGATCCGCCGACGTCGACGAGCCAGGCAATGCCGAACTCCTCGCTCTCGCGATTGGCGGAAACGAGCGACGCCTTGACGCTGTTGTCCAGAGGTACCGCGACGACCCCGCTGCGGCCCTCCTCGTCGCAACTCTCGATCAACAACCGGTGGGCGTTCTCGGCTATCGCGCAACCAGCACTGAGGTCACCCTGCTACACATCGCGACAGCACCAGACGAGCGTCGAGGCCGGGTAGGCAGCCGCCTGCTCGCCGCGCTTCGCCGTACAGCTGCAGCCAAACTCCCGATAGTCGCCGAAACCGACAACGACGCCGTCGCCTTCTACACAGCAAACAACTTCACCGTCAAATCCCTCGGCGAAAAATACCCCGGTGTCGAGCGCTTCCACGCCAAACTGGAGCCTCCAAGTGACTAGACAACCACATCGATCCTTGACCTTTAATCACATCGGAGGTCTAGAGATTCGAGACGGCTCAGATCCCGTCTCTCTTTGAATGACGGCTACACGTTGATGTCGAAACCGAGGTCGACATCGCACGCAGCTTGGCCGCCGCGAACGCCCCAGTTCTCAACGGCGCTTTCCCGCAAGACGATGGTCACATGATCGGGTGGTATGCCTAGGGCGCTGAGGCGGCCCACGATCTCTCGGTAGAGGTTCCGCTTAGCCTGCACCGAGCGTCCGGCAAAACAGTCGATCGCCACAAAGATGTACGGCTCGGGATGGGCTAACCCTGGGGAATACGCGAACCGGTGTGGCTCATGACTAATGAGCCGGACATGTTTGTCTGCCGGCGGAATCTCGAACGCCGCCACTCGTCCTGCGGTTCGAGTCGACGTGCGGATGCCGGCGCCGGGGGATCCGTCCCCGTTCTGAGGGGCGTGTCCGCGGCCGAACACCTTGCAGTGCGCCTGCGCCCTCGCGGTCGCGTTGATCTGGCCCGGATCCCCGATACGATCGGAGCATGGACGGTCCGCCCGCACCCGAGCGCGAGCCCATGGCGCCGCCGCACCAACTCCCCAACGCACCGGTGCCGCCGCAGCCTCAATGGGCCTATCAGCCCGCGCCGCGCCCTGCCGTACGCCCCGTCTGGATCATCGCCGCCGGCATCATCATCGCTGTCGCAGTCATCATCGCCGCGATCATCATCAGCCACGGCGGCGACAACACCAGTTCACCGGCGAACGCACCCACTTCGGGTACGGCCTCACAGCAGCCAGCGGTTCCCTCGTCGGTGAACGTAGCCGCGAGCACCACCTGTGTCGCCTGGCGCTCCGTCGCGACTGCCTTTGGCGCGATTCCAGATCTGCCACCGGGCTGGGACTGGGACACGGCCGGCATCGATCGCGATATCGCCAACCACAACGAAGCAGTCGGAAAAGCTCTAGACATCTTCGAGCCGCTCATCTCGGACGAGCCTGCCGACCTAGCCAAGATTGCCCACACCTTCGTCGACTCTCGCCGGAACGAAATGAAGCAGCTCAGCGCCCACACTTTCAACGACGCTTCCGCAGTCCCCGGCAACGTCGCCAACGGGCAGCTGGATCAGCTTTGCGGGACTGAAACTAAGTAAAACCGACGCGGACGAGCCCCCTCGATGACCACTACCCCCGGGCCGACATCCGAGCTTCCTTGGAGTCGTGACCACGCGGCGTAGCGGGAAGGGATCTGAACAATGCGGATTCGCGCCAGTTCGTTGCGCCGATCCGCAGATCGACGAATCCGAAGATCTCCGTTCGGCGCTTCCCAGGTCATTAGGCGCTGCCCGGCGCGGCCGTCGCGGTTGTGCCGTTTCCATTGATGGCGGACCTCGAATCGCCCGGGTTGGGTATTACGGTTCGTGAGATGCTGCTGCGGCATACACCGCGCATCGACGGCGACCCGTTCAACGAGGTATTCCTGCAGAAAGCCGAATTCCTCAAGCACAAGAAAATCGGCGCCCACGGCACCGACATCGCGATCAGCCCTTCCGACATCCTCGACATGACACAACTATCGGCCCGCACCGACCGGGTTTTGCCCAACTGGCCGGTGATCGTGATCGTCTACTGCGCGGTCGCGCTGGTGCCGCCCCTACTCGTTCTGGCTCTCTCCACGAGACGAAGCGCACGAACCCGACGCATACAACGCCGGCTAGTGCGCGTCCTCACGCGCTACGGCCCGATATCGGTACGGATACTGTTCCTCGTCGCCGGAGTCGCCCTCGCAACCGACGCCCTGATACATCACAGCGCTCTTTGGTGAAATGCAGCTGCGCACGTAACCCAACCTCACGAGACAACTCGGCGAAGCCCCGAAGGCGCTGGCAGGCTAGGGGTCGGCCAATGCGATTGCCTGACTCGAAACACGCTTTCGCCCTTTACCGATGGTCTCTCGCGCGAAGTCGCCGATGTAGTCGCTCACTTCATCGGCGGCCTCGCACGGCAGCATATGTGACGCATCCGGCCATAGGCGATACCGCCAGGCAGGCATCACATTTCGGATACGTTCAATCCCCTTGGCGGAATCGTGAATCGTTTTGCCCGCCATTAACACCTGGTCAGGAATCTCGACCGACCGCAACAGGGCATCGCGTGGATAACTCGGGAACGGTGTGCCTACCGAGGCAAACTCGCCTCCGCCTCCCGCAGCCATGAACAGCTGTACGAGATTTTCAACCTGGCTGCCTGGAGAGGGGTGGCCACAAAACTTCTCCACGATGCGCCGCTTGCGCTCGACCCCCGGAAGCACCAGCACCACTCCATTACGCCAGAACTTTCCAGGGAGCCGGGCCACCGAGTTGCACGGTTCCGCCAGGGTGACCGAGGCCAGCCGAGCAGGTGCGCGTGCCGCGATCTGAAGGGCGGCCGACCCACCATAGGAATGGCCGACCAGGTGCACACCATCCAAGTCCAGCCCATTGAGCACCTGGTCGATGCAGCGAGCACAGTGATTGGCGGTGAGCATCGCCTTGGACTGCACACTCGCGCCGGGTTGTCCGAGCATGTCGATCGTGAAGACGGTGAATTCACCGATCAGCGCCGCGACGTGATCGGCCCACATTGCAGACGTTGCCCAGAAGCAGTGAAGCAGAACCACCGGGATGCCACCGTCGGGGCCGTGTTGATACACACGCACAACACCGAATTCGGTTGGCAGATCGCGGATCACATCCGGCTTCCGACTCAACGTTCGTACCTGGTCATAGACCACCAAAAAAGCGATCGCGCGAATCTGCGCTACGGAACCCGCCGTTATCAGACCGCGACACCACACCCCCAGTTCACCGCAGCACCCTTAGTTCACGGAGTGATCGGATGCCTAGCAAGAGCTCTCAACATGATTGTTGGACAGGATGCCAGTCGCCATAAAGCGCGCCGCAACTGACGGAATCGACGCAGACAATCACCGCATCATCTAAATGGCGCGAGAAACTCATCGGATACACCACTACAGATATCAACTTCCTCAGGATCTATAAGACCGTCCGCGACATCGCAGGGCACAGCGAGAAACACGCTAATCGACCTACTGATAAGTCGTTGCGCGACAGCGGCATTCCATCGAGCCCAGTAACCGTGTCGACAATCCGCCGCTGTAGATCACGAGGATGCCAATGACCGTCGCCGACGAAATCGACGCGCCAGTCGCGCACAACGGATCCACACCCGACGCGTCGGCGACCGCCCCCGTCACGCCGGGGTGGTGGTGGCCAGGTCATGGTTGGTGGCCTCTCCGTTGGGATGTGTGAATGGCGCTGACGCCCTGGCGATCTGCCCGGGTGAGTGGGGAGATCGCCAGGGTTTTCGGGAGTCAGGCGTGGGCAAGCATTCCGTTGGCGTCGTCGAGTCAGATCATGAAGATTCGCGAGGCTGGTCACACTTCGGCGAGGTTGGCGGCGGCGTGTATGCCGGCTACGTACTCGGTTGGGTGTTCCCAAGCTGCGAAGTGTCCGCCGTGGGTGTGCTCGGTCCAGGATTGGACATTGAAGAATCGTTGGGCGAACTCGCGTGGGGCGTTGACCAGATCTTTGGGAAAGATCGTAAAGGCAGTTGGGGTTTCGATGAATGCTGGTGCGCTTTGGCCTCCGTCGACGTAGGGGGTGAACGAGGTGCCAATCGCTCCGCTGACCCAGTAGGCGGTGATCCAGGTGAGTATCTGGTCGCGCGTGAAGACGGTTTCCACGTCCCCGGCGCAGTCGGTCCAGCTGCGCAGCTTTTCGAGTATCCAGGCGGCCAGGCCGGCGGGTGAATCGCCAAGGCCGACGGCTGCGGTGTGCGGCTTCGTTCGCTGAAGTTGCATATAGGCGCCCTCGGTCGCCTGCCAGCGGTGGCCGTACGCGATGTAAGCCTGCTCGCGTGGGCTGGTGTCGGTGGGTGGGTCGACCAAGTAGCGATACTGCGAGACGTCGGTGAGGTGCAGCGCGGTGACCGCGTCCGGGTAGCGCGCAGCAAGAACTTCAGCGACGTCGCTGCCTACGTCTCCTGCCGAGACGATGTAACGGTCGTAGCCAAATTCCGTCATGGCCTTGGCTATTGCCTCTGCTGTTGCAGCGGCGTGTCCGCGTTGGCTGATTGGGGCGGCAAAGGGATACCCAGGCAGGGCTGGTGCCACCACGTTGAGATCACTGAGCATCGGCAGAACCTTCCAGAATCGCAGCACCGAGTCCGGCCAGCCGTGCAGCAAGACCACCGTGGTCGTGGTCGGGTGTTGCGCGCGCTGGTGGATCGCGCGAATCGGTATGGCCTCGTTGGCTACTGCCAGCGACCACGGTAAGGCCAGTATCTTCTCTTCCTGATCGCGCCAGCTATAGGAATTGGCCCAGTGATCGATCAGCTCCGCAAGATAGTCGCCGTCGACACCACGTTCCCAACCAAACCCCGTCGGCAGCTGCACCCTGCGATACCCCCGCAACCTCGCCTGCAAATCGTCGAGCACCACTTGCGCAATGGGTGCTGGGGCATTGTCGAAGTCGCTCATTGCTGTCGTGCCTTTCTATCATCGTGGGCAGCTCGAGAGCTGCCTCGTCATATCTCCGGTGTCGAGCCGATCTGATGTCTTGACCACGTTCGGATGGATCGGCATCCCTAGGCGACGACGCTAGGACCAATGGCCCCAACGGTTTCTGCTGAAAGCGTTGATTCGCAGACGTCGGTGAGCCGGTGATTACGCGCGGCCATGCATCATGCTGCCGTGCCGGCCCGCTAGCACATCCAACGTCTCGCGCGGTGGGTGGGTTCGCTTCTGACTGCGATCGGGCCATTCACTACTACTGACCTCCCTTCACTACTTCGGTGTCGTCCACCGGTCGTTGCACACGCTATTGCCGCCATGTCACCGGTGTCAAGTGCGGCTATGACACCGGTGACATCGCATCGGTGTCATCGGTGACATTCACGCAGGACTGTGCTTTCATGACTATCGGAGACGGCAGTCGACTCCGCCGGATGGCATCTCTGCGTGAGGTGGCGCAGAGAACCCGGCGGCATGTGCAACCGTGGCGTTCACGGCATCGGCGTCCGTAACCGGCTTGGACAAACGGGGTGAGAGGGAACCGATGACGACAATGCGGGACGTCGCCAAAGTGGCGAAGGTCAGTGCTAAGACGGTGTCGAGGGTGTTCAACGATGACCCGCACGTGTCACCTGACACCCGGATGCGGGTGGAAGCGGCTCTGCGAGAACTGAACTACGTGCCCAACACGGTAGCGACAACTTTCCGCGCGGGTACGGCGCCGGTCATCGGTCTTGCCGTGCCTGATCTCGTCGACCCGTTCTTTGCATCTATTGCGCAAGCAGTCGGCGCGGTGGCGGCTGACCACGGCATGGCGGTAAGTGTGACCACCATTGGGAGTGATCCATCGGTCGAACCCAAGATAGTGCGAACGTTGCTCAGCCAGTCGATTAGTGGCCTGATCATCGCCCCGGTGACCACAGACCAGTCATACCTGCAACGATGGATCGACCGCACGCCGATCGTGTTTGTCGACCGAGCGCCCGAGGGCGTCCGCGCAGACTCGTTTACCCAGGACAACCACGGCGGCGCTCTCCGCGCAACAACCTGCCTACTGGAGCGTGGCCACCGCCGGATCGCCTTCGTCGGAGATGCGCTCACTCAGCCGACTGCCCAGCGATTGCTGGGTTATCGTACGGCACAAGAACTTTACGGCCTCGACCACGATGAGGATCTGGTCGTTCTCGGTGTCTCGGATCGCCAGGGAGCGGCCGCGGCGGTAACCGCGCTGCAGCAACTCGCGGATCCACCGACTGCCATTCTTTCTTCCAACGATCGCACCACTATGGCACTGATACCGGCGATCAAGTGTACGGATTTGGCGATTGTTTCGTTCGGGGATTTTCCCATGGCTGACATGTTGACCCCCGCCGTCACCGTCATCGACCAGGATCCGGCCGCCATCGGCACCCTCGCCGCCGAACGCGTTTTCGACCGTATCGTTGCACCGCGCAGGAGGTTTCGACGTCGGTCAATTATCCCCGTGTCACTTGTCGAGAGGGAGTCCAGTCGACGTCCCGGTGCCCGTGAAGACAAAGTGCCGCCTACCTAAATAGGGCAGGCCTGCCTGACAGCAAGCCGGCGCGGGCCCACGATGGCTCAAAGAATCGTTGAGCCGCTGAAGGGCACGGCCGCCCCGGGGTTGCGCGCCAAGGTGAGCGATTCGTCGACGTGCGAAAGGGGAGAGGTGGCGTTTGCAGGCAGCTGCAGCTTGATCAAGCGGTGCGTGCCGAAGCAAGTCTGTTTGCTGGGCCAAGCGATGCCCGAAGCGCATCGGTGATCCGGCTTTGAGTGTGTCGGTCTGCATCGCGGCCACGTCCGAATTGATTTGGTCTAACGGTGCCAGAGGTATTCGTTATCGAGACAGCACCGCTGTGAGCGCTTCGAATCGGTCCGGGCGGCGCCGGCTGGAGCGCGCGTGGTTGGTCTCTAGTCAGGTGGTCGGTTGTCTTTGTCGATTTGTTGGTGGGTTAGATCGAGGTCGGCGACGAGTCGGGCGGCAGGCGACGCGGCAATCTCGAGACGTCTCACAGCGAGCGGTGACTGCGCGCGGTAGGTCGACTCCGCGCCGGCGCGTGTCGCGGCAGTCGCACCGGCACGGAGTCGTACGCATCTGGTTTACCCGACGTAAGTAATTGCCGTGCAGGCTCTTTGGGCGTAGCAATCCGATGCGGCAGGCGAGGACACATCGGGTGCCGAATGATTCATCGGATGAGAACGGCGTGCCTTAGGGGTAACCCGCCGTCTTGTCCCGATACGCAGAAGCGAATCGGACTGAACACGAAAGGGGAGAGCGCTGACTGCCTGCCAGATCGCCATATGCGACCGGCTCAGATCTGCTAACTCGTTCTGTGCCAAGATGTTTGTCGCTTGCCGGATCGCGTTGGTCAACCCTGGTCAGTACAGCCCGCCTTGTGGTGATCGACCGAGTGCGGCGGGCGGAGCGGACGCCGCGGAGATCGATGCCCGCTAACTCCGGTCGTAGGCGGCGGCGAATGTCTTGGCGAAGTCTTCGATCTTGGTGGTGCCCAGCTGCGGCCGATCGGTCGCGTATTCCTCGTAGAGCACGCCTTCGTCGAGGGCAACGAAACCCTCCAGATAGTCCTGCACGGCACTCTCGGCGAAGCCGAAACTGCGAAACATCGCTGCCACGTCATCGGAGGGCAGACGAGTCCAACGTAGGTCTGGTTGGGCGATCTCACGGCCGATGAGCGCGGCGATCTCGTCGGTCCCAGTCTCGTCGCTGGCCACGTAGACATGCGTTCGGTCGGCGTACTCATCGGTGGTCAGCGCCTTGGCAGCGACGTTGGCGATGTCGACCGGATCGACGACGGGAAGGGTGCCCGCGGGGATCTCGAACATATTGCCCAACGTGCCCGTTGCGCGTAGCTGGTCAACGGACTGCAACAGATTGGTGTACAAATATCCGGCCCGCAACGCCAATACGGATGTGTCGGTGAGCGCGGCGAGGACATTCTCGGCGCGGCCCAGCCCGCTCAACGGGCCCGCTCCGTCGAGTCTGTGCGCAGCACAGCTGCTGAGAAAGACCACCCGACTGACGCTCGATCCGGTCAGGGCGGCGACGAAACCCTCGGCCAACTTCACACTGAAGTCCTTGACGCTATCGGCTGATCCGTTTCCAGGGAGCATCAGGTAGACGCCATCCGCCTCGGCGAAGGTGCTCTTCAAGAATCCAACGTCTTCCAAGTCGCCAATGGCCTGTTGGGCTCCGGCGCCGACCAGATCGGCAAGGTGGCCTGGAGTGCGCCCGACGACTGTCACGTCATGGCCCTGAGTCAACAACTCCTGGGCAAGCGGCTTCGAGACACTTCCAGCGCCTCCGGTGACAACCAGCTTCATACTCGTTTCCTATCCTTCAGGGGTAATGAAATTCGCGATAGGCCAACCGCGGCCAGTCACGACATCGCACATCGCCCCACGTGGAGATGGTTCACAGGTCATGCCACGAAGGGTCACAATTGTGGACCAGTTCGTCAACTATAGCGATAGTTGACGAACTGGTCCACAAAACACTACCGTCGTCGGTGTGGGACGCATCAGAACCTTCGAGGAAGCCGACGTGCTCGAGGCTGCGACTAATCTGTTCTGGGAGAACGGGTTTGCTGGCACCAGCGTCGACGACGTACTGCAGGCATCGGGACTGGGCAAGGGAAGCCTCTACGCAGCATTCGGCGGCAAGCGGCAGTTGTTCGGGCGCGTATTCGATGGATACTGCAAACGAGTGGGCTACGCGTTTGAGCACGCGTTGGCCGGCCCAGATGCCACGGCGGCGCGGCGGATTCGCGCGCTACTCCGTGGCACGGCCAAGCGCGGCCGTGACCGTGTGGCCGGCCGTCCTTGTCTCCTTGCCAAGACCACGTCCGAGATGGCTGCCAGCGACCGCGAGATCGCGGTGCAGGCCCGAGCCACACTGCTGGAGATGGTTGCGGCCTTGCGGAACGCCCTGACGCAGGCCCAGGATGCCGGGGACGTGGCCCCCGACGTCGATGTCGACAAGGGTGCGCACCTATTGATCGTCACACTGCGCGGAATCGAAGCGCTTGCCCAGGCGGGAGTCAGTACCGCCATCCTGAGTGACGCCGCCGAGGCGGCGCTCGAGGCAGTCACGCTCAGCAAGTGACCGTCGGTTCGCCGCACGGGACATGCGTACTGGATCGGGTGAAATGCGACAGGGGAGAGGTGCTGACGGCACGCGGTGCGCGCCCCGAACATCGTGCAACACAAGGCCTTCCGGCTCACCGTCAAGCCACCGCCACATTCGGCGACCCGCCACGTTGGTGGTGCCCGAACCGGGGGGCCGGTCGCAACCTCGAGGTCACCCGCCGCGCCGAGGCCGTATACGCGGCGGCGAGCAAGCGCGGGTTGACCTAGCTTCAGACGAGCGTGCGGACGAGCAGCGCCAACCCGGCGGCGGTACTGAGGGCGAGGGCGGCGCGGCTGACGACGGCCGACGACATCCGTGCGCACAGCGGCCGCGCAGCGATGGCGCCGAGCACGACGGCGCCCGCGAGTCCCGCCGACCGCAACGCCGCGAACGCGTCGGCCTGTCCGCTTCCGTACCGCACCGCGAGCGTGACCGCCGACACCGCCAGGAAGATCAGCGACAACGTCCCGCGGACGGTCGCGGCGTCACGGGCCCGGTAGATCAGCGTCACGGGCGGGCCCGGCATCGCAGCGACCCAATTCAGCGCTCCCGCGGTGAAACCCGCCACACCCGTGCTCGTCGCCGTGACGGGCACACGCAATCCGGCAAGACCGGCGCATCCCGCGGCGACGACGGTGACAGCGATGCCGACCGCCAGCGCGGAGTTCGGCAGCACCGCTGTTGCGGCGTAGCCGGCGGCGGTGCCGGGCACGGCCGCGAGCGCGCAACGCCGGGCGAAACCCCAGTCCAGAGCCGATCGATCCGCCCACACCGAGCACCCCGTGACCACGACAGTCAGCCAGAGCAGGGTGTCGGGTACCAGTGCAGGTGCCGCGAGCAGTAGCGGCGGCGCAGCCGTGAGTCCGAAGCCCGCGCCGGTGAGGGTTTGCACCGCCGCGGCGACGAAGAGCACCAGCGCGGCGATGGCCAGGCTCGCATGCATGCGGTAAGCCTGCCCGGCGATCTGTCCGTGGCGAAGAGCCAGATTCTGCACGTTCCGATGAGGCCAGTTAGCATCGACGCGTGAGTGCGCGCCGATCGCGGCCCGAGGAGTTCAGCGCGCTGGCGATCGACCCGGCGTCCTCGCTGCCGCTCTACCGGCAGTTACGCGCCATCCTCGAGGACCAGCTCGCCAGAGGGGTATACGCGCCGACCCGACCGCTGCCTTCGACCCGTTATCTGTCTGCGGCGCTTGGAGTTTCGCGCAACACGGTCGCACTCGCATACCAGGAACTGACGAGCCTAGGGTTGGTCGAGAGCCGGCCGCGGTCGGGGCTCTACCCGGTCGTGGTGACGCCGGCCGATGCGCCTCGGCGCATCAAGCGCGCGCATCGCGACGCCGGTGTCGACTGGTCGGCGCGCTTGGCCGCGCGCCGTGAGGCCCGGCACCAGTTGCCGGTGACTCGCGCCCCCGCCTTCCCCGACTGGCGTGACTTCCGGTACCCGTTTATCAGCGCACAGCCGGAGTTGAAGAGCTTCCCCGTACGCGGATGGCAGCGCGCCGCCGTCGAAGCGCTTCAGACACCGCACCTCGCCTACAGCGTGCGCGACGCCGGCGATCTCGACGACCCCCTGCTCGTCGAGGCGCTCTGCAATGAGATCCTGCCACCGAGAGGCGTACACGCCACGGCGGACGAAGTGCTGGTGACATCGGGCGCACAGCAGGGACTGTCGCTCATCGCCGACGTGATCCTGTCCCCGAAGTCGACTGTGGCAGTCGAGAATCCGGGATACGTCGACGCGTGGCACATATGCTCGCGCATCGGTGCGACCGTGATACCGGTTCCCGTGGACCAGCGCGGCGCCGTCATCGAGGACGCTCCCGGTTTCGACGCGATGTACTTGACGCCGAGCCATCACCATCCGACGAACGTGACGCTGAGCCTGCCCCGGCGCCGCCTCCTGATGAACACGCTCGAAGAACGCGACGCCTTCGCGATCGAGGACGACTACGACAGCGAGTTCCGCTTCCGAGGCCAACCGACGCCGTCGCTGAAGTCGATGGACGTGAACGGACGGGTCATCTACATCGGTTCGTTCTCGAAGTTCCTCTCGGCCGGCTTGCGGCTCGGTTTCGTCGTCGGTCATCGCGATGTGATCGCCGAGTTGCGCGCCGAGCGGCATCACCGCTCCAAACATCTAGCCGGCCATCTGCAACGCGCGCTCGGCATCTTCATCGCGTCCGGGGAGTACCACCGCACGCTGCGGGGGCAGCGTCGACGGCTGCGCGCCAGCTGGGAGACGCTGACGGCCTCGGTACGCCGTTACCTGCCGCTGGGGGACGACGCGTTCCCGCCCGGCGGGGTGAGCCTGTGGTACACCGCGCCCGACGGGATCGACTGCATGCGTTGGGCATTGCGCGCCCGCGAGCAGGGAGTCCTGGTGGCCGACGGGTCCCGCTACTTCTTCCCCGGCACGTGGCGTAACAACCACCTGCGTATCGGATTCAGCTCGCTGCCCACCGATCTCGTCGAACCGGGAGTGCGAGCGCTGGCCGAGGCGTTGCCGCGCTGACTCACACCGCGCACAGCGCGTCGTCGAGGATCGCCAGCGCCTGTTTGGTGTCCTCCGGGCTGACGTTGCACGGCGGCACGAGGTGGAAGCGGTTGTAATTGCTGAACATCAGCAGGCCATTGGTGCGCGCCCGGTCGGCGATGGCCCGCATGGCCTCCGACGTGCCCCCGTAGGGCGCCAGCGGCTCCCTGGTGGCGCGGTCGGTGACCAACTCCACGGCCCAGAACACTCCGAGACCGCGAACGTCGCCGATGATCCGGTGTCGCTCCGCGAGTTCGGCCAGCCCGGGGCCCAGGACCTCGCGGCCGATGCGCTCGGCGTTCTCGACTATCGCCTCGTCACGCATGGTCTCGATCGTCGCCACCGCCGCCGCGCACGCCAGCGGATGCCCCGAGTAGGTGAGGCCGCCGGGATAGGGTGTGTCGGCGAACCGCGTCACGAGCGGGTCGCTGACGACCACGCCGCCGAGCGGGACGTAACCCGAGTTGACCCCCTTGGCGAAGGTAATCAGGTCGGGCGTGACCCCGAAGTGGTCCAACGCCAACCACTTTCCCGTCCGTCCGAAGCCGGCCATCACCTCATCGAGGATCATCACGATGCCGAACTCGTCACACAGGTCCCGTACCCCGCGCAGGTAGCCCGGCGGCGGCACCATGACGCCCGCAGTTCCGGGCACCGTCTCGAGAATGATTGCGGCGAACGACGCCGGTCCCTCGAACTCGATGAGCGAGCGCAGGTGCGCGAGCGCATTAGCCGTCTCCTGTTGCTCTGTCGTGGAACCGAATTGGCTCCTGTAGAGGAACGGGCCGAAGAAGTGGACAGCGCCCGACGAGCCGTAGTCGCTGGGCCAGCGGCGCGGGTCACCCGTCAGGTTGATGGCCTGGTTCGTGCCGCCGTGGTAACCGCGGTAGGCGGACAGCGTCTTGTAGCGCCCGGTGTACAACCGCGCCATGCGAATCGCATGCTCGACCGCGTCGGCTCCTCCGTTGGTGAAGAAGACTCGGTTGAATCCGTCGGGAGCGATCCCGGCGATCAGGTCGGCAGCGCGGGCACGTGCGTCGTTGGCGTGCTGTGGGGCAATGGTGCACAGGGTGGCCGCCTGGCGGGTGATGGCGTCCACCACCCTCGGATGCTGATGGCCGACGTTCGTGTAGACCAGCTGCGAGCTGAAGTCGAGTAGCCGGTTGCCGTCACCGTCGACGACGTGGCTCCCCTCGGCGCCGACGATGACGAGCGGGTCCAGGTGATCTTGGGCCGACCACGAGTGGAACACGCGGCTGCGGTCGAGATCGTAGATCGCGCGGGCATCGGTGCTGACGGGTGCGGGCACGGGTGTTCCTCCTGGCGTGAGTCGAACGGATTCGCGTCTGCAGCCACGGTGTCACCCGCACTGGCTCCCGGCACAGGGGCAGACGGCGTCGAACCGATGGTGCCAGCTGGGGGCGTCGGTGTCGGTGAACCCCGCCTCGGGTTAACACTGGGTGGCTCTCGTTACCACTGGACTGGTCGAATGGGCGACGAGTGGACCTGTTGAAGGGGCCAGATGTGCCGAAGGCTGGTCGGCATGACACCCGATACGACGACACGCGGCGTCGCCGTGATCACCGGCGCCAGCAGCGGCATAGGTGCCGCGACCGCCACACACCTCGCCGCCGCCGGGTTCGACCTCGTCCTCGCAGCGCGCAGACCGGACCGGCTGGCGGACGTCGCAGGCAAGATCTCCGCCGACCGTCCCGAGTGCAGCGTCCGCACCTGTGAGCTGGACGTCACCGACGCCCACGCCGTCGCCGAGTTCTGCCGCGGCGTCGACGCCGCGGACGTGGTCGTGAACAACGCCGGCGGCGCCATCGGCGTCGACTCCATCGCCACGTCGTCGGACGCGGACTGGCAGGCCATGTTCGACGTCAACGTCCTCGGCGTGCTTCGGATCACGCGAGGGTTGCTGCCCCGGTTGCGGGAATCGGCTGCGGGCACCATCGTGACCATCGGGTCGATCGCCGCAATCGAGGCCTATTCGGGTGGTGGCGGGTACAACGCCGCCAAGCACGCGGTACGCGCACTCACCAGGGTGTTGCGGATCGAGTTGCTCGGCGAACCGATCCGGGTGTGCGAGATCGACCCCGGCATGGTCGAGACCGAGTTCTCGATCCGGAGGTTCGGCGGCGACCGCGAACGCGCGGCCGCCGTGTACGCGGGCGCCGAGCCTCTGACCGCCGACGACGTGGCCGAGGCGGTCGCGTGGGTGGTCTCCCGGCCCGCACGAGTCAACGTCGACTCCATGTTGTTGCTCGCGCGCGATCAAACCAGCGCACAACGCGTCAATCGGAGGGACTGATGACTCAAGTAGTAGTGGCCGGGGAGGCACCGGCGCGCAAGGACGACGAACCTGAGGGCCCCGCAGTGCCACCCGCGCGCCGCCGTCCGAAACTGTCTCCGGAAGCGCTGCGGCACTGGGGGATTCGTGCCGGTGCACTGATCGTCTTCCTCGTCGTGTGGTGGGGTGCTACGGCCGCGCACGTGATCGAACCGCTGTACCTGCCCGGCCCCGGCGACGTGTGGCGCGCCTTCGTGCGGGCGAACACCTGGCATCAGGTGGCGCCGGGCGTGCCGCGTGAGGTGCTCGGCGAGCAGAACTACTTCCTCTGGGAACACCTGATCGCCAGCCTGCAGCGCATCTTCATCGGTGTGGGCGTGGCGATCGTGTTCGGTGTCCTGCTCGGCTTCGCCATGGGCTCCTCGAAGTGGGTCGCGACGATGGTCGAGCCGTACCTCAACTTCCTGCGTGCACTGCCCCCGCTGGGCTACTTCAGCCTGCTGATCGTGTGGTTCGGCATCGGCGATACCTCGAAGGTGTGGCTACTGTTCCTGGCCGCCTTCCCGGCGGTCACCGTCGCCACGTTGTCCGGCGTCCTGGGGGTGAAACGCGACTACGTCAACGCGGCACGGGCACTGGGCGCCGGCAAGTCCCAGGTGCTCGCCAGGGTCGTCATGCCCGCGTCCGTGCCCGACATCGTCAACGGGATCCGGCTCGCCGTCGGCTTCGCGTGGACCACCGTGGTGGCCGCAGAGCTGAACAACGGCATCCCCGGCATCGGCGGCCTGGCCTACGTCGCGGGCACGCAGCTGCGGACGCCGTTGGTCATCGCCTGCATCATCGTCATCGGCATCACCGCGTTGCTGCTCGACTCGGTGATCAAGTGGATCGGCCTCGCGGCCGCACCCTGGAAGGGTCGAGCATGAGAATCCCCCGCGCACTCCCCGGCGTCCTACTGGCCTGCTCCCTGCCGCTCACCGGATGCATCGTCGAATCCGGCCGCGGAGAGATGAGCCGATCCCTGATCCCCGAGGTGAACTGCCCCGTCGAACCGGACACGTCGATCACCACCGACATCCGGATCGGCTACCAGCAGATCCCGAACGGCGACCTCATCGTCAAGGACGCGAACCTACTAGCCAAGTGCATGCCCAACGCGACCATCACGTGGACGCAGTTCTCCTCCGGTGCCGACGTGGTGCGCGCCTTCGGATCGAATGCACTGGACCTCGGCCTCATGGGCTCTGCGCCCACCGCCAAGTCGCTGTCCGCGCCGCTGAACCTCGACGTGCGCGTGGTGTGGGTGCAGGACGTGATCGGCGGCGCGGAGTCGCTGGCGGTGAAGGATTCGGCGATCGACGCCATTGCGGGGCTGCGCGGTAGGCGCATCGGGGTGCCGTTCGGATCGACGTCGCATCTCAGCCTGCAGTCGGCCCTCGACAAGGCCGGACTGGCGCAGTCCGTCACGGTCATCAACCTGGAGCCCAGCGCGATTCTCGGTGCATGGCAGGGCGACCAGATCGACGCCGCCTGGATCTGGGAGCCGACGCTGTCCGAGCTGACGAAGGACGGTCACGTCATCATGACCGCCGAGGACACCGCTGAGGCGGGCAGCCCCACCTACGACCTCGAAGGTGCACGCGGGGAGTTCGTCACCGCGAACCCGGCGGCCATGCGGATGTGGACGGCCGCACAGAACTGGGCCGTCGGCCTGATCCGCGACGATCGCGAGGACGCGGTGGCGCGGTTGGCGGGCCAACTCGGCGTCGACCCCGACCAGGTGCGCGGGCAACTCGACGGCTACATCTACCTCGACGCCACCGAGCAGGCGGCACCGAAGTACCTCGGTGGCGGCCTCGGCACGGACATCCGCAACACCGCGCTGTTCCTGCAGACGCAGAGCGGCGTCGACGCCGTTGGACCGCCCGCCGTGTACACCGGCGCCCTGTATCCCGACGCAGCCCGAGAGGTGGCCCAGAAGTGACCGAACAGGACGACTTGAGCGCACGGGTGACGTTGACCGAGGTCGGGCAGACCTACCAGTCGAACGGTGACGACGTCGTCGCCGTGCAGCCGACCAACCTGACGATCGAACCGGGTGAGTTCATCTCACTCGTCGGCCCCTCGGGGTGCGGCAAGACGACCCTCCTGCAGATGCTGGCGGGATTCCTCGAACCCACGTCGGGCACGATCATGATCGGTAGCAAGCACGTGCGCGGCCCGTCACCCGATCGCGGCGTCGTGTTCCAAGCGCCCACGCTCTACCCGTGGCTCTCGGTGGAGGGCAACGTCGAGTTCGGGCTGCGGATGCGCGGCATGGGTAAGGCAGAGCGCCGTGATAAGGCCACGGCCATGCTGAATCTGGTCGGCTTGAACGGGTTCGGCGCGCGGCGGCCCTACGAACTGTCCGGTGGCATGCAGCAGCGCGCTCAGATCGCCCGTGTGCTGGTGAACGATCCGCGCATCATCCTGATGGACGAGCCGTACGGCGCGCTGGATCCGCTGACCCGCGAACGCCTTCAAGTGGAGTTGCTCTCGTTGTGGCGGCGCGAGCGGAAGACCGTCGTCTTCGTGACGCACTCGGTGGAGGAGGCGGTGTTCCTGTCGACCAGGGTCCTGGTGATGAGCGCGCGCCCCGGCCGGGTGATCATAGACCGCCGGATCGAACTGCCCGGCGATGGCCCGGACGTGGTCCGCGACCCCGCCGTCACCGCGACGCCCGAGTTTCAGAACCTCAAAGTCGAACTCGCGGAGGCGATCTACGCAGCCCACGCGTAGTAGTCCCGATCTCGTCGCGGGCGAGCGCCACCGGTCGAGAACGAGCCAGCCCCCGTTCGGATACGCGTACGCCCGCCCACGGAGGACGTCGGGGACGCCGTCACCGACGACGGCCGCGAGTCCCTGGCCTTCCACGAGCGCGGCGGCGTGGTCGGCGGTGGATGTCGGGGAAGGTGCTGAAGGCCAGGGCCGAAATTGCCGCCGAGCGCGGCCGCTGCTGGGTGCAAAAAGCGCTCATACGGATCCAGCCATCGTCTTACAAAACGTCGTACACTGCTGCAATGGCTGACACAATCACCTTCAGGCCCGACGAAGACACGTTGAAGGCACTGGAGGTCTTGACCAAAGACGGAACCGCCGTGTCCGTAGCCGTTCGATCTGCTCTTATCGATGCTGCACGACGGAAGGCCGACGCGGCGATTCGTGCCGAGGCGGAAAGGCTTGCTGAAGACGAGTCCGACCGCGCTGAGGCCATGCAGGTGCTGCGCGACATGGAGACGTTGCGTGCGTGGTGAGGTCTTTCAGTTGCGTGCTCCGCGGGGGAGTCGCGGTCACGAGCAGTCCGGTTCCCGCTATGCCGTAGTTGTCCAGTCAGATCAACTGCCCCTGTCGACATGGCTGGTTGCACCGACATCCACGTCGGCTCGTGCCGCCAGCTTTCGTCCCGAAGTGGAAATCGGCGGCGTGAACACCCGCGTGCTTGCCGAACACGCCGCCGCAGTCGACCCGAACCGGCTCGGCAAGAGCGTCGGGTTCCTAAGTTTCGATGAGATGTGTCGCGTTGATGCGGCACTGCGCATCGTCCTCGATCTATGAGTGTCGGACAGCTTCGATAGCCAATGGATATGCGGTCTGCAGCGCAGAATCAATCCCATGGCTCACCTGGGCGACGACGATTTCGATGAGGGCGTTGAAACCTTTTAGCGACTATTCGCCGCCAATCTCGGTGAGATCGCAAACCAGAAAACCATCACGTTGTGGTTCCCGAGAGTGGAGTTCACCGGGGGATCTGCTGCCGGCTACGATCTCGACATCACGGGCTGGCGCGGCAGCATCGCCATGTACGTAGAAGCCAATGGCGTCGCCGAGGAGACCAGCCTCGAGATCGGGTTTCTGGAGCTGTTTACTCTTCCGTTGAACGCCAGCACCGCGGAGTCGCTGATGGCGTATCAGCAGACACAGCAGCGTATCTGGAGCTGCTGTCTCAGGGCGACGTATCTGACGCGGTCAACGAACGGTTCGACTATCCGATCGTGTCGGGGTTGGTGATCCTTGACCGGGCCTACGTGCATCCAACATTGCGCGGACACGACATTGGGGGCGTGGGCGGCGGTGCAAGCTGTGCACGACCTCACGTTTGGGTCGTCGGTTCTAGTTGCCGCTTACCCCACGCCGACCGAACCACGCCGAGGACAAACACCCCACGCCGGCGCGCAGTTACTCGGGCAGTACTGGGCAAAAGCCGGATTGGAGCGAATCGAGGCCTGCCCCAAGCTGATCGGTCAGACTACCGATGCCCCGCCCTTTCTAATGATCGGAGTGAGCTCGCCGGCATAGCTGAGCTTCAACTCTCCGTCGCAGTCAACGATCTGAAGGGTGTGGAACCGCCCCGGGATGTCCGGAGCCGGACTCACCGGGGCGGTTCCACAACTATGCTGAGCAGTCAAATGAGTGATCGCCCGACCAAGTTGTCGCAACTCTTCGAATGCACAAGCGTCGCTCGAAGCTCGCGGTTCTTGCCAGGAGGATGAGTTCGCCCCTGAGTCACCGTAACTCGTTATCCCGTGGCCGATTACCTTGCGATCGAACGGTCTGCCTGCAGCTGCTTTTCTTCGCGGACGCCCTCAAAGCGTTGCCCTAGCACATAAGTCATGTTCAAATGCTGATAACGCCAGGGGCTGCGCCAATGCGGTAGGGCCTCGATGGCAGGCTATCTGTATGAAGTCGGGCGGCGTCCCCTTGTTGCGATGGCGACTGAAAACGGCTGGGGTCATTCACGGATAATAGAGATTATTCATGAAATGAGTCGGAATCCGCTGGCGAACAGGATTGTTGGTGGAGCAGGTCAATTTCTCAGGCGCCGTTGGCACCCCACTTTGCCTACGTCTGGGGATCGCCACCAGACGGGTGTTCTAGGTATCGATAGTCAGTCAGTTCGATAGAATCACCCCGTGAATGGCGGCGTCCTTGACTTTGCGGTGGAGCGGAACCGGAATCCAGTGAGCAGCGAGAAACGGACGGTGATCTTGTCAGATCCACCGTTCGGTCAGTTCCACACTGACCACATGGTCTCGATCAGCTATGTGGAAGGCGACGGATGGCACGACGCGCGTGTCATTCCCTACGGTCCTCTTAAGCTCGATCCGTCAGCGGCTGTGTTGCACTACGCGCAAGAAGCGTTCGAAGGACTCAAAGTCTATCGGTGGCCTGATGGGTCCATCATGTCGTTTCGGCCCGACGTCAACGCCCAGCGATTGCGCGCCTCTGCGCGGCGGCTGGCAATTCCCGAATTGCCCGAAGAGACGTTCATCGAGTCGCTGCGCCAGTTGATCGCCGCCGATGAACCGTGGGTGCCGCCGTCCGGCGGCGAAAATTCGCTCTACCTAAGGCCATACGTCATCGCAACCGAACCGAGTCTAGGCGTGCGGCCCGCCCGTGAATACCGCTATATCGTCATCGGTTCACCGGCGGGAGCATACTTCAAACACGGCGTGAAACCAGTGAATGTATTTGTTTCGACAGATCACGTACGTGCCTGGGGGGGCGGCACGGGCGCGGCCAAATACGGCGGTAACTACGCGGTGTCTCTTCAGGCGCAGGCGGAGGCCGCCGAAAACGACTGTGATCAAGTTGTGTGGCTCGATGCCGCTGAACGACGCTTCATCGAAGAGATGAGCGGTATGAACCTGTTTTTCGTCTACGGCCGCGGTAGTTCAGCGCGCCTGGTGACTCCTGAACTGAGCGGGTCGATCCTGCCGGGCATTACGCGAGACTCTCTACTCCAGCTGGCCCACGATGCAGGGTTGACTGCTGAGGAACGCAGGGTCGACATCGAGGAATGGCAGACCAAAGTGTGCAGTGGTGACATCACCGAGGTCTTCGCCTGTGGAACCGCGGCCATCATCACCCCTGTCGGTCGGGTTAGGCATCGAAACGGGGGATTTACTATCGGCGACGGCAGGCCCGGGCAGATCACGATGGCACTTCGCGACACGCTGACGGGAATTCAACGCGGAACATTTGTCGACGCGCACGGGTGGATGGCCGCCCTCAACTGATAGTTGCCGAAACGCATTTCGCAGCAATCACTTACGCGTTGGCTGGCAGGCATATGTCGTGGATCGCAATTGCGGTGTTGATCCCCGCCGTGGTGGCGTGAACACGGCTCGACGGAGCTGGCTAGGTTCGGCGCGTCGAGTGGGGCTGTGCCAGTACATCGCCAGTCATCAACTCGGTGATCTCGTCAGCTGGATACCTCAACTTTTCGAAGACTTCGACGGTGAGCTCACCTTGAAGGCTCGCCCGGCATGTTTCCTCTAATCGCCTTCCGCTTATAACGCCGCGGGTTCGTGTTCTCTGGTCAACTCCATGACTATCTCCGTTCGCTATTCGAGATGTTCGGCCCTACGTTGCCGTCACTGCCCATGGTCAGGTGCGCGTCACTGCGAGCGGAAGTTTTTCGAGGCCAAGGAAGTTGCCGTTCATCGTTGGTGACGCCGGCAGCACCGGCGCGCTAATCGTGAAACTAGACCTGGCCAACATGGTTTCGGCGAGATCGGTCAACTCCAGAACGGCCAGCGGTGCACCCACACAACGGTGTATCCCATGTCCGAAGGCGAGATGGCGATTGTGTGGTCGGTCGACGTCAAATGTCTCAGGGTTGCTGAAGCGGTCGGCATCGATGTTGGCGGCGGCGTAGGCTAGCAGCACTTTATCGCCCGCGCGCATGGTGGTGCCGCTAATTTCGACGTCGTCGGTCAGCGTGCGAAAAAAGCGCTGCACCGGGCTGTTGAGTCGTAGGCTTTCCTCGACCGCGGCTGGGATCTTGGCCGGGTTCTTGCGCAGCAGCTCCTGCAATTGCGTGTCGGTCGCCAAGTCCTTCATAAGCGCCGCTCCTGCCAAGAGCGTGGTGTCATGGCCGGCGAAGATTGCCCCGAGTACCCAGGTCAGCAGCTTTTCGTCGCTGATTGCCTGATCGTCGATGCGTGCATCTAGCAGGCTGGTGAGAAAGTCTGAACGGGGCCGAGTGCGGCGGCACATGATCTCCCCGTGGACCATCGCCGTCATATCAGAAAGCGTTGACTCGTCGCCACGAGTAATCCGGTCGCTGAGCGCCCAAAGCTCCTCGGCCACACCGGGATCTAGTCCGAGGGCACGGCCGATGACCTGAATCGGCAGTCGGTTGGCCACCTGGCTGACGAAGTCTCCGCCACCGGCTACCACGAACCGTGTGACGTAATGATCGGTGAGTTCGTGGATCGCCGGTTTGTAATCCTGCAGGTGTCCAGGGCTGAGCCAGTCGTTGAACAGTCGACGATAGGGACGGTGTTCGGGGGGATCCATTTCGAGGGGGATCGTCTGAGGCGCACCAGGTATCGCCGGATTGAACACCCCGAGCGCAGAACTGTAACGTTGATTGTCAGCAGCTGCAGCGCGTACGTCAGCGTAGTGCGCCAAGATCCAGAAACCGCCGTAGGCATCCGACCAGACCGGTGCCGGCATTGCGAGTAGTTCGCGGTAGTAGTCGTTCACGGTGGCAACAGTCTGAGCGGGATCTCGGTGATCGAAATGAACCGCGGGACAGGCTGGCAGTCGTCGTTGCGCACCGCGCTGATTCATGGTGACTCCCTTAGCCTTAACCGTCACTGTCTGGCGAATACCTTGCCCGGAGCCGCTTTTTGTCCGGTTTTCCCAAGGCGCTTAACGGGATCGCGTCGACGAACTCGATGGCCTTAGGTGCTGCGACGGTGCCTTTGCGATCCTTGACCCACGCGATCAGTTCCGCTGCGCTAACATCGCGGCCCTTCTTGCGCACGACGACCGCCTTCACCGCTTCGCCCCACTTGTCATGGGGCACACCGAACACCGCAGCTGCCGCAACATCGGTGTGCGCGGCGAGAGCATCTTCAACCTCACGCGGGAACACGTTGAAACCGCCGGTGACCACCATGTCCTTTTTACGATCGACGATGCTGAGGTAGCCCTCGTCGTCGGCTCGGGCGATGTCACCGGTGTGCAACCAGCCGTACCGCAATGCCTGCGCGGTCTGTTCGGGTTGGTTGAGGTACTCCCTCATGACCAGCGGTCCACGAACACAGATCTCGCCGGGTTGGCCGGCCGGTGTCGGTTGCCCCTCCTCGTCGAGCAGCGCGACATTCAGCCAGGCCACCGGCTTTCCGCAACTGGCCAAACGCTGCGGATCGGCGACGCGATGTTGCTCCCGACGCAAAACCGAGATGGTCATCGGACATTCCACCTGGCCGTAGAACTGGAAGAAAATCGGCCCGAGACGCTCGAGCCCCTCGGCAAGGCGGGTCGGCGAGATCGCCGACGCGCCATAGTAGATGGTTTGCAGGCTGGACAGATCGCGGTTGTGAGCCTCGGCAAGGTAGTCCAATAACCCGTAGATCATGGTCGGCACGAGCATCGTTGACGTGACTCGATAGCGGTCGATAGCGTCGATGAGCAGCTCGGGGTCGAAGCGCGGTTGCACGATGAGGGTGCCGCCCCGTAGGAGCGTCGGGATGAAGAATGCTTGGCCAGCGTGCGATAGCGGGGTGGCGCAGAGGAAGCGCATCTTGTCGGGCCACTGCCATTCGGCCATTTGGATCGCGGTCATCGCGGTGAGGTTCGCGTCGGTGATCACCACCCCCTTGGGTCGTCCTGTGGTTCCGCCGGTATAGCCAATCTGGCGAATGGCGGTCGGGTCGACTCGTGTCGCACGCAGCTGCATCACACCGAATTTCGCTGCGGCCGAGGGCAGATCGAGAAAGGATGAGCTGTGGCCGAGAGCCACGATATGCGTCAGATTCGCGACACGTTCGTACAGTGCCGCGGCACGCTCTTCGTAGCCATCCGGATCGTAGAACAGGGTTTCCACCTCAGCGTCGGCGAGGATGTAGGCGTGATCGTCGAAGGAGGCCAGCGGATGAAGCGCGATGCTTTGCGTGCCGACGATCATGTTGGCCCCCATCAGGAATAGCACTTCGGGGCGGTTAGCCGACAGGACTGCGACCCGGCTACCTTCGCGCAGCCCCCAGGCGGCGAAGGCCTGCACGTATCGGCTTATCTGGTCAGACATTTCAGCACATGTCAGCGCGCGTTCCCCGACGTAGACGGCGGGATGGGCGCGGTCGCGGTCCAACGCCCGAATGAGTAAGTCGGCGCTGGTTGTGGGGGCATGCACGTCTGTGCGGTCCGAATGGGCAAGTGATGCAGGCACAACGGCTCGGCTAGAGGAGGATCGTCAGGGTCGGTGTGAGCATGGTGCTCTGGTCGATCAGGATCGACCGCCGCGCTAGCCGCCAGCCGCCGTCTGCGGCACGGCGAAGTACGTCCTCGCGCTTGCCGATGTAGAGGTTCTCCTCATCGTCTTGGTGGTTGCGATAAACGATGAATCGGCTGCGCACAGTCACTTCGGTGCAGTTCGCCGCATCGGGTGTGGCCGCGATGATGCGCACACCGCCGATTACGTGGCACACCCGCGACACGGGTTCTTCGGCCCAGTGCACGCCCGATTCGATCTGACGGACACGCATCTCCAAGGTCGCACGGTTGTCGTCGAACCAGGCCAGCTCGCCGTCCTGGCGACTCTGTTCACGATCCCAGTTCCCGTGACTGACGTTGCGCCTCAGCGGCGCCCAATAACGGATATCGCTGGTGGTCAGGTTCAGCCAATCGCGGTAGTTCCACTGGTCGAGCAGGTCGGCTTCGAAATATAGATGCTCCTCGACCTCACGGGTGAGCAGAAGCCACTCCGGCGTCAGCCGCACCGGTGGAGCGACCACGTGACCGCCGTAGTTGAACGGCGAGTCCCGGAATGTCCTGCGCTGATCCGATATCGGCGTGCTCATCTACACTGCCTGTCCGGCCGGGCGCCTGCTCCAGGCTCGCTTAGATAGCGTTGCCAGGCGGCGTAGAAACCCCGCAGTGACATTTCCGTATTCGTCATGTCGGACACAGTCGCGCCTTCCAACAGTGGTTCGTCGCGCTCGCAGGTCAGGCCCGCTTGATAGTTGAACGGATAACGCTGAGCGATCGGACCCTGGGCGGCCTCGGTGAGATAGGTCCAGTTCTCGATATCGTCCTGCTCCGTCAGGCCGGTGGGTCCCGAATACCGCATGAAATGGTGGCGAGCGGTGTCCCTCACCTGCTGTGGCGCGTTTTTGTCGACCAGGCACCACCGCCAGCCCTCCGTCACGCCGGGAGCCACGGGATGCCAGACAGCAATGGTGCGCGGAAACATGGTGTGAAAACTCATATTCGGGAAGATGCCGCCGACGCTCTGGTATGTCTTAGTCGACATAGTGCCGCCGCTGTTGCGGACGCGCCGCTCCGCGACGTCGCGGAAATACCGATCAAGGAATTCAGGTTCATCACCCCGGCCCACCGCGCTCTCGAAGCGGGGAAAGACATCAGCATTATCAGAATCGACCCGGTAAGGCAGCGTCGAAAGCACTCCGTGGCCGTGTTCCTCGAAGGTCACCATCGTCCAGGGCAGGCGAGGCCGGCTGGTGTCCACCCCGTGACGGCTGACACCTTTGGTGCCACCGGGACCGATATTGGCCGTTTCCACGGAACGGTGACTGACGCCGTGCAACGGATCGCCGAAGAAGTTCTCTGCGCACGGCTTCCAGTTCGACCGCAGTCGCCATTTGAGTACCCCGGGAATGACCTCTGTCCCGCTGTCACTGCCGTCGTGAGCGTCCAGTAGCGAGTCCAGATAGATCTTCATGTCACCGAGATAACTCATTAGGTCGGGACCGTCGTGATCCCAGGTAGCGAAGACCGCGCCCTTGTACACCTCGACGCGGGCGTTGATCAGGCCCCAATCGACTTTGTCGATCTTGCCGCCGTAGGCCTCTTTGTAGGCTTGCACGCCGACGAGTTGTCCTGGGACTTTGGTGATCCGACCGTCGGTGGAGTAACTCCATGCGTGGTAAGGGCAGGTGAACACGTTGGCGTTGCCTTCGTCGTAGCGGACCACGCGCATGCCTTTGTGCCTGCACGTATTCAGCAGGACATGGATTTCACCGTCGCGATCACGGGTGAGGACGACCCGGTCTGCTCCCATTCGGGACGAGAAGAAATCATTCGGCTTCGGCACCTGACTTTCGTGACCGACGAACAGCCACGCTCGGCTGAAAATCGTTGCCAGTTCACGATCGAAGAGGTCTTGACTGGCGAGAACCTCGCGGCGCAGCAAGCCACGGTCTCTGTCGAAATAGCGTTCGTCGGCGCCCATCATCGGACTCCTCCTTGGTTAGCAACACAGCGGTTTTCCATGCGCGCGACGTCGGGAATCTCGCTTACCAAGACATCGCCGGGACGCAAGTACCGCGGCGGATCTTGACTGCCTCCGACTCCGGAGGGCGTCCCGGTGAAGAGGATGTCGCCCGGATACAAGGTCACGATTGACGACAAGTACGCGAGCAGCTCGGGAACGGTGAAGATGAGGTCACTGGTGCTGGATTTTTGCATCAATTCACCGTTGAGCCAACAGCGCAATTCGATGTCGTCGGGATCCCCGAGTTCGTCGACCGACACGACTGTGGGTCCGAACGTGCCAAAGGCCGGGAACGATTTCCCGAGTGAGAATTGCGCCACCGGTGGCCGCGTTTGAACGACCCTTTCTGAAATATCTTGGCCGACAGTCACTCCGGCGACGAAATCCCATGCCCTCGCAGCGGGTATGTTAGTTCCCTGCCTGCCGATGACCGCTACGAGTTCGACTTCCCAATCGACGTTGTCGCTGGGTAACGGGATCTCCGAAGTTGGCCCGGCAAGGCAGCTGGGGAACTTGGTGAATACCACTGGGGCTTGGGGTAAGTCGAGATTTGCTTCGGCGGCGTGACTCGCGTAATTCACCCCGATCGCGAGTACCTGCCTCGGCGTGGGTGACGGCGGTCCGCATAGCGCGGGGTCGAGGGCGGCCCCGGGGGACGGGCTCCCGGCTGGCCAGTCGATTTGGCTGGCCCATTCCCGCACCTCATCCCAATGATCGAACACGTCTTGTGGAGTGGGGCCGAAGCGGCAACCGCTGGCCTCGGCTAGGTCGAAAGCCAAGTCACCGTCAACGATCGCGGCTCGCCCGGCGACATTTGCAACACGCATGGGTTTCCTTATTGGTAGGGGTCTTTCGTCACGGCATCAGCAGGATTCGCGCACGAGTTCGACAGCTTTGGTGAAGCTCTGATCGCGCCACCCGTGCGCGACGGCGTTGTCGAGGAGTGCGGTCGCCGCCGATCCGATGGCCGGAACTACGCCGACGGTTTCAGCCAGCTCAATCGCAGCATGCATATCCTTATGCACGATGTAGAGCGGCGCCCATGCCTGGTCGGCAGAACCACGGAAATCGCCCTTGTTCACGTGCTCCAACGTGGCGGACACCAGACCACCTGCGGCCGCTGAATACGGGATGAGATCGAGCAGCGCGGCGATGTCGATGCCGGAACGCTCGGCCGCGACCGTGGCTTCGAGCGCGAGCAGAGCTGAGCCAAATCCGATGTACTGGGTGACCAACTTCGCCACCGTGCCAGTGCCTACTGGCCCGAAGTAGTGCGGTGTACCGAAATCGGTCAACAGCGTCCGGTAGTGCTCGACCACCGCGGCGTCACCACCCACCATCAATGTCAAGGCACCCTGATCCGCGGGTCCACCGGCCATGCTGACCGGGCAGTCCAGGAAGTCGATGCCCGCTGAACGACAACGGCTTTCGGTGGCCAGGGTCGTCTGCACGGTATTGGTGGAGCAGTCGATCAATACTGAACCCGCTGACATGCCGGTGATCGCGCCGTGCTCCAGATCCCAGAGAGCCTCCCCGGTCGCCGACTCCGACGGCAGCGATGCGATCACGACCTCGCACCGAGCAGCGACAGCGGCACTGTTTTGTCCGAGCACAGCACCGTCACGCTGGGCGGCGGCACAGGCTGCGCGGCGGCTGTCGAACACCACTAGGTCATGGCCTCGGGCCAAGAGTCGACACGCGATCGCTGATCCCATGAAGCCTTGCCCGATTACAGCTACGCGCATTACTGCGTCCCTCCAGATGTTCAGCGACGCGAGTGTTTCACCCACGCCAGGCAACTTATCATCGATATTCTTACAGATGATCGATTAATTTGAAAGGGTCGCCACGCCCTTCGACTGAAGAAATCCATGAGCGCCGACCGTGCGCATCCGCAACACGACTGGAACGACCCGTAGCTCATGTACAACGGCCGCAGCTACTCGCCGAACAAAATTGCAGCGGACCCCTGGGGCGCGCGATGGTCTCGCGGTCGGCGGGCCTCCTGGCGCGCCCGGCTTGTGCCGGTCGTTTCGCTAAGCGGCCGACTCATCGTCGCAGAAATGATCGATTATCGTTGACTTATCGATTTTAACGGCATAGATTCACGGAACCGCCGCACGAATGAAGGTGAGGTCATGACCGACGTCCGCCCGCTCAGCGACTACCACTTCCTTAAGCTCGACGACGAAACACTGCGCGATCCCTACCCCTTCTTCCGTCGACTCCGTGCCGAGTGTCCGGTCTTCCAGGAACCCGACTACGGGGTGTACCTGGTCACTCGCTACGACGACATTGCTCGCGTTACCAAGGACACCGAGAGTTTCTCGGCAGCCCCGCAGATCACCGGACCTTGGCAGCCGCTGCCCGCACCGGTCGACGAACTCGAGGAATACCGGCGACGGGCGCCCGAGAGCGAAAAGCTGTTCACCAACGACCCACCCGATCACACGCGCTACCGCAGACTGGTCAACCGACTGTTCGCACCCCGACGTATCGAGGGACTCGAAAACCGCTTGACTGAACTGGCGAACCGGTTGATCGATCACTTCATCGACCGCGGGGAAGTCGAATTCGTCGGAGAATTCGCTCATATCTTCCCGTTGACAACCGTGGGCGAACTGTTGGGTATTCCGCCCGATGACAACGAACGTTTCGAAGCGATGTTCCGTGAACAGTACGCACACATGGACAGCGTCTTCCCGGGCAATCCCGACGGAGCCGGGACCACGCAGCTCACATTTCAGAGCGTGTTGGTCGACTACTTCAGTAGCGAACTCGCTGCGCGTCGTCGTGATCCGCGGAACGACATCATGTCCGAGCTGTGCAACGCGACCTTTTCGGACGGGGAGGAGGTCCCGCTGCACGAACTCGTCAAGATCTGCATATTCATCTATGGCGCCGGGGGTGACTCGAACACGCCGGAATTGCTGGTCAATGGCATGGACGTGCTACTTGATCGCCAGGACGTGATGTCCGCGCTGCGATCTGACCCCGCCAAGATCGCAAACTTCGTTCAAGAGACCTTGCGTTATGACAACTCGGCGACGGGACTGTTCAGGGTGGCGCGCACCGACACCGAGATCGGTGGCGTGGCGATCCCCAAGGGCGCCCTCGTGATGGCCATGTTTGCCTCGGGCAACCACGACGAGAACTATTTCGACGACCCTGAGGAGTTCCGGCTCGAACGCAAGACGCGGCCCATTCTGTCGTTCGGCTCCGGCCCGCACACCTGTCCGGGCGCACCGTTGGCCCGGCTGGAAGCGCAAATAGCATTCCGCGAACTGCTGGCACGCCTGGACGATATCCGGCGAGCCGTGCCGAAGGACGAGTTGAGATACTTGCCGAGCTGCCTTCAGCGCAGCTTCGCGCGCCTTCATCTGACCTTCACACCGATTCGATGACGCCCTACACCGATCCGATAAAGAGGTCTTGTCGATGAAAAGGCTGAACGGCCGCACTGCGGTGGTCACCGGCGGCGCCCGAAACATCGGTGCTGTGCTCTGCTGCGCGCTGGCGCGCGAAGGCGCCAACGTCGTGGTCGCGGACATCCGTGACCCAAGCGAAACGGTCAACGCATGCAAGGAAGTTGGCGTGCAAGCGGTGGGCGTGAGCGCCGACGTCAGTGAGGAGCGCAGCGTCGACGCACTGATCGCCGAGACGGTCGATGTCTTCGGCACGGTCGACGTCTTGGTGTGCAACGCGGGACTCTATGGCGATCTCGCCCCTTCGCCCATCGACGGCATCAGCACCGAGCTATGGGACCGCACCATGGCGATCAATTTGAAGGGCGTGTTCCTGTGCGCGAAAGCGGCCTTGCCTTTCATGAGAAAAAAGCGTCGGGGATCGATTATCACCATCTCGTCGGGCACAGTCTTCAACGGTTTCGGCGGCGCGCATTACGTGGCCTCGAAGGCGGGAGTGATCGGATTGACGCGCGTCATCGCGCGTGAGGCCGGCGCCGACAACATACGTGCCAACGCGATCACCCCCGGTTTCACGTTGAGCAAAGCGAGTGCAGACCTGATCGAGAAATACGATCTCCACCAATTCCTTGACGGGATGGTGGCCAGCACTCCATTGGGCCGCGCCGAGCAGCCTGACGACCTCGTCGGTGCGACGCTGTTTCTGGCATCTGACGATTCCTCCTTCGTGACCGGCCAGATCCTCAACGTCGACGGCGGCGCCCACATGCTCTGACACCGACAACAACCCAACGCCACCGACACCCGATCAGGAAGCGAACGAAGCGATGACCGACCAACAACCCGTGGCCACCCGTGGCCTGCTGATCGACGGCGCGTGGGTATCCGCCTCATCGGCAGCGACGTTCGATCGCAACGATCCCTTCACCGGGCTCCCGGTCACCCGGGCCGCGGCCGCCACCGTCGCCGATGCGATGTCGGCTGCGAGATCGGCCGGGAAGGGTTTCCCAACATGGCGCGCCACACCACCGGCGCAGCGATCGGCGGTGTTGCTCGGCGCCGCCGACGAACTCGTCAAGCGCACTGAGGAATTGGCCGAAATCGCCCTGCTGGAAACCGGGGCCTCGCTGGCCGTTGGACGACTGTCTGTGGGGATGGCAGTCGAAAACCTGCGCTGGGCAGCCAACCAGGTCGACGCCTTGCAGGGGTGCACCTTGCCCTCCTCTGCACCCGGTCGCACCTCACTGACGTTCCGCGAACCCGCTGGCGTGGTGCTTGTGATGGCACCGTGGAACGGCCCGATCTTCCAGCTTGTCCGTTCCGCGGTGTTGCCGCTGGCACTGGGCAATAGCGTCATCCTGCGCGGGTCAGAACTTTCCCCTCGTTCCCACGCTGCGGTGGCCGAAGCATTCGTGGCCGCGGGCGCGCCGGCCGGCACCGTGAGCTTCCTTACCAATGCTCCCGCTGACTCTCCTGCAGTCATCTCCGCACTCATCGCCGCGCCGGCCGTCAAACGGGTCAGTTTCACCGGGTCCGGCCGGGTCGGCTCCATCATCGCCGCGCAAGCCGCTCAACATTTCAAACAGGTGGTGATGGAACTCGGCGACAGCTCGCCACTCATCGTCCTGGCGGACGCGAACATCGACGACGCCGTGGCCGCCGTCGCGATAGGTGGCTTCGTTTATGCGGGGCAAGGCTGCATCGCCACCGAGCGCGTCCTTGTCGACGAACGCGCATGCCCCGAGTTCACCGACAAACTGGTACACGCGGTGGCACTACTCAAATCGGGCGATCCGCGTGACGAAGGCACTATGATCCCGCCGTTGATAAGTACGGAGGCCGTGCAGCGCGTCCACTGCCTGGTCACCGAAGCTGTCAACGCCGGCGCGTCGGTCCTCTGTGGAGGCGTGCCCGAAGGGCCTTGCTATCCGGCCACGGTGCTCAGTGGGGTCAGCCCCGATATGCGGATCTTCCATGAAGAGACGTTCGGGCCTGTCGTGACCATCACCACCTTCGACGGTCCAGACGAGGCAGTGCAATTGGCGAATGACTCCGCGTACGGTCTGTCCAGCGCGGTGTTCACTCGCGATGTGGCGCAGGGGCTTTCGGTGGCCCGACGAATCGACACCGGGATGTGTCATATCAACGGCCCGACAGTCAATGACGAAACGTCCGCCCCCTTTGGGGGAGTAAAGCAAAGTGGAATGGGCCGCCATGGGCTCGACGGCGCGATTGAGGCTTTCACCGACGTCAAGTGGATCACGATCGAGGCACCACAAGCGGGCGGGCCCACGCTCTTCGGTGTCGCCTTGTCGTGACCTGATCAGCTGCCAAGGCAGGAGTGGATCGATGAAGACAGCAGAACTTGCATATCTGGGTATCGAAGTTCGTGATCCCGTCGCGATGAACAACTTCCTCGCCGATGTCGTCGGCTTGATACCGGGTGACGCGATTGACGGTGCCGCGACATGGCGCAACGACGAGAGATGCCACCGCATCATCGTGCACGAGGGCCCGAGTGATGACGCCGGCTACTTCGGGTTGGAGTTCGATCAAGACGCTCTCGGCCACGCTATTGAGCGCCTGTCACGGGCGGGATTTGCCGTAACGGAGGGATCAGAAAGTGCGCGTGCCGTACGGCGCGTGTCACGGCTGTATCGGGCCAAAACTCCGTTCGGGCCGAATGTCGAACTCGTCACCGGACTAGCGACCGCCGGACCATTCGAGTCCCCCTCGGTTGCCGGTGGATTCCGCACTTCCGGTGTCGGCTTCGGTCATATCGTATTTCAGCTATCGACGATGCAAGCGTTGGAGACGGCACATTATTTCGTCACCGAGGGCCTTGGCTTTCAGCAATCCGACTGGTTCGACAGTGACATGGGCACCGCACGCTTCTATCACTGCAACCCGCGACATCACACGCTGGCGCTTGCAGTTGTCCCCATGGAAGTTCCTCGAACGCTCGAGCACGTCATGCTAGAAGCGACCAACTACGACGAGGTGGGAAAGGCGTTCGACCGGGCGTTCACCGCGGGTGCCGAAATCTCAATGGGCCTGGGTCGACATGACAACGACCGCATGTTCAGCTTCTACGCCGTCACCCCCGCCGGCTTCCGAATGGAGTTCGGCGCCGGCGCGCGCGAGATCATCGAACCGTGGGCGGAAAACCGCCGCTACGACAGGCCAAGCTTATGGGGACATCTTCCAGTGGTGCCGCCCCGGCAGCGTCTGGCAGCAAGCGCAGCCGCGGAGCCATCACAACATGCCGACCACCATCCGTCGGCGTAGATCAAATCCCGGGAGAAGATGATGACCGCACCGGCTACGCCCACACGCACCGCAGGAGTCTTTCAGGAACTACGGCATTCAGTAGTAAGTGGCCGACTTCGCCCCGGTGAAAGGCTCAAGCTCGCAGAACTATGCGAACAATACGGCGTCAGCCTCAGTGTCGTGCGGGAGGCGGTAACCCGCCTGGCCGAGCAGGGCCTCGTGCGCGCCGAGCGCAATCGCGGCTTCCGCGTGACGCCGCTGTCGCTTGCCGACCTCGAAGACCTCACTATCGTGCGGGTGGAAATCGAGTCGCTGTGCCTTCGGCGATCGATGGAATTCGGTGACACATCCTGGGAAGCCGGGGTCGTCGCAGCACACCACACCCTGAGCCGCGCTGCCGCAACTGCTACAGGGGCATTATACGAACGCTATCAAGCCGTGTCGGCGGCACATTCGAGTTACCACGCCGCCCTCGCCGCGGGCTGCCATTCACCGCGGCTCATCGCAATCCGGCAAAACCTCTTCGACTGCGCCGAACTCTACCGTGGATGGTCGGTCACCATATCCGAGGGACAACGCCATCCCGAGGGGGAGCATGCAGCGATCCTAGAAGCCATCCTCGCTGGTGACTGCAACTCCGCCGTCGCACAGCTCGCTGGGCACATCCGCGAAACGTCGCGCTGGCTGGCGCAATCCCACGCGTCGCATTCGACGCACGAGAGCCCATAACTGTTGGCCCATCTCCCGCATCGCGACAGGGCCGTCGCAGGCCGGCCAGAAGGAGTTCTGCGTGAACGCGTATCGCAGTAATCTCGACGGTTCCGTTGCATTCATCTCGGGCGCGGCGCGAGGGCAGGGCCGCTCGCACTCACTGCGCCTGGCAAGAGAGGGTGTCAAGATCATCGGCTTTGATCTTTGTGAGCAAGTGAGCACCGTACCGTTCGGTATGTCGCGACCGGAGGATCTCGCCGAAACCGAGCGACTGGTACGCGAAGTTGGAGGCGAGATGGTGTCGGCGATCGCCGACGTCCGTGATCAAGACCAGGTTGACAGCGCTCTGCAAGCAGGTCTTGATCGGTTCGGTCGACTCGATATTGTTCTTGCCAACGCGGGGATCCTTCACAACTACAAGATGACGTGGATGATCGACGACGAGGATTTCCGCAACGTGATAGACGTCAACATTGTCGGCGTCTGGCATACCGCGAAGGCAGCCATACCTCGTTTAATAGAACAGGGGAGTGGGGGCTCCATTGTCTTGACTGGGTCTGGCGCTTCTGTCTCGGCCATGCCAAATCTCGCCGGTTACGTAGCGTCCAAGCACGCCGTACTGGGATTGATGCGCACGATGGCTAAAGAGCTCGGCCGCTACCAGATTCGCGTCAACGCGGTCTTGCCCGGTAACTGCAATACGCCAATGTTCGACAACGAAGGCAGTCGACGCCTCTACGTCCCCGACGCCGACGAGCCGACGACGGACGCCTTCCTGCAGCGGGCAGCGGCAATGTCTCCGATGCGTAACCCGTACGTCGAGCCCGGCGATGTGTCTGAGGCAATCGCCTATTTGGTTTCGCCGGCCGGGCGCTGGGTGTCCGGTGTCGCTCTACCGGTTGACGGTGGCACTGTCACGCCGTGAGCGGGCGCCGTGAGACTTCACGTCCAGGCCAACGGATTTCGCGGATCGACACTGCACACAGTTGCGGCGCAACCGATGTGAATCATTCTGAAGTCGACCGACGATTCACCATCACTCTTCGAATGGCGCTGGCATCGGAGCAGATGTGCTCAGCCGCATCGCTGAGGCGCGCGGGCCGAACGGCTGGTGCGCGGATGCATTCGTGTCGTATCCATCGCATACAGCCCAGACAACGCTAACGCGATACGAGCTGGCCAACGATTGACCAGCGGGCCTGCTCGGGTGGCAACGTAGGGGGAGAAGGGCGTTTCGTTGAAAACCCCGGCCAGAATGGTCACGTGATCGACCACATCTCCAGCAGAGTCCTCAGCATCCCCACAAGCGGCAAGGGTTGATCAAGCATGGGGTGGTGGCCGCCTTGGGCGAGTTCGACGAACGGCCCTCTGAGGTGCAGCATTGAACGAATCTGATCGCTCATTTGAGGAGATAGCAGGCCGGACTCGCAGCGGATGTAGCCTACCTGGCAGGGTATTTCGGCGAGTATACGTTCCATCGTCTCCTGCTCTGCAGGCGTTTCTTCGAGCAAAGGCGCATCGAAGATCGTCGGGTCGAACTTCCAGACCCAGCCCTTCAATGTCCGTCGCACCGACTCGGCAGCGATGTGGGTCCCAACGTAAGGGGGCACCGTCTCCTGCCTGGGCACCGGCGTGAATCGGGCGAGAATCGCATTCTTCGACCGGTACCCGGGGGCACCACGTTTCGGTTGCGCAGCCGCGCCTCTTCCGGGGCGTAATTCCGCAGTGGTGAGTCGATGACGACCATGCTGTCGATCTGCTCGCCGTAGTTTTGGGCCGCCCGTGCGGTAATCCAGCCACCCATGCTGTGGCCGACGATTGTTGGGCGACCCGACGGCCCAGCGGCCGCTGCAGTTGCCATTATTTCGCGTGCCCATGTGTCGATGTGATACGTCGTGTGTGTGCCGCTGTCGCCGTGGCCGCTCAGACTCGGGTGCGATGACCCGGTGGGTTTGAGAAAAAGCGGCGCGATGTGATCCCACCATCCCGAGTGCGCGCCGCCTCCGTGGACGAACACCACCGGTGGTTGCTCACTGCGGCCCCATGTCCGTAGGTGTATGCGGCAACCGTCGACATCGATCTCCGTATGTTCAGGCTTGTGATCGAGTGCCGAGGTGAACCACGGCGGCACCGGCGGGTCCGGCCATGATCGCAGCAACGGCCTCGCGACTCTTCCGACGGGCACGGAAACTAGCAGGACTATTGCTGGTTGGGCGGCAAATCAACGCAAATGCCGCGGAAGCTTCCGCGCAGTCGCCCACATTCCTGCCCACGAAAAAAATTGGGTAGAGTGTTGATATGACTCCAAAGAAGACGGCTGTCGCCAAGAGTGCATCGAAGAAGGCAGCCGTCAGAACTCCGGTGAAGAGGGCGTCCGCCAGGAAGGTGCCGACGACTGGGCCTGCGCGGACTGCCCGTGTCGCCGCGGACGATCCTTTGTCTGAACAGCGGGTTCTTTTCCTCGCAAACGTATTCTCGCGTGCCCAGCTGGCTAAGTGGATTGGCGTTAGCCCATCACAGACGTCGCGTTGGGCATCAGGTGAAGAGCGGCCCGGCCCAGCCGCCGCTCCAGCCCTAATCGACCTCGAACACGTGTATTCGCGCGCGCGCTTGGTGTGGGGAGGCGACTCGGCACGCATCTGGATGGAGAGCGCTAACGCGTTCCTTGGGGGAGCGCGACCTCTTGATGTCCTACTCACCGACGGAGCCGCTCGAGTTCTTCAAGCGCTCGATGCGGAGATGTGGGGCGGGGCGGCGTGAGTGCTGGTATATCGCGTCTTTCCTTACCTTGACACCGCTTCGCGCGGCGAACCGGGGCATCCGCTGTATGAACATCGCCCGCAACGCGGTGGCCGCGCTGATCACCCCGACTACTACGTGTGGTACATGGGCCGCCAAGCCGAAGCCGCGTGCGGAGAGGCGTTTGGCAACCTTTCACGCTGGACTGACTCGATGTTTGAGTTTCCGGCTGTACCTGGCGCACGCAAGACGCTCGGAGTGTACGAGCTGCCCGACGACCTGCGCATTTGTGACCTTGATGACCCCCACCGCCTAGTAGAGCTAGGACTACGTCCGACGCAGATCGTGACCCGCAACCTTGCCGTCACTTCGGAATGGGCGCACCGCATCTGGTCGCAGCGTTCTCCTGCCATCGGCGTCCGAAAATGGCAGGCGGTGCAGTGGTGGTCTTTCCAGCGGCCGAACTGGACAGTCATTGCCAGTTGGGAACGGCCCAAGCTCGTCGAACTCGAGCATCTGAACCTTAACCATCCAGCGATTGTCGCGTCCGCTAAAAGCCTCAACCGCCCTCTATAGGCGGTTTTGGCGCGCGAAGCTGTCGTGTATCTGGCTAGTCGAGAAGCAGAAAGAGGATGGCGAAACCCGTTGGACCACAGTGCAAAACGGCGTACTTGACCTGACATAATGTAGGTTATCGGTAATCAATTGGGACGAGTTGCATTAGATGAAAAGACTCGCACCCCTTGACGATTGGCTGATTTTCTCAGCGGATTTGGGCCGCTGCGACCCGCTGACCAGCGCGTAACAGAATCACGGGGAAAGGACGCGTTGTCCTGCGGGCGGTTCGACACTGTCCGGTTGCCGCCGAATCCGTTGTGCGTCGGCCGTTGCCGCCGAATCCGTTGTGCGTCGGCCGTTGCCGCCGAATCCGTTGTGCGTCGGCCGTTGCCGCCGAATCCGTTGTGCGTCGGCCGTTGCCGCCG